>Ga0306912_1001567_pt1 | contig 10124 bp, 12 predicted proteins | sample AntRauFillE10628_FD_190443 | JGI IMG/M metagenome (GOLD analysis project Ga0306912, IMG submission 190443) | Saline lake microbial communities from Rauer Islands, Antarctica - Metagenome Filla E10 #628 (v2) (version 2) | ecosystem: Environmental > Aquatic > Non-marine Saline and Alkaline >... | reverse complement strand
TAATTTTCAACTCAAGAAACTAGATAACAAACACTATGAAATAAAGTATTCGAAACCGTCTTGACAATATTTCCCATAGCAGGGGTCAGTCCAAGAAATCATAATTTAAAGCCTTGCCTCGCCTGCTGACTTGTTAATTTTGTAGGGATGGCTCGAAAGCTAAGAATTGAATTCTCAGGTGCGCATTATCATGTGATCAACCGAGGCAACTATCGCTCTTGGATATTTGAAACACCCGGCGCTCGTGAGAGTTTCCTGGAATGCTTGGTGCAGGTTTGCGATTCGCAGGGATGGCGGTTGCATGCTTGGTGTCTTATGGGTAATCACTACCATTTATTAATCGAGACTCCTGAGCCCAACCTGGTATGGGGGATGAAGTGGTTGCAGAGCACTTTTGCTAATTGTTTTAATCGTTTTCGTAAGTCAAACGGCCATGTATTTCAAGGTCGATACAAGGCGATTGTTTTGGACGGCGATGCGGTTGGTCCGGTTTGTCATTATATTCATTTGAATCCTGCACGCGCCGGCATTGTCAAGGCTCACGAATTGGAGCAATACGGTGCGAGCAGTTTTCATCAACTTTGGCATTTGAATCAGCGCTGGGCTTTCGTTAATTACGATACTTGCCTTGAGACCGCAGGTGGGCTGGCTGACAAGCCAAAGGGCAGAGAGCTTTACCGTGCGTATTTGTGTCATCTGAACGCGGATGATTCGGAACAGAGGCGTCTTGGTTTTGCTGAAATGTGTCGTGGGTGGGCGAAAGGCACGAAAGATTTTAAAAAGGCGATTCTTGAGGATCAAAAAGATGAGATTACCCAACAGGTGGTCGAAGCGGAGGCTTCTGAGGTTCGCGAACCTCGTTGGGAGCGCGCTTTGGTTACAATACTGGAGCATCTAGGGCGGGATGAGGCAGCGCTGCAGACTTCTCGTAAAGGGGCGGAGTGGAAAGTGGCGATTGCGCGTCTGCTCAGAGAGCAGTTTCTAGCGCCGCACAGCTGGATCGCCGAGCGTCTGCATATGGGAGGCGCTGGCTCCGTTCAGAGCTTAGTCAGTCGGCACCGTTACGACTCAAATCGTTCAGATGATTCGTGGGAGACAATCAAAAGTTATGATTTCTTGGACTGACCCCATTTTGTAGGCGTCCCTATCCTATGGTTGTTTTGAAACTGAAGAGCCCTTGACTTAAAGGTTCATTTTGCTAGTTTGATTGAGGGTCCTTAACAAGTGCCTGTCCCTGCTTTTAGCATTGGACATAAGGAATAAAGTCGTCAATATGAGGTTATGAGATCAAATCGCTTGAAAGTTTTTGGAGCCGACGCCAGCTACCACTGCATGACGCGCACGGTGAATGGTGAGCGTCTATTTGGCGACAGGGAGAAGGAAGTGCTGCGTAAGATGATTTGGCAGGTGGCGGACTTCTGTGGGATTCGGGTGCTCACTTATTGTATCATGTCGAACCATTTCCATGTGTTGGTTGAAGTCCCGGAATTGGGCGAACTGTCCGACACAGAGCTGATGCGGCGCTATAAGGTGCTGTATCCGAAGCCGACTAAATACCAAGAGGCTTCGATTCGAACGTTGGAGGCTGAATTGGCTGCGGGCGGTGAGGAGGCAGACGCGGTTCGACAGCGGCTAATTGTCCGGATGGGGGATATCTCCGAATTTATGAAGACGGTGAAGCAACGCTTCTCGGTTTGGTTTAATAAGTCGCATCGCCGCTTTGGCACGCTCTGGGCGGATCGTTTTAAGTCCGTCCTGGTCGAAGGTGCGGGCAATCCACTTCAAACGATGGCTGCTTATATTGATCTTAACCCAGTGAGAGCGGGTATCGTTGAAGATCCTAAGGATTACCGCTTCTGTGGCTATGCGGAAGCGGTCGCGCAATCGGCTAGCTCGGGCCAGACGGGTGCTGTTGACGGGTTATCGCGAGTCTGGGCAGATCGTGTCGGCGGGGATAAGTCGCCGACAGATGCGCTACAAGCGCATCGCTCTCTTATCTTCGGTAAAGGAGGCGACCCCTGGGAAGTGAAGGGACAGGTGATGGATCGTCGAAAAGTCGCTAAAGTGCTTGAGGAGCAAGATGGAGTTTTGCCTAGAACTGTGGTACTTCGCTGTCGGGTGCGCTATTTTACGGACGGTGCCATCTTAGGCTCGGCTGAATACGTGCGGGGCTTTGTCGGCGCAGTGCAGCGGGAGCGAAAGCGAAAACATCCATTTAAAGTGAACCCGCTAAAAGGAGCGGCTTGGGGCGATATGGCCGTGCTTCAAAGCCTGCGGCGGGAAGTTTTTTCTTAAGCGTCCCAAAAGAAATCAGTCCAAGAATTCAGGTTCTTTACAAATAAGTGAAGCCCCTGCCATAGCAGGGGTCATTTCGTAATTTCATATATTCCAGGCAAGAAGTAGTCTGGTTGGCTCTTGAATTGGAAAGTGGCGATTGCGCGTTTGCTGAGAGAGCGATTTCTAGCGCCGCACAGCTGGATCGCCGAGCGTCTGTCGATGAGTGGCGCTAGGCTCGGTCCAGAGCTTGGTTAGTCGTCACCGTTACGACTTAAGCCGTTCAGATGATTCATGGGAGAAGATAAAAAATTATGAATTCTTGAACCCTGCGCCCGTCCCTATCCTATGGTTGTTTTGAAACTGAAGAGCCCTTGACTTAAAGGTTCATTTTGCTAGTTTGATTGAGTGATTCCCGATTTAAAATTGATGACTAGCGAGGAGAAGTTGCTTACCATGAGAAACTTGTGGGAAGATATGCGACAGGATTTAGAGAATTCTGCCGAGACACCTGAAGTGTGTACTCTGCTGGAAGAGCGTATGGTTCGTGTAGAATCCGGCGAAGTGGAAATATTAGACTGGGAGCGGGTCAAAGGAAGTATCGGGCGTCGATGAAGAAAGTCCGTATTTCGGCAGATGCTTTGTGTGATCTGAATGAAGGTTTTTTATTTTACGAGCAGCAAGAAATCGGACTCGGAGATTATTATGCCTCCAGCCTGCGGGCGGATATTGAGGAACTCAAGATTACGGGGGGCGCTCATCGCATTGTCTTTCGGAAGTTTCACAGAAGCTTATCCCGAATCTTTCCGTATGGGATATTTTATCTTCTGGAGGGGTCTTGGGTTGTAGTTTACGCCGTTATCGACTTGCGGCGAGATCCAGAGTTTATTCGTCGGCAATTGACTGAAACAGATACTTGATCTGGGCAATAAAGGAGTTCTTAACGAGTGCCTGTCCCTGCGATTAGCACATGTCTTGGGGCGTGCTTTAGCCGTCATATCCGTCGTGCTGGGGCTCTGTGATGTGGTGGAACAGAAAAGGGGAACAGCAGGGGTCATTTCGTAATTTCATATATTTCAGGCAAGAAGTAGTCTGGTTGGCTCTTGAATTGGCACAGTAGGCATTAGGTCGAACCACTTCCAAGGGTTGATAGTGGTTCACCGCTTGACCCATTGTGATCATTAGTTTGAATACAGTTCATGCCGACCGTCTTAAGGATAGGTCCTTATAAATTCTACTTTTATAGCCATGAACCCAATGAGCCACGGCACGTGCACATTGATCGTGACGCGCAATCCGCGAAGATCTGGCTTGAACCTGTGTCTTTAGCACGTAATCTTGGATTTAGTGCGTATGAACTGCGTCAGCTCTTAAGCATCGTGACAGAACATCAAACACAACTAAAGGAGTCTTGGGATGGGTATTTTAGCAATACAGGCAGATGAACGGGTTAAAGACGTTTTAATCGACGAAGACGCTTTGCGCGTTGATTTTATGGATGGGCGCAGTCTCCGGGTGCCCCTGGCATGGTATCCCCGCCTCCTAAATGCGACAGAGGCGCAGCGAATCAATTGGGAAGTCTGTGGTGGCGGCTACGGAATCCACTGGCCCTCGCTCGACGAGCATCTTTCCGCCGAAGGCCTCTTACGCGGAGCACCTGCCGCAAAATTGACCGCTTAACCAAAAGGTGGAAAGGGGTCCACGTTTTGCTACGCCATCTCCGTCGCACTACGTCTCGAATCTTTGATGAGCTGGGACTCGGATATTTTGAACCGTTCTGACTTGAGGCTTCGCGTTACTACGCCCGCACAAGTCATTTTATTACGCCGTGACAAGTAACTTCCGTTAATTAATGACTTGGAAACACGCTCTGAGGCTGACGGGGAAAAGTGGCTTGGGCTTCTAGTCCTAGAGTTGGGAGGACACGCTGGAAGCGTGGGCTACTTTTGGGGGGAATCAGGGGCAGATTAATTCAACATTAGGGAAATAGGTTCGATAGCGATTGGCATCTCTGGTGAGTAAAGGAAATTGGCTACAGGATGCATGGGCACCAATGTAGAAGTCTGGAAGTGGCGATCGCTTTTCACCGCCAGCACGTTTGTATTTAAGAAAAGCTTTACCAGCTAGAAAGGCTGCATGATAGGGAAGTTCGCTGCGGAACACTTTTAAGGGTTCGAGTGCCGTTTCGAGTTTTTCGATCGAAGTGAATCCAATCGAAATCTCCGCATAGATGATCGGATTAATACCTAGAGTATCTTTAGTGCCCTGCTCAATCAAACGATCCATCGACCAATCCGCCCAGAGAGGGTCGTCCGTAAAGAGATCGATCAGAATATTTGAATCGACTAAAACCATCGGGATTTATCCACGTGTCATTTCAATGACTTGATCCGTCGAAAGACCGCTGTCGGCGATGCCTCGAACCGCGATCAGAGCTTCTCGCAGACGCTCCGTCTTCGACTCAGGTGCCGCACGCAGAAGGACGCCGCCTTCTGCCGCCTCAAAGACAAGTTCACGATCACGGGTAAACCCATAGCGTTTCCGAAATTCATGTGGGATTGTGACTTGGCCTTTTTGAGTAACTCGCATACTCTTACAATTGATCTAAAGTATTACTTTGTCAAGGGCGGTGCTATTCGGTGTGCGGGGCGGGGTTCATAAATTACACAGGTTCATAAATTACACAGGGTATTAAATGAAACGGGCGATAACTCTTATCGGTTTTAAGTGACCCATGTTCCCCGTAGCCGAATGCCTTCGCATTTGGAGACACCCGCCCTCCGTAGAGCATTTAAATAGCCCGTGAAAACTTTAATACCCTGTGTAATTTATGAACCACGAATTCGTTCAAGCCGTCGCGCAGCACCATAATAAGCAGGTAGGGGAAGACCCCGCGAGCTATGGAAATGGCTAAAGCGCACCGCGAATCCCGAACCCCGTATCACGCATCCTTCACCCCGACCTCCAGAGGTCGGGAGGGGTCGCCTGCCAAGTGCAGGGTCTGCGTCGGGAAGGCAAAGTCGATACCTGCTTCGTTGAAGCGCTCAAGGATCTGCATGTTGATGCGCTCGGTCAGCGCGAGGTAGTCCCACCATAAGGCTGGGTGATACCAATAGATGCAGAAGAGGTTGAGCGCAGAGCTTTGAAACTCGTTAAAAAAGACCCTGGGCGGAAAGTCCGAGTGCATGCCCTCGTGGTCTTTAATGATGTCTTCGAGGATCGCCTTGGCTTCGGCCACTTTGGCTGGGGGCGTATCGTAGGTGATGGTGATGTTAAAGATGCGCCGGATGTGGGGGCGCTTGGAAATATTTTCGATCGATTTATTGGCCAGTTCGCCGTTCGGGATCGTGACCAGATGCCCGGCCAGCGTGCGCACCCTTGTCGAGCGCATGCCGACTGCCTCGACTGTGCCGTCGTGCGAGTCCACGACGATACGGTCACCCACCTCGAAGGGGCGGTCGGCGAGCAGCACCATGGAGCCGAAGAGATTTTTAATCGTATCCTGTGCGGCGAGCGCGAAGGCGAGACCACCGATGCCGAGCCCGGCGAGTATGGCGCTGACCTCTTTGCCGCTGAGAACTTGAGCAATTTGCACGACGGTCAGCACGACGATCGTCGCGGTCAGACTTTTCGCCACGATGGGCGCGAGCATGTCATCGAGTTTGCTCTCGGTCTGGCCTGCTCGTAGCGTCATCCAGATCTTAGGAACTTCAATGAGGCAGTGCGCGGCCCAGGCGATGGCCAGCGTCATAATGATCGCGACACAGGTGCCGACCAGCTCTTCCGCACCCCTCAGGATGAGCAGGCTCGTGCCGGCGCTCAGCGTGATGGCAAAGGCAAGAAATGTGACGCCCCGAGAAGTGGCATGGAGGGCAGCTGCGATAATAGGCCTGTGCTCGCTAAGCACCTCTGCCCGGCGAGCGAGTAAGAACTTGAGCATTTTCCCCGTGGCAAATCCAACGAGCAAAGGTCCGAAAAGCCCGGCGATACGCCAGAGCGTGTTACCGGCGACGATCTCCACGTTCATGATGTCACTCAAATTCATGTTTTGTAGCAGAGCAAATTCAGCACCAATTTAGCAAACTTCATTTTTGCGGTTTTTTATGGCCTGAAGGGCGGAGAGGTGTATCTTCCCTATTTTTCTCAATTTCAAGAACCATGGAAAGTATTCCAAATATTTTAGCGATGCGTTACGCTTCCGATGCGATGCGGCGCATCTGGAGCGCTGAGGGCCGTATTGCCCTCGAGCGTGATTACTGGATTGCCGTTTTGCGTGGACAGAAGGATCTAGGTCTGGATGTGCCCGAGGAGGCGATTGCGGCGTATGAACGCGTGAAGGGGCAGATCAACCTCGAGTCGATTAATGAGCGCGAGGCTGTCACCCGCCACGATGTGAAGGCGCGCATCGAGGAATTCTGCGATCTGGCCGGCTATGAGCACATTCACAAAGGGCTCACCAGTCGCGATTTGACCGAGAACGTCGAGCAACTGCAGATCCTTCGCGGCATGGAGATTCTCCGCACTAAGGTGCTGGCCGCGCTGCTCAAGCTGGCCGCTCGCGCCGAGGAGTGGAAGCATTTGGTGATCACCGCCCGCACCCACAATGTGCCCGCGCAGCCGACCACTTTTGGCAAGCGCCTTGCCATGTTTGGGGAGGACTTGCTTTGCGCGGCCCGCGAACTCGACCGGATCATCAATAATTATCCGGTGCGCGGCTTGAAAGGCCCTGTCGGCACACAAATGGACCTGCTCACGCTCTTCGACGGGGATCACGCGAAAGTCGAGCAACTCGAGGACAGCATACTAGATCACTTGGGCGTCGGTGCCTCTTTGGGAAATGTCGGCCAGGTTTACCCGCGCGGCTTGGATTTTGAGGTCGTTTCGGTCTTTGTCCGTTTGGCTTCGGGGCCTTCAAGCTTTGCCAAAACGATGCGCATTATGGCCGGGCACGAGTTGGCGAGCGAGGGCTTTGCCAAGGGCCAGGTGGGCTCCTCCGCCATGCCGCATAAGATGAACAGCCGGAGCTGCGAACGCCTCAACGGCTTTGCCGTAATCCTCAAGGGTTACCTTACGATGGCCAGCGAACTCTCCGGAGATCAGTGGAACGAAGGCGATGTCTCCTGCTCCGTCGTGCGCCGGGTCTTCTTACCCGACAGTTTTTACGCGATCGATGGCCTGCTGGATACCTTTATAACCATCCTGAGCCAGATGGAGGTCTATCCTGCCGTGATTGATCAGGAGAACCAGCGCTACGGCCCCTTCCTCGCCACCACCACCGTCCTGATGGAGGCGGTCAAAGCGGGTGCCGGCCGCGAGGAGGCCCACGAAGCGATCAAGGAGCACGCCGTGGCTACGGTCCGGGACCTTCGTTCCGGCGCCATCCTTCGCAATGATCTGGTGGACCGCCTGGCGACCGATGGGCGGCTTGGCCTTTCGGCAGAACGGCTTGCGAGCGTCGTCGCCGACGCACAGGCGATGACGGGAATGGCGGTCGCTCAAGTCACACATTTTTGCGAAACTGTTCGCGAGGAAGTGCAACGTTTTCCCGCTGCAGCCAGTTATAAACCCGGAGCAATTCTTTAAGTATTGCTTTCGGAATCGGCAAACGACACACCAACACAACTCTCATTTTTATCCAACACCTATACAGCTTATGTCAGAACAACTTGAAGGAAATTGCCTCGTCGCCCAGTCCGGCGGGCCCACATCTGTTATTAATGCCAGCCTTTCCGGCGTGGTTGCCGAAGCGCTCAACCACGAGTGCATTGAGGAGATCTACGGCGGGCTCAACGGCGTGCTCGGCATCCTGAACGAGCAGATCATCGATCTCGCGGCCGAGACGCAGCAAAACATCCGCGGCCTTCGCTACACGCCGGGCGCAGCACTGGGCACTTGCCGTTACAAGCTCAAGAAGCAGGCCGACTTCGACCGCGTCCTTGAGGTCTTCGAAGCGCATAACATCCGCTACTTCTTTTACGCCGGGGGCAACGACTCGCAGGATACCGCCGATAAAATATCCAAGCTCGCCCAGGAGCGCGGCTACGATCTCCGCGTCATCGGTATCCCCAAGACCATCGATAACGACCTTATCACCACCGACCACACCCCGGGCTACGGCAGCGTGATTAAATACATTGCTACCACGGTTAAAGAAATCGCGGCTGATAACGCTGCCATGGGCCAGCACGATCTTGTCCAAATCATCGAAGTGATGGGCCGCAGTGCCGGCTGGATCGCCGCCGGGGCCTCACTGGCCAAGCGCCGTGATGAGCCCAATGCCGCGCCACATCTCATCTATCTGCCCGAAGTCGCCTTCTCTGCCGAGAAGTTTATCGCCGATGTCCAGCACGTGCTCCAAAAGGAGAAATACTGTGTCGTCGTCGTGGGCGAAGGCCTTGTCGATGCTGATGGCAACTTCGTCTCCACCGACAGTGCCAGTGCCGATGCCTTTGGGCACTCTCAACTTGGTGGTGCCGGAGAATACCTCCGCGGATTGGTCGAAGAGAGCCTCCAGATCAAGGCCCGCTCAGTCAAGCTGGGCATGGCGCAGCGTGCGGCGGTCCACTGCTCCTCGCAGACTGACAACGACGAAGCCTATCTTGCTGGCCAAGCTGCCGTGCAGGCCGCCGTTAATGGCGAGACCGATAAAATGGTGACATTACTTCGCGCCGAAGGTGAGGGTTATATTTGTGAGACCGGGCTCGCCCCGCTCTCGGAGATCGCCAACGGTGTGAAAAAACTACCGGAGAGCTGGATTAATGAGGACGGCGTGAGCATGAATTACAACTTCTACAAGTATGCCCTACCGCTCATCGAAGGTGAGGTGAAAGTCCCCTACGTCAACGGCGTGCCTGATCTGATCAAGCTCCGCATGGAAAAGATCGAGCGTAAGCTCGGTGCTTACAGCTTCGAGTAAATCGGACGCTGATATTATTTCTCAAAGCCCCGTTGGTTCGCCAGCGGGGCTTTTTGCGGTGCGCATCGGCCAGTGTCCGTGGTGCCATTCGTAAACGAAGGCAGCTACGTCGCCTGCTCTTCGCTTTCGGGCGTGTCCTGTGTTTCCGCCCGTTCCTCGATGCGCCGCTCCGCTTCCAGGAGAATCTCTTCGGCTCCGGCAAACTTGTGGTCGTCCAGGCAGAGCCGCTTCTTTTTACCGTCTACTTCGTAGATGGCGTAGGCGATGCCTTTATTCTTCCACTTCTTTCGGTCGGTCGCGATGATTGAGTCCAGCTCGACCCGCTGGCCCGAGGTCCCGATGATGGTATCGCCCTCGGCGCGGATGCTCAGGCGATGATTCCAGAGCACCCAGGCACCAAAGAGGATGGAAAGCGCCATCAGGAACCCACCGATGACGATCTGTTCCTGTATCGCGTCTTCCGTTCGCTCTTTTGGGGTTTTTTCACTCAGGTCCGCTTCGATTGCGTAGCGTCGCCACGCGACCTTAATCTCTTCACTTTCCTCGCTCTCGGCTTTGCCCGATTCGAGCATTCCATCGCGAATTTCGGCGTAAGCCTCGTAGCGCTCCGCTTCTTTTGGCCAGATGATGTAGCCGTCAGTCAGAAACCAACAGGCAACGCCAAAAAACATGGCGAACATGAATAACATTCGGCGGCGCCATTCCTTGGAGATGCGGGCGTGAACTTGCATGGGATTAACCTGTGCAGGATTCGATGCTTTAGACAACTTCCTTTTTATTACTTTTTTATCAGACGATTGATCGCCTGAACGGCTACGCCAAATCGTGCTTCCCCGCTACCGGTCAGCTCGATGTAAGGCAGTTCCAGACGCTGTAGGCTCTCCTTGAATTTTTCATGTAGCTTGGCGCGTGTCGTTGAGCTCTCGCGCTGGCC
>Ga0306912_1001566_pt1 | contig 10125 bp, 13 predicted proteins | sample AntRauFillE10628_FD_190443 | JGI IMG/M metagenome (GOLD analysis project Ga0306912, IMG submission 190443) | Saline lake microbial communities from Rauer Islands, Antarctica - Metagenome Filla E10 #628 (v2) (version 2) | ecosystem: Environmental > Aquatic > Non-marine Saline and Alkaline >... | reverse complement strand
TTTTGTTTTCCATAATTCTGTTATATAATTTTCTGTTTTTTTAGCTTCAATTATTGCGTTCTCCAGCTTTTCACTATCAGTATCAAAACATGAGATTGATTTTATTTTTTCTATGGCGTCCCTGCCCTCGTAACCAAAAACTGGTTTACTGTATCTTCCAAATATAACTGTACTGAGTGGGGAGGTTGAATCTACACTAAAAAATGGATATTTTTCAATTACAGGAAGTCTAGTTAATGCAAAACCATGAAATTTAATTTTATCTTTTGTGATTGAAAAAATATCATCAAAATTAGGTAAATTATCAGCACCTTATCCTATAAAAGTTTGACCTTCTGCAATCCATTTTTTTAAAGTCGTATAATCTCCTTCAATAGGATCTAAATAATGATGGTAAACTCTGATAAATTTACCCTTAATACCTAGCTGCATAACTCTATTATAAAAATCATCTATGACCTCCATTGGTAGATCCTTATAAACGTCAAACTCCACCCAAATTACTCTTTTGTCTTTATGCTTTTTAATAAATTTAAAATAATACTCTATAAACTCAGCAGCCGGTTGGAGTTTCTTTTTACTAACCATTCCAAAATGGTCGTGTACCTTGTTCCAACTGTGGGCTCCAGAATCCACCATTAAATCCTCTTTATCGTCCCAATCAACTATTAATTTTTTTTCATTTAAAATTGAGTATAGTTTAAAAAGCCTATGCTTTATGCATAATTTTTCCGCTCCGTTTGTATTGCTTCCTGCGATTATAATTTTCATTTTAAAATGTTTTTAATAAACTCCTCTTCCTGCCAAATATTAAATTCCTTTTCACCAGCTCCTTCAACTATTATTCTAGCAATTAAGCGCCTACCTAGATCACTTGTTTCTGATATTCTAAAGTGGGTTTTAGGTTCTTTGCTAATGCTTTCCAACAAGCCTACGGCGCTTTTAACGTCAAAAGCTTTATACATTCTATTATCGTCTAATATCTCTGGAAAGCTTCTAAAATTAGGATAACAAACATCACAACCAAATAAAGTTGATTCCAATAAGGTCCAACTAACATAATCCTGTAAACTAGAATTAAATTGAATCTGTGATTTTATAAGCTCATTATAATAATCTTCTTTAGATAAGTTATTTTTAAGAATTAATCTAGGATTTTTTATAGCTTCATTTTCCATAAAATCAACAAACCCTTCTATGCTGCTTTTAAAGTAATCTCCAGAGGTTGTGATTATAAAATCGTAATCAGGATTCCTGTTTAAAAAATCTTTCGCAACCTTTAGCATGAAGTACGGATTTTTTTCCTTATCTAACCTACTTGTAAAAATAACCTGCTTTCTTTTTTTCAATAAAGTATCAATTCCTTTTGTCAAATAAACAGAATTGTAATCTATAGGCAAACTAACAACATGAATAGGAGCCTTAAATCCTGCGCTTCTTAATTGTTCCTTATGAATAGTGCTACCTACAAATATACCATCATGCCTGCTATCGATACCTAGCTCAAAGTGCCTTATCCAATTTTTCATATTGTGAGTAAAATCATACTCATCCACGCTTTGAGCGTGAAGCATTGAATAAAGTTTTATTTTAATTTTGTAAAGATCTAGCATGTAAAAAACAGCCTCAATACCTGGAGTCCAAAAGTCTTGAAGATAAACAATATCTCCATCCTTAACTTCTCCGTTGGATATTTTTTCCATGAAATTTACGCATTGATTCATAGAATACCTTCCTCTTCCAAAAGCGTCTAAAACTGAACCAACACTAATTTTTCCACTTTCTTTTGAACCTTCAATAGTTGTGAAATTAACATTATATTTTTTAAATGAATTTGGTATCCATTGTTTACTTAATTGGTAAGTATACCTTTCCTTCAATGGCTCCAAGCCAAAGTAAAATAAATTTTTCATTATATTTTTTTTATTTCTGCTCCATTTTCATTATCTTCTAAAACTTCGCAATAGTTTAATTTAAAGTCCTTAATTAGCATCTCAGCTATATCTTCACAACTCATGTTTTTAAAATTACAAACCCTGTCTGGGTTTCCGAACTGAAATAAAAGCTTTGTTTTAATCTCCCTTTTTAGTCTTATAATTTCAATATCTCGGTTGTTGTGAGATACCTCCTTCTTGCAGGTTATGTGAAAAATATGCCTATGAATGTTTTTTAAAAAACCAACCTCTTCAATATTGCAATCGGGCCACGCATGCAGCCCTTCCACTTGTAATTTTACAACTATACTTTTTTCAAACTTTGCTTCACTCCTATTTCTTTTACCTTCCATGATTAACATTTATTATTATTGATTTATTTTTTAGAAATTTTAGCCTTATGCTTTTTTAATATGTCCTTTAGTCTTGGTAAGGCCACATTGTTTTTTTCTGAAAATTCTTTAATATCGAAATCATTATCCAAATCATAAGCGTCCCTAACTTTTTGCGATCCTGACATTTTTCTAGGAACTCTTTTTGTTGGATTAGCAGCTTTGGGTTCCTTTGTTTCTTTAGTCGCTTTGTCTTTCAAAGCTTCTTTTAGTTTTCCTGAATCTGTAGAGGCTTTTTTAGCGTTATTTAAAAGTATATCAGAAACTTTAAAAGTTTTTCTTTTGCCTTTCTCAGCTAAAGTCAATCTAACCTTACCTTCCTTTACTGCTATTGGGCTTCCTGATTTGTTGCAAATTACATTATCCTCGTTTAAAATGTAATTTGCTGATTCCTTAATTGAATTTTCCATGATGTTTTTTTAGTTATATATCTTAATTGCTATGCCACAAATATAAGAACAAAGGTATGTTTGAAAACTACCATTAACAAAGTTTTAACATTAATAAAATATTGCGCTGTTTTTCATGTTTTCAATACATTCAACACTATAAACCCTCACCCTGCCTCCGCTCTCAGATTTAACCACTCTGTTTAGGTTTGCGTAAATAAGTTCCGCAAAACACTCGCATCCTGTCCTGTCTAATATCCTAAGACTTAACACACCTTCATCGTCTAATTTTATAAAATGATTTAAATGAGGGTCGTCTGCTGCTATTATAGTGGTGTGGTCAAACATATATTTAAACCAATCTTTTAAGTTTTTTCCATCAATCTCAGCCTTGCTCCTAGACATGAATCCAAAGTCCTGGACCCAATTTCTATGATCCAAATTCTCAGCTTCAAAAACTACCTTAAAACTAATTGCGTACCCATGTAGCTTACTGCAATGAGTTTCCTTAGCTCTCCACTGCCTAAAACAAGTGCTAAATCCTTCTATAATTTTACTGCTTCTATACATCTTATTTGGTGTTTAAAAATTCATTTCTAACTTCTGGTTTAGTCATAAAGACTCCGCCCAACTTTCTTGTAACGGTACTGGATCCAGAATCTTCCACACCTCTACTTTTAACGCAAAAATGAGTGGCGTCTATTTCTACTGCAATGCTATCAGTCTTTAAAATAAATTGTAAAGCTGCGAATATTTGCTCAGTTAACCTTTCTTGGATCTGAGGTCTTTTGCTGAAAAACTTTACTATCCTATTTATTTTAGATAAACCAATAACCTTGTCTTTTGGAATATATGCTATTTTAGCCAACCCATCGATAACCACAAAATGGTGTTCGCAGGTGCTGCTTACTTGACAACCTTTTATAATTAGCATTTCATCATATTGCATTTTGTTTTCAACTGTGGTTATCTTAGGAAAGTTAGCATAATCTAAACCGTAAAATATTTCATCGACAAACATTTTTGAAACTCGCCTAGGAGTATCCATTAAACTATCATCTGCAAGATCCAAACCTAGCTCAATCATAATATTTTTAAAGTGATGCTCAATTTTTACCTTCTTAATTTCGCTTCCAAAAGAACACTCCCTTAAAGGAGTTTCTATTTTGTTTTTTAAAAGATGCTTCTTAACCTCTTCTCCTAATTTTACGTCTGTTTTCATTGTTTATTTATTAAATGTTAATTTATGTTTTTTTTTCATTTTACCACAAAAAGGGTAAACTCTGGTGTAATACTCTTGTCCTTTTTTAATTACTTTACCTTTCTTTAAAATGATATTATTTTCTGCAATAAAATCCTTCCTGCTGTAGTAACCAAAAAGTGAATCTTTAGGTTTTTCGCAATCTTTTATTCCTATTAGTTTTCCATCTATAATATATTCCTTGTAGTATCCGAATACTTCAAAAAGATCATCCGCTCCTAGGTTTTTCTGATTATACTTTAATTTTTTTGTCTGGCTTCTTGGTGTGTTTTCCATGATGTTTACGTTTTTAAGTACACTACAAATATAAGTTAAAGGTAGTCTTTAAAAACTACCTTTAACAAAACTTTAAGTTTTAAGATAACCTTTTTATTGAGTTTCTTTTACCTTCGCTAACTCCTTGTGATATGCTTAAATCTCCTCCTCTCTTGGAACCTGATTGAAACGATTTGTTTGTTCCTCTTATGTTTGATTTTACAGTTTTAAGATTTAATCCTAAATTCTGAAATTCTCTTTTTACTTTAGCCATTTTTTCATCAACTATAACAACACCTTTACCGCTTCTAACTTTTTGCCTTTCTGTGTAAATTTCCTGTATTTTACGACATACAGTTAAAAGGTAACCTTTTACAAAGTTTGAAACAATGCTGTTGGCAGAAGATTCTTTTTTCAGATCCTCGTATTCCTGCGTCTCCTTATACCAATAAAGATCTGATAAGGCGCTCTCTACTATAAAGTCATAAAAATAGCAGCAAAGCTCAGCATCCTGTTCAAATCCAAAAAAGAAAACGTTTTTATTTGTGTGATAAGTTTGGCAAAAAAACAAATTAGCTAAATACGAAGTAATAAAAACCTCTTTATGTTTCATTGCATTTCTAGGGTGTTCCTTTAATATGCATTTTTCTCCTAAAACTGAGCTATTAAGGTCAGATTCTAAAATTAAATTTTCTTCCATTAAAGACTGAGCTTTATTAATAGCCGACATTGCCTCAGCCTTGGTGGCTCCGTTGTCAGTTGTTTTTGAAAGTAAAGCTTTAATTTTTAATTTTAATTTATCTTTTTTACCAGCTTCCATGTTTCCTAAGTTTTGTTTTTAGCTTTATTGCTTGTACAAATATAAGTTAATGGTAGTGTGTTTTCGCTACCATTAACAAAACTTTAAGTTTTACGGTTTAATGATTAAAAAGGCAAATCATCTCCCTCGTCAATATCTGTTTTAAAAACAGGAGAATCATTATTTTGATTTTCATTATTAGAAAAGGATGAGGTGTCAATTAGAGTTTTTAAATAATACTTTGTCATTCCGCTGGATCGCTTTTTAAGTAAACTATTTTTGGTTAATATTCTACCAACTGTCCTAGCAAATAATTTACCAGCTTGGCTTTTATTCTGAGCGCTCAAAAAGTCAATTACATCTGAGCTACTTAACCACTCTCCAGATAAACTTTCCGTTTTAGGAAAATCAAAAAATCGAATTATCAATTCCTCCTCATAGCTTTGGTCCCTAAACTGCTCATTCCTTTCATTTATTTTGGCGATGTCCTCTAAATTAAACCAGCTCCTATACCCGCTTAAATACAAGGAGTAGGCCTGCGCCCATATTTTGTCAATGTTTAAATCATGCATGTGATCCATTTCATAAGCTTTAAAAACAAGCCAACGCCTATTCCCTGTCATATCAGTTAAAAAAGTGGTATCGTTAACGCTGCCTATAAAGCTGGCCCTTCTTAAATAGTCCTCAGAAAATTTACCGTAAGATCTCCTAAAGTTTATCCTCTGCCTTGTAACGAAACTTTTTAAACTGTTAACGCTGTTTTTATTCATAACCTCCAGCTCCTCTAAATTGATAAACCAACATTTGCTTAAATATTCAACGTGGTCGTTTTTGCTGGTATCAATAGGTCCTTCATAATAATATTCCCTCATAAATTGATTAGGTAATAGTTTACGCATCCACCTCGATTTACCAATACCTTGCGCTCCTTGCATAATTAAGCAAATGTCATTTACCGCATCTTCATTTAAAAGGCATTCAACTGAGCTAACCAAAAACCTTTTTAGGACTACGGAAAAAAGTTCGTCATTATCTGTTTTACAGGTCCTGGCGAGCTTGTTAATATCATCCTCACCTCCTCCCCATTCCTCTAAATCATTGAAGTAATCTAACAAAGGATTGTACCTTACAGTCGTGTCCTTGCTATCAATATAAGTCAAAAGATCCTTTTCGCTTAAAGGCAGGTCTTCACTCATTAGGTGCTTTCTAATTGTATTTATATCGCTATCCGTTAATATTTGCCACTCGCTTTTTGAAACTGTGGAGTTTTTTTTATGATGGATACTATCCCTAAACTCCTTCCTGCTCAATACAATATTGTGCCTAAAGTCGTATTTAGCTCCTAAGTATGTAAATTGTTCCTTTAGCTTTCCTTGCTCCTGAGGAGCGTCAAAAGAATTATCGAATTGGTCAAATTTTTCGTTATCTGGTTTGGTTTTAAATTTCATTTAGTTTAGTGTGTATTGCTTTTAAGGGTTTACGAATTTACTATTTTTTTGTATCATCAAACAATTCAATTTGAACCTTTTTAATAGCAGCAAAGATTTTTTGGTTCTTTAAGGTAACTTTCTCCTGCCTCCAATTCACTCCTCCGTTTTTCTCAGCTATATTTAAAATAGTAGTTCCGTATTGCTTCGCTAAATAGTACCTTGCTTCCGACTTGTTTCTAAAAAGCTTTTCAAAGCCATCGTTATCGATTAATTTGTAATCCATTTTCTATTATTTTTTAAAAGCTTGCAATATAGCAAACTTCATAGTTTTTCTTTAATTTATCCATAGCTGTTTCAGTAGCTCTATACGTCTTTTTTCCTCTTTTGTGATCGCTACCATCTCCAATTATAGTAATACCTCTACCATTTAACTCTAAGTCCGTAGTAAGATAAAACCCATTTGAATAACTGGCTCTGTACTCAATCTCTGCTTTTGTTGTTTCTCCTAATTCTGGATAAATAAGTGATTTGCTCATAATGCTTTTTTTTATTTAATTGCTAAATCTTACTGATGCTCTAATTGTTGACTTTGTGTTTTTCATTTTTTTATCGATTAAAGAAATTGTAAATTCTTTATAATCTTCAAAATTAATATCATTAAAGTTTTCGCTTATTATTCTCTTAACCACTCCTAAGTGAGATCCTTGTCTTTTTACTATTTTTCTAATTTCGCTTTTTACTTGAGTTTCCATGATTATTGATTTTTATTAGCTTCATTGCCTTCACAAATATAAGATACTTATAAGCTTTACAACATACCATTAACAAAACTTTAATATAAATATGTTTAAATAGTGCAACAGGATTAATGATGCACTATCTAATGCACTCTCATAAACACTTGAACATCATGGAGTTAAGTAAGGAAAGTGCATCATAGCTTATTTATTAGTCTAAATAATAATAATACTTATAATAGTTCACGGGGTTTTTACCCTTCTAATGCACTATATTAATACAACTCCTTAATAATCAGTACCCTTATAAGAGTGCATCACCTCAATATCTAATGCACTATTAAAAAGCTAATGCACTAACCTATATTCTAGCGTAAGGTTTGAGTTTATTAATTGAATAGTTTATTAATGTAGATAATTTTTAAAGAAGAAGCAAAAGAAAAATGAAAGGATGATTGTGGTATAGTTTGATGAAGTGCATAACTCAAAGCCTAAGGAGTTATCTTATTAAATACACAGCTTAACACTTACTAATTTTTTTAGTTACTATGAGGCGATGCTAGGCACATTGCAATACTTTAAACACACCAATTGGTAAGCATTTTACACAGATTTGGACTTTGTTATATTGATTTGCAATAAATTATCTTATCTTTGTTATATAACAAGCTCAAAACCTCTTTAAAAACTGGGGTTTTGCTTAAAAATAACAAATGCTTAAAATTATATATAAATGGCTAAACTAACCAGAAAAGAGTTCGCTGCCATGTGCCATACAAGTTGCCAAATTATAAATACCAATGTTAGTAGAGGTAATTTAGTGGTTGAATTTAAAAAAATAAATACCGAGAACGCTCAGAATAAAGCTTTTTTTGATAGGTACCAAAATAAATATGATGAAGATAGAAAGTCCACAAGTCAAATTTATAATGAAGTTGTAGGTGGGGTTAAAAAAAAACAACCAAAAAACAAATCTGTAAACAAACCAAAAGAAAGCGCAAAAAAAAGGGGAAGTAAAAAAATAAATTCAAAACCAAATAACGAATCAGAAAACAAATCTGAAAACAATAATGAGGACTCACCTAGTGCCACTGACTTAAAAAGCCAAGAGGTTATGGATTGGACTTTAAGAAAAAAACAAGCTGATGCTGAATTAGTGGAATATAGGGCAGAACATGAGAGGTTAAAAATTGAAAAGATGGCAGGTAAATTAATTCCTGTGGATTTAGTTTTTCAAATATTAAACATTCACAACAAAAGTATTTTTTCGACCTTCCAAAGTGATGCGGAAAATTTAGCTAGTGTATATTGTGAAATTTTAGCAGAAGGTGATAGGACTAAACTCGCTGAAATTATGGATAAACTTTCAATAATCATTAATTTAAATGTGGAAAAATCAAAAGACTTGTCTGAAATGGAATTAAACAATGCAATCGCTGAATATTCAGAGACACTAAACAGAGGGCAAAGAAAATGATAGCAGATCAATGGAACGAAAAAGTAATGAGTTTCCAAGATAAACTCTATAGTTATAAATCAATTAAGGATGTACCTAGCCAATGGGTTGAGAAAAATGTAATATTACCAAAAGAAGTTTCACGATTTAACGGTAGGATGAGTTATGATTTGTCTCCTTACGCCAAGGAAATTGTAGACACCTTACACCCCGGAGATCCTACCAGGATGGTAGCTGTAATGAAGTCAGCTCAATCAGGAATTACGCAAGGATTGGTGGTTCCAGGTATGGCTTATATAATAGCTGAGAATCCAGATAATTTTTTATTTACTGCTGGAGATAAGGATTTGGCGAAAAAAACAATCCGGGAGCGGTTTGACAATATAATGCAAGCTAGCAGCTTAAAGGATTTAATTAGACCAAACACGATAAGATCAAAAGGACAGAGATCTGGAGATACCGATTTATCTAAAGAATTTGCTGGAGGTTCTGCAATTATAGAAGGAACCAACAACGCTGGTAAATTTAGATTTTTTAGTGTAAAAACGGTTTTTATGGACGACTTCGATGCTGCTCCTAGAAGTGATAAAACAGAAGGAAGTATTAGGAAGCTGGTAGAGGGTAGGCAAACCTCTTATGGTAATCTAGCAAAAACCTATTATATTTCAACGCCTACAGTAAAGCAAACGTCTAATATATACGAGGTTTATATGCAAGGCGACCAAAGAAAATGGCATTGGCTTTGCGAAAAATGCGAAGGTTGGATGCCAACTGATTTTCAAATAAATGTAAAAAATAATAAAAGAGCTGGTATTGTATGGGAGACGGATAAAGACAACAAACTAATAAAAGAAAGTGTTAGATTTAAGTGTCCACATTGCGGCAATAAGGTCAGCCAAAAATCAAAGCATCAATTAAACCAAAAAGGTAAATGGATTCCAACCGCTGAGCCGATTGAGGAAAATTATAGAAGCTATTATATTAATTCGCTTATCATACCACCGGGATTTTTTAGTTGGGTTGATTTAGTTAAGGAATTTTTAGAAGCGTGTCCACCAAAAAAACCTGTAAATATTGATTTGCTGAAAGTTTTCAACAACGTTAGATTAGGATTGCCATTTGAGGAAAGAGGAGAGGCTCCAAAGATCATGCAGTTAATGAAAAACACAGGTAAATATGAAATTGGCGAGATCCCTGATGAATTATCAAAAGAGGATGGAAATGGTGAGATTGTATTTATTTCACTTGCCGCTGATTTAGGTGGTATTATGAATAGTGATGAAGATGTAGAGGATGTAAGAATAGATTGGGCTATATCGGCATACGCTGCAAACGGTGTTAAGTATTCAATCGATCAAGGAGCTATTGGAACCTTTAAGCGAAAACATACAAAATCTAAAAAGGAAATTGAAAGAGATGACCAAAGAAAAAAATACACTTATATGCATGGCCAGAAAAATAGTGTATGGCCT
>Ga0306912_1001562_pt1 | contig 10158 bp, 12 predicted proteins | sample AntRauFillE10628_FD_190443 | JGI IMG/M metagenome (GOLD analysis project Ga0306912, IMG submission 190443) | Saline lake microbial communities from Rauer Islands, Antarctica - Metagenome Filla E10 #628 (v2) (version 2) | ecosystem: Environmental > Aquatic > Non-marine Saline and Alkaline >... | reverse complement strand
CGCGCCTCGGCGAGGTGCCCGACGGCGAGGTGCTCGTGCACTGCGCCAGCGGCTACCGGGCGTCGATCGCCGCGTCACTGCTGGCCCGTGCCGGTCGACGCGTCGTGCTGGTCGACGACGAGTTCGACGACCACGCTGCGCAGCACCTCGGCGTCGAGAAGGCCTGACGGCGTCGCGTACCGTCCGGGCCGGGCCGCCCCGTCGGGTGGTCGTCGACCGGACGGGACCGCCAATGGACGGGCTGCGGCGCTTCGAGGATGCGCTCGGCGCCCCGGTCGCTGCCGGTGTCGAGGCGCTCGACGACGACGAGCTGGCTGAGTTGGCAGAACTGGTCCGGGACGCGCGCGCGACCCACCTCCGGGTCATGCGGGACGCATCGAACCGGGCGCTGTCGCACGTGCCCCGGCTACTGCGGCCGGCGGTGCGCCGGGTGCTCGGCGGGTGAGCGGCTGGGACGACCTGGTCGTCGTCGCCGAACTGCGCAAGCTCGAGCGGCTGCTCGACGCGTCGGCCGAGGACCTCAGGCATCTCGAACGCCTCGGGCCGGTGACGCTTCGAGGGCTGCGCGAGCAGGTCGAGGCGACCCTGCACGGCCACGCCGGGGACGCGCTGCGCGCGATCCTCGCCGCGAGCCGCCTGCTGCCCGGCCGGCTGGTCGCCTCGATCGCCGAGCGCACGTTCCCGCCCGTGCTGACCGCCCAGCTCGCGGGGCTGCTCGAGGCCGAGCGTGCGGCCGACCTGATCGGGCACTTCTCCACCGGCTACCTCGCGTCGCTGTCCGCCCACGTGGCCCCCGACGCGATCGCGCCCATCGTGCCCCGGCTGCCGCGCCAGGTCCTGCTCGACGTCGCTGCGGAGGTGGGCCGGCGGGGTGACCACCTCACCTCGGGCCGGCTCGTCGGGCTGGCTCCGGACGACGCGCTCGGGGCGTTGGTCGCCGCGATCCGCGACGAGGCCGACCTCGTCGAGACTGCGTGCCTGCTCGAGGCCGAGCACCGCCTCGGCGACATCGTCGCGACCCTGCCGGACCAGCGTGTGGACCGGGTCCTGCGCACCGTCGACCAGCACGGCTGGTGGGACCGTGCGCTCGCGCTGGCCGAGCGGCTGCCCGCCGACCAGCGCGCACGGGTGGTCGCACGCGCACACATGCTCGGCCTGGGCCCACCGGGCTGAGGCTGCGGCCCGGTCGATGCGTACGCCCGGCCGGGTCCGCCGCCGCCGCGAACCGGTCAGACGAGCCACTCGACGTCGGACAGCGAGACGGAGGCGGCCCACAGCCTGCGGCCGGCCTCGGGGTCGCGCGCCCGGTCGCTGATGCGGGCCGGGCCGACGGGACCGCGCGCCTCGGCAGGACCGGTCGGGCCCCAGTACGTCCCTCCCGGAACCCCCGGGCCGGCAGCCGCGAACACCTGCGCCGCGGCGCCCTCCTCGGCCGGCGCAGCCACGAAGCGGTTGAGCAGCGGTGCCAGCGTGGCGTACGCCCGGTAGTGCACCGAGCGGTGCATCCCCGGGCCGCTGGTCTGCAGGTTCGTCGCCGCGTACCCCGGGTGGGCCGCCAGCGACCGGACCGAACCCACCCCTGCCTGGATCAGCCGTCGCTGGAGCTCGAGCGCGAACACCAGGTTCGCGAGCTTGCTGCGCCCGTACGCCCGCGTCGGGCTGTAGTTCGCCGGCACCGTGTCCCGCGGGGTCGCGTCCGCGGGCAGGTCGAGCCGCCCGATGCGGTGCATCCCCGACGAGACCGTGACCACGCGCGCCTCGTCGGAGGCCAGCAGCGCATCCAGCAGCAGTCCTGTCAGCGCGAAGTGCCCGACGTGGTTCGTGCCGAGCTGCAGCTCGATGCCGTCTGCGGTCATGCGCAGCGGCGTCTGCATCACTCCGGCGTTGTTGACCAGCACGTCGACGTGGTCGTGCGTCGCGAGCACCAACGCCGCGCAGGCGCGCACGCTGGCGAGGTCGGCGAGGTCGAGCTGGACGACCTCCAGCGAGGCGTCCGGGTGCTCGTCGCGCACCGTCGCGGCGGCCTGCTCGCCGCGGGAGGTGTCGCGTGCCGTCATCACCACGTGCGCCCCGGTCCCGGCGAGCGCCGCGGCGGTGTGCAGCCCCAGCCCGCTGTTCGCGCCCGTGACCACGGCGACACGGCCGTGGAGCTCCTCGAGCGGTGCGGGGATCTGCACGACGGGCTCTCCGGTGGTCGACGTTGCCGCTCGACGACGACGTGACCTGCATTCGGTGCCGCCGTGTCGTCGGCCTCGGCCATTTGACCCGCCCGGAAGGCCCGGCGACCCGACGAACGGCCACGGCGTGCGCCTCACGGCACGGCGCGGCACGAGAGCCGTGCGTGGTCCTGCCGCGCCGCGGGGTGCTGGTCCGGCATGCTGTCGCCCGACGGGGAGATGGCGTGGACGGGCAGGACGCAGACGCAGCCGGGGGCGTCCCCGACGAGGACCCGCAGCCGGGCGCCCCGGGCGACGCCGAGCGTCGACACCCGGGCGACGCCGAGCGTCGACACCCGGGCGACGCCGAGCGTCGACGCCTCCAGATGCTCCGCCGGCTCGGCGTGGTCGAGACCATGCACGCCGACCCCGATCCCGCCTGGGGCGAGCTCGTGCGACTCGCGTGCCTCGCGACCGGTTCCACGACCGCCGCCGTGCTGTTGGTCGACGACCACGTGCGACCGCTCGCCGCGCTCGGCGGGGAACCCCAGATCACCGGACGGCCGGGCACGCTCGCCGACGAGGTCGTCCACGCCGACGCACCCGCGACCCGGGACGACGAGGGCTGCCTCCGGGATCCCCAGCTGGCCTCGCTCGGTGCACGCAGCGCCCTGGCGGTGCCGCTGCGCGTCCATGGCCAGGTCATCGGTGCGTTGGTCGTCGCCGACCAGCAGCCGGTCGAGCACAGCGCTCGCGCGGTCGAGGCGCTCGAGCTCGTCGCCGGACGCGTCGCCGCGCAGCTGGAGCTGCGCCGCGTGCGCACCGAGCTCGCGCTGGAGCTCGGTGCGCGCGACCTGACCCGTCGCACCGACGAGGTCACCGGGCTGCCGCTGCGGCGCGCCCTGCACGAGCGCGCGGTCGTGGAGATCGCGCGCGACCGTCGGCACGGCACGGGCCTCGTCGTCGCCGTGCTCGACCTCGACGGCAGCGCGGGGGACGACACCGGCCTGCTCCAGCGCGTCGCCGCCGCACTGACGGAGATCGGCCGCGCCCCCGACCTGGTCGGGCGCTGGGAGGGCGACCGGTTCGTGGTCCTGCTCCCCGACACCACCTCGCGCGGTGCGGGCACGTACCTGCGCCGCGTGCGCGACCGCGTGCTGGAGGTCGACGGAGGCCGTCTGCGCTGCCTCATCGGCGCCGTGCCGGTCGGTCCCGGGACGCCGACCCTGCTGGACGCGCTGGTCGAGGCCGAACGGGCACTCGCCGAGGTGCGCGAGGGCGACGGCGAGATGCTCCTGGTCGCCCCGCCCGTGCCCGTCGCCGGGCTGTCCTGAGCAGCGCCGTGTGGTCGCCCCGACGGGCTGCGCCCTAGCCTCGGGCTGCGACCCAGGAGACACGCGTGACGCAGGACATCAGCACCGTCGGCATCGTCGGTTGCGGGACGATGGGCTCGGGCATCGCCCAGATCGTCGCCAGCAACGGCTTCGACGTCGTCTTCGTCGAGCAGGACGCGGCCGCCGTGGAGGCCGGCACCGCCCGCATCGCCGCCAACCTCGACCGCCTCGTGCAGCGCGGCCGGCTCGAGCAGGACGCCCGGGACGCGACGCTCGCCCGGATCCGCGGCTCGGTCGACTACGCCGTGCTCGTCGACGCCGACCTCGTCGTCGAGGCGGTGCCCGAGGTGCTCGAGCTCAAGCAGGAGGCGTTCCGACGCATCGACGAGGTCGTGCGCGAGGACGCCATCGTCGCGACCAACACCTCGTCGCTGCCGGTGATGGACATCGCGGTGCACTCGCGCCGACCGAACCGGGTGCTCGGGTTCCACTTCTTCAACCCGGCGCCGGTCATGGAGCTGATCGAGCTCGTGCGCACCGTCGTCACCGACGACGGCGTCGTGGAGAGCGCCCGCGCCTTCGCCGAGCGCATCGGCAAGACGCCGGTCACCGCCGGCGACCGGCGCGGCTTCATCGCCAACCACCTGCTGTTCCCCTACCTCAACCAGGCCGTCGGCATGGTCGAGACCGGCTACGCCACCGCCGAGGACGTGGACGCGGCGATGCGCTTCGGCGCCGGCCTGCCGATGGGCCCGATCGCGCTGACCGACCTGGTCGGCCTCGACACCTTCGTCGGGATCATGGAGGCGGTGCACCAGCAGTTCGACGACACCCGCTTCGCGCCGCGCCCCATGCTGCGCCAGCTGGTCTCCGCCGGGTTCACCGGCCGCAAGGCGGGTCGCGGCTTCTACGGCTACGAGGAGCCGGGCTCGTCACGCGTGGTCGCCGACGGGTCGACCACGGTCGCCGCCGACCCGGACGCCATCGCCGCCTGGCGCAGCGTCGGGGTGATCGGCACGGGGACCATGGCCTCGGGCATCACCGAGGTCTGCGCCAAGGCGGGGTACGACGTGGTCGTGCGCGGTCGCAGCAGGGAGAAGGCCGAGGCCGTCGCCGCGGCGTGCGCGAAGTCGATGCAGCGCATGGTCGACAAGGGCCGCATGTCCGAGCAGGACATGGTCGCCGCGGTCGGACGGATCCGCCCGACCCACGACCTCGAGGACCTGGCCGACTGCGACGTCGTGGTCGAGGCCATCGCCGAGGACCTCGACGTCAAGCAGGAGCTGTTCCGGGAGCTGGACGGCGTGGTGCGCCCCGACTGCGTGGTGTCCTCGACGACCTCGTCGCTGCCGGTGATCGAGTGCGCGATGGTCATGAGCCATCCCGAGCGCTTCGTCGGCCTGCACTTCTTCAACCCCGCCGCGATCATGAAGCTCGTCGAGGTGGTCCCGACCGTGCGCACGTCCGACGCGGTGACGGTGGCCAGCCGGGCGTTCGTGGAGAAGGTCGGCAAGGTCTCGGTGCTGTGCCCCGACCGGGCCGGCTTCATCGTCAACGCGCTGCTGTTCCCCTACCTCAACGACGCGGTGAAGATGCTCGCCTCGCACTACGCGACCAGCGAGGAGATCGACACCGCCATGCGGCTCGGCTGCGGCTACCCGATGGGTCCGTTCCAGCTCATGGACATCGTCGGTCTCGACGTGACGCTGAAGATCGTCGAGACGCTCCACGAGGAGTTCCGCGAGCCGTCGTACGAGCCGGCCCCGCTCCTGCGGCACATGGTCGAGGCCGGGTTCCTCGGGCGCAAGGCCGGGCGCGGCTTCCACGTCTACACCTGAGCGTGGCCGGCCCACCCGCGTCCGAGGGACCGGCGCCGTTGCCCGGCGTCCCGGAGGGCCCCGGCGTGCGCCCGTCGCGGACGACCGCGATGCGCGAGCTGCTCGCGTTCGTCCCGGACGTCGTGCGGCTGCTGTACGCGCTCAGCCGTGACCCGCGCGTCCCGGGCCGCGCGAAGCTGGCGGCACTCGGGGCGCTGGCGTACGTCGCCAGCCCGGTCGACGTGCTGCCCGACGTCGTGCCGGTGGTCGGCAGGCTCGACGACGTCTGGCTCGTGGCACGCGCCCTGCGGTTCCTCGTGCGGACCGCTGGCTACGACGTGGTGCACGAGCTGTGGGGTGGCAGCGACGACGGCTTCGCGCTGATGCTGGTCGCCGCCGGCGTGCGCCGGTGACCCTCGCACCCGACCACCCCGGCTTCGAGGTCCGTGTCGTGCCCGCCTACCGGGCGACCAAGCGCTACGTCTGTCCGGAGTGCGTCGGCGACATCCTCGAGCGCACCGGGCACGTGGTCGCGTGGCCGCTCGCAGAGCCCGACCGGCGACGTCACTGGCACGCGTACTGCTGGCGCATGGCGGTTCGGCGCGGCCGCGTCGACGGGGTCTGACGGCCCCCGGCACGGCGCTATCGTCGTCGCCCGTCCGGCGGCGCTGCCCGCCCGGCCCGGGAGGGGACGCACGGTGGCACCGAGCAAGCACGAGCGCGATCCCGAGCGTGCCGGCGAACGGCGCGTGGAGCAGCGCTCCGACGCACAGCGCGCCCGTGCCCGGGTGCTGGCGGTCGTGGTCGTGCTGGTCGCCGGTGCAGCTGCCTTCGGCGCCACCCTGGCGATGCGTGGTGACGACGCCGCACCGATCGTCCAGGACACCGACCTCGCGGACGCGACGAGCGCCGCCGACGAGCCGGTGGAGCCGGCCGGGCCGAGCTACGCCGATCCCCAGCGGGCGGGTGCCGAACCCTGCGCCGGACCGGTCGGCGCGCCGTCACCCAGCGTCGACGAGCCCCTGCCCGTCCCGCCGCGGCCCGACCTCGGCAGTGCGTCGACGCTGGTCGCGACGCTGCACACCAGCTGCGGCGACGTCGTCGTCGAGCTCGACGCGGCCGGCACGCCCCGCACCGTCGCGAACTTCGTGGGCCTGGCCGAGTCCGGCTACTACGTCGGCGTGCCCTTCCACCGCGTCATCGACGGGTTCATGGTCCAGGGTGGCGACCCGACCGGCACCGGCATGGGCTGCCTGGACGACGCCTGCGAGCAGCGCCTCCCCGGCTACACCTTCTACGACGAGCTCGCCACGGCCGAGCAACTGGTCGCGACCGAGGGTGGCTACCCGCGCGGCACCCTGGCGATGGCCAACGGCGGCGCCGACACCAACGGCAGCCAGTTCTTCATCGTGCAGGGCGACCCGGGCTACCCACTGCCCCCCGCGTACACCGTCTTCGGACGTGTGCTCGACGGGCTCGAGGTCGTCGACCGCATCGCCGCCGGTCCGGCCGACGGTGAGCGTGCGGTCACCCCGACCGTGATCCTGGACGTCGACGTCGATGGGCGCTGAGCCGGTGCGTGCCCCGTCGTGCCTCGACCGCGCGGCCGTACGGCCCGCCCGAGACGCGCGTTAGCGTCGTGCCTGCGCAGCCGCGGACCCTCGCGGCGCGACCCCGACCAGGAGCCCGCCGTGGCCAAGCAGTACGACAGCCCGCCCGAGATGCAGATCGACCCCGACGCGGACTACCGCGCGACGATCTCGACGTCGAAGGGTGACATCAGCGTGAAGCTTTACGCCAAGGACAGCCCGAGGACGGTGAACAACTTCGTCTTCCTCGCAGGGGAGGGCTTCTACGACGGGGCGATCTTCCACCGCGTCATCGAGAGCTTCATGATCCAGGGCGGTGACCCCGTCGGCATGGAGCAGGGCCGTCCCGGCACCGGTGGGCCCGGCTACCGCTTCGACGACGAGCTGACCAAGGCCGCGGAGCACCGCTACTCCCGCGGCACGCTGGCGATGGCCAACAGCGGCCCGAACACCAACGGGAGCCAGTTCTTCGTCATGCACAGCGACTACGGCCTGCCGCCGCAGTACTCGGTGTTCGGCAAGGCCGTCGACGGCCTCGACGTGGTCGACCAGATCGCCACGGCGCAGACCGGCCCCGGCGACCGCCCGGTCGAGGACATCACCATCGACTCGATCACCGTCACCACGGCCTGAGGCACCGCGGCCCGAGGGCCGATCCCCACTGCGGTCCGCCGACCGACGACACCTGCCGCCCGCCCGCGAGGGGGCGGCACGTGCGTGTCAGGGGTGCTCGACGACGATGCGCACGGGCGAGCCCTCGCGCGACGCCAACTGCTGCAGCGCGTCGGTGAAGCCGTCCAGGTCGGTGCGGTGCGTCACCGAGCGGGACAGGTCGAGCCGCCCCGCGTCGACCAGGTCGACCAGTTCGTCGACGTCCTTGCGGGTCGAGCCGAACGAGCCCACGACCTCGAGCTCGTTCTGGACCAGCAGCGCCTCCGGAAGCGCCGTCAGGGGCCCGGCGTGCAGCCCGACGACCACGGCCCGCCCACCGGGTGCGAGCATCTTGGTGGCCTGGTCGACCGTGTCGGGGCGACCGACGAACTCCAGCGCGCGGTCGACGCCGCCATCGGTCAGTGCCCGCACCGCGCGCGCCGGCTGGCCGTCCGACGCGTCGACGACCTCGTCCACGCCCCACAGCAGGGCCCGCTCGAGGTTGGTCGGGTCGACGTCGACGCCGACCACGTGCTCGGCGCCGGCGAGTCGCGCCAGCTGCACCGCGTGCATCCCGAGCCCGCCGAGGCCGACGACCGCGACCGAGACGCCCTGCGACACCCCGGCGCGCTTGAGCGCGTGGTACGGGGTGGCGACCGCGTCGGCGAGTATCGCTGCCTGCTCGACCGGCACCGAGCGTGGGACGTGGGTCAGCGCCCGGGCGTCGGCCAGCGCGTAGGTGGCCTGCGAGCCGTCGACGTCGACGCCCGGCACGGCCAGGTCGCGGCAGAGGTTCTCGCGTCCGACGCGGCAGTAGCCGCAGCTGCCGCACGCCCATGCGGGCAGGACCAGCACGCGGTCGCCCTCCAGCCAGCCCTCAACACCCGGCCCGACCGCGGCGACGTCACCGGCGGCCTCGTGGCCCAGCACCAGCGGCAGGTGCCCGGGCGGGGTGACGCCACCGACCACGTGCAGGTCGGACGCGCACAGCCCGCAGGCGCGCACGCGCACGAGCACCTCGCCGGGGCCGGGCTCGGGCACCGGGACCCGGTCGACACGCACGTCGGGCGGGGCGCCTTCGCGCGCCACGGCGTGCAGGCGTGCGGCTCGCATCGTCTCGGGCAGGTCGGCCACGGTCGCCCTCAGCCCCGGTCGGCGTCGGTGTCGGCGTCGCCGTCCTCGCCCGGCCACGGCGGCAGGTCGTCGAGGTCGACCGTCTCCCGGCGGATGCCCTTGTCGAAGTCGCGCATGCGCTGCGGGTAGCCGACCTTGGCCGCGTCGTACAGCGGCACGCCGCGCTCCTCGCAGACCTTCTTCGCCTGGGCGCCGTCGCGCACCGGTCGACGCAGGTACTCGCCGTCCGCCGCGACCAGCAGCAGCGTGGTGTTGTAGATCGCGGTGCGCGGCTCGAGGAACGCCTCGACGCCGGTGCGCGTGGCGATGAACTCCTCGATCTCCTTGGTGGAGACCTTCGACGCCCGGTCGGTCGACGGGGACGGCGCACGTCGCGGTGCCTCGCCCTTGAACCAGGACCTCACCCGGTCGAACAGCCCCACGTGCACCCCTGTCGCAACGACGCGGACGACGGTAGCGGCGCGCCCGGGCCCACGACCCCCGGGGGCTGGCCGTCCGCCGAACGCACCTGCGACGGAGCAGCCGCGACTCAGTGGTCGCCGTCGTCGACCAGTTCCACGAGCACGCCACCACCGGCGGCGGTGCCCTTCGGGTGCACGAACGCCACGGTGTGGCCGCCGCCGCCGGGGCGGGGCTCCTCGTCGATCAGGCGCACGTCCTGGTCCTTCAGGTGTCCCAGCGTCTCGGTGATGTCGGCGACCCCGAACCCGAGGTGGTGCAGGCCCGGCCCGTTGCGCGCGATGTACTTCGCGATCGGGGAGTCCTCCCGGGTGGCCTGGAGCAGCTGGATGTACACCCCGCCGACGTTGATCATCGCCTCCTCGACGCCGTCTGACTCGACGACCTCGCGGTACTCGGGGACCAGCCCGAAGGCGCGCTCCCAGTACGCGAGTGCCTCGTCGAGGTCCTCCACGGCGATGGCGAGCTGGTCGATGCGGGTCACGCCCACGGGTTGCTCCTCGGGTCGGCTCCGGCGAGCCTGCCCGCTGTCCCTCGCCCGCGCCAAGCCGGGGCGCCACGCCGGGGTCGGCCCGTGACGGTCGCCCGGATGGACGCCCGGTTGGACGCCCGATCGTCGGGTGGGTGGTCGGGCGGACGTGCCGGCCGTGGCGGGGCTGCGGAATGCGCTGGTGCGTGGCACGGTTGTGATCTGAACGACGGCGTCGCCACGCGTCCGGCGCCACGACCAGCGGAGGTCACCACATGGAAACCATCGTCACCGTCCTGTCCTGGCTGCTCGGGGTCGCCTTCCTCATGGCCGGCACGATGAAGGCGCTGTTGCCCGAGGACAAGCTGCGCGACAACCCCCGCACGGCGTGGGTCGAGCGCACCGGCATCCAGCAGGCACGCGTCGCCGGCGTCGCCGAGGCCGCCGCCGGCGCAGCGTTCATCGGCTCGGCGCTCGACGTCGTGCCGATGGCACTCGCGGGCGTCGCCGCGATCGGCATCGTGGTGGTCATGGTGCTCGCGGTCGTCC
>Ga0306912_1001560_pt1 | contig 10167 bp, 16 predicted proteins | sample AntRauFillE10628_FD_190443 | JGI IMG/M metagenome (GOLD analysis project Ga0306912, IMG submission 190443) | Saline lake microbial communities from Rauer Islands, Antarctica - Metagenome Filla E10 #628 (v2) (version 2) | ecosystem: Environmental > Aquatic > Non-marine Saline and Alkaline >... | reverse complement strand
CTGTTTTATACACTCGCTTGTAATAGTCGATAATCATTATGCTATCGCTATCAGCCATGACTGTATCGTCATTAAGAGTAAAGTTTTGTATTTTTTTCTCAGTACGCTTGCCATACACTTCTTTAAATTTTTTACGTGACATATGCGTTTTTAAGCCGCAATGCATGCCGTCGGTTTTAGTTTTGCTTGTTGCGCCGACATCCCAAAATGCACGGGTCGGATCGTTAATTTCCAGCACATTAATTACTTGCTCGAAACTTTTGTTATCTGCATAATCATGCGAGATACGCAAAGCGCCATAACCTCCAATCACTGCTGACTGAAAAGCTGTTTGATATACAACGCTTGATTTACTGTTAAGTGATAGATCTTTAACTAATGCTGCTCTAGTTTCTGCGGTTTTCGCAGGGACTGAATCATCCGGAACTACTTGCAGATTTGGAGTGTTTTGACGCTGCTCGCCAAGTAAGTGATTTGCTAACACGCCTAACTTATTTGATATTAGCGGGATTTTCTTGTTTTGTCGCAAAGCGTCAGTTTCGCCTTTGTCCCATTGTCCGCCCATGACAAATCTCATTTCGTCATGATATTGCTTGTTGTTATGCGCAAAGCTGCCATGCCATTTGCCGATGTTACCTTTAATTTCGTCGGCCAGCTCTGAGTTTTTACGAATCATAACAATCCTTATCTAAGTAAACATACTATTATAGCGCTCAGGTATTAAAGTTGCCGTGCTATCTGTTAGCGTTTGTAGTTTTCCGCCAGCAAATGTCAACATCAAAGAGTCGGCGCAGTCCGGCGAGGGCATCCCCCGCTTTTTCAAATCAACCTTGCTTTCAATCAACAATTGCCCGTTACTCCTATATTTATAGCCCAAACTGCATAAGTCTGCATGCAATTGATCTGAATCGGGAATCTGCACGTCAAGCTCTTGTTGCAACCAATCCCGCATTTCCCACCAATACTCTGCTCTTTGATTAGCAAATCTTTCTTTGTCGTTCGCTGAGCGTGCAACATTTACACCAACCACTTGACTGTAACCCATTTCGTTTAGTCTGTCAGTAGTGCCTGCACCAATCCCGATACAATCTATATATACGCGGTGCGGCTTTTCTTCTTCAATTATGCGCTTCAATCTGCCAGCAAGCTGCATTGTATTTTGATTTCTTAGCGTCTCTATTTTGTAAGCTTTTCTTCCTTTTCGTCTTATGATAGCACACCTATCGTTATCGCCAATAGCTGGATCTACACCGATAACTAACGCGGAATTAGTTGTTACATCATTTTTTCTTGCAGCTGCAACATGTTTTGCATTTATAAAAGTGTCATCGACCGGGTTTTTAAAAGCATCTTGCGCACAAAAGGGATACTCAACTTTAAATAACGCTTCGCCTTCATCCCAATCACTGCTTAATGCCCTAATTTTAATGCGTCTCCAGTTTAGATGCCGTACTGTCAAGCCATCCTCGCCATACAAATTAAGTAATTTTTGCTCATCGCCTGACAAATTGTCCGTGTTATCATCGCCAGCCGTGTACTCAGATTGCCAATACCATGGCACAAATATCGCTTGATATTCGTTGTCGCCAGTTAATGCAGATTGCCAGAGTTGATAGAAGTAATTGCCGATCCCGTTAGCTGTCGACTCCATTATTATTTCCGTGCCCTCATCGCTTGGTATTGCTTGCAAGATGCCTTTACTGTGCTCAGCAGCGTGAGGCCAAAATGCGCACTCTGAGCCATGAAAAAGCTGAATGGTCTGAGAGCGTCCAACAGACTTATTGCCAGCCGTGCCAACAGCATAACCAGAGTCTAGCGTACTGTAGATTAACTCTTTAGCAGATGACGCATCAGGCTTAGGAGCAAGTCCAGGAGGCAGCGAATCATAATATCGCTTAGTCATAGCAAACAGATTTTTTGTTGCTTCTGCTTCGTGCGTAAGGATGTAAGCTTTTTTACCACGCTGCGTTATAACTTTGTGAAAGTAACGCGCCTGTATTAAAGTTGAACAACCAACCTGCCTGCCTTTCAAAATTACTGCACGCACTTTGCCCGTCTGCTTACGCTGCGCATCGAGACGGGCATGTATATATAATTGTGAGCGATTAATCTCAAAAGATTTTACATCGCCAGATTTACTCCTGATTTTCAGGAAGGTTTTAGCGAAAGTGGGGAAATGTTTTAAAGCGTGTATTAATTGCTCATCATCTGTCATTTTAGCTTATCGATTAGCTTCTCTACTAATGTTTCATTTGGACTTTTATCTTCTGCTGCATGATTGCCATACTGTCGCGGCAAAAGCTTCATGGCTAAAAATTTGCGAGTATCAATCTTGAGTCGAGATCGCGCCACAAATTCTGAGTTTATAAGCTCGTTGCCATCGCTGTCAAGACGCGTATCACGAGCAGAATCGTCTGCAATATCCATCATCTCCTCGGCCAACAAATCAGCCTGAACAAGCTTTGCTTTTGCGTAACTGGCTGAAAACTCTGGGTGTTTGTAACGCCACAAATTGACAGTCGACTTGTCTGGCATGTCGTCATACATCTTGCAAAGACGCTCTAAACCAACAGCATGAGTTGCTACTCGCTCACATATAAGAGCAGCTATATCCTTATTATAAGTTGTTGGACGACCGCCTGGCATATTATTTTTTCAACCCGGCTTTGCCGCCGTAAGCTTTACCTGCCCCAACTGTAGACTTACTGCAAGCGCCATGCTTATTGCCGCGACTAACGATCTCTTGCATCATGCTATCAGCTTGATAATGACCCTCAGCTAAACCCTTGTCTTTGCCAGCATCGTAAGCTTTGTCATATTCTTTTGAGTTCATCATGTTAACTCCTTTTATATAATACTCCAAACTATAACACAAAAATATTAAAATACAATGATACAATTACTTGACATATGCCAAATACTTGATATACTACACACACATTATCGAGATAGATTAGATTAAACAACGGAGGCAAGACTATGAATGAAGAGATAGCGGAACTTATAGATAGATTAGAAGCGATAAAAAAAGAGTTATACGACGCTATCGAAGAATTAAAAGCGATGGAGCGCGAAAAATGGTCGATATATTAGATTAAACAATGGGGGGTAGCAAATGTACCCACTATGAGCGTTTATATATATACACGGGGACGAAGATGAAATACAAGAAGAACAAAGATACGAAAATCATAAATTACAGTCATAAAAACAAAGTATATGAGTTTTTAGTTTGTGTGTTTTCTGTATCATTGCTTTTAGCATTATTCTTTAGCATTTATTTTTTATTGTATATAGTGAGTGATAACTATGTCTAAACAGACATGATCGAAATTTATAACAAAAGAGGTGTAAAATGAAAGAACTAGAAATAAACGGCGAAATATACGTTAAAAAACATAATGATGAATCACGGTACGTGATAGTGCGCACTTATTCGGCCGGTGTCTTTGCTGGATATTTAGAATCAAGACAGGGCAGCGAGGTTGTAATGACAGACGCAAGGAGGATTTGGCGTTGGGCTGGTGCTGCGACACTAAGCGAGCTAGCGATGAGAGGCACAAGCAATCCGGATGAGTGCAAATTCCCTTGTCCTGTAGACCGCGTGGAACTGTTAGATGTCATAGAAATAATTGACGTTACCACTCAAGCTCAAAAATCAATCGAGGATGTAGCGGTATGGTCAGCTTAAAAATAGATGGCTATGGCTACCGCTATAGCCGTGGCCTTAGAGACGGCTATGGCTACGGCTATAGCGATGGCCGTATAGATTGCTACGGAGAGGGCGGAGGCAATACATATGGCTATGGATCCATAGAAGGCTACGGCTACGGCTATAGCTATGGCCGTGCCGACGGCAGCGAAGACGGCTACGGCTACGGCGCTAGCTTTGGCTGCGGCGGCTACAACGGCGGCTACGGCTACGGTGACGGCGCCGGCCGTGGCGACGGCGACGGCTCCGGCTACGGCTACGGCGCCGGCCGTGGCGAAGGCGGCGGCTCCGGCAAAGGATAACGAGGTAATATATGGCCATGGTCATGGCTCTGGCACTGGCAGCGGCTACGGCTATGGCTATGGCAAAGGTCATGGCTCTGGCACTGGATAAAATCATCAGGAAATGACTGTAGTCTCGCTCTTTCACGATTAGTGAGAGGACGAGGTTCAGGATAGTGATACCCCCAGGTACCACCTCCTCCTGCAGCAATTATAGTTTTAGACGGCTCATTTCTGTTTATTCTTCGATAAACATGACTAATCATCCCTTTTACGTATAAAGGATGGTCTCTTGGTATATCTGTAAAATTGCCTCCCTCAGGGATAAGCTTAAGCATTTCGATAGTTTTTGGTTTAGAGTTCATTATCTCATTGTTGTCTCTAATTTTTTCAACATCTTTAAGCGCCTCACCAACCGTTACATAAGGATTCTTATCTGTACCATGGGTCGGCTCTGGATGACAAAAATCAAACCCCGTATCCTCACGTATACCAACAATTAATACTCTTTCCCTAAATTGGGGTACGCCATATTCTGCAAAGTTATATAACTGGATTTTTACTAGATATCCAGGAGCGATATTTTCAAAGTCTTTAATTAAAACTGATAAATTAAGAAGTAGCAGCTCTGTTTCTATTTAAATAGACTTCAACATAGCTCTATTATGCCACGTAAATCAATTAAAAAATACGTAATAACATGCGAGCTCATAGCCTTAGAGCGCGCTCGCATACATCAAAACAATTAACAAAAACAGTGGATAAGACTGTTAGTAATGTTTAAAATGCTATGCTTATCAATGCTCTTGTTAAAATCTAAACGCAATGAACAACTAGCATATTTAATGCACAACAGCCACACACTTGGCACAAAGTCCACGTTCGCTAGTTTCTTTATCAAACGTGACACGTTCACCAGCGTTTAAAGTTTTGTATCCTTCCTTTGCTATATCGCTAAAGTGCACAAAAACATCAACATCATTATGCACAATAAATCCATAGCCTTTTTTGTCGTTAAACCAAGCTACTACGCCTTTACTCTTACTCACTTAAAACTCCTGATAGTTGACATACTAGTTTCAACAAATAAAAACAATGTTATAATAACGTGAAGGGAGCGTTGTTATTTCAGGTATGAAAAATCTTTTTTTAAGCTTTGGGTCTTACTAAGTCTTGATCAAAGATTTCTTTTCTCTAAAATACGCACCTTTACGCACTTCAATCACCAGTCAGGGTTCACATTTACTTTCGCCGGTAACGAAACCTTGACTGGGCGAGTCGTAATTACGAGCTTCTGCAATAGCAGAACCTAATAACATAGATATTTCGTCATTGTGTTTTCTGATTTGTTCTATTTCATCATCATTCATGCTGCCACCATTAGCTGTTCTACAATCGATTTACATTCGCTTTCGGCATATGCATAACTTTTAATATGCTCTGTTGGGTCGAATGAGGTTGCATCAAAAAATGTTTGATGTTTTTTTACATGTTCCTCACCATAATATTCTCTGGTTGCTTCGATATCTGATTTATCCCAACAATGCCCACAATCAAAACCAATCCACATATCATTGCAAGCGATTGGCAATAAATCTTTTAAACCGTGGGTTGTTGCCATGAAAGTCAATCCACCATGACATTCAATTTCTAGTGTATTGTAATCATAATGCTTCCATTCTCTGCCATTGAATTCTCGATCTTCTAATGGGGTTTTGCTATAGGGGTGTTCATCAGGGATTGCCACATAACCGCATCGATGGCCGAGTGTGTTTAAGACAATGAGGTATTCATAACCTTTGTATTGACCGCCACCTTCAACTGCAATCCAATTCCCATCAGGCACTAATGCTTTTTTATCGCCTTTTAATTTTAATATTTCTGTTATACAACTCACTTAAAACTCCTGTTCACGATATAGTTCAAAATCATCTTCTGCTTTTTGGTCGGCATCGATTGCCGCACATTCGCAATAATCTTCACAATCACGATGGCATTCCACTAAATGTTCATCACCGTGGATATTGTCAAATCTACCCATTGACATTCTCCCCCACCTAAGAGATAAATTCAATCTGGTTTATTATTCAAAGCCTGATCAAGATTAATTTTTGTAAAATACTGTATTGCATAAATCACATTAATTAATAGGGAAAAAAATGCCCAGAAAAATATTCCCTTTCCAATATACCTCACATAAACATTGGATATATTAAAACTATCAGAAAAGACTAATGCCAATAATAAGACTGTACTTGTGAAACAAATATAACCTAGTAAAAGAGCAATAAATGCTTTTCTAGTAAGCTCTACCTTAACTTTATGGCCACCTTTTAGTCTTTGAAAAGTAACAGGCTTGACTTCTGGGCTTCGAAGCTTATTTCCCCAAATTCTTTCTAATAAAAAAGGTGAATCAAGGTTTGAAAAGCTAATTAGGGCAGCAAAAGAAAAAGCAGAAATAAAGGTCAATACTGTATACCCTGATGATGTGAATGATTTAGGGGTTCCAAAGTACAAAATTAAAATTGTAAAACATAGTGGAATAACAACATGATATGCTATTTTATGATATCCCGATGTGTAGATAATATAATCAAAAAATGGTTTAGTTAGAAATTTTAAGCTTCTCATTAGTTAAGACCTCATTCTGCAATAGCATAACTAGACACAAGCAAGCCCTGATATATTAACTCGCTAATCATTGCAGCAGTGCAAAGGCTATCACATTACCAACATTTATTCGCTACGTCATTCTGTGCTTTTTAGTTGATTGCGGTATGTTCACTAACACGCCAATTCCCTAATCCAATTATTAGCGGCCCTGCGTCCTTCATTTTGCGCTCGAACCTTGTCGCAACATGCTAGCTTAACTTGTATCCATAATCTAGTATATTCATGCATCACTTGTGCTCTTTTTTCTTCCGGTATTGCTCTAATTGTGCGCTTTAAAAATACAAAATCATCGTGCAAAACTTTAATGTCATTTTGATGACAAAAATCCTTAAATTTCATCCTTAGTAGATCCATTAATATGCATTTAAATTAAATTAAAAACTATTTGCGATTCAAATATGCTTTAAGATTAATTTTTAAGTAAAATGTCTCTGAGATATACCGGGGTAAAAATTTAGGGTCCCTAAAAAAATTGCAGAGTCCCTGCCTATAACCCACGCCCAGCAAGGGCTATAGCGTTTTTGGGGTCCGTAGGGTCCCAGTTTTCCTTATGTAACACTATAGTTATCCTAATATTTCTGTACTAATTGTACTTATTTTAACGTATAACTACATACTTCTTTTTTTTATTGTTTTTAGGGACCCTAGGGACCCTAAATGACTATAGACCTTACTGGGCGTGTATTTTTATAGGGTCCCTAAATAAAAATCAAGGACCCTACAGAGACCCTACAGAGACCCTTATTGACCCTAGGCTTTTTTTGTTAAATTTTTAACCTAGGTAGGTCAAAAACCTTCCTTCCGTTGTGTTTTCTTCGTTTTTTTCCGGTCAATTTGGTCAAAGCTGCTGCACATTTTTTTACGGCCCCATTCCTGGTCATATCTATTAAAGACATGTGTAAGTTGTCCAGGACATCTGTTGCTGTCATAGGGTGCGTATGGTAAATTGGATTGTCATCCCATCTAAATCTTTCAATGATTTTTTCTTGAATGGGACACGTAGGCATATGATTATCATTTTCAAGATTAATCATGCTTTGTTCTTCGTCAGTTAAGCGATAGCTTCCGCCGTTATCCATATGATTTTTAATCTCTGCCCAGACTTGCTGCATATCGATATCATGGTTGTGATTTATTGAGCGCACTGAAACCGTCCAGTACCTTCGGTTTCCTGTTTCGTCTGATAAAAAGTCGGTGGGATTTACTGATCCATAATAAGCCGTTCTTCGTGGCACTCCTCTTGAGACTCTGCCAAAAGGGACTCGATAGTGGTCAACTGAGCGAGTTAAAAATTGTTTTTGTGCTGATATGTCAGACTTTTTGATGGTTCCATCCAGTTCTGCTAGCTCCCCTAGCCAGCAATTAGTGCAGTCAATAACCGAATCTTTGTTTGTTGGGTCTAAGTGTAGTGAATCTTTTATTAGTGCGCGCCACTGCTCTGGCACAAGTTTGATAAACCAATGGGTTTTACCTATCTTTTGTTCTCCCTGAAAAACCAATGCGCCTTCAAGTGAAGCTCCTTTTTCGGAAAATGCGGCATGTACGCATGAAACCATCCAACGGTATATCAGTTTATCTGCCATTTCTTGCTTGTCTGCTTTAACTGTGTGTAGAAATTCCTCTACTCTTGGTCTACCATCCCAAGGCTGGCTATTTATAAATTCCACAGCTGGGTGGTAGCGATTTTGGTCTGCTATGTATAGAATATGATGGGGCAGATCTATTTTTGGTACGCCATTTTTAACGCACAGGTTTGATATATCGGTAAAGTAGCACTCTGCCTCATTAACTGCGCTAAAATGCTTGCCAGCGGCTTTAAACTCGGGCTTATTGGTCATTAAATTATATCGCAGTGTAATGCCATAGAAGTTAAGCAAATAAGCTACGTTTGCGCTGGTGTTTATCGGGTTGTTTTTTGCGCTGAGGTCTGGAAATTTATCGCTAGGGATTAGCTCCTCGATGGGCTTAGGTAATATTTGCTCGACTGTTAACTCGTCACGTTCTTTCATAAATACTCCTGTATTTTTAAATCATTTTAAAGCAGAAAATATTTTCTCTATTGCATTTTTGCCGTTTTTATATCGTGTAAAAACATCGTTCCAGTCTGTGTTAACGTTAAAATTGGGGACAAAAAGCGATCCCTGATTAACGCTTATATCATTATCAAGCAATGCTTGTTTTGCGTGCTTTTCTCCTACTCCGTTTATATCGTAATCGGCAGCCATTGATATTTGCGTTATTCGAGCATCTATTTTGTATTTATCAATAACAGTGGCTAAAGCGTGGGTTAAGTTTGTTGCATCAATTCCAAAAAAAACTGGCATAACTAAGGTGTCATAAAGTGTTCTAGCTGTTGCCATGCCTTCTGCCATCAAAATGGGCATTCCTTTCTCATATATACCAAAACAGCCATAAGCTCCTTTCTTTTTTGCTCCTTTAATAAATCTTTTTTCCCCGGTTGGCGAGATAAACTGGATATTGCATAACCCGCGCTTATCTTCCAGCTTAACCATTAACCAGCCTTTCCTAAACTGGTAGTCTGTGTCATCGCAAACCATAAGTCCATGGTGTGATATTTCTTTTTTGTCGATATAATCATGCGTGCCGAAAGGCGTTGAGGTGAGGGGGATTGAAGTAGATAATAGTCTTACTGCTATTTTGCGGCCAAGATCTTGTAGCTTGATACGCTCTTGTTCTTTTTTTGGATCTGGCTCTCTTTTGGGCGCGTTGGTTTGCTGCCCTTTGCGTCCTTGGCTTCCGTTGCAGCTCTGACCGGTTTTATGGTTCATAGCCCAGTAACCGCCATCATCAAAAAAAAATAAAACTCCTGATTTTTTGCTTTTTGACTCCCCTTCTATCGTAAACCTTTCAAACTCTCCAGCTTTGTTAGCTTTTATCTGCCTGCTGTCAGCAGGTACCAAACCTATTTTTCTGCGCATATCATTAAGCGCAAATAATAATCTATCCATATATGTCCTCCGCTCAATCAAATTAAAAAAAAAGCTCAAGCAGGTATATAACCCGATTGAGCTTTATTTAAAAATATAACTTTGCTATAATCTTACCCATGTTTTAGTCTCCCCGTAGTTATTAAAACATTATAATTTCCGTTGGAGCCCACCTGCTCGCCACTCGTGGGCTTTTTATTCTTTGCAAGAATCAATGGAACTTATAATCCTTTTTCTCCCCCAGCTTTTCAACTACATTGCTAGTTATCTCGCCTATTAATGCCGAATCTAATTGCTTACCATTGTGGTGTATCAGTTCATCAAGCAAAGTTACTCGCAACCACATTAACTCATTATTCTTTTTCTCCATATATCTCTCCCTGATTAACGTCAAAAATTATTTTTTAATATCTTTCCAACTGGCTCTGAGCTTCCCTTTCGTTTTTTCTTCCAGCTTGAACTGTGAAGCAATCGGAACAAAACCCCACGCCATCCAGTTTGATATATTTGCTGGCGACATTCCCGTCTCTTTGTAAAACCTATAACCTGATCT
>Ga0306912_1001559_pt1 | contig 10169 bp, 15 predicted proteins | sample AntRauFillE10628_FD_190443 | JGI IMG/M metagenome (GOLD analysis project Ga0306912, IMG submission 190443) | Saline lake microbial communities from Rauer Islands, Antarctica - Metagenome Filla E10 #628 (v2) (version 2) | ecosystem: Environmental > Aquatic > Non-marine Saline and Alkaline >... | reverse complement strand
TCGTCTTGCCGGGCAGAAAATCGATTTGATCGTCGCTGCGGATCGTTCGAAGCCTTTTGTTCGCCTAGTGATGGCTGAGGCCGTGCCATTAACTGCTGCATCTTGATTTAAGAATAGTATTATGAGTGATCCGGCCCACGCGCATTTATTGGATACATGGGAATCTTGTCAGCAGGCGGTCGCTTGGTTGCGGCGCTCGTTTGAAAAATCTCCAGAGCCTCCTTATGAGGATGTGAGTGCGGATGATTGGGATCAGCTTGAAGCATTGTCGGGGCGTTTTGCGCGGTTGACGGATTTGATTGTTCATAAGTTATTACGCGCCTTGGATCGTTATGAATTTGAGGAGACGGGCTCATTGCTGGATGCGGCAAATCGGGCGGTCAAACGTGGTTTAATTGAGAGCACGAGTGACTTGAGAGATTTTAAAGATATTCGTAATGAGATCGTTCATGAATATGCGATTGATGACTTATCCGGTTTGTATGCGGACATTTATCATGCGACGTCCGGCTTACTCGCGTTGGTTGATCGAATTCGAGGATATTTAACTGAGCAGCAGATCCTTATCTCGCGTGAGAGACATTTTTAGGACAAACTTTTTTTAGGGACAGAATAAAGAATGGAGTCAAACGTTTAAAATAAATGCTAGTTTGGAAGGTGGGACGTGTAGCCGTGCCACGGTCCCGCGTAGCCTCAAAACTCAGTTTTGGGGTGCGGTTGGTCCGTGCGGGGGCTCGCGGCGGTGTCGAACCCCCCGATTCCGAGAATCGAGGCCACGGAGCTGCAGTCTGGGCCGTAGAAGCGTGTTTCAACCGCTTTGCATCCTGCAAGTCGTCTGGGTTAGGCTTGGCGAAGGCTGTTGACGCAGATTGAAGGGGACGCACTGCGGGCTAACAACACGGTGCGGTGCGGGGACGCACCAGCGCTACCTCACTATTCCCCTAGGTCCGCAAAGCTCTGTGCGCTCAGCGCCTCGGACGTCGCGTAATAACGAGCGCGAGCGCGGAAACCCCTGCCAATAAGCTGTAGAACATCGGCTCGGGCACCACCGAGCCATTGGCCGCGAGCAGGCGTAAGTCCTCTATGCCAGAGCTACCTGGCCCGACCGTTATGCCAAAGCTAATGCTCCCACCTGGGGCAATTACCCTATTGTATGAAAAGGAGCCGTATTCGTATTGCGCACCATACACGGAGGTCAACGGATCTGCATTCCACGAATTCGTAATCAAACGGCTTAACTCAAAGCCGACCACCCAATCAGTTAAACGCTCCGTGCCATTATTCTGTAGTGTCACCTCCAAATTCGCCCCATTCCCCCAAGCGGACGTCGGCCGATACGAAAGCGTGTAATCGGGAATGAGACCACCTCCACCGGGAGAGCGGCTAGGGGGCGCATCGCCGAAGCTGTCGCCACTTGAGGTGATAAAGACATTCTGTGGCGCGGTTGCAGAGTTGTTAGGCGCGGCATTAAAGCCAAAGCCGAGTGATTGCCCCGCGCCCAAAAAGCGATTATAGTTATCAGGAGCACTGAACGTGTAGCGCCAGACCCCATCGGTTTGGGTTTCACTCAATTTCTTGGCATTCCAGAAATTCGTAATTTCTGCAGCAAAGTCGAAAGACACGGACCACCCAAGATAATCTTTGGTTGTATCGTTGGTCAGCGTCACATCAGCGGCGGCATTAAAGCCACTTCGAGTTGCGCTGTCGTTTTTGCTTAAAAGTCGAAACGGGTTCCCCGATCCGCTACGCTTTGACGCAAACACCTTTTCAATCCAAAGTCTACCCAAGTCTGAAAGACCGAATCGATACCAGCATAGCTTAGTTTTGGGGTGCGGTGGGCGAGCGCTGTAGTTCGCCGGCGGTGTCGATCTCCCCGATTCCGAGAATCGAGGCTACGGGGCGATGGTCCTGCGTAGCCTCAAAACTTAGTTTTGGGGTGCGGTGGGCGAGCGCTGTAGTTCGCCGGCGATGTCGATCTCCCCGATTCCGAGAATCGAGGCTACGGGGCGATGGTTCTGCGTAGCCTCAAAACTCAGTTTTGGGGTGCGGTGGGCAAGTGCTGTGGTTTGCAGACTTTGCTCAGCAGCACGGCGCGAAGGGAGCGGTGCATGTTTGCTATTTGGGTGCAGATGCGCCCACCTTTCCTCCTTCCGACATTCTCACTTTCCCACCCCAAAGAAGGCTAAGGCTTCTTTATCTAGGCGCGATGGGGCGGAGTTATGATCTAGAAACCTTGGTGCGTGCCTGTATGCAGCTTCAGGAGGGCGGCTTACCTATCGAATTGCACATTGCGGGAGCGGGCGAAAAGCTCGCCGACTTGCAGCGCATCGCCGGCGAGACGGCGACAGAGCTAATTCAGTTTCATGGCTTTCTGCAACAAGCTGCGCTAGATCAATTACTGAGCAATTCCGATCTTGGAGTCATTCCGATGTTTGCGGAGTCCGGTGTCGCCGTGCCTTATAAAGCCGGGGATTACCTCGCGGCGGGCCTCGTCGGCGTGAATAGCCTGCCGGGTGAGCTCAATGAGCTCTTGGGCAGTCACCGATGCGGGCGTTTCTACCAAACGAAGTCACTTGATTCCTTGGTTTCAGCGCTCACGGAGTATGCAAACCTTTCACAGGAAGAACTAGCAGAAGCAAAAGCAAATGCCCGCGCACTTTTTGAAAAATCCTTCAACCGCGCGAAGACGTATCCAGACTTTGCAGAGTGGATCGTAAACACGTCAAAGCAAAGCCAGTGAGTCGATGAGCTGCTTTGCCGTTCGACGGTTCTACAATTCGGCATGCTCACCGCAGGCAAGCTCAGGCAGGAAAGTCGCTTCGACGTCCTGTCTGTGGGCTACTCTGGCGAAATACTGGCATTTGAGCCTTGTACTCGGCGCAGGAGAAAGCCTGAAGCGCTGTGTCGGCGTGCAATTAGAATGTTCCTTGTCGCCGTTGTATGAAAAGCAATGGACGATAGAAGCTGCGATCTCATTTATGAGAAAAGCTGGCTTTGCGCCTTGGGCGATGAAGCGCGGATTCATCAAAGATCGCCGTGAATTCGAACTCGATATGATTTTCTTTCGGGAGGGCGCAATCGTGGGTCTTTAATCCTTCTTTGAGCCTGTGGATCTGGTAGCATCCAAATCAAAGTCACAGGAAAGTAGCGAAAGTGAACGAAGCACACGAGCATAGGCCGTGAACTATTGACAAAGAGTGCATTAGTGATTTACCTAGGCTCATGAACGCAGCAATTAAAGAGGTTCTAGAGTCCTGCTCCGCGGAGGAACGCAGTGAGGCTGCTGCCTATTTGGGGGTTCTGGAGAGAATTCAGGATTCGCACTTTCAGCAGAAGATGCGCCTTCGCTCGGACGACCTTCAATCTGGGCGGCACCGCTTGAGTGCCGAGACGGTTGCTGAGCTGGACACCACTCTTTCTATTCGTGGGCTCTAAGGATTATCAGTGGGTCGCCCACCAAGCCGCAGTGCAGCGGCTATTGAGGCTGACTTCTCGCGAGCGAAGGGTGGTGCTTGATCGGATTCAAGCCCTTGTTGATGCGCCTCATCAAATCGAATTTGAAAAGGGTTTTACGCTGCCAGATGCAGCACCTTTTTATGTGCTCACCGCAGGAAAACACATTCTCACTATTCAGCTCGATCATGCCGTCAAAGAACTGCGGCTGCTCGCAATCGAATGACACCGCTTCGAAATGTGAGTAAAAACCTTTATCATTTAGCATAGATGGTAGAATGGCGGGCAGCCAGATTAGTCGCACCCGAGTAAGTGACTGGTGCCAGGCCACAATAACACTCTAGTTGGGAGGACCGAGGCCACGCAATCGGTAGTCTCGAAACTTTGCTTGGGCGCTTAATGTAGCTCACGCTTCTAGCGTGTAATCAAATACGACGCGCTGGAAGCGTGCACTACTTTTTCATCCTCCGTCATCTTACGCATTTCCTCCTGTAGCAACGTCTATCGAAAGAGTTTGATGGGCTTTGTAAACGCTTCCCCAACGATCCTCGACGCGATTAGCGTCGCATCGCTACACTTATCGAAAAGTATCTCCCTATAATTTAAAGCACCCATCTCCGATATTCCATCTCCCAGTTCCCATAGCTTTCCATGAAGCAAATCTTACAAAATGGCTCTCCTCCGGTGAGACATTACTTGCCGATGCTCCTGCGCCTAAAGTGCGCGGCGGGCATCTGCTAATCGAAACGGAGGCGTCACTGTCAGCGCTCGACACCGAGAAAATACTGATTAATTTTGGCAAGGCCAACTTGCTGGACAAGGCGCGTCAACAACCTCAGAAGGTGATGCAAAATAAGAAAAAGAGGCATGTCATTACCGCTAAGGGCAGCGTCACATCGCTACGAATGAAGCTTAAGAGACGTAGTTTTTAACCACCCGCTAGCGCTAAAGAACGCAGAGAGCACAGAGCGGATTCTACGTGTTTAGAGGCCTCCGTTCTTTCAAGGTGCGATCCAGGTCCAATAATAGTTCAATATATACTGCCGCGCATCACATTTTGTGAAAATTTGCGGAGCATCTGGAAAGCAAACACGTTGAACGTCGAACATTCAACATCGAACGTCCAATGGTGAATTAAGACACTGTAGGAGTATCATTCCACTCGATGTTCGACGTTGGATGTTCGATGTTCAACGTTCAAAAAAACCTAGCCCCGAGTCTGCTTCTGGCTCCATTTCGCAATTTCTGAAAAACTAGAAAGAGCCCGAATTTGGGGACAGGCACCATTACTAAAAAGAATGATCCACGCGTCCTGCCAATGGGTGGCTTCCTGTGCAAAACCAAACTGAACGAAGTCCCGCAGCTGTGGAATATCTTTGTCGGCGACATGAGCGTCGTCGGGCCGCGACCGCTGACGAAAGAAACACGCGATTATATTCCTCAAGAGACCCTTGACGAAATTCAAGACGTGCAACCAGGGCTGACAGGGATCGGTTCGATTATTTTCCGCGATGAAGATCATTTTCAGGGTCAGGCTAATAATCCTAGAAAGAGAAGTCAGACGAAGCGCGACAGCGCGTAGATGGTGAACCGGAGGTTTGCCCTGAGTCAGCGAAGGGTGACGATGAGCGGGTGCCCCTTGGGCGAGTGAGGAACAAGCCAGTAGCCAGATGTCAGATTTGTTAGTGGAATTTCTGGCTTCGCCAAAGTGGCGGAACTTGACGTCGCTCTAAGTGCTTGATTTTCATGATCTGACCTCCGTTTGGTCCGGTCTGCTCCGCATCCGGCTTTCTTCGATCAGGGAGGAGTAATTTTTAGGGACAGGCTAAGAATTACTTAACATGCGGCTGTTTATAATATTTTAATAGCCGTATCATGAGAACTAGACGGGTAAAAGTAAGCGGTAGTGCGGCGATTTACCACGTGATGAGCCACACGGTTGCCGGGACGCCGTATTTAGATGATCGGGCGAAGGAGATTTTGCGGAAAATGATTTGGCAGGTGGCGGCTTTCAGTGGTGTCGATGTCCTGACTTATTCAATCATGGGCAACCATTTCCATGTGCTGGTGCGAATTTCTGAGCTCGGAGAGGTCTCGGATGCAGAATTGCTTCGCCGTTACCGCATTCTTTATCCAAAGCCCACTGGGAGTCAATGGGGTCAGTCCAAGAAATCATAATTTTAGGGGGGTCAGTAATGGGGTCAGTCCAATTTTCCTTGTTTTTCAAGCAAGCACCCGTGTTTCGATGGGGAGAGCGGATGTCCCATCCGCCGGGCTGAGCCAGAGGGAAAAACGACAGGCTTGTCGGCTTCTACGGCACAGTTTTACGGAGACGCGACTGGCGTCGCGTCGCTACACAGGGGGTCAGTAATGGGGTCAGTCCAATTTTCCTTGTTTTTCAAGCAAGCACCCGTGTTTCGATGGGGAGAGCGGATGTTCCATCCGCCGGGCTGGGCTGGAGGGAAAAGCGACAGCCATCGACCATGCTCAGGCCAGGGGGATTGTCGGCTTCTACGGCACGGTTTTACGGAGACGCGACTGGCGTCGCATCGCTACAGGGAAAGCTGATGGGGTCAGTCCAAGAATTCATGATTTTAAGGAAAAACTAAAATGGTATCCTATTTTATTAGCAGACTATAGGATTTTCAGGCCTACCCCAGGCGCGGCCAAAAGCTGCGTGGGGGGAGCCTCTCCTTAACTTAGCGCTCTTCCGAGTGGATGCGGGGTTTTGCAGGTACACGCAAGGGCAACGAAACCTAGAATCAGCAGGTCTGTAAAGTAGTGGAAGCTTCCAGCTCGCTGAGGAAGCGAGTAAAGGTGTCAGTCCAATTTTGCTCCGCCATCTTCACTTCGTTACGTCCTTGTTTTTTGGAACCGCAAAATGGGATCAGCCATCGACGGTTCTCGTCACGGGAGACGTGTCTGGCGTCACATCGCTACCAGGTTTACTTTCGTAGCCTCGGTTCTTTGAACCGGGGGCAGGGAGGGCGGACGCCCCCCATCCGCCGCGCGTCGGTTAAGATTCGGCCTTCGTGCTCCGCCATTCCTCCTCACACGCGCAGCGGACTGGCCTTTCAAGTAGTTTAGACAAAAAAGTTGCAAAAACCCTCTATACGCCCGACTATACCAGCATGATCGCATTGACGCAACATTCAGATTCAACTCGGGTTCAGGCGGCTAGAGACCGTTTGGCTTTGAAGCGGACACTCGAAAAATACGGGAAAGATCGTGTTAGTGCTCGAGGTTTCCTTCAGCGTGCTGGAATTATCGATGCCTCGGGTAAACTCACAAAAGCTTATCGTTAAGTGCTGCTTGCTCTATGCCGTGGAATCGATTCGTACTGGGTTTTCATGGTTGCGATGAGTCGATTGTCGAAGATGTCTTACTAGGTCGAAAAGGCTTAAAGACTAGTCGTAACCAGTGGGATTGGCTCGGCAATGGGATCTATTTTTGGGAAGACAGTTACCGACGCGCACTTCAATGGGCAAAGGGTAGCGAGCGAGTCAATAAACCTGCTGTAATTGGCGCAGTGATTAACTTGGGGCATTGCCTAAACTTGCTCGATGTCGAACATCTGGATACGGTCAAACGATCCTACATGATCTACAAGCAAATCTGCGAGCGGGGGGAAGCCCCTTTACTCGAGAATACAGGGCTAGAATTGAAGAATCGAAAACTTGACTGTGCCGTGATGGAGACGCTGCACTATGCACGCGAAATAGAGGAGGAAACCCCTTACGAAACAGTTCGTGGGTTCTTCATTGAAGGAAAGCCACTATATGCGGGTGCAGGCCTTCGACAGCAAGATCACATTCAGCTTTGCGTCCGGGACAGGAGTTGTATCGTCGGCTATTTTCTTCCAAAGTCGAAGGTATAGGAGACGGAGTAGATGGGGGCAGCCCAATATTTCATGATTTTAGAGAGTCAAATGGGGTCAGTCCAAGAAATCATAATTTTAAGGGTCAGTAATGGGGTCAGTCCAATTTTCCTTGTTTTTCAAGCAAGCACCCGTGTTTCGATGGGGAGAGCGGATGTTCCATCCGCCGGGCTGGGCTGGAGGGAAAAGCGACAACCTTCGACCATGCTCAGACCAGGGGGATTGTCGGCTTCTACGGCACGGTTTTACGGAGACGCGACTGGCGTCGCATCGCTACAGGAAGTAGCATGGATCCAGCGTGTTCCCTCTGATCAAGTCCCAAGTCAGAGGAGAGTGGAGCAGTAAAAAAACAATCAAAAGAATCCAACGTGTGAGCAGATCCGTGTTTATCCCTCCTACGCTCTATAAGCCACGGATGACAGGCCTTGGTTAAAAATACGTCGCGTTGGCGACGGATGAAGTCTCAGGCTAGAAGCCTAAGCTACTTTTGAAGAGACAAGAACGCCGAAGGAAAAATCGTTCTGCCCCAAAATTATTTTGCAAAAAAACGCCTGTCGTCCGTAGCCTTGACGAAGGGATGGGCCTGAGCCGGAGACGCGACTAGCGTCGCATCGCTACACCGAGAGATGGGGACGCGACTAGCGTCGCAGGTTCGATCCGAGGACATCGGTTACAGTTTAACTGAGGACATAGGTTACATATAAATGGCGCTTATGCCATGGAAAGAAACCACCTCAATGAACGAAAAAGAACGATTTGTAATGCTAGCTCAGACGGGGCGGTTCACTATTATCGATTTATGCAAAGACTTCGGCATCAGCCGCAAGACAGGGCATAAATACCTGCACCGCTATGAGCACGAAGGCCGAGCGGGGCTAGCGGATCGCAGTCGCCGCCCGAAGAGTTGCCCCTTTGCGACTGTAGAGTCAGTGGAGGCCTTGATTCTGAAGGAGCGGCGTAAGCATCCGACCTGGGGGCCAAAGAAGATTCGGGATTTACTGATCAGAATTCATCGCGTGGAGAACCCACCGCACATTAGCACGATTGGCTTGGTGCTTTCTCGGAGCGGCTTGACTAAGAAACGCAAGAGGAGTCAAATGGGGTCAGTCCAAGAAATCATAATTTCAAGCAGAAACTAAAGCGGCATCTTATTTTATAAGAAGGCTATTGGATTTTTCAGGTTCACCGAAGACCCGGGTAAAAGCTGCGTGGAGGGAGAAGCCTTTCCTCAAGTTAGCGCTCTTCCAAGTGGGGACGGGGTGTGCAGGTACGCGCGAGGGCAACGAAAGCTAGAATTGGCAGGTCTGTAAAGTAGTGGGAGCTTCCAGCTCGCTGAGCGTATGCTGCGGGGACGCGTCTGGCGTCGCATCGTTACAAAAAATCCTCGGTTCCGAGAACCGAGGCTACGGCAGAACAAATCCAAAGCCGCGACTAGCAGACAAATTTGACGTGGCCTCGCTACCGGCTTGTGGATTGCGTAGCGATGTCGCGCCAGCGACGTCTTTAGCGCTTCGAGCGGGTTCATCGACGTGACTAGCGTCGCGTCGCTACAAGTTTGTGGATTGCGTAGCGATGTCGCGCCAGCGACGTCTTTAGCGGTTCGAGCGGGTTCATCGACGTGACTAGCGTCGCGTCGCTACAAGTTTGTGGGTTGTGTAGCGATGTCGCGCCAGCGACGTCTTTAGCGGTTTGAGCGGGGGGATGTCGCCGTCCGCTTTCGTCGAGTGGGAGGACGTGACTGACCGTAAGACAGACACTCTTGTCTATCCGTCTAGGGTAGCATCAGCGATGACAGGCGAGGGCGCCAATATTACGGAATATATTCGCGCTGAATTGAGAGGTCACTCGTTGGAATGCCCTCGATACTTGACTTGGTTGTTTTGTCCAGACAATGTCATGTATTATGTTAGCAGTAAAAAAAGATCAAAAGATTGAAATTCGTGTTTCGTCGATCGAACTTGAGTTGGTCAACCGCGCGGCAGAGCTTAGATCTGAGAAACGTTCGCAATTTGTGCGTCAGCGACTTTTGCAGGCGGCCACACGCACGATCGCGGAGGCGCAAAGTCTGCCTTTGAGGTTGAAGGATTACGACCGCTTGCGGGCGGCACTCGATGAGCCCGTTCGACCGTTGCCTAGATTGAAACGCTTATTCAACGAAACTTCCGTATTTGGTGAGTAAATTTTGCTGTAAAATAGTCCCTATTTCTGAGGGAGGTCAGCTGTCGACATTTGATTGTGGTGTGTGTGAACTGAATGAGTGGCTGCAAAAGCACTCGCGAGCAGGAGCGAAAAGTGGCAGTGCGCAAACATTTGTAGCGGTTGGCTCCAAGGATGAAATCATAGGTTACTATGCGCTGACTGTTCAATCAGTGACTGCAAAAACAGCGCCCTCGCGTATGTCGAAGGGGATGCCCAGGCATCCAATACCAGTTATCCTACTCGCACGCTTGGCAGTGGATGAGGAATTTAAAGGACAAGGCATCGGGGTTGGTTTACTGAAAAACGCACTCTTGCGCTGTCTGAATGCATCGAAAGAAATGGGCGTGCGGGCAGTAATAGTGGATGCTAAAAACGATGCTGCACGATTATTTTATCAGCATTTCAATTTTGCTCCGTTTCCAGATGACTCAAACCGCCTATTCCTGCTGATCAAGGATCTTGACAAGATTATTCGGGGCTAGGATGCGCGGACTAATAGCGACGAAGCGTAGCGAAGATGGTGAAAGAATCGCGAAGGAGTGCGTCGCATCGCGACAAGTTTGTGGATTGCGTAGCGATGTCGCGCCAGCGACGTCTTTAGCGGTTTGAGCGGGTTCACCGACGTGACTAGCGTCACATC
>Ga0306912_1001556_pt1 | contig 10171 bp, 6 predicted proteins | sample AntRauFillE10628_FD_190443 | JGI IMG/M metagenome (GOLD analysis project Ga0306912, IMG submission 190443) | Saline lake microbial communities from Rauer Islands, Antarctica - Metagenome Filla E10 #628 (v2) (version 2) | ecosystem: Environmental > Aquatic > Non-marine Saline and Alkaline > Saline... | reverse complement strand
GCGGGCGTACTCCTCGACCATGTGCACAAGCACCCAGCGCAGGTTCGGTGCCGGCTCGTCGGGCCAGCTGCGTCGGCACGGCTGGTCGAGCCCGCCGGCGGCCAGCGCGTCGTCCAGCAGCGCGCGCGAGCGGACGACCGCCGCGAGCCACAGCGCACGCACCTGGTCGGGGTCGTCCAGGTTCGCCGTGCGCCACTCCCAGTCGGGGTCGGCGTCCCAGTCCACGGCGTCCCACGGTGCGCCGCGGTCGTTGCCGTGCAGCATGCGGGAGAACCACACGTCCTCGACCAGCGCCAGGTGCTTGAGCAGGCCGGCGAGCGTCATGGACGTGGCGGCCGTGGTGCCACGCATCCCCGCGTCGTCGACGCCGGCGGTCTTCCACGCCAGCGTCGCGCGCTGGAACTCCAGGAACCCGACGAGCGTCGCGAGCTCGCTCGCCTGCAGCGGCGGCTCGGGGCGGCCGTGGTCGTCGAAGCGGGGCTCGGATGCCGTGTCGTCCACGGTGGCCTCCGGTGTCAGGGCCTCGTGAGCGGGGTGCCCACGGGGCCGGGCAGGTCGGCGTCGACGCGTCGACGCGTGGCGCTGCCCGGAGAGGTCCCCGGCCGTTCCACGCGCTGGCCGTCCCGGCAGGTAGGCCGGTGCGCCAGCATGAGGTCGAAGTCGGTGCGGCGCTCGGGCAGCACGTGCCGCTGCACGGCGGCGCGCGCCCCCAGCGCGGTGTCGAACCCGCAGAACGCCGCTGCGACGGCTCGGGGGCGTCCCACCTGCCGCCCGTCCGGACCGGCCGGACGACGGTCGTCGGACGGTCGACCGCCGCCGGCCGTGCCTGCGACAGCGCCTACGCTCCCGCCCCCCGGATGGAGAGCCACGTGGCGGAAGAGCGCACGCCCACGGTCGCCGACGACGCGCCCGACGACACCGGCTCGGTCGAGCGCCCGGTCCCGGGCGGTGACGGCGTGACCGAGAGCGAGGTCTCCCCCGAGGAGCTCGAGGAGGCCGCCGAGGCGACGGCCGAGGACCCCGATCTGCAGAAGCACGTCGACGAGCAGGCCGGCAACGGCGACGAGGACGCAGACGAGGACGAGGACACCGCCGGCGACGCGGGGCGCGAGCAGGACGCCGATGCACCGACGGCCGAGGCCGACGCCGACGCCGAGCAGGACCCGCAGGACGGCGCACCACAGCCGGACGCCGACCCCGACGACGCGCCCGACGACACCGGCTCGGTGGAGCGCCCGGTCCCGGGCGGTGACGGCGTGACCGAGAGCGAGGTCTCCCCCGAGGAGCTCGAGGAGGCCGCCGAGGAGGCCGCCGAGGACCCCGATCTGCAGAAGCACGTCGACGAACAGGCCGGCAACGGCGACGAGGACGGCGACGAGGACGGCGACGACAGCGGCGATGCCGACGACGAGCAGGCCGTCGAGGCTCCTGCGGCCGAGGACGACAGCGCCGAGCAGGACGTGGAACCGCAGCCGGACGCCGACCCCGACGATGACGAGGACGAGGACGAGGACGAGTCAGCGCAGGACGAGCGGCTCCCCGGGCACGCGGACCACGTCGTGGTTCCGATCGCCAACCCCGACACCGCCGAGGACCTGCTGCTGCTGGCAGCGGCGCTGTCGAAGGTCGACGGCCGCGTCGAGGCGCTCGCGGTGCTGCTGGACGACGCACAGCTGGAGTCCTCGGGCGACGGCAGCGAGAAGCTCAAGGAGATCGTGGCCAAGGTCGGCGAACGCAACCCGCTGCTCGACGTCGAGCTGATCGCACGTCCAGCCCCCTCGGTAGCGCGCGGGATCCTCGAGCAGGCGCGCGAGACCGGCGCGGACCTGCTGCTGCTCGGCGTCCCGCCCGCCGGTTCCAGCGGGTCGGTGCTGGGCCGCATCGCCGAGTCCGTCGTCGACGTCGCCCCGTGCGACGTGGTGATGGTCCGGCCGGGCCAGAACGGCGTGGTCGCCGAGGACGCGAGTCGCATCGTGGTGACCGTCGACGGGTCCGACACCTCGCGCACGGCCGTGCGCAGCGGCGTGCTGCTGGGCGACGGCATGCACCTGCCCGTGGAGGTCGTCCACGTCCAGGAGCTCGGCAGACCACGCATGGAGGGCCTGGCGGTACTCGCCGCGTCGCTCGAGGGTGTCGAGGGTCGCGAGACCTGCCGCACGCGGCTGCTGCGCGGCCCCGATCCGGCCGACGCCGTCATCGCCGCGACCCAACCCGGCGACCTCACCCTGATCGGCCTGCGCCGCGAGTCGGACCTGCGCCAGTGGTTGTTCGGCTCCGTCTCCACCGACCTGCTCGAGCGCTCTTCGAGTCCCGTGCTCGTCGTCGCCCGCTCGGTGCAGCAGGTCGGCGTGGCCGGCCGCCTCGACAAGCTGCGCCGCTTCGTGAAGCCCGACCTGACCGACGTCGAGCAGGAGAACCTCGTCTGGCAGGCCCGCCGGCAGGCGATCGCGACGATCGACTACCTCACACTGCTGATGCTCTCGGCGATCCTGGCGACGCTCGGGCTGGTGCAGAACTCCGTCGCGGTCATCATCGGGGCGATGCTGGTCGCGCCGTTGCTGGGACCGCTGTCGGCCACGTCGATCGGTCTGGTCACCGCCCGCACGCCGCTGCTGCGCAAGGGCCTGCTGACGGTCGCTGCGGGCTCGCTGCTGGCGGTCGCCGTGTCGTTCGGGATCGGGGCCATGCTGCCGCTGCAGGCGCCGACCAGCGAGATGCTGTTCCGCGGCCAGCCGACGCTGCTCGACCTCGGCGTGGCGATGGCCTCCGGCCTGGTCGGCGCGTTCGCCACCGCACGGCGCGACGTGCCCGCGGCGTTGGCCGGTGTGGCGATCGCGGCGGCCCTGGTGCCGCCGATCTCGACCATCGGCCTCGGCATCGCGCTGGGCGACGCGAGCCTGGCGACGGGCGCGACCCTGCTCTACCTGGTCAACGTCTCCGCCGTCACGGCCACCGGGGCCGCCGCGTTCTGGTGGCTCGGCCTGCGCCCCGTGGAGCAGGACTCCGCGACGCGGCGCCGGGTCGTGTCGGCCTCCATGGCGGTCGGCCTGTCGGTGCTGGTCGTGAGCGTGCTGGTGCTGCTGCTCAACCGCGTCCAGGCCGAGCAGCTCGCCGAACGAGACCTGCGCGAGGAGCTGGCCGACTCGGTCGGCGTCGAGGTGACCGACGTCGAGCTGGACGACCAGGGTGACGTGCTGGTGGTCACCGGCACGCTGCGCAGCGACGAGCCGATCACGCCCGGGCAGGTCGCTGACGCAGAGCGCACGCTGGAGCAGGACCTCGAGCGCGACGTCGAGCTGCGCGTGGTCGTCCTCGACGTGGTCACGCCACAGGGGTGATCGCCCGGGCCCGGCGCCAGGGCAACGACAGCAGCGCCGGCTGCTGCGAGGGCGCCGAGCTCGTGCGGGACCTCGTCGTGCGTGCGCACTGCCTGCGCTGAACGGCCGGCGCAGCGCAGCGCGCACGCGCCTGCCGAGCACGACGGTCCGCGCAGGTCGCAGGAGTACCGTCTCACGCAGCGGCGTGGAGGCGGACACATGGCGATGGAACTGCTCGTACTCACCCCCCTGGCCATCGTGATGCTGCTGATCGGTGTCGGGATCCCGGTCGCCGTCGGTGTGGACGCTCGCCGTCGCGGCCTCGACGTCGGCCTGGCCGTCGTGGTCGGACTGGTCGCGCTCGTCTCCTTCCCGCTCGGCCCGCTGCTCTGGCTGCTGTTCCGCGACCGACTCGTCGCCGCGATCCGCGGTGGGGCGACGGCCGCGACGAGCTCCCAGCTGCCACCGCCGGGCTGGTACGTCGATCCCGACGGCGAGCAGGGCCAACGCTGGTGGGACGGGGCGCGCTGGACCGAGCACCGCAACGGCAGCCCGGTCTGACCAGCGCCCGCGCGGCCCCGTGACGCGCTGCCTCGCAGTCACGGGCAGTCGTGCGTGGACAGGCGGCCCCGAGTGGCCAGCTACTGGACCGGCTGGGAACCGTGGCGCCAGGTCGGCACCGGTTCCGGTGCCGACGGGCCGAAGATGTCCGCGACGCTGTTGCCGTTCGCGTCAATGGAGCGTCTGTGAGCTGTGATTGCGGCAGGACGTGCCCCGGCCCGGGGGTGCCGTGCCGCCGAGTGGTCGCCGTCAGACCGACCCGCCGAGGACAGCGGCCGGGGAGCGGACCCGCCTGCGGGCTGCGAAGGTCGCCAGCATGATCGCCATCGCGTAGGTCGCGGTGACGGCCGCAGGATCCTGGATCACGTTCTCCGGCGCGAGCGTGCGGACGAACGGAGCACTCGCCAGGACGACCACGCCACCTGCCACGATGAAGAACGTGAGGGCACGTGTGCTGGCCTCAGCATCCGGGACCTGTTCGAGGAGCCACAGGCACAGCGTCGCCTGCAGGACGAGGTAGAAGATCGACGGATCCACGGCGCCGCCCAGCAGGAAGGCGAGGTTCATCGTCATCCCGACGGTGAGGCCCGTCCCGAGCGCCCGCCCGGTCAGCAGGGACAGGCCGGCGATGAACTGGCCCGCCAGCACGACGATCACGACCGCGGGGACGCTCGCCGCCACCAGTTGGTCCTGCACCGGGGCGTACCAGGGCACGGCAGTCTCCGCGTAGGACGCGATGAACGTCCGCACCGCGTCCCCGTTCCACCAGCCCGGGTCGATGGCCTTCGACACGGCCGCGCGCAACCAGCCGAGCCCGATGAAGACCTCGACCAGGAGCACCCACGACGGCTGGCCCTCCAGCCGTGCCGTCAGTGCGTCCCTTCCACGTCCGTGCTGGACCATCGGCCGCTCCGTCCGCGTCGCCGGACCGCGTTCGGCGCCGACCGACGCGAAGGTAGGCGGTCCCGCAGGGCCTCACGCCGACATGCTGACGGGACGAACCAAGCAGCGAAACGGCCCAGAACGAGAGTTCCAGGCCGTTTGGCATTGGTACCCCCGAGCGGACTTGAACCGCCGTTGCCGCCGTGAGAGAGCATCGAAGGGGTCACGCCCAGTAAGACCCAACCGGCGAAGATGCCGCTAGAGCCCAAGATTCGGGTGATTCGTTTCGGCCGGTCACACCCGGTGACAACACGTCCTCGGACATTCGGTGCGCGAACTGTGCGCGAACGAGCGGCCGCCACGGGGCCAGCCGACCCGCTGGCACGCTCGCGAGCGAGATCGTGACGACAGTCGTCGAGTCGGCGCTCGGTCGCCCGTAGCACACGCAGTGGACGCCGGCACCGATCCCCACGGCATGCGTCACCCGGAGGCGAGACAGGCCTGCATGTGGCGCAGGGCCGCGCCGGCATCGTGGTCCCACGGTGCCACCTCGCCGATGCGTGCGGCTGCGTCGGCGACGAGGGACGCCCGTGCCATCTGTCCGAACTCACCGACGGTGTCGAGGTACGCCAGTGCCGGTGCGGCGTCGTCGAGCCGGCCGAGGCCGGCCATGAGGTTGACGAACGCGACGGCCACGAGGCGGGCGACGTCGACGGTGCCGGCATCCAGGACGTCGTCGACGTTGTCCCGCAGCAGGCGCAGCGCCCGGGCGTGCTCGCCCTGCTCGAACAGCGCCTGTGCCTCGGCGGGGCGGCTGGCCGCATAGGTGCCCGACGGCACCTCGACGTCGGCTGCCGCGAGGAACCACCGTCGGGCGGCGTCGTGGTCGCCGCGGAACTGCTCCGCGTAGCCGAGCATCCCGAGGCTGAAGTAGTGCATCGTGGCGGGGCCGTGCTCGGCGTGCCGTGCCACCCACCCGGGGACCACGTCGACGAGCTCGTCGAGGTTGCCCGACGTCATCAGGCCCGAGCCCACGAAGGACAGGCGCGCCAGGTCGGCCGCGAGCCCGTGCCCGCGTTCGCGCAGCCACGCCTCCGCCTCCGGCCCCGCGTCGGCGAGCGCCGCCCCGTCCTCGTACAGGTACCAGTGGCAGGCGCGCACCAGTGGGTGGTCGCGGTGGCCGTGGCGCTCCACGAGCGCGTCGAACGCCGACGTGTTGCCCGACTGCATGTGCCGGTGCAGCGCCCACGAGAGCCAGAAGAGGGCCTCGTCCTCGTCGTCGGGCGGAGTGATGTCGAGGATGCGCTCCGCCCAGACCCCGATCTCCGCGCGCCGTCGGAAGCTCGTCTCGGTGACGACCGGGCGGACCAGGTCCCCGGCCAGCCGGGCGTTACCGGCGTCGACCGCCCGCTCGACCGCGGTGCGGAGGTTCGGCCACAGCTCGTCGAGCCGGGCCACGCCCTCGGCCTCGTCGTGCCCGGCGAGCAGCCCCCCGACCCGTGCGGTCTCGGCTGCCACCCACGCGGCGTGGCGCCGTTCCAGCGCCGCCTGCTCGCCGGCCTCCTCCAGCCGGTCAGCGGCGAAGTGGCGCAGCGTCTCGAGCAGCCGGAAGCGCCGTCCCCGCGCCGCGTGGCTTGTGGCGACCATCGAGCGCTCGACGAGGTCGCCGAGGAGCCGGTCCACGTCGATGGCGTCGAGCACCTCGTCGGCCACCACGGCCTCGACCGCGGCGAGGTCGAACTGGCCGGCGAACACCGACAGGCGGGCGAACACCCGCTGCTGCTCGGCGGTCAGCAGGTCGTGTGACCACGCCACCGCACCGTGCAGGGTCGCCTGCCGCTGGGACCCGCGACCGGCTGCCAGCAGTCGCAGCCGGTCCCCGAGCCGCTCGTGCAGCTGGACGGGTGTCAGGCTGCGGATCCGCGCGGCCGCCAGCTCGATCGCCAGCGGCAGCCCGTCGAGCTCGCGGCACAGCTCCTCGATGACCGGCCGGTCCCCGTGCAGGTCGACCCCCGGGGCCAACGCCGCGGCCCGTCGCACGAACAGCTCCACGCCGCCCTCGGCCGACAGGGACTCGACGGGGTGCAGGTGCTCCCGCACCGCCCCGAGGCGTTCCCGGGACGTGGCCAGCACCCGGGTCGTCGGCGCGCCAGCGGCCATCGCAGCCACCAGGGCGGCAGCGCCGGGCAGCACGTGCTCGCAGTTGTCGAGCACCAGCAGCGTGGATCGCGACGCGGTCGCGGCCACCACGGCCTGCAGCAGGTCGCCGTCCGCCGGGTCGGCCACGCCGAGCGCCTCCGCGGTGACCCGCACGACGCCCTGTGGCGCGCGCACCTGGTCCAGCGCGACGAAGCAGGCGCGGCCGTCGCCCTGCTCGTGCCACGCGCGGGCGACGGCAACGGCGAGGCTGGTCTTGCCGATGCCCCCGGGGCCCACCAGCGTCACCAGCGCGGCCGTGCGCAGCGCCCGGCCGACCACGGCGACGTCCTCGGCCCTGTCCACCAGGTCGGGCGCCGCGGGGAGGTTCGCCGGCGCTGGCGGCGTCGCTCGGTGGGCGCCGGCCGGTGCCGGGGTCGGGCGCGGCGGCCCCGTGCCGACCTCGCCGGCGAGGATCTCCGCCTCCATCCGCTGCAGCCGCTCGCCCGGGTCGATGCCGAGCTCCTCGACCAGGTGCTCGCGCGCGCGTCGGTAGGCCGCGAGCGCGTCGGCCTGCCGGTCGGAGCGGGCCAGCGCGAGCATCAGCGACGCCCACGCCCCCTCGCGGCCGGGATGGTCGGCGACCAGCTCGGTCAACGGTCCGACCGCCGCGGCCGGGTCGTCGTCCACGGTGCGGGCGAGCTGCTGCTCGACCATGTCGAGCCACTGCTCCACCAGGCCGTCCACGGCCGGCTGCAGCCCGACCGGGTCGAGTCCGGCCAGCGGCGGACCGGCCCACAGTGCCAGCGCGCCGTCGATGTCCCCGTCGGCCGCCGCGGAGCGGAAACGGTGGACGTCCACCGCCACGTCGCGCTCGAGCCGATAGGCGGCCGCGACGGTCGCGATGGCACCGGGGCCGAGCACCCGCCGCAGCTGCGAGACGTAGCCCTGGAGGATCTTGCGTGCCGTGGCCGGCGGCTCCTCCCCCCACACGAGGTCGACCAACCGCGGGACGGGCACCGCCTCCCCCCGCGACAGGGCGAGCGCGGCCAGCGTCAGCCGGCACTTCGGTGGCCCGACGTCCAACGGGTCGCCTGCAGCGTCGACGGCACCGACGCCCCCGAGCAGTCGCACCTGCGTCACGTGGCCGCCCCTGCGTCGTCGAGCCCGGCCGCGCGTGCACTGGGCGTGCACCGGTCCTGCACCGGGCCGCCCGATGGTGCCCGCATCGACACCACCGCCGCGGACCGCGGCCCCACACGACGCTAGAGGACCGACACATGTCCACGACCACGCTCGACCTGAGCACCACCGACCGCACGCACACACCCGACCGCACCCGGCGCCTGGCCCGACTCGCCGGCCTGCTCTACCTCGTCGTCCTGGTCACGGGCGCGCCGCCGGAGCTGCTGGTCCGCGTGCCGCTCGCCGCCGAGGGCAGCGCCGGCGCCGTCGCCGACGCGATCCGGGACAACGCCGCCCTGTTCCGGCTGGCCGCCTTCAGCGACCTGCTGAACATGGCCGCGTTCCTCGGCGTCGCGCTCGTGCTGTACGGCCTGCTTCGCAGCGTCCACGCAGGCGCCGCCCGCGCGATGCTCGTCTTCAACGCCGTGTCCGTCGCCGTCATGGCGATCAACACGGTCAACCACCTCGCGGCCTGGTTGTTCGCGACCAGCACGGAGCTGACGGCGTCCATGGGTGCGGCCACCGCCGACGGGCTCGCGGCCACGTTCCTCGAGCTGCACGGCATCGGCTTCTCGATCGCCGAGATCTTCTTCGGCCTGTGGCTGTTCCCCCTCGGCTGGATGCTGTGGAGGACCCGGGCCGTGCCGCGCCCGATCGCCGGACTGCTGATGGTCGGCACCGTCGGCTACCTCGCCAACGTCACCGCGACCTTCCTCTCGCCCGACCTTTCCACCGCGCTCACCCCCGTGTTCACGACGCCCCCCGCGCTGGCCGAGACCGCCCTGCTGGTCTGGCTGCTCGTCAAGGGCCTGGCCCTGCCGGGCGTCGACTCCGCCTCCCCGACGGCCTGACGCGACCAGCGTCCACGCACGCCCGGACAGGAGCGGCCATGACCATCCCCACACAACGGCACGGTGTCCCACCGGCGCCCCGTGCACTCGAGGTTCGCGGGCTAACCAAGGCCTACGACGGCAGGACCGTCGTCGACGACGTGTCGTTCTCCGTCGAGGAAGGCGAGGTCTTCGCGATCCTCGGGCCCAACGGCGCCGGCAAGACCACCACGGTGGAGTCCATCGCCGGCCTGCGGACGCCGGACGCCGGCAGCATCGAGGTCTTCGGGCTTGACCCCGTGCGGGACCGCGAGCAGGTGCGCCGGTGCCTGGGCGTCCAGCTGCAGGAGAGCCGGTTCCGTGAGATCGTGGAGACCTTCGCGGCGCTCCACGCCGATCCCCTCGACGTCGGGGACCTGGTGGACCGGCTCGGGCTCGGCGACGAGGCCGACACCCGCTACGCACGCCTCTCCGGCGGGCAGCAGCAACGGGTCTCGATTGCCGTCGCACTGGTCGGCAGGCCACGCGCGGTGATCCTCGACGAGCTCACCACAGGCCTGGACCCGCAGGCCAGACGCGAGACCTGGGGACTGGTCGACGAGCTGCGCGACGACGGGGTCACCGTCCTGCTGGTCACCCACGTCATGGAGGAGGCGGAACGCCTGGCGGACCGACTGGCCCTGCTCGACCGGGGGCGGGTGGTGGCGATCGACACCCCGCAGGGTCTCGTCGACAGCGCCGACCTCGAGCAGCGCATCCGCTTCACGACCTCGGCGCCGATCGAGGACGAGTGGCTCCGCCGGCTTCCCGAGGTCAGCAGAGTCGCTCGCGCCGACGGCGAGGTCACGGTCGCCGGCGACCAGGAGATGCTGTTCTCGGTCGTCGCCCTGCTCGCGAGCCACCAGATCGTCCCCGGCCGGTTCCACGTCGACCAGCCCAACCTCGACGACGCCTTCGTCGCCCTCACGGGGCGTCGGCTGGTCACCACCACGGCCGACCAGGAGGTGGCGTGATGGCCGCCCTGCTCATACTCGCCAGGGCCCAGACCAGGGTGTTCCTGCGCGAACCAGCGGCGGTCGTCTTCGGACTGGCCTTCCCCGCGCTGCTGCTCGTCGTGATCGGCACCGTGTTCCCGGGTGCCACCGAGGCCGTGCCCGCCTTCGACGGACGCAGCCTGGTCGACGTCTACGCCCCGGTCACCGTCGTGCTGGGGTTGGCGACCCTGGCCATCACCATGCTGCCGGCGGCGCTCGCCTCCGA
>Ga0306912_1001554_pt1 | contig 10172 bp, 6 predicted proteins | sample AntRauFillE10628_FD_190443 | JGI IMG/M metagenome (GOLD analysis project Ga0306912, IMG submission 190443) | Saline lake microbial communities from Rauer Islands, Antarctica - Metagenome Filla E10 #628 (v2) (version 2) | ecosystem: Environmental > Aquatic > Non-marine Saline and Alkaline > Saline... | reverse complement strand
AGAGTTGTCGATCGAGAACCAAAAGCGCTACTTACGCGCTCAAAAATTGCTCAATTATATGACGCAGTCCTTCATTGTGACCGAGATCGAAACTGGCCGCAAAGGGGCCAAGGTACCGCGCGAATTAGTTGTGCGTGACGTGCGGGCGATTCTCGACGGGACACTCGACGATGTGCCGGCCGACAAGTTTTTATACATTGCTGACTTGGCATCGGCCGGTATTTTGCCTGCATCATGAGCGATTCACTGCGGGTAATTATTCAATCTCCTGTTGCTATCGTCTGGGAAGGTGACGTCAAAGTGCTATCGGCCGAGAATAGTGAAGGCGTATTTGATATTTTGCCTGATCACGCTCGTTTCATGTCGCTTGTGAACGCAACGCCGCTGGCGCTTGAGTTGGTCAATGATGAGACCAAATCATTTACGTTTACAGACGCACTTTTGTACGTGGATGAAGACGTGGCGACCATCTACGTGCAAGAGCCACTGCAAGCAATTGGCTAGTAGTTATAGGCAAAATAGGAATATGGTGGCCAGTTTTGATAAGGCTGCGTGGTATTATTTTGGTACGTGCATGCGGACACGCCTTATTTGCAATGGTTGCAAGAAGGCTGCGTTTCTAACATGCACTCACCGCTCTCATGCGTATACATTTTTTAACTAACAAACTGCATCGGACCGTCGGACTTTGTGTAATAGCAATTGCTCTGGTTGTATTTTTGTTGTGTCTGTCACTGTTGCAACCGGTGTCAGCCCAAGTGCCTGCAGCAACGCAGCAGCAGACCCAGCTAGAAGACCAGCCGGGTTCATTGTGGACACTACTTGACCAGGTGATGGTGCAGCTACAAGGGGTGGTTGCGTTTACTGCGCAGGCAATCGACGCTGTACGTCCCGGGCCGGCTGATGCACAGGGTGATGTAGTCAGCACGCTACCAGCCACCCGGTCTGATCTCGCTACGCCAGCACCGATTCGGTTCCCTTTACAAAATCTCGGAGCGGGAACATTTATTATTAACGCACCGTTATCAGTTAGGCAGTCGTTGATGGTCGCTGGCATGAGTCAATTTGCTACTACGACGATTAGCGGACCGTTGTCTGCCGGAGTGGTGGACGCTTCGAGTCTGACAGTCGGGACTTCAATCACTACTAATTCTTTACAGGTGGATGGGGCAGCGACGTTAGGTGCAGTGACTGTCAGTACCGATGCTGACATCAATGGTGCACTGCGAGCACTGGGTGGCATTACCACAAACGGAGCAGACATTGATTTAAATACCGGTTCGCTCTTTGCAAGCAATGTCGTGAACGAAGTTGTGGCTGGCGACAACGTCACGGTTACCGGGACTAGAAACGCTCCAATCATCTCTTTTGAACCAGAACCGTTTGATGGCGTGCTCGAAATAAATGGTGAGCGGGGAAGGGTTGAGTTCGAAGCCGGTGAAGACATCGAAATTAATGGTCTCGAAATCGAAAATATTTCGGACCTAGATAGTGTCACCTCACGTGGCGGTTGTTCCGGTTGCATTAGTGACGGCGATGTTTCCAACATCTTGACGTTATCGGGTGGAACCATCAATGGCACTAGCATTGGCCTTAGTTCAGCCGCCGCCGCCGCCTTTAGTACGGTGAGTGTTGGTAATGCGCTGTCCACGAGCAGTGCCTTCACTGTATTGAGTTCTGGTACTTCAACCTTTGCTGGCAGTATTAATATCGAATCTGGTTGTTTGGCAGTTGGTGGTGTGTGTGTTGGTGGGCTGACGGCTCCGACGTATCTAGGGTTGCCAGATACACCAGGGTCGTATATCACTGGCGCACTCCAGTACGCCAACGCGTCAGCTACCGCGCTGACTCAGTCAGCTGGCCTGGTGTTTGCTGGTGATAATTTAGGAATTGGTACCAGCACACCATCAGCTAGGTTGACCGTCGCAGGTGATTCGTTACTGATTGGTGGACTATCTGTTATCAATGGCACCAGCTCGCAGTTTAGCGGCGGACTCAATGTGACCAATGGTTGTGTGTCGGTTGACGGTACTTGTCTTGGTGGTGCGGCAGAGCTTGGTGATTTAAATGATGTCACCTTGGCCACTACCAGTGACGGCGACATACTTATATATGATGGTACGTCGTGGACAAATGTATCCTCCTCTACTCTAGGGTTTGGTGACGGGACATTTTTAGGATTAACTGACACGCCACAAACGTACCTGGCCCGGTCTGTGTCGTATGTAAACGCCACCAGCAGTGCACTGACTCAGTCAGCTAATTTTGTCTATGACGGGACGCGGCTAGCCGTTGGCACGCCGAGTCCTGTGACCACTCTGACGGTGGGTGGTGACCTCAGTCTCCTAAATGGATCACTCGCCCGCTGGTACGATGCGGATAGTTCAAATTACGTAGGCTTTCGTGCCTCGGCAGCACTAGGATCAAATGTCGAATGGGTACTACCGGCTATTGATGGTGGCAGTAACGAGATCTTGGTGACTGATGGCGCTGGGAATTTGCGTTTTGATACAGTTGAGTCAGTCGGGGGAGGATCACCAGATTTTATTGGTCTGACTGATACACCACTAGTCTATACAACTAATGGTGTGCCGTTTACCGGCACCAGTTCATTGCTGTTCTCCAACGAGTTCGTCTTTGATGGAGAAAATTTTGGTATCGGGGTAGAGATACCACTAGCACCTCTAACCGTGCAAGGGAACACTCGTCTACAAGCCGTTAACGAAGAAGTCGGGTTCTACTACAACGCCAACGCCAATACCGTCGGAATCGGAACGCTCAATGCCAATGCCAGGCTGGCGGTCGAAAACGGATCAATCCTGCAGCAAGGTGGTCGCGCTAGTAGTACCTACACCCCAACCCAAGTAGGCTCACTTGATCTGGCTTCCAACCCAAGTGCGAATGACGTATATACGATAGGTAACCGAGCCTATGTCGTCAGTAGTGCGGCGGGCAACGACTTTCATATTATTGATATCAGTAATCCAAGCAACCCGACAGAGATCGGCTCACTCAATCTACCAACGGCCGCCAATGGCGTGTTTGTGGTGGGTACTTATGCGTACGTGGTTACTACTGTTACGGGTGATGATTTTCACATTATTGATATCAGTAATCCGAGTGTGCCGGTTGAAGTTAGTTCGCTTGATCTACCTACTAGTGCAAACGATGTGTTTGTTCAGGGTCGCTATGCGTACGTGCTAACAGACAACGTTGGCAACGATTTTCATGTTATTGATATCAGCAACCCGATTACACCTCAGATAGTTGGTGAAATGGAGCTGCCTGATTCTGGGACTGGCATCAAAGTACGCGATCAGTATGCGTATGTCACTACCCGTGGCGCTGATGAAGATTTTCATGTGATCGATATCAGTGACCCGAGTACACCGACTACCACCGATAGCATACTGCTGGCTGATGCTGCCAACGACGTATTCATTAAGGATAATTTTGCCTACGTAGGCTCCAATAGTACCGGTGATGATTTACATATCATTGACATCAGTAATCCAAGTGCGGTAGTCGAGGTGGGAGGAATTGATCTGATTACGTCCGCTGCCGCTGTGACGGTATCCGGGAAGTATGCCTACGTAGCTAGTGCGGTTACTGGCGATGATATGCATGTGATTGATATTAGTAGCCCCACCTCGCCGGTCGAGGTGGGTGGAATCGATCTAGCTGCTGGGGCGGCTACTGGTCTGGCGGTGGTAGGTCGCTACGCTTATATCACCACCACCAACTTGGGTAACGAATTTATTGTAGTTGATCTCACTGGTATCGAAGCTCAGTCTGGCGTGATGCACTCATTGCAAAGTGGTTCAATGACGGTCATTGGCGATACAGTTCTATCTGGGCGGCTGGATGTAGGTGAAGGATTGCTCGTCGGGCAAGCTGGTCTGGTGAGTCAAGGATCCATCTACGTAGCTGGCGCTGAAAGTTCGTACTTTTTGGGAGACATTAGTATCGGTACCACTAGTGCTAGTTCTGAATTAACGGTAGATGGTGTTATTCAGGCGACCAATTTAATCAGCGGTGGCACCACCAACCTAATGGCTGACGCCCAAGGGAACATAATATTAGAAGCATCAGACGAACGCCTAAAAGAAAACGTGGTGACCCTCACCGGATCACTAGATAGAATTCTTGAGCTTCGTGGCGTGTCGTACGCCTGGAAGGACACCGAGCGCTTTGGTGATCAACAAGAAATTGGTTTCCTAGCCCAAGAGGTCGACGAGGTGGTGCCCGAGGTGGTGCGCAAGGGCGGGTCGTACTGGTCGCTCAATACCAAAAACTTACTAGCGGTAGTCGTCGAAGCGATGAAAGAAATGTGGACTGTGGTGAGCGGAAATCAAAACCGCATCGAAGCCTTAGAAACCCGCGTGCGTGAACTAGAGGCCGCCGATACGCAACCGTCAGCCGCCGCCGAGGAAACTGAGCAAACAGAGACCCCAACAACACAGGAGGCGCCGCCCCAGCCCGAGAGTGGCTCCGGTGGCGAAACAGAAACCGATACCGACCAAGACGAATCCCAGGTAGTCGGAACAGTCACCGCTGACCCAGAGGTTGACCAAGTGGTAGATCCAGCAACCACGGACGACGGCGAGACAGAGCTACCGCAAGCCACTGAGGAAGAAGGGTCTGACATACCGACAGACACCGACCCGACAGCAGCTGTAGAGTTAGATTCTGAACCAGCGGTCACTCAGGAACCGGTTGAGCCACCGGCAGAAGCAGAGGCCCCCGCTCAAGAAGTCGTGGATCAGCCAGACCCAGTGGCAGACACCGAACCAGAGGCCTCACAGACAGCTGATTTGGCAGAATAGTCTTATCCACATTTCAAGTCCCAGCTGCAAACAAAACACCGCAATTCTAGTATTATATTAAGTACAAATCTAATTAAAAGAACATCATTATGAAAACGTCATTACACATCAGCAACCTATCCATCGCCGCTACTTCAGCAGCACTAGTATTTACATTGTCACTTGGGCTATTTTTTGCCTTCGAGCCAGCGGTAACGTTTGGCCAGACTGATGAATTTACTGTCCAGGCGAGCATTACTGGCGAGCTATCATTTGTAACTACCGCTGACGACATAACTCTAACTCCGGCTATTCCTGGTCTGACAGGAGGATTTGCTAACGGGTCTACCACCGTGGCGGTCAATACCAACAACCCTGCCGGATACTCCATGACGATAGTGTTCGATGATGTGACTGCAATGCAGCAAGACAGCGGAACATCCACAGTTCCAAATTACGCTCCAGTTGGTGGTGCAACTCCCGATTATGACTTCGCCATGGCTGCGGGTGAAGCTGGATTCGGTTATACGGTCTTTTCAAACACCAATGCGGGCGACACAGATAGTGCCTTTCTCAACAACGGATCAGACACTTGCGGTACTGGATCAACCGGTACCCTCGGTAAGTGCTGGTTTAACGCGGCTGATGCCACTGTCGCAGCTAACATAGTCAACAGAACTAGTCCAACTCCAAGTACTGGTGCCACCACAACGCTCGCGTTCCAAGTCGGGGTTGGAGCCAACCCAAACCCAGCGTTACCAACTGGTACTTATACTGCGACTACAACCTTGACCATTACTGGCAACTAAAATATAATCAAATTGCTATGTTGAATACAACTTCGCACCGATACAGCGTGGTTGCATTCCTACTAATTTTGGGATGCACACTCCTAGCTCTGCCTACGAGTGTGTTTTCTCAAGTAGAAACTAATCTTGCGACTACCGAAACCCTAACCGAAACAGCTATCGAGCTCGAATCTGAACCAGTTGATGATTCTGCATTACCGTCAGTAGAGGCGACTACCGCAGCTGCACCTGTAGCTATATCAGCACCAGCAGTCACCGATACGTATAGTCGTGAAACTCTGCCTAATGATGATGTATTCAACGACTTTGTGGTTGGCCCCGGTCGCTTTGAGTTAGCGCTAGAGCCAGGACAGAGTCGCACCGTAGAGCTAATAGTATCGAACCGCATGGGGGTCGAGAAAGTATTTTCATTTGAAACCGAAGATGCCGAGGGTACAGTAGACGGGTCGCAGGCACTCGTGTTGCTTGGAGATGATCGTGGACCGTATACGATCAAGGATTACATTAGCGTCCCGCACCAACAGTTTACTCTTGAGCACGCGCAGCGCGCTCGAATCCCAGTTACAATTAGTATTCCACCTGACGCCGACCCAGGTGGTCGCTATGGTAGTTTACTCATTTCTATTGTGTCAGATAAGAACGAATTAAACGCCGCTGGTGGAGCGGCCCCGGCGTCTGTCCTTGTTAGTCGAATCGGTACCCTGTTTTTCATTTCTACCCCTGGTACCACTGAAGCGACTGGAGAGACTCTTGATTTCACTACCGTCAACGATCAGTCGGTATTTACTGATTCTCCCATCCCAATGAGTATTGTGTTTGAAAACACCGGAGACGTACACCTCAATCCGTATGGTGATATCCGGATTACCAACCTGCTCGGCGATGAGATCGGATTTGTCGAGCTTGCTCCTTGGTTTGTGTTGCCTGATGCAATCCGTAACCGCGTGGTCGAGTGGGATCGCGAGCTGCTTATTGGGCGTTACACCGCCACTGCCCAAATCAATCGCGGTTACGATGACGTTATCGACACGCGCACAATTGTATTTTGGGTATTGCCTTGGAAAATTTTACTCCCAATATTTATCGGCCTATTTTTAGTCTTTGCTACGATCCGTTACATTGCTACCAGATTTGAATTTAAGCGTAAATAGTTGCTCATGTATTCATACCGCTCTTTGTTCTTGATTAGTGTAGTCAGCGCTGTTGTGTTTACTCCAGTAGTGTTTTGGTATATCGGTATCGCCGAAGCACAGGTGATGGAAAGTTCAAATTATGGCATCCAGTCAGACAGTATTAATTTTGGTGGTGGTTTGTCTGATTCAGCGGGCTTTAGTCTAGAGTCAAGTGCTGGCGAGATCGCCACTGGTGAAAGTGATAGCTCATCGTACACGTTGCGGGCCGGTTACCAGCAGATGCAACAAGTATTGATATCATTAACTGGCCTAGCGCCAGTTACCTTGTCACCGACTATTCCTGGAGTGTCTGGTGGGGTGGCTAACGGCTCAACCACAGCTACTGTGGTGACTGATAGTCCGTCCGGGTACTCGCTCTCTATCGAGAGCGAGTCATCACCAGCGATGGTCTCCGGGCCTAATACTATTGCGGATTACAACACTACTACCAACCCAGATTATGAATTTGTCATTGGCGTGAGTGACGCTCATTTTGGCTTCTCGCCGTTTGGTGATGACATAATCGATAGGTTCAAAAATAACGGTACTAGCTGTGGGGTAGGGAGTACGATTTCTAATCTTAATTGCTGGACTGGTGCCAGTACAACCGCAACGGTCATTGCCGAGTCCACTAGTTCAAACCATCCAACTGGTGCAGATACTCGCATCAACTTTCGAGTTGGGGTTGGTGGCTCTGTTACGCAAGCTCCAGGGGTCTATGTAGCGACCACCACAGTAACAGCGTTGCCGTTATGAGAATACTGTTGAGTCTGGTTTTAGCACTGATTTGTATGGGCGGCACAGCCCAATTGTCTTCTGCACAGACCGATTCATTTAATGTGCGGCTCTTGTTTGGAGATGATTCACAAGCGCCAACCATTCCTGCACCCCTGTCGGTTACACCTATTGCAGCAACTCAGATTGATATTGCCTGGGGTACCTCAACTGATGATACCGGAGTGGTGGGGTATCAACTGTTCCGTGATGCATTACAGATTGCGACCACAACCTTGACGTCGTACTCAGATACTAGTTTGACCGCTAGTACTACGTACTCCTATAATGTGATCGCATTTGATGCGTTTGGTAATTTCTCAACGTCTTCAGTTACACTAGCCACCACTACGTTTGCGTTACCCCCGCCACCAGTGGTAGCTACGTCAACTGTGCAGGATAATGGATCGGCGACTATTGCACGGTTGCAGATAAATTCGCTTGAAATAACACCCAGTACTAATGGAGCCAAGTTTACGTTTAGCACAAACCAGCCTACGCGTTTTATTTTGCGGTATGGAACATCGAGTGTGTATGATGACAGCACGATAGAAAGCCCAGTTTTTAAATCAACTCACACCACGTCTCTATTCCCGTTAGATGCTGGAACTACTTATGTGTACGAACTCTATGGGTTTGATCGTTTTGGTAACGAGGTACTACTCTCTAGTGGTGACTTTAGCACCATTGCTTTACCCAACACGACAGCTCCCGCCAACGTCGCTAATTTTTCAGTCACTCCAATTGGTACTGATGCTTTTCTGCGTTGGGATAATCCCACCGATGACGATTTTGTCTATGTGCGAATTGTGCGTAATCATTTGTTTTATCCATTGAATGATAGCGATGGATTCTTGGTGTACCAAGGATCCGCCAATTCTGTTACCGACCAAGGTGGTTTGAGCTTGTACGACGAGCAGTACTATACAATCTTTACCTACGACAGCTCTGGCAACGTATCTTCCGGTGCGATCGCGTACGCGACATCGCAGCCTCCGGTAGTGGTTGACTCAACAGATGGGGGAGTCGCGACCAGTACTACCCCCGCAGGTGAGGTAATCAATGACGACATTGATGGTCAGTCGACAGCCGACATGACGGTGCTCTACGCCAGCTCAGTGCAGCTACTACAAGACGGTATCCGACAGTCGTTGTCCGATCAGTCAGTCACACTCGATAGTCGATTGTCGTACGAATTGTTTATTCCTATCGAGGCCGTACCAGCCAATCTCAAAACCATCATAGCCACGGTGGTTAATCCATCCAATCAACGTTCTGTCACTACCTATCTCCTAAAATTAAATACCGAGCAGACCGGCTATAGTGCACTTGTCTCGGCTCCGATGGTGGTTGGTTCATCACGAGTGACCATAGAAATGATTGATTACAGCCTAGGCACTGTGCGCCGGATAGAGCAGTCGATTACGTTTGTAGAGTCCCGTGAAGTTGCTCCACCGTTGTTTGAGACTCTTTCTAGACAAGATGCATTCCCATGGATCATCAGGGGAAGTGTTGTTGCATTCCTACTATTCTTGCTATATGTCATCTTTGCAGTTCGGTACCGGCGTTGAGGATAAGCATAGTGATGATACGGCTGATTACTAGTATAGTAGTGGTAGTTATTCAGTTTTAGATATTTATTTTTATGGTACGTGTAGCAATTAACGGATTTGGAAGAATAGGACGAACGTTTTTGCGAACGGCGTTTGGTCATGACGATTTTGAGGTAGTAGCAATTAACGATTTAGGTAGTCTTGATAACTTGGCGTACTTACTGAAGTACGACTCAGTGTATGGACGAGCCCCTTTCTCGGTAGAGATAGTTGAAGGGAAGCTGATGGTACAAGGCAAAGAAATTGCCTTTACCCAAGAGCGTGACCCAGAGAAGCTTCCCTGGAGTGATACAAATATCGACATCGTGGTCGAAGCCACCGGATTCTTTGCCAGCTACGAAGGTTCTAAAAAGCACCTCACTGCCGGAGCCAAACGAGTAGTGATTTCAGCTCCAGTCAAAGACGATCCAGCTGCAGCTGGAGTCAACGGCACAACTGTGCTCATGGGTGTTAACGACGACAAGCTCAAGGTGTGCGACATCTCGTCAAACGCTTCTTGTACCACTAACGCTACCAGTCCACTAATCGCCATCCTCAAAGAATCAATTGGAATCGAAAAGGCAGTCCTTAACACAGTGCACGCCTACACCTCAACTCAGGCCATTGTCGATGGTCCAGCCAAAGATCCTCGCAAAGGTCGAGCAGCGGCGCTTAATATTATTCCTACCACCACTGGTGCAGCAATCGCTACTACCCTAGCTCACCCAGAACTCGAAGGTATGTTTGACGGAATGGCCATGCGAGTACCGGTACCAGTTGGGTCAATTGTTGACGTGACATTCATCGCCAAGCGCGACACTACCGAACAAGAAATCAACGATGCCTTCCGCAAGGCAGCGGCTGATCCGCGCTGGAAAAATATCTTCGCCGCGACTGACGAACCAATTGTTTCTTCAGATATTATTGGTTCACGAGTTGGTTCAATTGCAGATATGTCATTTACCAAAGTAGTTGGTGGTAACCTGGTCAAGGTGCTGGCCTGGTACGACAATGAAACTA
>Ga0306912_1001553_pt1 | contig 10174 bp, 11 predicted proteins | sample AntRauFillE10628_FD_190443 | JGI IMG/M metagenome (GOLD analysis project Ga0306912, IMG submission 190443) | Saline lake microbial communities from Rauer Islands, Antarctica - Metagenome Filla E10 #628 (v2) (version 2) | ecosystem: Environmental > Aquatic > Non-marine Saline and Alkaline >... | reverse complement strand
TACCAAAGACGTCTCAAGCAGCTGCTTTTCGGTATCCTTGGTTTTGAGCTCACTAGCGAGGCTGTCACGCTCTTTTTCTATGGCGGCTAGCGCTTCTGTTAGGGCTAGCTTTTGCTCGGTTGCAGACGCGGCTACCTGGGCTTCTAGCTTTTGTATTTCGGCATTTTTCTTGGCATCATTTTCGCTGTTTTCTTTTTGAAGTTTTACAAACTCTGTTCGAAGGTTACTTTTGGTCTTCTCTTCCGCTAGTTCAATAGCACTCGCTTTTTCATCAGCAAATCGTTGTTCGCGTTCAGCTAGCTCTTTACTGAATTCTTCATCTCGGACTTGCTTCAAGATATCAGCGTACCCTGCTTCATCCATATCAAACGCAGTTTTACAATTCGGGCAGACAATTTTATTCATAGGTAGATAGGGATAGGTTGATAACAGTAGCTTATATATGACTTATTTTAACACGGGCACATAAAACCCCTAATCCCGCCATTTGTCCCTGAAATGGCGGGTAAATCATAAATAACCTCTAAATAAATTAGCAAATCAACCCCCTCGTATAGTAGTGAATCTATTGGGCATAGTCACTTATTTGCGTCACCGGCTGGGTATACTTACTTACTAGCAAACCTAACCAATATATATGATCAGCCAAGAATTGCTCGACTACATTCGAACCCAAAAACAAAGCGGAATTAGTAACGACGCTATTAGACATGCCTTACTTGAAAGCGGTTGGGATCAGTCAGATGTAGACACCGCCCTTGGTAGTCTTAATCAACAAGGATCTACACCCAACCAAGCAGCAAGCGTACCACCAGCCACCCTATCTTATGACGAAGCTCGTGAATCAGTGCAGAAAATGGGTAAATTCAAAGCCAGCTGGCGACTCTTTCAGCAGTCGCTTAATCTACTCAGACAAGATAAAGAAGTTATGCTGTTCCCAGTTATTTCTAGTATTGCGATATTCATAGTAACGGTACTATTTGGTTTTGGTTTGTTCCTGCTGTACCCACTACTTGGTTTTGATGAGTCCACTACAAGTCTGAGTCAAGATGTTGCACTCTACAGTGTGATCTTCCTATACTATATCTTTGCATTCTTTATCACGACCTTTTTTAAAGTTGGTTTGACTGCAGTAGTTTACGAGCGAATCAATGGCGGCAATCTCAGTTTCAGCAGCGGTATCAACCGAGCTAGCGGAATTGCTGGTAAAATTTTCCTCTGGAGTGTGATTGCTAGTACGGTGGGTATTATCCTCCAAATCATCTCTAACAAATCAAAATGGCTTGGCAAGCTGGTGGCTGGTTTGCTCGGTGCAGCCTGGAACATCGTTACGTTATTTATCGCCCCCACGCTACTGCTAGAAGACGTATCTGTTTGGAAATCTATTGGACGCTCGGCAAAGGTATTCAAGCAAACGTGGGGTGAGACGCTCATCATAAATATATCTTTTGGCCTGATTACATTCGCAGTTGTACTGCTAGATATTGTGGTCTTTGGGTTACTAGCCTATGGACTGTTTATGGCTGGACTCGGCGTTACTGGATTGATTCTGGCGGGCATCCCGTTTGTACTTTCACTAGTCATCATCACCGTCATCTCTAACAGTCTCAATGAGATATTCAAAGTAGCCCTCTACTCTTACGCGCGCTTTGGCATAATCGCCGATGGATTCTCGCCAGAGCTTATCGTTGGCGCGGTAAAGTCAGATGCTAAAACCAAAAGTGCTACGTAGGCAGCAGACACACAAGACCAAACACTACTCCTGTACATTACAGTGCAGAGGTATCACTCACTAGCTAGTCTGGTGCACACTCCCAGTCTTTGTATGGATTATGACCAGTTTGATGTCGCCGCAAGACCAACTCTCGGGCAAAGTAAATGTTATCGAGCACTGCAATCGGATTAAGCCCCATTGCAGCATAGTCTGACTGGTGGGTATAGAGCAGCACCTGGAATACACCAGCAGCGGATGATTTAGGGTTAGCGACCAGCACACCATCTGGGTCAATATGCATCAGCATGCCATCTCTGCCACCATACGATTCACAATCTGCGATATTGATCATAGCTTCCACCGCCCCCGGTATCTCGACCTCAAGTGGACCAAAGATTCGCTCGATCTCGGCTTTGATTTGTTTGGTTTGCAGGTATGGATCGTCCGACAGTCGGGCGTTAGACAGCGCGAGCTGGCTGTACGTCAGGGTTGGTATGCGGGCGTGTATCGCAACTGTGCACAGACCCACAGTAGCTGCCATCAACAGCCCATAAGCAATCACTTGCAACTTGCTAAATGTCATATGTTGTACACGTAGTTACATTGTAGCGTATCGAGCGTCAATCAACTGCCATTACTCACGAGTTGATGTGGTATGTACACAACAAACAAGGAACCCCGCGCTGCTAGACAACGCGGGGTGCTGCTGTATCTGTCATCATACTCGGCGAGCGAGCACGTGGCGCCAAATGTTTAGCCACTCTCTTATGCTTGGTATAAACCTGGATGCAGCATTGATAATAAAATATCCTAGATGCCCCAAGAGGACAATAGTTGGAATGCTAGATAGACAGTGGCGATATTCTGCATGATCAAAAGTGGAATACCTAGCTGGAAGTACCATTTTTTGGTTTTGTGACGGAACGCGAGCATCCCGAGGTATACGCCGACACTGCCAAACAAAGCCGCTAGGAAGAATAATTTGCCCTCTGGGGTGCGGGTTTTGCCACTGCCACGAATAGATCTGCGCTTGTCACGAGCCATTATCAAAAAAGATACTAAGTTAATAGCGACAAGCACGCCAATGAGTATCTGCGTAAAGGGCATGTCACTAAAATAGCACATTACGAATCTCGTATTCCATGCTCGACCACTGTCAGTCCACACAACTGCAGACGACGCTGTCTGTTACAAAAATGACAAAGCAATAAGAAAATAAATACACAAGCTAGACACGTCGCGGATCACAGTTGCTAGTGGTCCAGTTGCGACCGCTGCATCGTAGCCCATTTTATTGAAAAACCATGGCAACAGAATCGCCACAACAACACTAAAGTACACCGTAGCAAACACTGCTAGCGCCAATATCGACGACACAGTAACCGAGCCAAGCCAAAAGAAAGACAAAAGCCAGATAATGACTGACAAACACGCACCGACCGCTGTGGCAACCAAGATCTCTCTTTGGAGTACTTGTCGCAGCGTGTGTCTGATCTTGCTCGTAAGGGTACGTACAAACACCATCTGCGTTTGCGACCCAACTGCATCGGCAATATAGACAATGGCCGGAATAAAGGCCGCCAAGGCGACTTCTGCGGTGATCGCTTCTGAGAACGACTCAACTACCCAGGCTGCAAGAATTCCTCCAAACAAGCCAAGAATCAACCAAGGAATCCGGCTAGTGAAGTGTTGTGTGAGCGTATATTCGCTGAGGGTATCTTGGGCATCAAAATTGATACCAGCGTATTTTAAGATATCTTCTGTGTGCTCGTCACGTAGTATTTGTAGGATAGTGTCCGAGGTTACCACTCCAACAAATTCATCATCACGGTTGACTACCGGAACTGCTTTAATGTTTTGCGCTAATGCTAGTTGAGCAACGGTTTCTTGGTCTGACTGAGCATGCACCTGAGCCACTTCTCTAGTCATACAGTCCTGTAACATTATTTGAGGAGCAACACTGAATAACTCGTGCAATGAAATAACTCCGATCAGCTTGCGTTCGTCTAATACGTAAATATAATCAATCGCTTGGAAATCACCCGAAAAGGCCTGAATGTTTTGTAGCACATCACTGGCAGTATCGGTGCTGGCTGCAGTTGGAACAGCGTTGGTTGCAAGTGACATCGCGAGACCAACTTGAGTGTCATTCATATCACTAATTAAACCACACCAGTGTCACTTGAAGAATAGTGAACGCAGGAACATTAGTCACCGTCTGATAAAGGAATATCGACTGGTGTGTCGTCTACGGTTTGGCTTGAATTGCGAATGTGCCGCTTTTTTGGTCGGACATGTGGAATGCGCGGTATAAATACTGAGGCAATCGCGGCAATAATAGCAATTTGATAAAATCCAAACCCAATTGCCATACCAATCGATCCGGCAAACCAGATACTGGCGGCCGTAGTTGGTTCAATACCAGGAATTCCTACGTAAATTGTTCAATAAGACAAGTTTATAGCACCCCGTGCTAGTGTCTGCAAGGCTGTGTAAACTGTGCAATATATTAAGAATTAGTATGACGTATAATTAGTCTATGAAAGTTTTTGCTAAAAATATTATATCAAAAAGAAAAGTACTTTTTCTGTGTACATTTATCATATTAGTTCTAGGCGCAATCTACTTTAATATATTTGGAACGCTAACCATTAATCCCCTAACCGAGAGGCAGCAGCAACAGGCTTTGGAACTTACTAAACAAGAAACCGAACTGTCTACATTTTCAACTGACGGCTGTTCAGCCGGGATGTCTAAAATATGGAAAGACGCTGTAGCGGATCTTTCGCAGACGTTTGAAGAATTTAACAATCGATACACCGAAGCTTCGAGTGTGCCATTTGAAGCTGCGTGCGTTACTCATGATCGCGCTTACCACACAGGGATTGGTGGTTATGCCGGACGACTCCTGGCTGATAACCAACTGAGAACAGACATTCTACTGTACGCAGCTAATAATACAGAAGAGATTAAAAAACGAACCAATCTTTCAAACAATGAGCAAGCATTATTTTTATATGAAGGTATCGCAGAGGCGACTTATCGCGGTGTGCGGGTAGGTGGCGCACCGTGTACCGGTGAAGCCTATGCTTGGGGGTTTGGTTATGGTGGAGGAAATTGTATTGAGTGAGGTGTAGTGAACAGGCGGTGTGTATTTGGTGGACAATGCCTCAATTGACTGGCAACAGGTTTCCTTAAAATATTTAGAATTTTCTGCTATTGCTAAGGGTTTCTTCTATCATCACAAGATACCGGAATCAGTACATCACCCGCTAATGAATACGAATAACACCAAAGATGCTTCAATAAGTCTACCTACCAAATAAAATGAGTCTGATTTTCTAGTCGTTTGCACTCACTGATACTGTAACCCTTCCGTTTTCATACACTTTGGCAGTCAGACTTCTGTCAGCGCCTGAAATACGGAAATGCACCTCATTGTAATTACCTTCAAGAGGTACTTCTGTTTGTTGAGAGTTGACAAACTCAGCCATTTCCATAAAGTTATCTTTTTCCAGGGTGCTGTCAGCCATTCCCTTTACGTAATCATACATTTGGGGATGAGCCTCTTCGAACGCCTTTTGTCTATCAATCATTTCTTGCTCTGCAGGGTCAATCATTTGTTCTTGGTTCATACAAAAATATAGTGTGTAATGATTTATAATCAGTTTATTTTAACATACCCATGGGAATGAACGATAAATAACTGCTAAAGTTGAGAGCTTTGGAACCGCTGATTTAGGTTGTATATACTGACTATATGATGAATCAATAGTGCTGACCTCATTTTCATGGACTCGACAGGACTTGTCATGACGGTCACTAAGCTAGTTCGAATCGCTTCGCTCACGAACTAGCAAGTGCCGCGGGACACACCTCACTCGTTCGTCATTCTTCCTCACATCGCTCCGGTGTTCAAGTCCTGACGCAAGCAAAGCAATTTGCTTGCTTCGAGTCCACCTGAATACACAAAACCGCCTAATGGCGGTGTGTATTTGGTGGACTTTGCGTCGATTAACTGGCATCAGGTTTCTGCAGAATATCTGGAATTTTCTGCTATTGCTAAGGATTATAATCAATATCTAAATGAGGTTGACTCAGCGCATTATCCGATAATGAATACAAGCAACACACCATGCTAAGTCTTTAGTTGCTTAATAAACTACTTAATTCTGATACTGTTTGCTCAATACTATTTTTACCAACATTGATACTCAGTTCTTCATCACTTCGTTCTGTCATTACATGTTCATAAAGCGACTTAAATTCTTCTTCTGGCACGGAATAGTCTCTTGATAGATTACGTTGCCATAAAGTTTCATACTCTGCATATAGTAAAATTGGATGAGCATTGTAATCATATCTTTTGCACAACTGTAGAACATCTTGTATGCAGCCATGAGGACTTTCAGAGCTCCAAGAAAATAATCCTTCAGTAACAATGGTATAAGAACCACTGCTCAAATAATTCTCAAGCACTGCGAGGTAATTTTTGTAAGCTAATTCATGCTCATCTTCTGTTACATCAGGTACAATTCTATTAATTAGGTGAAAACCCCAGCGAAAGGTATCTAATTCTAGAAAAGCTGTTTTGCCATCAATTTCCTTGAGAAAAGCTTCTGTGATAGTTCCCTTACCACTTGCAGGAGAACCTCTGAATATATAAATGTCTTTCATACTAAAAGTATAGCAGTTTTAAGTACATGTTATATGTAATAGTTGGAACCAGTTATTACTTCTGTATTTATTGCTATCTTCTGAGTCAGACGGTGCTGACTTCTGTAAGGTGGACTCGACAGGACTTGAACCCGCTACCTCCTCAGTGCAAATGAGGCGCTCTACCAGATGAGCTACGAGCCCTTAAAACATTTGGGAAATGTTTTAAGTTGAGTGGAATACAAACTCAAAACAATACCGACTTTTATACTCGCTTCACTCCAACCTATTTGAGAAGTATTAAAAGTTGAGTGCAATACTCTACTCAAAATATTTCGTTACGTTTCTACTCGATTAAGCCAGAAGCGGTTATGAAACCAAGTCAAAATCAGAGTGCCACTATACTACCGCACCAACAATAAAAATCAAGCGTTAATAGCATCATGTGTTGATTGACAATTCTAGACCAAGTATACTCTTGAATATGCTGATAATACTTCCAGGGTGGATGCATGATGCCAAACACTGGGATGCAGTTTCAAAGCTGCTTTATAACCAAAATATTAGGCACGCTGTACTCGACTTCCCTGGGTTTGGGACAGTGACAAAGAGCGACGCTATTGTAGATTTTGAGAGTTTACTAGACTGGACATCAAATGAGATACAACGAATAACTGCTGACATAGACGAACCGATTACACTGCTTGGACACTCCTGTGGCGGACGGATAGCTCTTGCTTTGGAGGTTGATAACAATATTTATAAACAATTGATCTTGATTGGATCACCAAACTTATATCGACCGACGCTAACAGTGCGAGCGATAAAACTTTTGTCTCAAGTGGCGGATCCCATAAAGACCCTTATACCGACCAAGCTACGTCACAAACTCCGTTCAGACGACTATACCCAGGCGACTGAGACTGGTATGCAAGCGCTATATCAAAGTGTGGTGGTAGCTGATCAGACGACCCTTACAAACCAAGTTACTACCAAAGTACAGCTACTGTGGGGTGCACAAGATACAGCTACACCAGTGCGGATTGCGTATGAATTGCAGACACTACTAGCTGACTCAACTCTGACAGTACTGCCAAACCTAGGTCACAATTTGCACCACGAGAACCCTGGTTTGCTAGCTGGTAAAATTAAACTATTTCTTCAATATGAGTAAACTGCTGAACTACTGGTTCCCAATGTGGGACTTTTTGTACATTTTACAACTAGAGGAGTACGAACTGCAGCGTTACTGGTGGCAAGTACGACTACGGTTATTTAAACGCGGATTTCAAAAACGAGATACTTTGAAGTACACGGGACGAATAAAAGTAACCATTGCTGTACTATTAGCTTTACTCGGGTCAGTACTACTGCAACTGATACAAATGCAGTTCTATGTGTACGCAGCTTTAATTGTAGCCACAATTCCGCTGACGACACCGTACCTGATTGGGATAGTGTCTAGTGCTGTGGGTGTGGTCGTCACTGTCCAAAAGAAGCGACAGTTGCAGGCTGCTAAAACAATTTTTACAAATAACTACCCGGACACTATAGTGATTGGTGTGACAGGGAGTTTTGGTAAAACGACGGCCAAATATATGTTGGAGCACGTCTTACAGTATGACTATGAAGTTGCCATTATTCCGGATAATATCAATACGGGGATAGGAGTAGCAAACCACCTACTGGCAAATAAAGTGCCCCGAAACACAGAATTGTTGATTGTTGAAATGGGAGCCTACCATCGGGGTGACATTGCACAAACCGCGATGGTCGCTGTCCCTGACCTAGCCATAATTACCATCCTAGGTGACCAGCACCTAGAACGGTTTGGGAGTCACGCTGATTTAGTTAAAGCAAAATGCGAAATATTTACCACTAACCCACAAACAAAATGCTACGTAACCACAGACAGTCTTGCACTTATTACCAGCCAAAACATCGCTACAGACCAACTACAAGCAGTGAGCCTACCAGCAAATGACAAGTCTACAGCTCACTTGGTTAGGCAGCTCGCGCTTGACTTAGGTGTATCTGCCGAGTCTATAGACGCCAGTATCGCGAGCTTTACTCCCCCTGACAGACGAAACAACATCATACAGCGCCAGGGCGTAACAATTATCGACAACTCATACAACATTAGCCCGATGGTGGCCGAAGCGATGTTGACGGAAGCAACTACAACTGCACAACAACAAAACAAAAAGTTAGTCGTGATGACTGGTGGAATCGGTGAGCAAGGAGAAATCGGACCAGCTGCTAACAAGCAACTAGGCGAAGTCATATCAAAGTATGCAGCACGAGCTATCTTGCACCCGTCAATTTATATACAAGATGTTGCAGCTGGGCTGTCCATTGGGTTTACCTACACATCAATGGGGTTAGATGTATCAGAGCAGCCGGCAGACTGGCTAGATGGAGAAACTGAACTATTGCTATGGCTCACGGACCACAGTGACACAGCCTACTTTTAACCAATAAACTTATCAACGATATCTGTTTCGTAGGGTACGACGTGGATTTTGTCTGCGTGACGCTGTAGTGCGTCCTCGATGCCTTGGGTGATTTGTTCTTGGAACGGCTCGCCTCCAGCTTCCCATAGATAAAAAGCGAGTGAACCTGGGATTGGGTTGATTTCCGTGCAATACAATTTACCGTCGCTATACATAAAGTCGATTCGTAGCATGCCAGACAAACGGCAGGCACGATACGATCGCTTTGCTTGTTCTCTAATTTCAGCGGCGAGTTCATTACTAATTTTGGCTGGGACTGTACGGTCGAGCAGCTCCATCCCTCCACCAGAACCCTTTCCCCCACCTTTCTTTCCACCATTAGCGTATTTGTCGTCAAATGAAAGGACTTTTCCTTCACGGACTGGTTCCTCGATTGGAGAAAATGCCAGACCGTTAGCAGATGAACGAACTGATATGTTGTACTCGGTAAATTCGTCTATAGCAGGTTCTAGCAGTACCTCTGAGTCAGTTCTGGTTGCAATAGACAGCTGCTGTTCTAGCTCAATTTTAGTATGGACGATTTTGATTCCAATACTCGACCCGAGGTGAACCGGTTTACAAATTATAGGAAGCTCTAGCTTTTCTAGAATCAAGTCAACTGTACCAGTTTTATCAGCCTGAAATTCATTGCCAAACACTGTCACCCACGGAAGTACTGGTACATCATTGTTTATGAGCACTTCTTTTGTAAGTGACTTGTTCATAGTAATTACAGCACCCTCCAGTGTTGCTCCGGTATAAGGCACATTGAACAGTTCCAGCATCCCTTGTATAGGCCCAGACTCGCCAGCTCCACCGTGAAATGCCATAAAGCAAATGTCTACAGCCAACGCTTTCTTAAATAGCTTATGTGGGCGTATGACTAGTCTTCCGTTTCTCTTAACCAGGTCGACCGGTACTCGTTTGTTTTGCTTAAATTCTCTAGGGGTCTTTAATCCTTCAATTAAAAATATATCGTTGTTTTTGTCAAAATAGACAAAGAATGGTTCGTATTTTGTCCGGTCTATATTTTGAGCAATTTGAATGCCAGAAATAATTGATACTTCATGCTCGTATGTCGAGCCGCCACACATGATTGCAATGTTTGTTTTGGTAGTCATAGGAACTATTTTATAATTGCAGTTGTGATCAAGTGATAAATCAAATCACGGTGTGATAGTCCAATCGACTCAGCAGATACTGCATAGTGCTGCATTATGTCTAATGCCGGGCAACTATCGATTTTAAGAAAAATAACCTCATCGCCATTAACCATACAATCAGTCAGTGAATACTGACTACAACCGACTGC
>Ga0306912_1001552_pt1 | contig 10175 bp, 16 predicted proteins | sample AntRauFillE10628_FD_190443 | JGI IMG/M metagenome (GOLD analysis project Ga0306912, IMG submission 190443) | Saline lake microbial communities from Rauer Islands, Antarctica - Metagenome Filla E10 #628 (v2) (version 2) | ecosystem: Environmental > Aquatic > Non-marine Saline and Alkaline >... | reverse complement strand
CATGAAGGCTTGGACGAGGTCAGGGTTATGGGAAATAAAGTTCAAGGTATGCTGGCCGCATTGTGCATCACGTGCTTCGCTACCAGTATCAAATAAAACATTCGGCACATCTAGTGCTTGGTAAAATTCTGCTGTTGTACCCCCCACCAGAGGTTCGACTACCGACCTTGTGGCTCTCATGTGATCCAGCCCGGTAATCTTATCCTTGGCATTATTCCGAGCAGCCAAAAACGCCCACACAAACCATGCAACAAGGGACAGGCCATAGGTCGGTATCGCAAGCAGCACCGCGAGCAGAAACAACAGTGTCATTGGGTAGTATCCATATCTGCTATTTAATTTCCTGAAGGTCCGACACGAGTTTCTCGATCTTGATCAAGATTTTCGGATCAACGGTCCCCGCGTTCAGAGCAGCAATCAAATAATCAAGAACGTGATGCACCTTTCCCTTTGGGACGTCATTAACAGACAGTTCAGAAAGGTTTTGGTTCAATTTCTGAACGTCGTTGGCAGTTATTTCGAACTTGCCTTTCAGGGCAAGAAATTCAGAAACTTTCACAAGGAATCCTTGGGTTATAATCCATCTGATGCTGTATAGGGCAACACGAACGTGTCATCCTAGTGGCGCGATACAGCAAATATCGGAATTTAAGGCTTATCCCTCTGAGGCCGGTTCTTCTACATGTTGATTTGACTGGGCAACCTGTGAAACCTGGTTACGGCCTGTAATCGGGCTGAGGAAGGCTTCGACGGAACGCTGGTAGCAGTGTGCTGGGCTGGTTATCGGCTCAGACGCGCTGCTCGACGAAGTCGCGATACGTGGCCGGGGCAAGATCAACACCTATCCCGAGCAACCTATCGAAGGCGCCATGCATGTGTCGGCGGCGGTTCCATCGGAAGACGAACTCGTCGAGGTAGCGCTGCACGTGGCGCTTCCGGAGGCCGTGGAAGGTGCCCTTGGCCCATCGCTTGAAGTTCGAGAAGACGCGGTGGACCCAGTGCAGGAGGTCGTGCGCCTTCCGACCCCTGACGACGCGGACCTCGTGAGTGTTCGCCGGCGGGTTTTCGTATCCGAGCCAGCCGTCGGTGACGATGTGCGCGCCGGGTTCGACGGATCGACCGATGAAGCCATGCAGGGTGTCCCTGGACCCGTTCGTGATGTGCTCGAGCCGGATGCGACGGGGCTGCCCATCCTCCGATAATTCAACTGCCCCGACGACAAAAATCTTGCCCACGGGGCTTCTTCCACCTTTGGGGCGGTCGACGGGATCGTGCTTCGAGCGGAAGGGCATTTCGGTCTCGTCGATCTCGACAAGGTCTTGCAAGAGGCTCCGATCGGGGTCGACCATCGCGCGCCGGAGCTTTTGCAGAAGCAGCCATGCTGTCTTGTAGCTGCCGAGGCCCAGCTGCGCCTGGAGCTGGAGCGCCGAGATCCCGTTGGAGTGGCTCGCCATGATATGCGCGGCCAGGAACCAGGTCCGCAGTGGCAGATGGCTGCGATGCATGATCGTGCCCGCGGTCACCGAAGTCTGCCGTCCGCAGCCTGAGCACTCCCATGTCGGACGTTGGCGCGTCAGCGCCCACCCCGTAGTGTGGCCGCAGCCGGGACAGACAAAGCCATTGGGCCAGCGCCGCTCGACGAGATAGTGGGCGCACGCTTCCTCGTCAGGGAAGCTCGCCTCAAAATCTTGGCGCGACATTGGCCGGTCGGTTTTCCAGCGGGATGGCATAGGTAGAACATTGCATGAACACTGTTCGACAGCAACCCTTCACTCACAAGATGTGGGAAGGCCGGAGCCAAGGGGATAAGCCTTCACCTTACTCATGAAGCGAACACATCAGTTTGTAAGTTGCCCCACGAACCTGTTTCCCTGAGAGTTTACGAGAAAGAGATTTCCATCATTGACGACATAGTAATCGAAACGCGGCTGGTCGTATCCAATGCAGCGGACGCCATTGTCGTAGAACCTGTAGCTGGGAGCGTCCCATTGCTGGCTTCCAGCAACGTAGCTGTAACTGCCGTCTTCCCCATAAACTTCCGTGCCATCATCGAAAACCAATCGCATTCCGACCAGCGTCTGGCTCAGCCACGCTGCGTCAACCGTTTCATCGCCCGATGCTAAGGACGGAGAAAAGGGCGGCGTATTCGGACAGTCAGCGAATGCGGGTGCTCCAGCAAAGACAATAACTGCTACAAAAAAAGAGTATCTGATCATCAAAATATTCCTTTCAACTGACATTGCCCAAGTGGGGTGCCTTCTCGTTCACTTTGCCGCTGTTTTGCGTCTCGATCAACTCTCTTTTGCCTGCTGGTTCCTTGCCCAGGCATCCAACGTAGGGTCTGAGCGCAATTTCTGGTCTCTGCGCCGTGGGTAATGTGATTTTGTGTCTGTTTGGCACCCGTTCGGACAAACCGGTTGAGCCGTGTTCGTTCGGTTGTGGCTGATAGAGGCATCATGTTGAAGCCGGTGGCGCACGGAGCCCGTGGATCGCCATCAGGATGCGGCGGAAAAAGTCACCGCTGACGGCAACCTCAGCGAGTTGAAAGGTAATGGCGCGGGCGTGTCGAACGACTCGGGCACCAGTCTTGATCAGTCGGGTTTGCAGGCTGGTCAGCGACCAGTCAGCCATCTCCTCAGGCAGATCAGTGCTTTGCAAGAAGACACCGAGATTATAGGCCAGCGCATGAAGCTGAAGGCGGACCTCGTTCTGCGCCTTGCCCTTGCAGGACAACCGCGTCCAGTTGATTGCGTGCTTGCCTTCCTTGATATGCTGCTCTGCTGTGCCGCGCTGATTGTAGAAGCGGATGATCCAGTCCGGCTCCATCGGCAGGTTGGTGACCATAAATCCGACACGGGGAAACAACTCGCCCGGATGCCATTCGACTTTGGCGACAACACGGCGAGGCTTTTCCCATGACACCGCCTGATACTCAAAGTCGCCGTAGACGCGCTTCACGCCTTTTGGCGGACGACCCACCGGGCGCTTGAGCAAATGCGCGATCCTGCCTTGCAGAACGCAATTGGCGCGAAGCCGGATGGCGTAGAAATAGCCCGCTGTTTCCAGAGTTTTATATAGCTCCGGTATGGCGAAGGCGGCATCGGCCCGAAAGAACCGCATCAGGTGACGGTCCGCATATCGCGCGATGACAGGCTTTAGAACACTCTGCCAATCATCCGCACTATGCACATTGCCGGGGCGCAGAGCGCAGCGTTCGAGTTGCCCGAACTGGTTGAAGACGAACAACGGATGGTAACACATGCAGCCGAAATGACCATTCCAGGCGGTGCCTTCCTGCGCGCCGTGGGTTGGGCTGACGGAACTGTCCATGTCCAGTGTGATCCACTTTGGCGGCTTACGCTCGTGAACCCGGTCGATCCATTGCCCTGACAAATCAGCCAGCGCGCCGCGATTGTCAGTCGCCGCCAGCACCTCGGTCTCGAAACGCCCCATCTGGCTTGCGGAGGCGGCCTTGGCATCCACAGCCCGCCCGCCAACCACCTGCCGCATTACTGGATCAAGCGATAAACGATCTGCATCATTCACATCCTCATATCCCGCCAACCGCCCAAACACCGATTGGCGCAAAAGACCGACCAGAGTGTGCAGACGGTTGTGGCCAGTTCGCGTGTCGCGCAAAACACCGCCAGCAATGTCGTGCAGGCCGAGCACCTCATCCAGTTCCCGGAACAAGAGTAATCCGCCGTCAGAACTGATCTTGGAACCATGGAACTTCAACCACACCCGCCGGTCAAAACCAAGCCGAACATCATCCGTTTCGCTTGCACCCTCAGGGTGATCCATGATCCGCCACCTTCAACCCTATTAACATGCTGAAATATAACACATTACTGGCAATCAGAGATGCGAAAACGTCAATTAACTTGGGAAATGCGGGCCTAGAGTAAACGTCTTCCGTCCAGTGTCGAAACACTATCGCCTAAAGCGTTCAACAATGAGCGAAGGTCTTTGCCTTCGGATAGCATGTTTGTAGCATCCTGAATGAATCCGGCATCGCCATCAAAATCTGGATGATCTTTCCCCATTTTTATTACAGCCTCTGCGTGCTGGACCATCTGATTCAGCGTATCGCGAGTTTTCGTGATGCTGCCAGGCTCTTTGAGGTCATGCAGCACTTGATAAAGCCGATGACAAGATATCATTGCATAATAGGACTGCGGAAAGCCTTTCAGAGTGAGCTGGTTACAGAACGCTATTCGTTCCTCCAGTTGACCTATGAGAGCTTGAGACTTGGTTTTTTTATCGAGGTTTGAGTGCAGAATTTCCTCATATAACATCCCAAGAAGCCAAACCATCTGCTTTAGAGATGGAATGTCCCCATCCATCGCCTCTTTCCTGATCAGCATAGTAATATCACGCTGTTTATCGCTATCTAGCCAAGCACTGATAAACGTTTCATCGCCAAGGATTTTTGCTGTTTCACGGCGATCACTATAGAGGATCTTGTGCACCAGATTAGGGTCAGAACATATCTGTTTGTAGTTTCTTCGTGCCTTGCTGAAATTAAACATCGCTCAGTCCTCTAGTCAAAGAAATCGCTTCAAAACCTCGAAGCTTTTCAGCAGATCGAAGGCTGGTTTGAAGCCTTGAGCGGCAGATTTGTCCGCCCACATTTTCCCCTCTCGGATGTGTTCGATGTGCTGTTCTGTGATATAATCACCGGATATATCGACCTTCCGTTGCAACATCAGGCTCAGATTGAACTGTGCTTCCATGTCACCATTTTCGGCAGCCAAGCGGGTGAACTGTTCAGCGTCTTTTTGAGCCCTTGCTTTGGCAACCGGAGAGAGCTTCGTGTTATCGAGAAAATGGATAGCGCTGGTGGACATGAAGCTCTGGCAGAGTTTATGCCCAGAAATTGCTTTTTCTCGAATTATTTCACCAGCTTGCTCAGGTCCGATGCGCTTGACCAGAGCCTCAATGTCCTTAACCGAAAGGATTTCGCCATCGGAAGATGAGCCGCGGTTTTCTTTTTTGAATATACCAAACATTTTTTTCCTTAAAGCGCCGCGAATTTTTTCGCCATTTTATCTTCTATCTACGACCGTGTTTTACTTGCCCATACTTTTTCTTTGTGAAGCCCATGAATGCCGCCGCCGCACCCTTCTTGAAGTCGGGCTTACCCGTGCTTTCCCAATGCGCCCAGAACTCGGTTTGTACCTTGTCCATATCAAGGAAATAACGTGTTTCCTGTGCGGCACGGTCAATATCGGCATCGAGTAGGGCGGTGCGACCCCGTTCCTTCGCGGCCTTGATCTTGCGGGAATCGCCAGCGTTGCGCTTGATGAGCTTGTCGGTCTGGATGCGCTTGGGGGTCTTGGTGATCTGGAACACCAGCTCGTCATAGAAGCGGCCCTTGCGGATCGGTGTGTATTCGACCGAAAAGCCCGCGCCAAGTGGATCATCATTGATTTGTTTTAGGGCGGGATCGAGCACCCACTTGCGGAAGTCTTTCCACGTTGCATAGCTGTCTTCCGGCACTTTTAGCCAAGTGCGCAGCTCCTCAATCGACACACGGCATTGCCCGTCACGCCTGTTCACGAAGCCCTCTAGAATTTCATACAGCGTCACAGCGTATTTTCCTGACAGCTTGAGCAGGAAGTGAACCCGCAGGCGGGCGAAGCGTGTCGGCTCTTTCAGGATCGGGATGAGCAAAGGCGGGAATCCAAAGCGTAGATTACCTTGCGCTCGTGCCGACTTGTGAACCTCTGCGCTGAACAGGCTGGCAACACCTTGCACCCGTTCATCGCCAAGGTTGTATTCCCATTCGATGGTGGTCTTAGCGAGGCGCTTTGCGCTTTCCCAAAGCCAGCTTGTGCCGTGTTCACCACCGAGTTCACGAAACACCGCGTTGATCTCGCGCACAGACAGGGTGTGCAGGGGCTGCTTACCCAGTTCATCAAACACGGCATGGAGCAGGAAAACCCAGAGCTTGCGGTCGCGTTCCGTGTAAGGCCCCTCGACGCTCACAATAACGGTTTGAAGCGGCACTGGGACAGTTGCTGGGTCATCATCGGAGATTACCCAGGCCGAGCCAGTCGGCTGGATGCCGTCAAGCTCCTGCTCTGTGAATAACCCTAAATCTTGTGCAACTGCTCGACTCATTCGCTAGACATAAACGATTACAGAGAGGGGGAGAAGATGTTAATAATTATTCTCCACTCCCTCCCCTTGATCTGGGCGGGTGCCGCCGAATTTCTCCCCCTGAACACCCTCCGACACGACACCGGGCTTGCGCCGAATTTCTCCCCCTAAGCGCCGAATTTCTCCCCCTTAAACGGAATTTACGCCGAATTTCTCCCCCTTAAAGAGAATAAACATTTGATATGATTATGGAAAACAGGGGGGAACACCATATTAGAACACAAGAACACACAGCAAAGCTGTGGACTACTACCTTATTTCGAACACACAGAACTTCCCATTCTGCTGATCCGCAACAAAGCCACCGTGACGAGTGCAAGCCCACTCCAAGCCCATAAGACCTACAGTGTCTTGGAACCCTCGCTCCAGATAATGATCGAACACGACCAACGAAAGCAGAGCGCCTGTGGCGAGCCCTGTAATGGCTGAGAAAGCCATAAGGAGCCAAACGTTGCGCCTACGGGCTAGAACAGTGCCTGAGGCCGCTCTACGGGCTTCTGAGAGGGCGCGGACAGCATCATCAACCTTGTGCTCCATCTTGGATGCTGTCCGATCCAGAGAATAGGTGAGGCGTTCAGCCCCTTCCTTGCCCCCGTTAGCCGCAGCCTGTTCGACGCCAGCGATTTTTTTGGCGTTGTCCTCCAGTGCGGCTTGCAGGTGTTTGAGCCGTTCTTCGGTCAACTGGCGTTTCTTCACGTCGCCGAGTTCAACACGCATCAATTTAAGCTGGTCGATGAGGTCCTGTACGGGATCGCCGGTCATGCTTTGTCGTCTCCGATGAATGTGCGCAGATCGTTCAACAGGGGTTCTGCGTCCTGTATGTCCACTGCCCGCGTCAGGGAGGTTTCCAGAAGTGTGACGATCTGGCGGGCGAGGGCTTTGTCTTTGAAAGCCGCTGGAATGACGGTTGCGCCGACAATGATCTTTCGCCGCGTGTCCTTGGTTCGTTTTTTGGTCTTGAGCCTTTGGACCCTGTTCTCGGCCTCTGCGATTTTCTGGTCGATGGTGCGAGGTTCAGATCGGGGCATGAGGATTGCGAGGTCCTGTTCTGGGTGCTACGGTAGAAACACTTTAAGTGCTCACTTATACATTGCCAAGGCAATGTGTGAGGTCTCAACGGGGCAAATGCCCCAGCCGACGGCTTTCCGTTGGCGCTCTGCGCCAAATGGGGCGGCGCTTCGCCCGCCCCAAACCCCACCAGACCAGGGCGCGTTGCCCTGGACCAACCGCACGAGGCCGATTGCTGCGATGGCGATCTATCATTTCTCTGCAAAGATGATCTCCCGCAGCGCGGGTCGCAGTGCTGTTGCCGCCGCCGCCTACCGGACGGCCGAGCGCATCGAGGACCATCGCCAAGGGTTGGAACATGATTATTCCAACCGCACGGGCGTCCTGTCCTCTGAAATTCTCGTTCCTGAAGGCACGCCCGATTCATTGAGGGATCGGGCGACCTTGTGGAACGCCGTCGAGGCTGTGGAGCGGCGCAAGGATGCGCAGCTTGCCCGTGAGGTTACGGTAGCCCTGCCGCACGAGCTGGACGACGCACAGCGGGGCGATCTGGTGCGGTCCTTTGTGCAATCCGCCTTTGTCGATCGGGGCATGATTGCGGACGTGGCGCTTCATGCCCCCGGCAAGGAGGGCGACCAGCGCAATCATCACGCCCACATCATGCTGACCACCCGTTCCATTGGCGCAGACGGCTTTGAGGGCAAGGACCGCTCTTGGAACAGCAAGGAGCTGCTGGAGGACTGGCGTGAAAGCTGGGCCGATCACGCGAACAGCTATTTGCGCGAGATTGAGGCGGCGCGTGAAATCGACCATCGCAGCCTTGAGGCGCAGCGCGACGAAAAGCTGGACCTCAAGGAGCAGGCGCATGAACGCGGCGACGACAGGGCCGCACAGGAACTGGAGATCGAGGCCGTGGAGCTGGACCGCGATCCACTGCCGGACATTGGCTGGAAAGCGTGGGGGATGGAGCGGCGCGGCATCCAGACCGCCGCCGGCGATCTATGGCGCGAGGCGCGTGGCCGGCTGGAAGATGTGCGCGAACTGGTCAGTGGATTGCGCGAAAGGTTTGCTGAGACCTACGCCCGTGTGCGGGACGTGGCCGAGCAGTCTTTGGGCGGATTGGCCGAGGCGCTGCGCGGCGCCGACTTTACCGCGCTCAAGGAGACCAACGATTATGTCCGCGAGCAGGAACGAGAGGCTGAGCGCAGCGCCGAGAAGGAGCGCGATATCGGCATTGATCGGGATCGCGGGCATAGTCTTTGACTTCATTTTGCAGCTACCGATTTTAATCCATCATAGATCACAAAAAAATCGCTAACCAATTCACAAACATCCTTAGTGAAAACGTCATCGGAGTCCTTCTCGCTCTGTGACAGGATAAACGGCAAGACGTATGCCCGCCCCTTTTTGTCAAATTTAATGTCTTCAACACACTCGTGTTTTCTTGCCAACTGAGCAGCTGCCTCCAGAAGGCGATCCTGATCCTGGCAGGGCCTCACGCCGGAAGCGTCCTCGCCAGCGGTTGCGGTCATTACACGGTAGTTCGTGCCATCCCCTGCGAGGCGCAGGTAAGCTTCGTTGTGTCGTATGACCACCAACTCTTGCTCCCAATTGCCGCCAAGCTTGCTAGCGTCTACGATCTCAAAATCTTCATTTTCACATGCAGCCATTTGTGCTCACCTTTGCGCTTGAAACCAGACAGGAAATTATGTTTCAGGCCATTGCTGGGCTGCGTGAAGCACGCGCAGGATCGTCACAGCAATGGCATCCTCGGCATAGATCACGATGTAGTTGGGTCGGACGACCATCTCGCGTGTGCCATCGACGCGCCCCACGCGATAGAGTTGCGGGTTGTCGGGCAGGCGTGAAGTTTTCGCCTCAATCTCATCTTTGAGGGCTTGGGCCGCGTCTGGATTGTCGTCGGAAATGTAATCGATAATCGCCAGCAGGTCGGCGGTGGCCGTCGCTTTCCATTCAAGATTGAGCACGGCGTTTCTCGTCGATCAGCGCCTGCGCTTCCTGCATCACCTGGGCATGTGGAACAGCAGGGCGCGGATCATCCAGAGCTTCCTGAACTTTGGCGCGGAACCATGCGTCATAGGCATCAGGATCGGCTGTCAGGCCAGCAGGTAAGCCACCTTCCGTTGCAACGCGGGTCAGCAGGATGCGCACGGCATCAGAGAGTGTGAGGCCGACACCTGCGAGGGCGTCAGTCGCTTGAGCTTTGAGTTGGTCGTCCACGCGGACATGGAGCATCGAAGTTTGTGCGGGCATCTGAATATCCTCCTAGAGGTGAGCGTATCTCAATTGAGATACAAATTCAACACCTTCCCCCTGCCCTACTATAGTGTATCGTAAACACCATAAAAACAACGATAATGAACGAGTAGAAACACTATGGGAAACAGCACGTATCTTACGCTAGGGCAGGCGGCAGAGATGTGCGGCTGGTCCAAAGGGGCGCTTTCAAAGGCCGTAAAATCTGGACAGATGAGCGTTCATGCAAAGACAAAGGCAGGATTCCAGTTAGACCCTGCCGAGGTTTTGCGGGTGTTTCCAAGGAAAACGGAAACACAGAGCAGTGAACAATTAGAAACACCGCAAAAACACAGTGGAAACAGCGCCCTATCGGCGGAAGTTGAAGCGCTGCGCCAGCAAATTGCGACAGCAGAGCTTGAGCGCACCCGTGAGCGTGAACAACTGACCGACCGCATAGACAGCTTGCAGCAGATGCTGGCCGACGAGAAGGCAGAACGCCGCCAGCTCACGGCACTTTTGACAGACCAGCGCGAGAAGGTAACAGAGCCGTCGCGCAAAGGGCTGTGGGCGCGGCTAAGGGGGTAAGTTCGTTCTACGAACGTGGTCATTACCTCTAGCCGAGATCCCGTTGGAGTGGCTCGCCATGATATGCGCGGCCAGGAACCAGGTCCGCAGTGGCAGATGGCTGCGATGCATGATCGTGCCCGCGGTCACCGAAGTCTGCCGTCCGCAGCCTGAGCACT
>Ga0306912_1001550_pt1 | contig 10176 bp, 9 predicted proteins | sample AntRauFillE10628_FD_190443 | JGI IMG/M metagenome (GOLD analysis project Ga0306912, IMG submission 190443) | Saline lake microbial communities from Rauer Islands, Antarctica - Metagenome Filla E10 #628 (v2) (version 2) | ecosystem: Environmental > Aquatic > Non-marine Saline and Alkaline > Saline... | reverse complement strand
ACCATGCCCGAAGGCATGGTGTTCATACCTTTCGCGTTTGCGGAGGCGGCAGCCAACCTGCTGACCAATCCGGCGTTGGATCCGTTTGGGAAGATTCCGGAGTTTAAGTATGCGGCGTGTAGCTTGAGCCCGGCTTAGTGCATAGATTTCCCTGTTTGTTATGCAGCTAACCCAAGAGATGCAAAGAGAAGCGGGGTTTGCTTTGTATGTGGTGTTCAATATGTATAGATTTTGGCGTTTTCTATACATGAGACCTTCGGAAAGGACACAAAGTGCTGCCCAACCATTGGCGGCATTCGCCAGCCGGAAACAGAGTCTGCTCTTCGCCTGCCATGTTGTTTATGGATTATGTGGACCGGAGCGCTTGAGTTTGGTTAATGTGCGAACAATTTTAAAAATGTTTGTGTCATAAGACGTGGGAGTTTTATTTATATGGATTCGTTGGAAGAGTTGCGCCTGAAACTGAAGCGATTTGCTGAAGAACGCGATTGGCGCCAGTTCCACTCACCGAAAAACCTGACCATGGCCCTTTGTGGTGAAGCCGGCGAGTTGTCGGAACAGTTCCAGTGGCTCAGCGAAGAAGATTCGAAAAACCTCAATGAAAAACGATTGGCAGCCGTTAAAGACGAAATCGCGGATATCCAGTTGTACCTTATCCTTCTGTCGGATTCCCTGGGTGTTGATATTGCTGAAGAATCTGCCCGAAAAATAGAGGCAAATGCCGTCAAATATCCTGTTGATAAAGCCAAAGGTAAGTCCAATAAATATAATGAGTTGTAGGGGATATTTGTGATCGTCTATTCGGCTACCAAGGCGGAATTTGTTGAACATGTGAAATTCAATCAGATTGAGAAGGTTATTGAGGAAGAGGTCTGGAGAAGGCTCAAACGAAGAACTCCAAAATCCGAAATTGCTTCCTGGAAGAATTCACTTCAGTACATGTTTAACGCGCTGTTGGATCAGGGGATCCCGCCGTCTGCAGGTATTGCCATTGAATATACGATTCCACTGACCAGTCGCCGCGTGGACTTTATCCTCACTGGCAAAGATGCGTCGCGCAATGACACAGCAATCATCGTTGAATTGAAACAATGGTCTGAAGCAGAGGTTACGGACAAAGACGCAATTGTCCGAACATTTCTGAATGGATCCATCCGCGAAGTTAATCACCCTTCCTATCAAGCCTGGTCTTACTCAGCCCTGATTGAGGACTACAACGAAACGGTTCGGGAAGAACATATTAGTCTTCAACCCTGCGCTTATCTGCACAATATGGATAGTGGATCCGCGATTAACGACTCCCGTTATCAAGAGCATACCGACAGGGCTCCGGTCTTTATTTCAAGTGATGCTAAAAAGTTGTCGGATTTCCTCAGCCGGAGCATTCGCTATGGCGACAGCGACAACATCATGTATCGAATTGAACATGGTGTGATTAAGCCGTCAAAAGGACTTGCTGACAGTCTGGCTTCCATGCTTTGTGGCAATAGAGAGTTCATTCTGCTCGACGAGCAAAAGCTGGTTTACGAGACAGCGCTGGAGCTGGCGGAAAAAGGACGTAAAAGCCCAAAACGGACGTTCATTGTGAAAGGTGGCCCGGGCACCGGGAAATCGGTCGTTGCAATAAACCTGATCGTTGAAGCAACCAATCGGGAAATGCTGACACAGTTTGTCAGCAAGAATGCAGCGCCTCGGGAAGTCTTCAAGGCCCGCCTGACAGGTACCCTTCGCAAAACAAATATCGACAATCTGTTTCGCGGGTCTGGTGGTTACACCGATACCGAAAACAACTTTTATGATTTGCTCGTCGTTGACGAGGCCCACAGGTTAAATGAAAAGTCTGGCCTTTATGGAAATCTGGGAGATAACCAGATTAAAGAGCTGATCAATAGCGCCCGAACCTCTGTTTTTTTCATTGATGAAGACCAACGCGTCACTTTATCGGACATCGGCACAGTAGAAGAGATCCAGCATTTCGCAAGGCAATCTGGTTCTGAGGTTACTGTTCTGGAGTTGAGCTCACAATTCCGCTGTAACGGCTCTGATGGTTATCTGGCATGGATTGATCATGTGCTGCAGGTCAGAGAAACCGCCAATACAACGCTCGATGGCATCGACTATGATTTTCGAGTCTTTGACGACCCAAACGAGCTGCGAAATGTTATCGAACAGAAAAATCGCCGAACCAATAAGGCGCGGTTGGTAGCTGGGTATTGCTGGGATTGGATCAGTAAGAAGGATCCAGTCAGGTTTGATATTGAGCTCCCCGAACATGATTTCAGAGCAAGATGGAATCTGGACAAGCACGGCGCCAAATGGTTAATCGCTGAGGATTCGGTTAGTGAGATTGGCTGTATTCATACCTGCCAGGGGTTAGAGCTCGACTACGTCGGCGTGATTATCGGGGATGATTTTGTAATTCGGGATGGTATTGCGGTCACGAACGCCTCCGCTCGCTCAAAGTCTGATCGGTCTGTACGTGGTTACAAAAAGAGGCTCAAAGAGGATCGGGAGAGTGCCCTCGCCGATGCTGACATGATCATCAAGAACACCTATCGCACGCTGATGACCCGGGGTATGAAAGGATGTTACGTCTACTCTGCAGATGCGGAAACCAGAGAACACTTCCTTAGCTTTACAGAAACCCAGATCGCTGAAGAGATGGGTAACGTTACGGGCCTGCCACTTCCCTATGAGGTAGTTGATTACGATTCAGCGCTTCCATACGACGGATTTGTTCCTCTATACGACCTGCATGCAGCGGCCGGCGAATTCAGTGACTTTCAGTTACCGGTTGATGAATTTCAGTGGGTAAAGCTGCCCGAACATTTTGCAACCAGACCCGGCCAATTTGTTGCTCAGGTGGTTGGTGAGTCCATGAATAAGCGTATACCGAACGGCGCATGGTGCCTCTTCAACGAGAACCCTGGAGGAACACGAAACGGAAAGATAGTTTTGGTACAACATCGGGCTATTGAGGATCCTGATAGCGGCAGTTGCCTCACCGTTAAACTTTATCGCAGTGAAAAAACGATGTCCGGCGATGAGCTCTTGAACCAAAAAGTCGTCTTGACGCCCGTTACAAGCACTCACGGATATCGGAATATCGTTATTGAAGACGATGATCTTCACGACTTGAGAGTCGTAGGAGAGTTTGTTGCGGTGTTAGCCTGAGTCCGGCCAATTAAAAACAGTTCTTTATTTATTAGTGAAGTTCTGAGGTATCCCACGAGTCTGTTGGCGGTGAGAACCCTGCCTGGTAGCCTAACCAGACTCAACTGCACGCTCATTGGTCGCAAGGGAACCGTTTAATGAAGGATACGCTGGCCTATTACAACAACAATGCCGATGCGTTTGTGGAATCAACGTTTCAAGTCAGCATGGAAGAGCTTTACAAGGAGTTCCTGCCGCAAGTTACCGTGGGTGGACACATTCTGGATGCAGGCTGTGGCTCTGGTCGGGACGCGTTGTTTTTTAATCGGAACGGTTACCGTATTTCTGCCTTTGATGGTTCAGACGCCATTGCCTCTCTAGCCAGCGAAAAAACCGGTTTATCGGTTCAGCATCGCTACTTCTCGGATATCCACGAATCCAGCACGTACGATGGTATCTGGGCCTGTGCCAGTCTTCTGCATTTGCCCATTGCCGAGATACCGGAAGCTATTGGCCTGTTGTGGAAGGCCCTGAAACCGGACGGCGTTTTCTACATGAGTTTCAAAATCGGGAAGGGCGAACGTAGCGATAAAGGCCGGCACTTTACCGATGCTGACGAGTCGATTGCCGAGCAGTGGATACAGGATTTGCCAGGATTTGAAGCTTGTCGAATGTGGCGCACTGATGATCAAAGACCCGATAGAAACGAGCAGTGGTTGAATGTTCTTTTGAGTAAGGCGCCGTCTCCACCGAATAAGTTAACGACGGGCGGTAAAGAACATCATTTTCTGCCCAAGTTGTGCCAGGCAATTAAAGCTGCTGATCGAATAGACATGGCCGTAGCCTTTGTGAAAACCACAGGCTTGAACCTATTATTCCCGGATTTAGTGAGCGCGCTGCAGCGAGAATCCGATCCGGCCCGTATCCGCATTCTTACAAGTGATTATCTGGATATCACCGATTCGGAGGCGCTAAGAAAGCTTGTTCTGTTGCATGACCATGGAGCACAAGTAGGTGTCTACCAGAGCCGGGGCAGCAGCTTTCACTTAAAAGCCTATCTATTTGCCGGTTACGCTGATGACCAGCAAATGTGGGGCAGGGCGTTTATTGGTTCTAGCAATATAAGCCGGCAAGCTCTGCAAGACGGATTGGAATGGAATTATCAAGTGGATTTCCCGCCAGACTCGGGCTACCTCGAGGCTGCGAGTCGGTTCGATGAACTGTTAAAGCACCCAAATGTTGTCGAGCTCACCGACGACTGGATCGATGAATACGAAAAACGGAGGAAGCCGCCTACACAGCAAATAGAACCGGGCAGTGATGAAAAACAGGAGGTGCCAACCCCCAATGGAGTGCAACATGAAGCGTTAGAGGCGCTCGAACTGACCCGCGTGGAAGGCTACCGCAGAGGTTTGGTCGTGTTAGCAACCGGCTTAGGTAAAACCTGGCTATCTGCCTTTGATGCGGTTCAAATGGGCGCCCGTCGAATTCTTTTTGTCGCCCACCGTGAAGAAATTCTTTATCAAGCGGCTGAGACCTACTTGAGGATCAAACCGGATAGTCGCGTGGGCTTCTACATGGGCAAGCAGCGCGATCGGACAGTCGATATTCTGTGCGCCTCAGTGCAAACACTCGGCAAAGAAGTGCACCTGGAGCGATTCGATCCACGACATTTCGATTACATCGTCGTCGATGAATTCCACCATGCCGCCGCGCCTGTCTATCATCGGCTTTTGAGTTACTTCGCACCCCAATTTCTGCTGGGATTAACGGCGACGCCAGATCGGACGGACCGCTCCGATATTCTGTCTTTATGCGATGACAACCTAGTATTCGAGTATCCGTTGTTCGAAGGCGTTAAGGGACAATTCCTGGTGCCGTTTCACTACTACGGCATCTACGACGAGACCGTCGATTATACCGAGATCCCCTGGCGTAATGGGAAGTTCGATCCCAATCTGCTTGCCAATAAGCTGGCTACTTATGGACGCGCCAAACACGTGCTCAAGGTATGGAGTGAAGAGAGGCAAAGCCGGACATTGGCCTTCTGCGTTTCACGGGTTCATGCCGATTTCATGGCGGCCCAATTCGTAAAAAAGGGCATCAGAGCGGCAGCCGTTCACGGTGAATCAGAGATGTCTCGTGGCGAGGCCTTGGAGAGGTTGGAGAACGGTCAGCTCGATGTGATTTTCTCTGTCGACCTGTTCAACGAGGGTGTCGATCTGCCCGCTATCGACACGGTGCTGCTCTTGCGTCCAACGGAATCGAAGATCCTTTTCCTCCAGCAAATCGGCCGGGGCTTGCGGAAAAGCGCGTCCACTGGCAAAGACAAGCTTGTGATTCTGGATTTTGTTGGTAACCACCAGAGCTTTCTGCACAAACCGCAGGCGCTTATTGGTCAGGCGATGAATCACCGACAGTTAGCAGCGTTCGCCCGTCAAGCTGAGAAGCATCAGTTGGACCTGCCAGACGGTTGCTTTATCAATTACGATCTGGAAGTGATCGAATTCCTGAAAGGTCTTGATCATCAGGGCGCTGAAAAAGACTATCAGGCATTGAAAGATACATTTGGTCGTCGCCCAACACTCACCGAGCACTATCATTTCGGTGCCAGTATCGCTAAGACTCGCAAGTTGCATGGAAGCTGGTTTGGATTGGTTCGGGATATGGAAGATCTAACCGAGATCGAGACAGAGCTCTTGTCCCGCCACGAAACGTTTTTGTTGGAAGTTGAAACGACTGCCATGAGCAAATCATTCAAAATGATACTGCTAGACGCGTTTCAGCAGTTAGGCGGATGGCGCAGCCCACCAAAGCTCTCGAAACTGGCCCAAGCATCATGGGAGGCATTGAAACGCCGCCCGAGGCTGTATCAAGAGATTGCTGCTTCAGTAAAAGACGCTGATGGTTCCTCGGCGCAATGGCAGCAATACTGGAAGAAGAATCCTGTCGATCATTGGACCAATAAGTCTCCAGCTGTTTTTGAGATTGAGAACGATCAATTTAAGCCAGTTATTGGACTGGAAAGTGATCAGATACCGCCTTTTGAGGAGATGGTGCAGGAGTTAATTGATTATCGCCTGGCCTCCTATGAAGCACGGCAGTCTGGCAAGCTCGAGCAGTCGTCGTCTGAAAATGTAGTCCCGATGACTCCGTCTGGAACGGAGTTGCCTTACTTCCCATCCTTGAAGATCGCTTGTGGCCACTTTAGAAGCAGTCACGCTGAAGAGCCGGAGTACAGGTCCATCGGATTGGGACATGGTCGAATAGAGCCAAACCGTCATTTCATTGCCAGAGCATCGGGTAACTCTATGAGTGGCGGAAAGCAGCCAGTTCAAGATGGCGATTATCTGTTGCTTGAGCAGATCAACCCCAACCAAGCTGGGTCGATCACAGGGAAAACTCTTGCAATAGAACGGATGGATGAGGCGGGCGACACCCAATATTTACTGCGAACAGTGCGCAAATCCCCGGTTGGAGAATATCTGCTCGAAGCCGCGAACCCAGAGTATGAAGACATCATTGTGACTCCTGAGCTTATTGCACAGTTTCGAACGTTCGCGCGCTTTTGCGAGATTATAGATCCGTTGGAAATGGCTGTAGGACAGGAGATCCCGAGAGAGGAGATTCCAGAATTATTCGGCGCGACTTTTAATCCTGGCAATTGGCAGAGCGGGCATATATTTCTGAAAGACGCGAACGCTCATATTTTGCTCGTGACGCTCAACAAACAGGGTAAAGGCGCCCAGCACCGCTACGTTGATCACTGGATTGATGAATACACTTTTCACTGGCAGAGTCAGAACTCGACCACGCCGCAAAACAAGCGTGGGCGGGAATTGATTGACCACAAAATGCTAGGGCTTTCAGTTCACCTATTTGTCCGGGAAAATAAGCTGCGAAATGGTAAAGCTGCTCCCTTCACTTATTTCGGCCCGGTTAACTATCAGAGCCATGAGGGCAGTAAGCCAATGAGCGTCATCTTCGAACTCACCACGACCGACTGAGGTCCCGTGATTGAGACTATTGGTCCTTTATTGATGCAAATTGCCTTATCAGATTGATTGGTTCTTCAAAATCGAGATGGAAGGAACGTGTTTTCATTTTGGATATGGGGACCCTCTCTATTTGTTACAGCGGTCGCTAAAACAATCGATATCATCCCGAACCGCTATAATCGGGAACAACCACATAGCCGCCTTCGATGTCGCCAAAGACATTCTGCGGATATCCGAATTGGTAAAGTGCCGCAATGTAAAGGCAGACGACAGCATCAAGCACATCCTCGTTATGCTTCAGGTCAAGTCCACGAAGTTTGGCAATGCGGTCTGGGTCGAAAAAGTGAAGAAACCTGTCCCGGATGCGCAAATCGATGACCCCGCTCTCACTCAATCCCACCAGTAACCTGGCCAGCACTACCTGCCCGTCTCTTTTATCTGCCGCTTTGCCTTTTTTGTATTTGAGTCGCTCAGGAAGTTGGAAAATCTCTATCAGCGCAGGGTGCGGGTAACACTCCAATTGCCATTTCTCTTCTTGCTGGCCTAAATGCGCAAAACCATGTTGTACGAGTTCCGCTGCGATCCGAACCCCATCGGCATCCGGGTACAAGGTAAGGTTTGAGGCGTGGCAGGAAGCATACCTGGACCCATATTCCCGACTCAGCGACCGTTCGCAGGCTCGTTGGCCATTTTCATTATTGATAATCAACGGGCCATCGATGGCGATACCGTGAAGCTGCTCCGCTGAATTCAATTCAGACAACACGGTTGCAGCAGTGAAAATCTTCTCCTTCACATCGGTAAGGGTAAGCATTGAGTCTTCAAGGCTGCCAAAGGCAATTGCTGAAGGGTTACGGGTGCTTTGCCAGGCCAAATCCACGCCTGCGAGTAAAACCATATTCATTGACCTTAAGATGGCTAATTCAATTTGATATCTTGCGGTTAAGGTTTTCTGGACTGACTTACAGAATGATAGCGATCTTCAGGAACGTTATCAGGGCTACTTTCTTTCGATGACGCGGTGAGATTTGCGTGGACTCAAATACAACCAAAATAGTCTTGTTCACCCTGGGTGAGGCCCCCGATCATCGCGGCCGTCTGATTAGCAAGATCTGGGGTATGAGCAACGAGGCCCTCGAATCCACCCACGACTACATTCAATGGCTTTTCCCTATTCCGGAAGGGAGCTCCTTCAACGACTTTGCCCCCTTGCTCACCGCCGAGGCCGCCAACTGGTTCCATCGAAATCCTGAGCTTCAGGCGCAACAGAAAAAATCATTGGATCGAATGGTTGAGTTTTTTGGCCTGAAAGCGACAGGTTCTGGATTTGATGCCGCTTCGCATCTGAATGAGCGCGATCACCTTTGGCTGAGGCAGTTTGATCACAATCATCGACGTATCAGCCGGATTATCCGGAGTCTCCACTTGTGCCATCAACCCGAATTGGCCAGGTCATTTTGTGATGCGATGGTGCAGATCGGGCAGAGTCAGGGCGATTTGTCTGATGCTACGATCGGCTTTTGGAAAACCGCCGGGGTAGACCTATAGACCTTGGGTTTGAAAGGTCCGTGGAAGGCTTTTTCGAAGGGATGCTTCAGCAATCCGTCGTTATCAAGTCAATCTCTGGTAGTTGTCCCGCTGACTCTGCCTCCCGATACAGCACCTCACAATTATTTGCAGCCGTATCACCATTCGGTCGAACCCGGAAACGCTGTATTCCTGACACAGTGGATTGGGTTAGTAAGTAATCGCCACCATCGCTTACATCCTGTATGCCTGACGCTCTGGCAATTCCGGCGGCAGTGCGGCGGGGGTACCCAAACGCCAGGATAATGTTTTCGCCTTCAAGCTCGATTGAGTTTCCCGTGCCTCCACCGGTCGGCGGCGCCCCGGGATTGCAGGTCGAGCCTGTTTTACACGCCATGCCCACGATAGACGTTGCGGATTTTATCGCCCCATAAGCGGCTTCCATTTTGGCTTGCCTGGCATTACCTGACAGGTCGGCGAAACGTGGCAAAGCGAAGGCGCTTAACACTCCAAGGATAACAATGACGACAACCAGTTCGATCAATGTGAAGCCGGCGTTTGCTTGGCAATTTGCAGGGGGTTCAGTCAACAGATACTCCGGTGTGATGCATGACGTGATATTACGCTGACGTAACGGCCCTCAGCAAACAGAGATGGTGTAATCTGTCCAAGTGTGATCATGGATCTTTTACTTCTGGAGTCGCTTATGAGCTTGCTTACTGAGGCGCTTCCGCGCAGGGCAGCGCTGGTTATCGCACTTTGTTCAATGTTCCTATCGGCAACCACCATGGCAACAGAAGAAGCGGAATACACAGTACTGCTGAAGGAGAAGAATCTGGAGGTACGTCTTTACGAGCCGCATATTGTTGCCGAGACAGTCGTTGACAAAGAGTTTGAAGACGCGGGCAGTGAAGCGTTTGGCCGTTTGTTTGAATACATTTCCGGCAACAACCAGGCCCAGCAGGAAATCGCCATGACCGCGCCCGTTGGTCAGGTGGCCGAGAGCCAGGAAATCGCCATGACGGCCCCGGTAGGCCAGACCCAGGTGGACGGGAAATGGGCGGTCAGTTTTATGATGCCGGGCTCGTTTACGATGCAGACCACCCCGAAACCCAGCGACGATAGGATCATCATACGCCAGGTGCCAGAGCAGACGATGGCAGCCATCAAGTACTCCGGGTTTTGGAGCGAATCGAGCTATCAAAAGAACAAGTTGAAGTTGGAAAAATGGATCAACCAAAAGGGATTTACTATTCAGGGCCAGCCAGTCTGGGCGCGGTATAACGCACCGTTCATGCCATGGTTTTTGAGGCGAAATGAAGTGTTGATCCCAATAGACCATTCGCAGTGATAGCGCGTATCAGGTTACTCACCTAGGCATCACAATCATCACAGGAAGTTTATTCATGCAAAACGTGCGCGTCGCCATTGTTGGCGCCGGCCTGGCGGGTTTATACGCCGCTTATTTACTTGAGAAAAAAGGCATCAAAGACTAGTC
>Ga0306912_1001549_pt1 | contig 10176 bp, 5 predicted proteins | sample AntRauFillE10628_FD_190443 | JGI IMG/M metagenome (GOLD analysis project Ga0306912, IMG submission 190443) | Saline lake microbial communities from Rauer Islands, Antarctica - Metagenome Filla E10 #628 (v2) (version 2) | ecosystem: Environmental > Aquatic > Non-marine Saline and Alkaline > Saline... | reverse complement strand
TTTTTCTAATAAATGTTACCTGTATATTAATTTTTAACAATAGTTATATTAAAATAATGCCAATAAAAGTTGTGAGATTAACTTTATATTTTCATTTTTGGCATTGGCTAATTCAAATAAACAAAAACATGAAATTTAAAATTAATGGAGTTTTAACGCTTTTCTTGGCGTTAGTGGTGCAAATAGGATTTGCACAAACAAAAACTGTTACGGGAACGGTAACAGATCAGGACGGTTTACCTCTGCCGGGGGTGAATATCTTGATAAAAGGAGAAAATTCGGGAACACAATCAGATTTTGATGGAAATTATTCCATCAACGCAAGTTCTAATCAAACATTAGTATACAGGTATGTAGGATTTAAGACACAGAACATAAGAATTGGAGACAAATCTTTAATTAATGTTCAGTTGTCTATTGAATCTGGAGAACTAGATGAAGTTATCATAACAGGTTATGCATCTTCTTCCAAAACCAGATCTACAATTTCCTCAGAGACGGTAACAGCTAAAACAATTGAGAACAGACCAAATGCCAGTTTTGTTCAGACCTTATCTGGACAGGTTGCTGGTTTAAATATTAGTTCTGCCTCGGGTCAACCTGGCGCAAACTCTACGGTAAATATTCGTGGTGTATCTTCTATTAATGGTAACACAGAACCTTTATTCATTATTGATGGTGCTCCTGTCGATGAAGATAACTTTAGAAGTTTAAACCCACAAGATATTGAGTCCATTGATGTCTTAAAGGATGCTGCAGCTACAGCTATTTATGGAAATAGAGGTGCAAACGGAGTTATCGTAATTCAAACACGAAGAGGTGAATTGAATACTAAATTAAATATCAGATATAATGGTATTGTAAGTACAACTTACCAACAAGACCAAGACTATGACCTTATGAATTCTCAAGAAAAGTTAAGACTTGAAAGAGATTTTGGAGCTGGTCTAGGTGTAGGTTTAACAGATGAAGAAATTAATTCTGCAGAAACTTATGAGTGGATTGACTTTTTCTTTAATCCAGGTATCACTCAAAATCATACGTTATCTTTATCTAGTGGTGGAGCTAGTAATACTCAATTCACTTCTCTAGGTTTTAGTGAAACAGACGGTCTTCTAATTGATTCGGATTTAACTAGATTTAATCTAAGAAATAACTTTTCTGGATCTAGTGAAAATGATAAATTCAACTACAACACAAGTTTGACTTTGAATTACTCAAAATCTAATGAACCAAACAACATTGGAACAGGAGCTGTAAATAGAAACTATATCTTAGGAGCTTACCAAAGTTTACCATACATCACTCCAGATTTATACACTAATGGTCAGGATTTATTTGACGGAGTATCCTTCTTAGGAAATGATGTAGGTGTTTTTCAAGCTACTCCACTTTTATTGTTAGATAGAGTGAATACTTTTAGAAGACTAGAAGAAGAAGTTAAAATTGTAGGTAGTATAAATGCCACTTACAAAATAACAGATAACATCACTGCTACTTCTACTACAAGTATTGACTACCAGGATATCATTGTAACTTCTGCAGAAGGGCCAGAGTCATTTAATGCTATTAATTTTGCTGAAGTTGGAAATAATACTCCTGGAACTCAAACACAATCAAGCAGAAGAGATTTACGTTTTAACCACGTAAACTCTATTGGGTATAGTAACACATCAGGAAAACATTCTTATGATTTCACTGCATTTACAGAATACTTTAAGGCTCACTTGAGAACTTTTGGTTATACAAACAGTGGTCTTGTACCTAACACCTTTGCATTTCAAGATGGTGCAGGTTATGTTGACGATAATGCTGATAATGATTTCTTCGGCAACACTGTTTTTGCACAAAAAAGAGATGCAGGTTTATTTTCATATTTTGGGTCAGCTAATTATGACTTCGACAACAAATACGGCTTTTCTGGTACAGTAAGAAGGGATGCTTCTTACCGATTTGCAGGAGACAACACCTGGGGAACATTCTGGTCTGTTGGTGGACGTTGGAATATAGATGCTGAAGATTTTATGGAAAACACAACTTTTGATGTTTTAAAATTAAGAGCCTCTTACGGTACTGCTGGTAATCAAAGAGTTACTGGGACTACACCGTTTTCTGCTCCAGACTTGTACTTAAACTTATTTGGTACAGGAAGTGGTTATAATGGACAAAATTCATTATTCTTGAGCCAGATAGCCAATAATACTTTAAGATGGGAGACTGTTCAAACAGCCAACTTAGGAATTGATTTTGGTTTATTTAATTCGAAACTGAGAGGTAACGTAGATGTTTACGAAAGAAAAACTGTAGATCTTTTTCAATCTACACCAATTTCTGCAATCAATGGTACTACTGCTTTGAATGCAAACACAGGAAGCCTTTTCAACAGAGGTTTCGATTTTCAAATCAATTATAACTTATTAACTCCACAAGAAAGAGGAGACCTTGGAGTTTCATTTTCAGTAAATGGAAACTACAACAGGACTGAACTTCAGGATTTACCAAGTGACGATGGGGAAATTATTGGTATTGGTAGAAATGGTGGTCAACTTTTTGAATATTATGCGGTTAGATATGCTGGGGTTAATCCTGCTAATGGAGAGCTTTTATATTTAGATATTGATGGAAATGTAACAGAAAGTCCAAACGCAGATACTGATAGAGTATGGTTGGATAAAAACATTTTTCCAGATTTTAATGGTGGGTTTAGTTTGAACGTTGATTTTAAAAACTTTTTCCTAACAACTCAGTTTAATTATGTGATGGGTGTTGATAGATTTGATTTTGAAAGATCAGGTTATGTTGACCCAAACACCATTTCAAACTTTAGAACATCAAGAGATCTATTGCGTGCATGGACTCCAGATAATAGAATCACTGACATTCCAGCTTTAACTGCTAATAACTATACTCTATTAGGTGCTGGTGAATCAAATAGATTTATTACTAATGCAAACTATTTGAGATTGAGATTTGCTCAAATAGGTTACAACTTCCCATCAGAACAATTAGAAAAAATGGGATTTTCTGCTCTACGTGTATTTGCAAATGGAGAGAACCTTGTTACTTTTTCAGAGTGGAGAGGTTTGGATGCTGAGGCACAGTCAAACACAAGTAGATTGTATCCAACACCGAGAATTGTATCATTTGGTCTAGAAGTTTCATTCTAAAAAAAAACAAAAATGAAAAAAATAAAATTATTAGTATTAGCGATAACCTTAATCTCAGTCATAAGCTGTGAGGATGCTTATCGTATAGAACAACCGGGAAGGCTTACAGCAGATGTGGCTTTCGAAACGGTTGAAGATTTAGAACTTGGTTTAATATCTAGCTATGGAAGACTAGATTTGACACCTGAAATCGCTTTAGCTTCATACTTTACAGATGAAGTTTCTATTGGAGCTGAAAACGGTGGACAGGCACTAGCTTTGTATGCATTCCAAATTACCCCTGCTTCTGCAGCAAGCGCTAATTTTTGGGTAAGAAATTATGCAGTTTTGAATTCTGTAAATAGAATTATTGAAGCAGCTGAATTGGTAGAAGGTGATCCAGAAGTAATTAACAATATATTAGCTCAGGCAAGAGCCATACGAGCATTTGCACATTTTGAATTGTTAACCTACTATTCTACTGACTTGACAGATGATAATGCGCTTGGTGTCATTAGAATGGATTTTGTTCCAACAATAGATCAAGTTCTTTTAAGAAATACGAATGGTGAAGTTTTCCAATTAATCACGGATGATTTAAATTTTGCGTCTTCGAATATCATCGATACTGATAGTCGCTACTTTTTCTCTCAAAATGCAGTGAAAGCTTTACAGACAAGAATAGCAGCTTTTAGAGGTCAATATGACACAGTGGAAAACTTGGCTTTAGATCTGTTAGGTAGTTATTCTTTAGCAGATTCTGGAGACTATTTTGATATGTTCATTGGAGACGTTTCAAATAGAGGAGAAAGTATATTTGCTTTGGTAAGATCTATTGGAGATAATTTTGATGGTCAAGGTAATACTGGAAGTGTTGCTGGTGGCGGATGGGCCGGTGCGAGATATACCTTTAGTGCTGTAGGTAATGACCCATATTTAGAGATAGGAAGATCTTTATTTAATTTATACGATCCAGACGGTGTTAGGTATGCAGTTAATGTAGCTGAAGAAAGTGTGGTAGACGAAGATTGGCCAGGCCCAAATTATTCTACTAGTGATGATCTATTATTTGTAGGGAAATATCCAGGAAAAGATGGTCAACCCCTTATGAACGATCTACAAGTATTCAGAACAGCAGATATTCATTTACTACTCGCTGAAGCTTACGCAATAGGTGGCGAACTAAATGGAGCGAATAACTCGGTTGCATCATTAATTCAAGAATTAAGAGATGTCAGAGAAGTAAACGGTGGGAATAATCCACTGCCTAATTACACATCAACACAAGATGCTCTACAAGACATATTGTTAGAAAGAAGGTTAGAATTCGCTTTTGAAGGTCATCGCTACAGAGACTTAAAAAGAATAGGAGTTCAAGCGGGTGTTGGTGTCGATAAAGCGGATACAGATTGTCTTCCTTTTGGTGGTAATTGTACTCTTCCAGCTTCTGATTTTAGATTCACATTAGCTCTACCTATTGTAGAATTTAATGCAAATCCAGACTTAAGAGAACAACAAAATCCAGGATACTAAATAAAAACCAGCTCCCGATCCAAATCGGGAGCTATAAAAACTTAAAAAATGAAAAAAATAATAGCAATCATACTTTTAGCAGCTACATTAGTATCTTGTAGCAAGTCTGAATTTGAGGAATATGGTGGAGAGGAGTTCCTGCAAATAGATGATGCACCTGGATCAGTAGGTGAAGATTCAGGCTTATTCACCGTAACTTTAGGCTTAGCATCAGGAAGTAATCCTAATGGAGTAACTATAAATTATTCTATAACATCAGAAGATCCAAGTCGTTTTAGTGTTTCACCATCAGAAAGCTCAATTACTATTCCTGCAGGTGAATTTACAGCAGATATTGAAATCAATCCTATTGATAATTTTGATATTGATGGGGATGTAGATATTACTATTGAATTATTAGATACGAGTGATTTACCTATAGGAATTGCTGGCCAAGGTTTAGAGAAAAAGACGGCCATTGTAACAATTGTTGACAACGATTGTCCTTTTGATACAGAAGCATTTATTGGTACTTATGAAGTTGATGAGGTATTCACAAGCGGAACCAACCAAGGTCTTAGACTAGGTCCAGCTTTTGGTGAAGCCTACCAAGTTGAAATAAGCCCTTTACCTGGTGATTTAACCGGAACTCAATTTGTAATAAATAATAGCGCTGGATTTAATCAATTTTTCGTAGGTGGAACTCAACTTAATTTCTTTAGTTGTCCTGGCGAAGTTTTAATTGATCAAAATAATATAGCTTTATTTGCAAATTTAACAATTGAATCATCATCATACGATGAAGAAAATTCTCAAATTACTCTAGCTGGCCCATTAGGTGGCTTTGGACCTTACAGAATTATTCTAACAAGGTTATAAATAAAAATAAACTTGAGATTACAAAAGGGAGGTTGCTTAAGCAACTTCCCTTTTTTTATTTAAAACTATTATAGATTCAACATTAATAAAATACTATAACTCCTATAATAAGTTTACAAAAAGAATGTGACAAATAATTTGAATTGGAAATTACAGATAAAATTTAAATAGGTTAGGATATCGTCGATAATGTTAACTTCAAAGAAAAAATGATAACACCTCTTTTTTTACAAAATTCAATATTTACATGAATAAAAAAAATATTTCAAAATTTTAGAACCTTTTGTTATTTTTCGATATCATCTTAGTGAACGTAACTAATCAAATAATTATAAAATATAGTTTAAAAAAAATAAGAATATAAATTTAACTAATTAAAAAAATTATATTTACAATAAAAAATGAAATATTTATCGACTATTATAATTTTTCTATTATTTTCTTATACAATGCTAGGACAGCAACCTAACATTTTGAAGGGAAAAAACGTGGAAGTAAAGCATAGAAATTTTGAAGCCTTAGAAAAGGAAGTCCAGGATTACAGTGATAAAAAAGCACAAAGAGTTAATAATTATCGAGGTGAAATAAAATCCAATGAGGTACTTTATGATGTTATAAATGGTTTCCCAATATATGTAAAAAGTCATAATACAGAAGCAGCTGAGGGGTCACGTACAAACTTTATTCAACCAAATGGTGAACTAGGGCTTGACTTGGAGGGTGAAAATATGTTTGTTGGAATATGGGAGGTTGATGGTATTGCAAAACCAGATCATGTAGAGTTCCAGAATATTCCAAATAAAATTATACTATCTGATAATGAAACACTTCCAGAGCGCCATGCAACACATGTCACTGGAACTATTGTAGCAGCGGGAGTAGCACCAACAGCAAAGGGTATGGCTCCAAAAGCAAGAGCCTATTTATACGGAGTTGGTGAAACTGGAGGTGATGCTGATTTTAGAGAAGCTCAAGATCTAGCAGTGTCACAAACACTATTAGTTTCTAATCACTCATATGGTGTCCCGATTAGCAACATTGGCTCCAATGATTGGTTACCTGGTAAATATACAAATAGCGCAAGAGCTTGGGATGTAGTGGCTAACTCGTTACCCTATTATCTTCCAGTCTTTTCTGCAGGAAATGACGGAAATAATGAGTATGATGGGGGTTTAATTGATGGTTATGATAAATTGATAAATGAGAAAAATTCCAAAAATACGTTGGTTGTAGGAAGTGCAAGTTACGATGAAATAGAATTGGATAACGAAGGTAATCTAATAAGACCTAGCTTTGGAAGTATTAATATCGCTAGTAACTTTAGCAGTCAGGGGCCCACTGATGATTTGAGAATTAAACCCGACTTGTTAGGTATTGGAGAAGCACTAATATCGACATCAGTTAGAACAAATTCTGATGGTGAATTTGAAGATGCTTATGCTACATTGCAAGGTACTTCTATGGCAGCTCCAAATGTGACTGGAACTATAATTCTTTTACAAGAATTATATAATAGTATATATTCTGAGTTTATGACAGCAGCTAGTATGAAAGCTTTGCTTTGTACAACAGCTTCAGATGTAGGAAGAGATGGTCCAGATATTGTGAATGGTTGGGGGCTGATTAATGCCAAAAGAGCAGCAGAATTAATTAGAGATAATGGTCAAAGCAGTCTCATCTATGAGGGGGAAGTGACTTCAGAAAATCCTATTTTCGAAGTCGATATTAATTATACGAATGCAGAAGATATATCATTAGGTTTAGTATGGAATGATCCAGCGGGTTCATCTGAAAATGGAAACCTTAACAACCCTGAAAGTAGATTAGTGAACAACCTAGACATTAAATTAGTAAGTCAAAGCGGTACGGAATACCTCCCATGGATGCTAGATGAAAATAATTTATTAGGAGATGCAATTAAAGGGATTAACAATAGGGATAATGTAGAAATTATAAATATCGAAAATTTAAGTAATGGTACTTATACCTTAAAAGTTCAATATCAGGGAAATTTGATAGATGGAAATCAGAACTTTAGTCTAGTACTTAATAACTATACTGACATCAGCTTATCTTCGAATGATTTTATAAAAAACTCAATACAATTTTGGCCGAATCCTGTTAAAAATAATTTAAACATTTCTTCCTACGAAGTTAACTTTACACAAGACGTAAAAGTTTCTATCTATGACATGGTTGGACGAGAGATTTTAAAGTTTGAAGATTTGAACTCAGGAAATAATTTAAGTATAGATCTAAGTCCTCTTTCTAAAGGAATATATATACTAAATTTAAATGATGGTGGACAGAGCATCCAAAAAAGAATCATTAAAGAATAATAAGTATTCATAGGATTACTAAAGGGATTGACATAATTTTGTCAATCCTTTTTTAATTATACATCATGGAAGATTCACATATCATATTCGGCATACATAGTGTTGCAGAAGCTCTAAAGCAAAATAAGGACATTGAGAAAATCAATCTGCTTAAGGATTCTGATAATCCGAAACTCAAAGAGATTGAAGGTTTAGCTAAACAACAGACAGTAAAAGTCTCTTATGTGCCGATCCAGAAATTTAAAAAGTTTGAAAACTCAAATCACCAGGGGGTCATCGCCTATACCTCTCAGATCACCTACCAGGATTTTGAATCTACAGTTGAAGCCATATTGGAGACCAAAGAAAAACCACTATTCCTTCTTTTGGATGGAGTAACCGATGTTAGAAATTTAGGTGCGATTTTACGAACTGCAGAATGTACAGGTGTTGATGCCGTCGTGTTACCAAAAAGCGGGAGTGCTCAAGTGAATAATGAAACTATAAAAACCTCCGCTGGAGCAGCTTTTAACATCTCAATCTGTAAAGTAGATCATCTTAAAGACGCTATTTTCTACTTGAAATCTTCAGGAGTTGAGCTCGTAGCAGTAACAGAAAAAACTGAAGACACTATTTATGATCTGAACCTGAACAAACCTATAGCATTCATTATGGGTGGTGAAGGTGAAGGTATACAATCCAGCATTTTAAAAATGGTTAACCATAGAGGAAAACTTCCAATGCTAGGAAATATAGAATCCTTGAATGTATCTGTCGCCTGTGGAGTAATTTTATATGAAAGCTTAAGACAAAGACTTTCCTAATAAAATTTTAAGAATTAGGATTTTTCCTATAGGTTACTTGATGTTCATCATCTGCAGTAGAATCCTGACTATATTTTACGGCTTCATCCTCTGGATCTATAGGTCTGAAATTTCCATGTTCATCAAATTGCTTCAAAAATTCATCATCTTTGTCATTTTGAGGTCTAGGTTTTTGTACAACTGGTAAACTGCTGAAATGCGTTGATTTCAAAATAAAGCTAAAAACCAGTCCAGCTAAAAAACCAGAAAGGTGACCTTCCCAGGATATTCCGGGCTTACCTGGCATTGTTCCCCAAACAAGACTACCATATAAAAAAACAACAATTAGAGATAAGGCAATTAATCTAAAATTCTTAGATCTAACACCCTTAAAAAATAAAAAGGAAGCTAGAAAATAAACCATTCCACTAGCTCCGATATGGTAAGACGATCGACCGATTAACCACGTAAACAAACCAGAGAATAGTAGACCATATAACAAGGCCTTCCAGGCGATATCTTTATAGAAGTAAAATAAGCTGGCAGTAAGAACCAGAAGTGGAATAGAATTCTTGTAGAGATGCTCGATGCCACTGTGAATAAAAGGTGAAGCTAGTACACCTATCAAACCTTTCACTTGTCTTGGATATACTCCAAACGAAGTGAAGTTGAATCTAAACTTAATTTCGATCCAATACACTATCCATAAGACTAACACCAGTAATAAAGGCCATAAAATGGCTGCCACTACAGAACGTTTATGATGCTGAACAATTAGTTCCTTTTGATTCATAATTCAAAAGTATTGAAAAAAGAAATCAAATGGATTTTTGGCGAGAACATAAGTTAGATGTATTTAAGGTCAGGAATTAATTCATAATTTTGAAAAATGAAAGCACCTTTAGCAGAACGTTTAAGACCTAAACAATTATCAGATTACTTAAGCCAATCTCATCTCGTTGGGGAAAGCGGAACGATTTCACAAATGATAAAACGCGATTTGGTACCTTCCATCATTCTCTGGGGACCTCCAGGAATAGGTAAAACGACTTTGGCCAATTTAATTTCAAAAGAAACTAAACGTAGTTTTTTCACTCTTTCAGCAATAAGTAGTGGTGTAAAGGACGTAAGGGAGGTGATACAAAAAGCAAAACAAGACCAGGGCCTGTTTGAACAAAAGAATCCGATTTTATTTATAGACGAAATCCACAGATTTAGCAAATCACAACAAGACTCTCTTCTTGGCGCTGTCGAAAAAGGATGGATCACACTTATTGGTGCCACAACTGAGAATCCAAGTTTTGAAGTGATTCCTGCCTTACTATCCAGATGCCAGGTTTATGTCTTAAATGAATTTTCAAAAGAAGATTTAATTCAATTGCTCCAGAGAGCATTAAAAGAAGACGATTATCTTTCCAAAAAACACATAGACCTTAAAGAGACCACTTCCCTACTTCGTCTTAGTGGTGGTGATGCCAGAAAACTTTTGAATATGTTTGAGCTGGTCGTCAATTCTGT
>Ga0306912_1001548_pt1 | contig 10185 bp, 4 predicted proteins | sample AntRauFillE10628_FD_190443 | JGI IMG/M metagenome (GOLD analysis project Ga0306912, IMG submission 190443) | Saline lake microbial communities from Rauer Islands, Antarctica - Metagenome Filla E10 #628 (v2) (version 2) | ecosystem: Environmental > Aquatic > Non-marine Saline and Alkaline > Saline... | reverse complement strand
TTCTGGTATGCGCTGCTTGGTTCGTTGCTAATGAGTTTAGTCAGTACTTTGGGAAGCCGGTTCATCGCTGGTCCCGCTCCAGCCAAGCCGCAAGAACCGACGTATAAGGAAGTACGAGAAGAATAGAGCGCCGTAAGCGTACAACCACAAAAAGAGCCTCTGGTGCACTCGCACACAGAGGCTATTTTTCTGTGCAAGCTTCTGACGAAGATAAAGCCGCAACCTCGAGCAGCACACGCTGGTCCAAAAGAGGGGAGTGGCAAGCGGCAGGGGTTGGTAAAAAGACTATTTTATTGCATATTTTTTCTTCTTGGGGTACTGTTCTTCAACTATGTTTGTAGACGAACTCACAATATACGCAAAAGCAGGCAACGGCGGCAACGGGGTTGTTCGGTGGCGCCAAGAAAAATACCAGCCCAAGGGAGGACCAGCTGGAGGCGACGGCGGCAACGGAGCTGACGTGTACGTCCGCGCTATTAAAGACCTCAACCGATTATCAAAGTACACAGGAAACAAAACCTTCATCTCTGAGAACGGAGAACCAGGTACCAAAAAGAGTAAAGCCGGAAGTAACGGAGAAGATTTATACATCGATATTCCGGTCGGCTCCAAGGTAACTGACGTCAACCGCAAGCGTCACTTTGAACTCACGGAGATTGGTCAGACACAGCGGATTCTCAAAGGCGGAAACGGTGGTCTAGGAAATGAACACTTCAAATCTTCCACCAACCAAACACCAGAAGAATCAACCGATGGTATTCCTGGAGAAGAAGGAGATTTTTTAATCGAAGTAGCCTTGATAGTAGACGTTGGTTTTGTCGGCTATCCCAATGCCGGGAAGTCCACCTTGCTCAACGCACTGACCAACGCGACTTCAAAAATCGGCGCCTACCCATTTACTACCCTCGAACCTCACTTGGGTGACCTCTATGGATTTATTCTCGCTGATATCCCGGGTCTGATTAAAGGTGCCTCGAGCGGAAAAGGTTTAGGACACAAGTTTTTGCGTCATGTATCGCGCACCAAAATGCTGCTCCACGTAGTCTCTCTCGAGCAAGAAGACCCTATTTCTGCGTATTACACCATTCGTGAGGAGCTCGATGAGTACGACGAGAGTCTCTCAGAGAAAGAGGAGTGGATTATTCTTACTAAAAATGACCTTGTAGAACAGTCTTTTTCTGAAGAAATAAAGAAAGAGCTTGAAAAAAATAAGAATCGTGTCCTTGTTACCGACGCAGAAAACGAAGAAACGTACAAAACACTACGAGATACGCTTGTCAGCCATTTGCGAGAAACGTACAATAGTTAGTATCTTAATCTAATAATTTTGAATAGTGCTATGTCGTATACCCCAACCATTGGTTTAGAAGTTCATGCTGAGTTACGCACCGAAAGTAAAATGTTTTGTGGCTGTAAAAATGAACCCCATGACACAGAAATTAATTCCAACGTGTGTCCAGTCTGTATGGCACACCCCGGAACCCTGCCAGTTCCCAACAAGAAAGCCATCGAGATGGTGTATTTATTTGGTCGAGCAGTCAACGCGACAGCCGCAGACTTTTCAGAATTTGATAGAAAGAATTACTTTTATCCTGACATTCCAAAAGCGTATCAAATTAGTCAGTACGCCTATCCATTTCTCACCGGCGGCAGTCTCCAGTCAATTGAGCTCACTCGAGTCCATCTCGAAGAAGACACTGCTCGCAGTCAGCATGATAAGGGGAGCGAAAGTCTAGTCGACTTCAACCGAGCAGGAGTGCCACTAATGGAGTTGGTCACTGAGCCAGTCATTCACGATGCGCAGACCGCTGGCGATTTTGCTCGAGAGTTACAATTGCTTTTACGGACCCTAAAAATTTCCACCGCCAATATGGAGAAAGGGGAGATGCGAGTCGAGGCCAATATCTCCGTGAGCAAAACCGATACGTTTGGCACGAAGGTCGAAGTCAAAAACCTAAACTCTTTCAAAACAGTTGAAGCGGCCATCGCCTACGAGATCAACCGGCAGATAGAGGTCCTAGAAAGTGGCGGAGAAATCGCCCAAGAGACCAGAGGCTGGGACGACAATAAATCCCGGACCTTTTCTCAGCGCACCAAAGAAACCGCCAAAGATTATCGGTACTTCCCAGACCCGGATATTTCCAAAATAGTATCCTCCCAAGAACCAGCCTTTTCATCAGCTCGTTTAGACGAGATAATGCCTGAATTACCTTATATTAAAAGGACATCTTATAGTAATCTCGGACTAACGAGTTCAACAATTGAAGTGATTATTGCCGATGAATCTCTCGATGAATACTTCGCGGCTGTCATCCAGCAGACTGATGACAAGGACGTGGTAAAGCTGGCCGCAAACTATCTCACGTCAGATGTAGTCTCAGTACTAGGCTCTTCACAACTAAAACTAGAAGATTTGCAAAGTACCCATTTCATCGAACTACTGCAGCTAGTAAATGAGAATAAAATTGGCTCACGTGTGGCAAAAGACCTGCTCCCCGAGCTGTTTGGCGCACAGAGTTCACCCCTGGCTATCGCGACGGAGAAAAACGTCCTGCAGGTCTCAGACGCTTCAGCTCTTGACCCGATTATTGAGCAAGTTATCGCTGAGCATGCGGAGGTGGTAGAGCAGTACCGCGGCGGAAAAGATGCTTCTCTGCAGTTCTTAGTAGGGCAAGGCATGAAGCTATCCAAAGGCGCAGCCAACCCCCAGATGCTGCGAGAAGAGATTGCAAAAAAGCTTGCATAATCAGCTATCTCGGATAAAAGAGCTGCCATGTACACACCGTACGTGGCAGTTTTTTAATTATCTCTGCTAGAATAGGTGTATGGATAATGTAGTTCTTGATGGAATCGAATACGTAAAGGCGTCAGCTATCGCCAAGCAATTTCACTATACTTCTGATTACGTGGGTCAGCTGTGTCGAGCAAAGAAAGTCGATGCCAGGCTGGTAGGACGAACCTGGTTTGTGCGTCCCGGCTCTATCAAAGAACACAAAAATACCACGCACAACAAAGTCACTGAGCCAGCACAAAAGCCAGCCGAGCAGTCAGTAAAAACCAAAGCAGTAGATGACGATTCAGCTAGTAACGTAAAGATACATCGGATAGAGGTAAATGCTCCCTTAAAAAACAAAACCGCCAAATCAGCTGCTCCCACCCAGAGTGTATCGCCTGTCTCTACCCATTCAGCCAGTGAATCCACTCCCACAATTTCGTATCACCAAGATGCCGAGACACTGCTCCCCAATTTAAATTTAGGCGATAAAACCAAAGAGTCTTTAGAAAAAAACACTTACGCTTCATCGTCTGTGAAGAAATACCTACATATTGAGCCGGCTTCAGCAAAAAAGCTTAAAATCACCGGAAATAACAAAAAACACGCGTCTTTCAGTTCTACCGAGCTACCCGACGTTGCTCTATCAGGCAAACTGAGCGTGTCAGAGTATACCAACAGCTTTAACACACCACCCGATACGCCGAACGCAAAAGAAACGGTTGCGCCGAAGACCCAGGAAACAAAGTCTATAGACGACTCGCACGTATCGGTACGTATTGAACATGATGCACAAAGACAGTCAGCGGTAGAGGAAGAGCCGCCAGAGCCAGATACTCCAGCAGCAGAAGCTCCTGTGGTTGAACCCACCCCACCCGCGTCACTGTGGGTGAGAATCATGCCTTTACTCGTGACATTCTTGGCGATTGTTATCTCTGCCGCACTGCTTTCACTCGTCTCGGAAATAACCATTTCTAGTGAAGTCTCTACGTCAAATATATCTTTCCAAACAAAGCAATTCTTGCAACTCTTTACCCAGTAAGCTGTGTATAAGCCACCCCGTTTTTTTGGACTTTAACTGTATACTGTAGTTAATTCATATGACCTCGAAAATTGAAATTGACGGAAAAAAATTAACCTCGATTAAAGAGGCCTGCTCCGAAGTCTCTTACTCGCGTGACTACGTCACTCGGCTAGCTCGTGAAGGGAAGATTGTCGCGTCACTGATTGGACGTCAGTGGTACGTCGATCTCCTCTCATTGCAAAACTATGTCGTGCAATCAAAAGTCGAGTCTGAAGTGCGGAAAGCGCAGCTCAGTGAAGAGCGAAAACAAGAACAACTTTTTCACAAGACTAAAGAGCAGCAAGATTTGTCCTTACAAAAATCAACTGCTTCGGTCCGCACCCGGGCGGTCATGGCCTCTGGTTCAGTACTCGCGCTGGGTCTTATCGCTGGGGTGTTTGGTTACGCAGTCTTCGCCACCCCGCTTGATTTGAATTTTGCGCTAAGTCAGCCGCAGCAGAGCGGGATGACCCAAAGTTCGCAAACCGCCGCCAACGCCAACGCGGTGTCAGGTGAACAAAACGTACCACTACCAGAAAACGTACCAAACCCAGCTCCACTGTTTTCATCCAAAGCAGTCGCGGCTTTTGATTCGCCAGAAAACGGAGTCCTGATTCTTCCTCAGGGCGAGGAGAGTGCCGACCCAGCGGCTGTCTTTTCTGACGAGGTGTACATTGCGACCGCCACGTCTGGCCAGCGGACAGCCGTGTTGGTAGATGCCCAAGGGGTCAAAGCGGATAGAGAAGTGCCGTTTGTTCTCGTGCCAGTTAAGACTGACCAAAATTAATTATGAAAATCACTCAGAAAAATCGAGTTGCCTTTTCTTCCTTGGTCTTTTTCCTGGTAGCATTTTTCAGCGTCACCTTTCATTCTTTTGCTTTGGCTCAAACCTTCAACCAAGAAATCAATTACCAAGGAAAGCTCACTACTCCCAGTAGCGTGGCAGTGGCCAATGGTGACTACGACATGTCTTTCTCTTTGTACACGGCTGCTAGCGGCGGTACTGCTGTGTGGACCGAGTCTCGGACTACGGCCGACCAAGTGACCGTCACCGACGGACTTTTCTCAGTCATGCTGGGTGAAGTAGCTACTCTCAGTGGTGTCGACTTCTCCCAGACGCTGTATCTCGGAGTCACTATCGAAGCCGATGACGAGATGACCCCGCGCAAAATTCTTGGCGCCGTACCGGCCGCCTTTGAAGCGGGCAACGCCACCACCTTTAATAATCTCGCCACTACGAGTTTCTTGCGCAGTGACGTTGATGATACTGCGACCGGCTTGCTGACGTTTTCTAGCGGCTTTATCAGCAGTGGTTCGAGTACTATTGCTGAGCTCACCACCAGCACGACCACCGCCACCACGTTCCTCATTGATGGAGAAAGCTACACGACGCTCAGTGGTGGCGCATCAGGCTTGGTCAACAACAGCGGCACCCTGACCACCAACATCTCAGAAACTAATTTAAATATCACCGGTTCCCCAACGAATGACTACGTGCTCCAAGCCTCATCAACCGCGGCCGGGGGCTTTGTCTGGGTCGCGACCACCTCACTAGGCTTTGACGCTGCGGGCACCGACAATTCTACAGATGTCACCTTAGCGGGCGAAAACTACCTAACCATTAATGGCTCGCAACAAATCACCGCGGGTGCCGTTGACCTCTCCGGCACCAATGTAACCGGCACGCTGGCGGCGGCTCGTTTCCCAGCTTTGACCGGGGACGTCACCACCACGGCCGGGTCTTTGACTACGAGCATTGCTAGCGGGGTTATAAATTTTGGAAATATAAATTATACAAATACTTTAGCAAGCAACCCGACTCTGGCAGCCAACCAAACATACTTTGGTTCAACCGGAATCCTGTTTGAAGGTTCAACCGCCGACACGTTTGAAGGACTGCTGTCGACGGCTGATATCACCGGCAGCGACAAGACCTGGACCTTACCAAATACCACCGGAACAATTGCGCTGACCACGGCGGCCATGACCGGCACCTTTGATGGTAATAACTTTGGCGGCGGAGCCATCGGCACCGGCGACCTACTCTACGGCTCGTCAGCCGGCACAATCGCTGAACGAGCCATCGGTACCACCGGGCAGATATTGCAGGTCAGTGGCGGCCTCCCAGTCTGGGCGGCGACATCGAGTCTGGGTTTTCGAGAATCACTCTTCACCGACACCGGAGCCAGCACCTACCTAACCTCACTGACTGACAACCTCGGCATCGGCACCACCTCACCTAACGCCAAGCTAACGGTAGCGGGCGAGATAAACATCGCCAGCCCAGCCAGCGGTCTCTCCTTCATGGGCACCCGCTTCCTCTATGCGTCGACTACCAATGACTCGGTGGCTTTTGGAGAAGGGGCGGGGGAAAACTTCACCGCGGACACGACGTACAACGTCGCGCTTGGTTTTCAGGCGGGGCAGAACGCGAGTACCTCCGGGGCTGATAATAATAACTACATGGGGAGGGAAGCCGGACAAAGCAACACCGGCTCATCCAACAACCTCTTTGGCTACCAAGCCGGACAAAACAACACCGGTGGATTCAACAACCTCTTTGGCTACTTTGCCGGCCAAAACAACACCGGCGACAACAACAACATCTTGGGCGAAAATGCCGGCCAAAGCAACACCGGCTCAGAAAACAACCTCTTAGGCAGAATTGCCGGACACAACAACACTGGTGATAATAACAACCTCTTTGGCCGATCATCCGGCTATGATAACACCGGCTCAAACAACAATATCTTCGGCGTGAATGCCGGCTCCATCAACACCGGCTCAAACAACAATATCTTCGGCCAATTTGCCGGCTTCAGACACACCGGCTCAAACAACAATATCTTCGGCGCAAACGCCGGCGCCAACAACACCGGCTCATACTCCGAATTCATCGGCTTTGAAACGGGCGGACGGATGTCCGCCTCCAACACGGTCGCCATTGGAGGATTGGCGCTCAGAGGCGGTAGTGGTAGTATTTTTAGCGACAACGCCGCCACCACCACCAACAACACCGTCATCGGCTACGGCGCGGGATACAATGTCCTGACTGGCGGAGACAACAACCTCCTCTTGGGCTACCAAGCCGCCGACAACCTCACCACCGGCGCCAACAACATCGTCCTAGGGTACGACGTTGACGTCCAGAGTGCGACCCAGTCCAACACTTTAAACATCGGTAACCTCCTGTTTGGAACCGGCATTGATGGTACGGGGACGACACTGTCTAGTGGCAACATCGGTATCGGCACCACCTCTCCCACTGCTACACTCGACGTTTGGGGCGATGTTAAGGTGGGAACCAGTAGTACTCCAACCCTATTTGTAGACTCTGCCAACCAGTCAGTTGGTATCGGTACCGACTCCTCAGAGGCAAAATTGACGGTAGCCAATGGTCAAGGGTTGTTTACCCAAGCGACAGTAACTCAGGTGGCTCAGCTTGATGATGCAGGAGATTTTAAATATCAGTTTGAGATTGTTGACGACTACATGTACTTAGCAGCTCGGGGTGACGGTCTGGAAATCATCGATGTGTCTGACCCGTTGAATCCGCGTGAAGTATCAGCTTTTGATGATGGTGGAAATGTAGAGCAGGTAGAGATTGTGGGAGATGTAGCTTTCATAATTGATACGGTCGATGGACTACAGGTGCTGGACATCAGCAAGAAGGATGCGGTGACAGAAATCACGTCTGTGTCGGGGTATACCAATGGACAGATGACATATGGTGACGGACACTTATACATAGGAACTTTTACTGAACTGTCTGTATTCAATGTTCAAAATCCTGCAAATCCAATATTGACGGATTCGTTGTCAGGAAACAACCAAACTGCAGACATGCGTTATAAAGATGGGTATTTATATGTACTGGACGATGATGGTCTAAGTAATTTTCTTGAGATTATCGACGCTCGCAATCCGAGCAGTCTGGCGAATGTTGCTACCAGCACATACGACTTTGTGTTTCTCGATGCAGGCGCAATGACTATTGTGGGGAACCGGTTGTACGTTGCGGTAGAGAGAGAGTTTGCAATTTTTGACATTTCAGACCCAGATAATCCGGTCACTCTCTCAGGCGCTGAGCTGCCTGTGATAACTAATTTAAACGGCATCACTGTCGCGGGGGATTACGCGTACCTTTCTTCGCAGGGTAGTCCAGGAGAGATAGTTACCATAGATGTTTCGAGCTCAACAAATCCGGTTATTGTGGGGAGGTTGGATATTCCAACCTCCGCCGACCTACACGTTTACGGGGGATACCTGTATGCTTCTACTTTTTACGATGGAATCTTCGTGTATGAATTGGCTGGAATAACTGGTCCAAGTGTCCGTACCGGAACCTTGCTTGCGCGACAAGCCACCATGGATTTTGTTGATGTTACACAACTACTCAATGTGTCTGGAGACCTTACGGTGGGTCAAAGAGCACTGTTCAATGACTCAGTTTCTATTACTGGCGCATACGGTGATCCCGCTCTTACTGTTATGGGAAATGTCGGGATAGGTACTACTACTCCAACAAGTAAACTCACTGTAGCAGGAGATATAGATATCGCCGACCCAGCCAGCGGTCTGTCGTTCATGGGCACCCGCTTCCTCTACGCTTCGACTACTAATGATTCAGTGGCTTTTGGCGAAGGGGCGGGGGAAAACTTCACTGCAAGTACGAATTACAACGTCGCGCTTGGTTTTGGGGCGGGACAGAATGCGAGTGCGTCCGGTGCTGATAATAATAACTACATGGGGAGGCAAGCCGGACAAAGCAATACTGGCTCAAACAACAACCTCTTTGGCCGATTTGCCGGCGTAACCAACACCGGCTCATACAACAACCTCTTTGGTGCATTTGCCGGACAGAGCAACGCCGGCGTAGACAACAACCTCTTTGGCCGAAATGCCGGAAGGTCCAACACCGGCTCATACAGCAACCTCTTTGGCTTTGCTGCCGGACAGAACAACACCGGCTCATTCTCAGAATTCATCGGTTTTGAAACGGGCGGGCGCATGTCAGCGTCCAGTACGGTCGCTATCGGAGGTCTGGCGCTCAGAGGAGGTGGCGGCAGTGTCTTTAGTGGCAACGCCGCCACCACCACCAACAACACCGTCATCGGCTACGGAGCCGGCTTCAACGTCCTGACTGGCGGAGACAACAACCTCCTCTTAGGCTACCAAGCCGCCGACAACCTCACCACCGGTGCCAACAACATCGTCCTAGGCTACGACGTAGACGTCCAGAGTGCGACCCAGTCCAATACTTTAAATATCGGTAACCTCCTGTTTGGAACCGGCATTGATGGCACCGGGACGACACTATCCAGTGGCAACATCGGCATCGGCACCACCTCACCCAACGCCAAGCTCACCGTAGCGGGAGACATCAACATCGCCAGCCCAGCCAGCGGTCTCTCGTTCATGGGCACACGCTTTCTTTACGCTTCAACTACTAATGACTCCATCGCCTTTGGAGAAGGTGCGGGAGCAAATTTCAACTCGGGCACGAATTACAACATCGCGCTTGGTTTCGGGGCGGGGCAGAATGCGAGCTCATCCGGTGCTGATAATAATAACTACATGGGGCAAGTTGCCGGCTCAAATAACACCGGCTCAAACAACAACCTCTTTGGTGTAGCTGCCGGCTTAAACAACACCGGCTCATACAACAACCTCATTGGCCGACAGGCCGGCTTAAGCAACACCGGCGCAGACAACAACCTCTTTGGCCCAGATGCCGGCTTATACAACACCGGCGCAAATAACAACCTGTTTGGCCGATCTGCCGGAGAGAACAATACCGGCGATGGGAACAACCTCTTTGGCTCAGATGCCGGCGCAAACAATACCGGCGTATACAACAACCTCTTTGGCCCAGATGCCGGCTTAAACAACACCGGCGCAAACAACAACCTGTTTGGCCAATCTGCCGGCTCAGACAACACCGGCTCATCCAACAACCTCTTTGGCCGATTTGCCGGCTCTGACAACAGTGGCTCCAACAACAACCTCTTTGGCCGATATGCTGGCTACAACAACACCGGCTCATACGCAGAATTCATCGGCTTTGAAACTGGAGCACGCATGTCGGCTTCTAGCACGGTCGCAATTGGTGGTCTGGCGCTCAGAGGAGGTAGCGGCAGTGTCTTTAGTGGCAACGCCGCCACCACCACCAACAACACCGTCATCGGCTACGGAGCCGGCTTCAACGTCGCTACCGGCGGAGACAACAACCTCCTCCTGGGCTACCAGACCGCCGACAACCTCACCACCGGTGCCAACAACATCGTCCTAGGCTACGACGTAGACGTCCAGAGTGCGACCCAGTCCAATACTTTAAATATCGGTAACC
>Ga0306912_1001547_pt1 | contig 10190 bp, 10 predicted proteins | sample AntRauFillE10628_FD_190443 | JGI IMG/M metagenome (GOLD analysis project Ga0306912, IMG submission 190443) | Saline lake microbial communities from Rauer Islands, Antarctica - Metagenome Filla E10 #628 (v2) (version 2) | ecosystem: Environmental > Aquatic > Non-marine Saline and Alkaline >... | reverse complement strand
TACGTTCGTCCCCCTCGGTGAAAAGCTCGAATTCAGTCGCAAGCTGTTCTCCGGTATCGATCACCGAGAACGAACTCTGCAGGCTGGACTCTGAGTGCCCCTTCATATCAATGGCCCCTAGGCTACGTTGGACAGCACCAGTGACCCGTTGCTTCCCATACTATTAAGTGTGGCGTGATATGGATTTTCTGTTCCGTCGCGTTTGGCGATGGTGAAATTAACTCTACCAGTTAGTCTAGTCTATAAACTCAAACTGAACCTTGGCTGAAGTTGGTGTGTACTCTCCGATAATCCAGTGATTGACTGAAGAAAACTTGATTGTTATCAAAAAAATGAGTCACAAGTTGGTCATATTCAGTTGTAACTCAGGTTGCCGTGGTGAAATACGAGCAGTTCACAGTTTTTCTTTATGCCAATGTGTGGGCTGGATCAATATCGGGAGTTGACATAATGAACGAATATAACAAGGAATTGCCGAGCAACGACGTTCATGAGGTTATCGTGGACGTCCATCAGGACTTTTTGCGTTTTCTTACACGTCGACTTGGCTGTGAGGATGAGGCCGCCGATGTTCTGCAAGACTTCTATGTCAAGGTGCTCACACGAAGTGGCGACGTTCGCGATAACGAAAAACTTCGTGCCTGGATGAGCCGTGTGCTTGAGACGAGCTTGATCGACTATTATCGGGCTCAGGGCAGAAAACGCCAATCTGAGAAAGAACACCACTATCTCGAATTGGCGAGTCCTGAAAGCGATGCGAAAGACGATCTCGACTTCTTTGTTTGTATGTGCCTTTACAAACTCCTGCCGACCCTGAAACCAGAGTACGCCAACATTTTGTGGCACGCGGAGCTGACTGGCGAATCTCGTGAAAACATCGCGGCGGCGTTCAATATTTCCGAGGGTAACTTGAGGGTGCGTTTGCACCGGGCGCGAGAGGCTCTGCGAAGACGGCTGGAGGAGACGTGCCAGAGCTGCCCAATTCATGGCTATCTGGATTGTGGTTGCGACTCCCGCGCTGGCCAATCTAATTACGGTGGAACGGCTGGATGAGCACTGGTGGAACGACGGTCTCGATCGGACGATTTTTTATTGTGCAGCAGTTGTCGATTCATTCAACGTCTCGCGGGCAGTCAGGTAATCGCGAGTGAAAGGCACTGCGTCCTGTTTTTTAGCAAGCTGGACTTGAAAGACGACATGGCCGTTGTGTCGGAACGCCACTTCGCTGGCAACAAGATAGAACCGCCACATGCGACAGAACCGCTCGTCGTAGATTGATCGTACTCGATCCAGATTGGCCTCGAACCGATTGCGCCACTCCTTCAGCGTCTCCGCATAGTGAAGCCGCCACACCTCGACATCGGTGACATAGAGACCGGACTGTTCGACGATGGCAAGTACCTCCGATAGGGCCGGACTGTAGCCACCGGGGAAAATATAATTGGCGATCCAAGAGTTGGTTGCTCCCGGCCCGTCGGCTCGGCCGATTGTGTGCAGCAGTGCTACACCATCATCGTTGAGACGGTCTCGCAGGGTGGCGAAGAACTCTTTGTAGTGTGGAACCCCAACATGCTCAAACATACCGACTGATACGATCCGGTCAAAAGTGCCGTCGATGTCGCGGTAGTCTTGCAGACAGAATTGCACGTTATCGCCAAGACCTTCTGCCCGAGCGCGCTCTTCTGCAATCTTGTGCTGCTCGTGCGATAGGGTTACCCCGGTGACACGGGCACCATAGTCACGAGCGAGATGAAGGCCGAGCCCGCCCCAGCCACAGCCGATATCAAGAACCCGTTGTTCTGGCGTCAAGAGAAGTTTGGTGGCGATCAGCGTTTTCTTGTTCCTCTGCGCTGTCTCAAGAGTGTCACCCGCTTCTCGAAAATAGGCGCAGGAGTATTGGCGGTCGGCGTCCAGAAACAAGTCGTATAGCGCAATGGACAGGTCATAATGATGCGCCACGTTGCGCTGAGCTCGCTCGGCAGGGTTGAACTGCGAAAGCCTGCGATAAAATCGCCTGAGGTGTGCTGCCCAGCGATAATGCCATACGTCGGGCTGGTGCGTCAGGTTGACGACCAACAACTCGACCAGGTCGTAGATATCATCCTGGTCAACAGTGAGTGTCCCGGCCATATAGGCTTCGCCCAATGTGAGGTCGGGATTGATCAGGAGTTTGCGTGGCAGGGAACGCGCGTGCAAGCGCATGGTGACGGCGGGTGCCGACTCATCACCATATCGTACTGACTGTCCGTCTGGGTTGACGACGACCAGGGCCCCCTGCTTGATAAGCCGTTTCAAAAAAATCGAGAGCAATCTTGTCCACATTGTTTTTTCTCGTCGTTGCGATATTTAAGCCATTGAAAGGATTACTTCCTCTGAACTATATGCTTAGAGACGATAAATTGGACCGTTCGTTACACATTTAAAGCCTCGCCGGCAATGCTCAGTATACTAAAATCGTAACGGATTTTTTTTTCTTGCGTCTAATACGTCATAGACCGTTGAAAGATGATCATCAATCCAGATGATCAAAAAAGGAGTTAGAACATGGCCGACTCGAATACAGTTACGCATTCTTTACGCATTGCCCCCTTGGGCAAAAGTTTGTCGTTGCTACTGCTTATCAGTTATCTGTTGTGCGTGGGCTTCGGCCTGCTCGCTCCTGAGCAGATGCGGATGTATGAGGCCTGGGCACCTCTACTACCGGGTTTCGAGTGGCTGACATGGCCAGGGTTTCTGATTGGGTTGGTGGAGGCCTATCTGTACGGCTGGTATCTCGCTATCGTGTTCGTGCCGCTGTATCGCTGGTTCGTCAAAACCGATTAGTGCAGGCCACTGGTTCTGAACGGTCATCCTGGCGGTTGTGATAATGAGTCCGATGACTGTGATGACACGAAAGTGGTTACTTATGTTTAAAGGAAAAGGAGATGTGCTGTGACTACCGAAAACACGCCCACCCAAAGCCCTGAGGAAGATCTGGCTACTCGATTCCCTACGGCCTACACCATATTATTCCTTTTGATTATTTTGGTTGCAGCGCTGACCTGGATTATACCTGCCGGCCAGTACGACCGGGCGATGAACGAAGAAGTTGGGCGTGAGGTAGCCGTGCCTGGCACCTACCAGACCGTCGACCCCAACCCTCAGGGCTTTATGGACATTATGCTCGCGCCGACGGCCGGGTTCTATGATCCCAACAGCTATGTAGCCAACGCTATTGATGTTGCACTATTTGTACTCTTCCTCGGCGGCTTCCTAGGTGTAATGAACGCCACAGGCGCCATTGATACCGGCATACGCAGTGCCATGCGGCACCTCAAAGGCCATGAAATTTGGATGATCCCGATACTGATGACACTGTTTGCCATCGGTGGCACAACCTATGGCATGGCTGAGGAGACCCTGGCTTTCTATGCCATTCTGATACCAGTAATGATGGCCGCGGGGTACGACGCCGTAACCGGGGTGGCCATAATTCTGGTTGGCGCCGGTATTGGTGTGCTGGGCTCTACCATCAACCCGTTTGCCACGGTTATCGCAGCCAACGCGGCTCATATCCCATTTACTGACGGCATTGTCGTGCGCTTTATCCTGCTCATTGGCGGTCTGCTAATCTGCTCGGCTTACGTTATGCGTTACGCCGTTCGTGTAAAAGCGGATCCATCCCGCTCCGTTGTGGCCAAGCAGTGGGATGCTCACCGCCGCCTTTTTCTAGGCAAACACGATGATGGATTCGATGATTCAACGCTTACCAGAACACAGATTGTTGCCCTGCTGATCTTCGCTGCAACCTTCGTTGTCATGATCTGGGGCGTATCGTCACAGGACTGGTGGATGGCCCGCATGGGCGGGCTGTTTTTTGGTTCGGCCATTGTGATCGGCATCATTGCCCGCCTTGGCGAGAAAAAACTCACCGGCAGCTTTGTTGATGGCGCACGTGATCTCTTGGGTGTTGCTCTTGTGGTAGGGCTTGCGCGGGGCATTGTGGTGATTATGGATCAGGGCATGATTGCCGACACCATTCTGCACAGCGCCGAAAGCTCTCTGGGCGGACTGCCCGAACTGGCGTTTATCAACCTGATGTTCTGGATAGAGGTAGGCATGAGCTTCTTTGTGCCCTCGTCATCCGGCTTGGCGGTTCTGTCCATGCCGATTTTGGCACCGCTTGCAGACTTCGCCAACGTGGGGCGTGACCTTGTAGTAACCGCGTACCAGTCTGCCAACGGCCTGGTAAACCTGATCAACCCCACCTTTGCAGTGGTAGTGGGTGGGCTGGCGATTGGCCGTGTGTCCTACGATCGCTGGATCGCGTTCATCTGGCCTTTGCTATTGATTCTTACCATTTTCATTTCAGTGGTTATCAGTGCAGCCGCACTGATTTAACGGAGGATTGAACCATGTCTGAACACAAGCTTGGAGTACATTCCGAAACCGGAATCCTGCGGCAGGTTATTGTCTGCCGCCCAGGGCTGGCACACCGGCGCCTGACGCCGACCAACTGCGATTCTCTGCTGTTTGACGACGTGTTCTGGGTTAAACAGGCGCAGAAAGATCACGATGTGTTTGTTAGCATAATGCGGGAGCGGGGTGTTGAGGTACTTGATGTCAACGAACTGCTGGCAGAGACCCTGGACATTCCGGACGCCCGCAAATGGATTCTGGACCACCGGATTACTTGGAACGACATTGGCGTAGGGATGATTTCCGACCTGCGTGCCTGGATGGACGAACTTCCCGGCACCGAGCTTTCAAAATACCTGATTGGCGGCCTTGAAGTGGGCGATCTGCCATTTGATCCATCCGGCCTTTTCGGCAACCACTTAGGGCATTACGGCTTCGTACTGCCACCGCTGCCCAACTATCTGTTTACACGGGACAACAGCTCCTGGATCTATGATGGCGTTACCCTCAACCCCATGTACTGGTCTGCACGGCAACCCGAAACACTGTTGATGGCCGGCGTGTATCACTACCACCCGAAATTTGCAGGGAAGGTGGACGTGCTCTGGGGTGACCCGACAAAAGAACATGGCCTTGCCACACTCGAGGGCGGTGATGTGATGCCCGTAGGCAACGGCACCGTGCTGGTGGGTATGGGAGAACGCTCATCGCCACAAGCCGTCGGGCAACTGGCCAACACCCTGTTTGAAAAAGGTACAGCGGAGCGGGTGATTGCCTGCCAGATTCCGAAATCTCGCACCGCCATGCACCTGGACACAATCTTCACCTTCTGTGGCGGCAACGTGGTCACCGCTTTCAAAGAAGTGGCAGATGAAGTGGTCTGCTATGACCTGCGCGCCGGTGAGGGCAAGAAACACCTGACTTTCCACCAGGATCCCCGGCCGATGTTTGATGTGGTGGCCGAAGTTCTCGGTTATAAATCCCTCGAAATTGTGGCGACCGGTGGTGATGACCCGGCGGAGCGGGAGCGGGAGCAGTGGAACGATGGCAACAACGTGCTGGCACTGAGCCCGGGTGTGGTTATCGGTTATGACCGGAACGATGACACCAACGCAGCACTCGAAGCTGCGGGCATTGAGGTGCTGGCCATTCCTGGCGCTGAATTGGGCCGCGGCCGAGGCGGCGGACGCTGCATGAGCTGCCCCACGATTCGTGACCCCATTTGACCGGAAAGGACTAAGACCATGGCTTTTAATCTGAAGAATCGTCACTTCCTGACCTTGCGGGATTTCTCCCCGCAGGAGATCAGTTTTCTGCTGAAGCTATCGACGGATCTGAAGGCGGCCAAATACGCTGGCACCGAGGTTCCGCAGCTAACCGGCAAGGAAATCGCCTTGATCTTCGAAAAGAACTCCACCCGGACACGGGTAGGGTTCGAGGTAGCTGCCTATGACCAGGGCGCCCGAGTCACCTATCTCGGGCCTTCGGGCACCCATATCGGACATAAAGAATCGGTCAAGGACACCGCCCGGGTGCTGGGCCGAGTCTATGATGCCATCGAGTATCGCGGTTTCGGTCAGAAAATTGTCGAGGAACTGGCGGAGTATGCCGGTGTGCCGGTTTACAACGGCCTGACGGATGAATTCCATCCAACCCAGATTCTTGCCGATTTCCTGACCATGCAAGAGCACGTCGAAAAGCCGTTGCACCAGGTGGCGTACGTCTTTCTCGGTGACGCCGCCAACAACATGGGCGACAGCTTACTGATCGGCGGCGCCAAAATGGGCATGGATGTGCGCCTGTGCGCACCAAAAGTCTGCTGGCCAGAACAGGCAATACAGGATGAAGCCCAGGCGATTGCCCGGGAAACCGGTGCCCGCATAACCATTACCGACGATTTGGATGCCGCTGTCGCCGGGGTAGATTTTGTCTACACCGATGTTTGGGTATCCATGGGCGAGCCGAAAGAAAAGTGGGGCGACCGGATCAAGCTGTTAATGCCTTATCAGGTAAACGCTGCCGTGATGGAAAAAACCGGCAACCCCCGCGCCCGTTTCATGCATTGCCTGCCGGCGTTCCACAATACCGACACCATCGTTGGTAAAGAGATAGAGGCAGAGTTCGGAATCACCGCCATGGAGGTAACCGACGAGGTTTTCGAAAGCCCTGCGTCGATTGTTTTCGACCAAGCAGAAAACCGCATGCACACCATCAAAGCGGTGCTGGTAGCTACACTCGGGGCCTGATTCCAGGGCTGTTTTCTGAAAAAGGATGCACAGTATGCTGATTGTTGCAGCTCTGGGCGGCAACGCCTTGTTGAAACGCGGCGAGCCACTGACGGCTGAAGCCCAACGCACCAATGTTCGAACCGCAGCGAAATCATTGGCTGAATTGGTGCGTGCTGGGCATCAGCTGGTGATTACCCACGGCAACGGCCCTCAGGTAGGTTTGCTGGCACTGCAGGGTGCCGCCTACAAACCTGAAGAGGCCTATCCTCTGGATGTGTTGGGCGCCGAAACTGGGGGCATGATTGGTTATATGATCGAGCAGGAAATGGAGAATGCCCTCGGCCATGACCGCCCGGTGGCAACTCTGCTCACACAGGTTGTTGTCGACCGGGACGACCCCGCATTCGCAAATCCGACCAAATTTATTGGCCCGGTTTACGATAAAGCTGAAGCAGAATCCCGGGCAGCGGCAGCCGGCTGGCATATTGCAGCCGATGGCGACAAGTGGCGCAGAGTAGTGGCCTCACCCGCCCCCAAAGAAATACCGGATATGCGCGTGCTGAAATTGCTGCTGGGTCAGGGCGTGGTTGTCATTTGCACCGGTGGCGGTGGCATTCCGGTACTGCGCCGTAACGACGGCAGCATGACCGGTGTTGAAGCCGTCATCGACAAGGATGCCGCCAGTGCTTTGCTCGCACGGGAGTTAGGCGCCGATGCGCTGCTACTTCTGACCGACGTGGACGCCGTCTATCGTGATTTCGGCACACCGAGCGCCGCTCCGGTTCGCAACATCACACCGGACCAGGCGAGGGCGCTGGATGTTCCCGCCGGCTCCATGGGCCCAAAAGTGACTGCGGCGTGCGATTTCGCAGAAACGGGCGGCATCAGCGGTATTGGCCGGCTGGAGGATGCAATTGCAATTCTTGAGGGGTTGGCGGGGACTAAGATATTGGATTTTTAGGCTATTTAGCACTTCTCGAAAGCAGTTGTGACTCTTTATTGATTTGAATCAAATCAGACAAAATCTGAGTAAATGTTTTCACTGTTGTACTCCCAGTTTTCAGGTTGATTTCAGCTGCTCAGGGTTTACTGATATCTGGTAGCGCGAATCAAGCTCATCGCACGAAAACGAAGCACATATCAAAAGAAAAGGTAACTCCGAATGGAAATTAAAACGTTTAGGGAACTGATCGGCTGGACACGTGATCTGCATGCACATCTGGCGCGCTGTCTTGCCCATTGTGCGACACGGAATGACGAAGAACGAGCCCGGGCGCTTCTGGACTATCTGGCAGCCCACGAGTCTGAAATTGAACGAATTGTGAACGAGTTTGAACGCCAGGCAGACACCAAGGCTTTGGAAACAAGGGTTTATGACTATCTGGCCCATCACCCCATTAAAACTCACCGAACGTGTGATGAGCCTTATGCAAAACTTGATTTCAATGGTATCTGCCGCGAGGTGTTCGACTTTCACGATCAAATTATTGATCTCTACCAAACACTGGTCGGAAAAGCCGAGATTCCTGAGGTCAAAGAGCTAATGGAGTCACTATTGACGATGGAACAAAACGAATCCAAGCGCCTGGCTAGTCAGATTGGCCGGATGGATGATCTCTGATTATCCCGGTACACGACGGCAGTACCCGACCATTGTGATCGAGGGATTATGGAGTCTTCAAATCAGTTGAGAGCTTATCTGATGGGGATTGATACCCATCAGGAGCCGGTCGTCTATATGCGCCAGGACTGTCAGGTATGCCGATCTGAGGGCTTTGGTGTCAGTTCAAGGATCGGTATTTCCTTCGGCCAGCAAACGATGATTGCGTCGCTGAACATTGTATACGGAGACATTGTTCCTGAGAGCCATGTCGGTCTGTCCAATATCGCAATGGCAAGGCTGGGTGTGGCGCCTGGCGATGACCTGTTTGTCCACCACGCGCCCTACATAGACTCATTGAGCCTGGTGAGGCGAAAAGTATTCGGGCACAACACCCTCGGCAATGATGAGCTTGCCAGTGTTGTGGCTGACATTTCCGATCACAGGTACAGCGATATTGAGATCGCCTGCTTTTTGAGTAGTTGCGCCGGCGGTCGGCTGAATACCAGCGAGATTATAGGCCTGACCCGGGCAATGGTGGATTGCGGTGAACACCTGAACTGGGAGGGGGTTGATCGTGTTTTTGACAAACATTGCATTGGGGGACTGCCGGGTAACAGGACAACGCCGTTGGTGGTTACTATCGTTAGCGCGGCTGGGTTGGTTATGCCAAAAACCTCCTCCCGCGCGATTACCTCGCCGGCAGGTACGGCAGACACGATGGAAGCACTGACCACCGTTGATCTGCCGCTGGCCGATATCCGACGGGTGGTAAACAAGACCGGCGCCTGTCTGGTCTGGGGTGGGGCGATCAATCTCAGCCCGGCGGATGATTTGCTGATTCGAATTGAGCGGGCCCTGGATATTGATGGAGAGGGGCAGTTGGTTGCCTCGGTGTTGTCGAAGAAAATTGCAGCCGGCTCCACCCACGTCGTTATCGATATTCCGGTCGGCGACACTGCGAAAGTTCGCAGTCGTGCAGAGGCAGACCAGCTGGTTTCCCTGTTCACTGAAGTTGGTGACGCCTGCGGCCTGCACGTACGCTGTGTGGTTACCGACGGGAGTCGGCCCGTCGGGGCTGGCATTGGGCCGGTGGAGGAGGCCAGGGACGTGATGGCTGTCTTGGAGGGCGACCCCACGGCCCCAGAGGATCTGCGATCCCGAGCTGTGTTGTTGGCAGCCCATGTTTTCGATATGGCAGATAACGCAGGCTTGGAGACAGGCAAGGCGTGGGCCGATACGTTGCTGGCGAACGGTGATGCGCTCGCCCAGTTCAGGCGGATTGTGAAGGCCCAGGGTGGCCTCAAGAGTCTAGGTAGCGCTAGGTTCAGGCATAAGGAACTGGCGTCATCGTCGGGGCGTATTGTATCCGTTGACAATCGTCGTCTGGCCCGGCTCGCCAAACTGGCAGGAGCGCCCGCCATTCCCACGGCCGGGTTGCGGCTATTTGCTAACGTGGGCGATACCGTCAAGGTTGGTGAGCCGCTTTACGAACTGCTCAGTGAAACCATCGGTGAGCAAGACTACGCGCTGGCGTATCGTGCCGGTGAGCTTCCCATTTTCACGATTGAAACGGAGAGTTGACTATGGACAACGTGGGGAAAAACCTCGTTTTTACTCTGAAACTCTATCCACTGCAGCACAAGCTGTGTGACCAACTGGGCCTGGAGCTGGGCCGTCAGGAGTTGCGCCGACTTGATAAGAGCCTTTCGAGCTTCGGTGTGAAACCAGTAATGTCCTCACGTCTATCAAGGAGTGACCATGGATAACTATTCCATTGAGGACTCACACAGGGTCCAGCAGCGTGCCGCACAATACCGCAGGCACTACCCCAAGTTTGCCAGCTGGGCACAAGGGCGCGGTGTTGTCGAGCACACGGATTTGACCCAGGTGCGCGTGTTCGATTTATGCCAGGAGCTTATTTGTTCCGGGCGCTACGACACGCTTGACGAGGCGCTCGTGAC
>Ga0306912_1001545_pt1 | contig 10197 bp, 9 predicted proteins | sample AntRauFillE10628_FD_190443 | JGI IMG/M metagenome (GOLD analysis project Ga0306912, IMG submission 190443) | Saline lake microbial communities from Rauer Islands, Antarctica - Metagenome Filla E10 #628 (v2) (version 2) | ecosystem: Environmental > Aquatic > Non-marine Saline and Alkaline > Saline... | reverse complement strand
TGCAAGTCCTGGATGCCATTGTCAAAAAAGGCAACACAGAGACCGCCCACAGGGTCAAAACCCTTATCAGCCTGGTGTTCCGGTATGCGGTTGCAACATCGAGGGTCGACTCCGACGTTACCCGCGATCTAACCGGGTACTTACCCAACACACAAGTGAAGCACCAGCACGCACTGGTGCGCCCTGAGGAAGTCTCACAGCTGCTGAAAGACATCCATGCCTACCAAGGCCATTTTGCAACGTCAGCCGCCTTGAAGCTCTCGCCGCTAGTGTTTACGCGCCCAGGCGACACCAGACAGATGCTTTGGGAACAGATCGACTTTGACAAGGCTCAGTGGGAGCTACCCTCGACAAAGAATGGCGCACCCTTGATTGTTCCTTTGTCGCATCAGGCAGTCGCCCTAATTAAGGAAGTCGAGCCAGTCACGGGGCACCGCAGTCGTTATGTGTTCCCCAATGCCCGCGACGCAAAACGCCCTATGAGTAACGTGGCTATTAAAGCAGCATTGGATCGAATGGGGTATGGGGGAAAGATGACCGCTCATGGATTTCGGGCGATGGCCCGAACTTTGCTGCAGGAGGAACTCAAATACCCCGTGCACCTGATTGAAATGCAATTAGCCCATCGCGTTGCGGACATGCACGGTCGCGCCTATAACAGGACAGAGTTCATCGACGATCGCAAAGAGATGATGCAAGCTTGGGCAGACTACCTCGACAATCTGAAGTCAATTCCTGATATCAATCAGCAATCAACATCAAGAGTTGTGAAGCCAAATGACTAACCCAGGCAACCCAAACTTTAAACCGCCAACACTTCGACTCCCCAAAGCCCCGCAGCCAACGAAAAATGACCAAGTGCGGGCTATTGTCGACATCACGCTCTCCTTCATGCAAAAGCACCTGCACAAAAATGGGAACGTATACCTTGTTAACACTGCGACGAGGCAAGTATTTTTCATTGACGAAGACTCAGTTTTTAATACTATTGCAGATGTTGCACTTCATGAAAGAGACATCGTCATAAGCAACTCCGCAATACAGATGGCAAAACGAATATTGAAGTCAACTACTTCTGCGATCCCAGGGAAGATAAGCTTAAGAGTTGGGCTAGGTCAGCATGCCTATTTCTTAGATTTTGCTGATGGAGTGAATTACTTAAAGTATTCGGAAGACGGAGTGGAGCAGGTCGGCTTAAACTTAAAGACAACTACACACATCGATGTAGACTTTGTAAGACCCCCAAATATATCAAAAATTGATACTATAAGTTACTGGCTGCAACAAGAGCATGCGAGACCTCCAACCGCGCAGGATGAGCCAAAATCAACGGACTGGTTGTCAAATAAATCTCCCTGCTTGAATCACTTATTAAGTCTCACAAATATTCCAGAACATTGCTACAGCACCGTGATAACTTGGATGGTTTGCACATTGTTCCCTGAAAGGGATCAAACCGTTCTAGAGATAACTGGTGAAGAGACTTCTGGCAAAACCACTAGCGCATGGATTATAAAGAACCTTATAGATCCATCGGAAAAATCTTTAAATGAAGCACCGGACTCATCCAAGGAAATCATTGCTATTTCGCAATCCAATCATATCATCGCCATTGATAATGCCGACGACCTTTCAGAATCAACACAGAAACGGATTTTCGAGTTATTAACTAATGGTATTCAGAGTCAAGCAAATCATGGCAATTCGGTTGACGCCTGGACTTTCACTTATAGAAATCCAGTCATCATAGCAAGTACATCTTCCATACTTTCGCATCCACTTTTAGCAAAAAAAACCATATCAATTAACCTTCCCATTTTGGAAAAAGGAAAAAGTTTTCGATTTATAAAGGAAGAGTTTCTACAAAACCAACCGCGTGCGTTACTGGAACTCGCTGAAATTGCAGCCGACACGCTTAAAAGTTCAAGAATTGCATCGCATGAAATCGGTGGAGATATATATTTCGATACATTTACATCGACGGGCTCAGGAGTCTGCGATTATTTTGGTATTGATGTAGCTACGTTTATAGAAACTTCAAAGTCCCTAAGCGAGGAAGTAATCGACAACATTCTCGATGAATCAGTAATAGCTAGGTCCTTAATTTCATGGGCAGCGGAGAATCCAGAAATCAAGATAAAAGAGCCACTAAAATATTGGCACAAAGAGCTCATAAAAAGCCTTCCGACTGAAGATCATACTGAATGGCCAAAAAGTATCCGAAGATTCGGCGCCGAGCTAAAGAAGATTGCGCCTAAACTCAAGAAAGAAGGCATATATTGCAAATCATTAGGAAAGCAAGGATCGAACGTTTTTTGGGAAATCTGGGTAACTGAGAGCGCCACGGCGCCGGACGACATGAAAGACATGTAAGACATCTTTTTGCGTTATATTTTCAAAAAATACGCGTTAGCCCCCGAAATCAGGCAGAACTGCGCACCAAACCGACCAGGAATTCTCGCGCTCCTCTTCTGCATGGGCGCTCACTCTCCAGCCAAACTTGTCATTGCCGAGCCGGAAACAATTCACAAGTACGTATCTGGGCATCGACTTGCACTTCAACCTTTAGAATCTAGCAAACCAACAAACTCCCTCCTCCCCGCAATAGCTTTTATAGATGCGCTGCTATATTGGGATTTGTCTCGACCAACACACTGCTATCTATTATTGTTTACATGATCGCTAGATCATCTGAGTGAGAACGCCATAGATAATCGACGAGAACGGTGAAGGTGGTACGGTTCACTGACCAAACCTGTGCTTATCATTTTAGCAATTGAAAGCACTGAGCTGCTGCTTCCCTATCAAAACTGACGACTTTTGGAGCCCCTCATCGATTGGCTCGCCTCAGAGCTCTACAACTGAGCTCTCAACTTTATTAAACGGTACTGTAAACCACTCATCGCCCCGCCAGTGATATTAACTAAGCATTACCCTCTAAAAATCCACCATTTGCAATGCCGTATTAGAGCTGTAGTTTTATTATTAATGGTAATATTTTTTAACAGAGTAGTCTCACACAGGAAATATCGTGAAAACTACCAAATCCAATATTTTATTTTAGCCAAATCCCTGTAAATCCAATGTAGGTATATAGGTCTATTAGTTAGCAATAATCTTGAAGCCATTAAACATTAATAGAGATAGAAATCCCATCAGAGACACTTACCTATTGATGCTAAATAAACATTACACGAAGTCATCCACAACTTTTAGTCTCAAATCAACTATAGATCAGAAAAGAGTAATAACCATGATGAATGACAAACGACAACTTAACAGACTCCAAAGCAACAGAAACCTTTTTGTCACCACTGAAGAGACCTACAGAGGCATGCCTTTAATTAAAAGGTATCAACCGTATATTGTTAATTACTTGGACTCACTTGACAGCACTATCCAGTCAGCGTTAACAGACCACTCACGAATCCTTGCTATTCGGCTCGATTTACATTTTCCTGTCTGCTATGCCAAACCCGACTCAATCTGCGTTTCGGTAATAAGTCGTTTTATTGACTCATTCAAGGCTATGATTAAATCTTTGAAGGAGCGCACCAAGCAGCAGGGGAAACGATTTCACGATACCAATGTACATTACTCATGGGTTCGTGAAGTAGGAGACCGTTTTAGTAATGAGCACTTTCACCTGGTGATATACCTCAACGGCCAGACTTTTAAGGCATTAGGCGCTATAGATATAGCTGCACCCGGCTTGTATGGGATGGTCAGTAGGGCGTGGGCTAGTGCTCTCAAACTATCTCTAAGTGAAGCTCAAGGGCTTGTACATGTTCCCGATTACTGCACCTACGAGCTCCGAAGGGATCAGCCTTACTCCGAGCTGTTTACTCGGGTGAGCTACTTCGCCAAAGTCAATACAAAGGAATATCAAAATGGTAAGCATGCCTTTGGCTGCAGTAGGCCGTCGCGGGCGCTACTATAAACGTTTTAAGGTCCTATCAGGCAGGCGAATTATTGCTGTAAGAGATATCTCAAGTTTGCGTAAGGTCATGTGTTAGTCAATGGCCCTACCAACGAAAAATAGATGCTCAATCATGCGCAGCGGCCTTTAGTTCACATACCTTGGCATTGAGGGGCGCCCTCATACGGCACCGCTCGAACGATTATTTGGAGTAGGGCAAGAAAGACCCCGACAGCTCTGCATAGATCATTCTTTACAGGCCGGACTGATCCTCTGAACACAACAACTCAGGAGATCGAACATGAGAATTCTCAGGCTGAAAGATGTTATTGAAAAAACTGGCTTAGCCCGTGCCACAGTTTACAAGTACATAGCCGCAGGCACCTTCCCAAAGCCCATCCCCCTTGGTGGCCGCTCCGTCGGCTGGGTAGATTCAGAAGTGCATGACTGGATACTGGATGCCGTTCATGCACGCGACCACCAGCGGAGCTTGACCAGTCACCCAGACCACCGCTGCTAACTCCCTGCTTTATATATAACTAATAGACAACTTCTCCACATCCAAAGCTCTATTCATCACAACGACTAGATAGCGAAACTTCCCAGCGAACCCTGGCAAATGCACCCCCAAACGGGGCCTCGGCTGCTGTCTACTCTAATAAACGCTCCCCTTCAACCAGGTAACGCCACACGGAGGCCATACTTATGAACTCTCTCTGGAATGGATACGGAAACGTAGCAGATCGCCAAAAGCTTAAAGCTGCAACAAATGAAATTGCCGAGCACTTTCTTTCTGACGCCAGCACGATGCGCGATGGATTTCGAATTCTGAAATGTGCAACCCACTTGCGCGTATACCCTGATGCTGCCTACGGCACGTTCATCGATACCTACAATTGCAAACATCGCCAGTGCCCTAATTGCCAGCAGAGCAAAGCATTGCAATGGCGCAGCAGCATGCACCAATTACTCGATACAATACCGGAAACCTTATCAGGCAAATGGATTTACCTAACACTTACTACTCGAAACTGTCACGTGAGTGACCTCAATGAAACCATCAAAGAAATGAATAATGCATTCCGTCGACTTAGGAGCAGAGCATTCTGGAAGGCAAATATCATAGGCGGCATCAAGTTCGTGGAGGTGGACCAGGGCATTTCTGACTACCAGTCGGCTCATCCCCACTTTCATTGCCTTATCCAGGTTCGACCATCAATGCACCAAGGGAACAACTACGTCACCGAAGAGAAGTGGGCAGCCGAGTGGCAAAGTTGCTTGAAAGCCCACTTTATCCCACAAGTTCGCGCGAGACGGCTGACAGGTCTGGGGGACGAGATTCGGAATAAGATCCTCAAATGCGTCAGTTACCCCATGAAGCCCCGCTTGCATGCGCCCCACAGAGGCTGGTTCCTCGCCATGGCGGAGCAGCTGAAAGATGTATATCTGGTTCAACCTTTCGGGCACGTGCGTGGCTGGTTTTCCGATCTGAAACATCAGGACGATTGTGAGTTGACACGGCATAGAAACGACGTCCGACTGGAGCAAAAACCAACAACCTTCCAGTGGGACTCGTTTCACGGATCTTACCAAAAGGATTAAGTCGTTACGCTGGTCCCTATGTGCAAATAGCAGTTCATAGACACCCATAGATCCCAACTACGGGGGCTAGCAAAACCACTCCAACAATTCCTGCCAATAACATCATAGCAACACGCCTCGTTGTCCGCCTCCAAGAGAGAGAGAACCCATGAGTAACCTAAACCAACCGCCAACGGCTGCGGAGGTCGCGGCCTATTTCCAGGGAAACGAACGCACGGACTATCAAGCACGAATGATTCGCGAGTGTGGGCAAAGAGTGAAGACTTATCCTTTTGAGCGTGTTGTAACCAATCCGCACTTGCTGGCCTGTCATCACCGGTTCTGCCCGACTTGCCAGCGAAGACGAGCTCACAACTGGGCATCTGCTTTGCGGGCCGTTATGGACGAAGAATCCTCGCCAACTTCCAAGACCGACTCACGGCTTGGGCCCCACTGGGTCGCAATCAGATTGCCAGGCGTTCCGTGCGCTGCATCAGAACTCGCAAATCAGCTTGGAATTCTATTTGATTACCTGTCTGTCGCCAGCGACCAACCGTTCTGGCGATTCGGCATCCGGGCGGCAATGGGCATCCTAAGGCTGGAAATGAATCAAAAAGCCGACCAGGAGCCCCACGTCACACCAACATTCACATGCCTGGTAAACGTTACTCGAAACCTGTTCAACGCACAGACCCAAGGAAGGTTGGTTCAACGAATACGGTATGACTGGATTCGTCCTGCGAACCCGGAGAACTGGCCCGGCGTAGCATCAAGCTTGTTACCGACAGCCACAAAAAGGGATCGGGATATTTTTCAAAGAAAGGTCTCAAGGATGATCGAAACTGGATATCCCTACCCTGACGCTGCCACCTTTTTGGACATCGTTGAGCAAATGAAAGGTTTGCAAACAGTGGTCCTGCATAGATCACAGAGGACGCCATTTGGGCCCTCGCAAACCTCCCAGGCCGATGACCTCCGTTATGAGCGAGAGTATTCGGTGTCAAGGATTGGCGAAGACTTGCCTGAATCCATCAGCGGCAATCGAGGCCTTGAGCTGCTGCCATGGCACATAGCCAAATGACAACAAACACCACCTGATTAAAGCAGCCAGCGTCCCGTTTACCGTTCGCCAAAAGAGCATCAGCACCGACAGCGGACGTCGCAGGCTTGGCCCCCATCCAAGCTGCTGAATTCTGGTATGGTATTGCCCCAGGAAGAGTCAGGAGGTTATTACCCCACCTCCAGCTCACCCCTCACAAAACAACCTTCTCTGGGCTACCCTAAGGCAGTCACCAGTTAAGAATATCAACCGCATGGAGTGGTCCCCGAGTGAACGCCGAGAACAACAGTCAGATCGCCGCCTTTATCTGGTCTGTAGCCGACCTCCTAAGGGGCGATTTCAAGCAGTCCCAATATGGCCGCGTCATTCTCCCGTTCACTCTGTTAAGGCGCCTGGAGTGCGTGCTGGAGCCTACCAAGGACAAAGTTCTGTCCGGGGCCAAGGCCCATGCCGATAAACCAGACGCCGTGCGTGAGAAGCTGCTCCTGCGTGAAGCGGAACAGCCCTTCTTTAATGCCTCACCGCTGTCACTGGGCTCGCTGTCTGACACCCAAACCGCTGACGATCTGATGAGCTATGTGCAGTCCTTCAGCCAGGATGCTCGGGAGATCTTCGAGCATTTCCATTTTGAGGATTTTGTTCAACAGCTCGGCGCCAATAATCTGCTTTACCAGGCGGTGCAACGCTTCGCCAGCATCGACCTGAACCCCCAACGCATCTCCAACTTCGGCATGGGGTTGATTTTCGAAGAGCTGATTCGCAAGTTTGCCGAAAGCTCCAACGAAACCGCCGGGGAACACTTCACGCCCCGGGATATTGTGCACCTGACTACCTCCCTGGTGTTGACCGGCCAGGAACATAAGCTTCAACCTAATAGCATCGTCACCATTTACGACCCCACCGCTGGCACCGGCGGTTTCCTCTCAGAAGGGGACGAGTACATTCAGCAGGTTAGCGACAAGGTGACCGTCTCCCTCCACGGCCAGGAGCTGAACCCGGAATCCTACGCCATCTGCAAAGCAGACATGCTGATCAAGGGCCAGAAGGTTGAGCAGATCAAACTGGGCAACACCCTCTCCGACGACCAGTTGTACGACCTGAAAGCCGACATCATGCTCAGCAATCCACCGTTTGGCGTGGAATGGAAAAAGGTTCAGAAGCAGGTCACTGATGAGCACAAGTTCAAAGGCTTTGATGGCCGCTTCGGGCCGGGCCTGCCCCGTGTCTCGGATGGCTCGCTGCTGTTCCTGTTGCACCTGGTCAGCAAGATGCGTGATCCCCGCGAAGGCGGTTCACGCATTGGCATCATTCTGAACGGCTCACCGCTGTTCACCGGGGGTGCCGGCAGTGGTGAATCCGAGATCCGCCGTTACCTGCTGCAAAGCGATATGGTGGAAGCCATAGTCGCTTTGCCTACAGATATGTTCTACAACACCGGCATCTCCACCTACATCTGGATTCTGTCCAACAACAAACCTGCCGAGCGCAAAGGCAAGGTTCAGTTGATTGACGCCTCCGACCGCGCCTCCAAAATGCGCAAATCATTGGGCAGCAAACGCCAGTTGGTGAGTGAAGCCGACCAGGACGAGATTGTTCGGCTCTACGGGGAGTTTCAGGGAACGGAGAAGAGCAAGATCTTCCCCAACGACGCCTTTGGCTACCGCCGCATTTCAGTGGAGCGCCCCTTACGCCTGAACTTCCAGACCTCGGAAGAGCGCATTGCGCGCATTATGGAAGAAAAGGCGATCCAGAAACTGGAAGCCGAGGAGCAAGAAAAAATCCTCGCCGCCTGTCGTGCCATGGACAGCAACACCCTTTACCAGAACCGCTCAAAGTTCCAGAAGCTGTTGAAAGCCTCGTTGACGGATCACCAGGTCTACCCCGGCACACCGCAACTCAAAGCCCTGCTGAATGCATTGAGCGAACGAGACCCGGAAGCGGATATCTGTGAAAACAAAGGCAAGCCAGAGCCTGACACCGGTTTGCGGGATAACGAGAATGTGCCACTGGGCGAGTCGGTGTACGACTACTTCCAGCGGGAGGTGATACCCCACGTACCGGATGCCTGGATTGATGAGTCCAAGACGGATGAGCAGGATGGTGAAGTGGGTATTGTCGGATTTGAGATTCCGTTTAACCGGCACTTTTATGTGTTTACGCCGCCCCGACCGCTGGAAGAAATTGATGCGGACCTCAAACAGTGCACCGACAAGATCAAACAGATGATCGAGGGGTTATCAGCGTGAGTTTTCCGAGGTACCCGGAATACAAAAACTCAGGAGTGGACTGGCTGGGAGAGGCACCTATAAATTGGAGTATTGGCCGCCTCAAGTATCTACTTCGGATTCGAGGCGGACAAGACTACAAAGCGGTTGAAAGCGCTGACCCTAAGGACTACCCCGTTATTGGGTCTGGAGGCCACTTCACATACGCCACGAGTTTTTTATACGATGGCGAGTCTGTTTTACTGGGACGAAAAGGAACTATTGATAAGCCTCTGTATATTCGAGGTAAATTCTGGACTGTTGATACCATGTTTTATACAGAGGTGTTGCCAAAGACCTATGGCCGGTATGCGTATTACGCTGCTACCACAATTCCATTCTCTCTGTACTCAACGAATACGGCACTACCAAGCATGAGCCAGTTTGACTTGGCCAATCATGCTCTGCCGTTGCCAAGCTACCAAGAACAAACCCAAATCGCCCGCTTCCTCGACCACGAAACCGCCAAAATCGACACCCTGATCCACGAACAGAAGCGCCTGATCGAACTGCTCAAGGAAAAGCGCCAGGCGGTGATTTCCCATGCGGTGACCAAAGGGCTTGACCCCGATGTGCCGATGAAGGATTCCGGGGTGGAATGGCTTGGGGAGGTGCCGGCGCATTGGGCGTGCATGAGTTTCCGATACGCCACGCGCATTCTTCGAGGTAAATTTGGTCACCGGCCAAGAAATGACCCGGCTTTGTATGATGGCGCATACCCGTTTATCCAGACAGGGGATGTGGCGCGGGCTGAAAAATATATATCCGAATTTAAGCAGACTTTGAATGAGAAAGGTGCAGCTGTAAGTGCATCTTTCCCGTCAGGTACGCTTGTAATGGCAATAGCAGCAAACATTGGTGATACCGCTATTCTAGGGTTCGAGGCTTATGCCCCTGACAGTGTTGTAGGCTTCCAGCCCCGGCAAGATATTACCTTGGAGTTTCTGAAATATAGTTTAGACAGCTCTATACAGGAACTCGAAAAAACATCGACGCAAAGTACGCAGGCCAATCTCAATATTGATCGAGTTGGGGGAGTAAAAGGTGTGTTTCCTCCCGAAGACGAACAAACAAAAATTGTTAGTTTTTTAGACAAAATGTGCGAACAATTTTCAATCCTTGAAAAGCAGGCGACTAAATCAATAGCGCTAATGGTTGAGCGCCGCTCCGCTCTAATCTCCGCCGCCGTCACCGGCAAGATCGATGTCCGTGACTGGCAGCCACCCGCAGATGAGAGCGCCTTTGACGAGAAAGTACGCCAAGCAGGAATGGAGCGGCGGTTTTCAACCCAGTTGTCCAAATAGCTGCACCTAAGCAGCTAATTTATTAAGCTCAACTTCCTGCAATTTGCCAGGATTGAGCGATACCGGACC
>Ga0306912_1001542_pt1 | contig 10212 bp, 9 predicted proteins | sample AntRauFillE10628_FD_190443 | JGI IMG/M metagenome (GOLD analysis project Ga0306912, IMG submission 190443) | Saline lake microbial communities from Rauer Islands, Antarctica - Metagenome Filla E10 #628 (v2) (version 2) | ecosystem: Environmental > Aquatic > Non-marine Saline and Alkaline > Saline... | reverse complement strand
CCTAAGCCAAACTATCCACAACTTCCCATGACCCTAGAACACTTATCCAACAGGATATCAATAGTCCACCATGCCCCCCGAGCCCACCATTTCCATCGTCATCCCCCTCTGCAATGAAGCGGCGACCCTGAAGCCCCTTTTTGAACAGCTCGCGGACACGATGGAAGCCCATGCCCTCGGCAGCTTTGAAGTCATCTTTATCGACGATGGCAGCACCGACGAGTCCTGGCCAACGCTAGAAACACTCAAAGCCGCCCATCCCGAGCAAGTTGTGGCCCTGCGCTTCCGCCGCAATCATGGCAAAGCCGCCGCGCTCTCCGCCGGATTCGCCCAGGCCAAGGGCGACATCATCGTCACAATGGATGCCGACCTCCAAGACGAGCCCGCCGAGATCCCCAACTTCCTGGCCAAACTCGACGAAGGCTACGACTGCGTCTCCGGCTGGAAGAAGCTCCGCCAAGATCCCCTCGGCAAAACCCTGCCCTCCCGATTTTTTAATGCTGCCACCCGCGCCGCTTCCGGCGTGCAAATCCACGACTTTAATTGTGGCTTCAAAGCCTACCGCGCCGAGGCCGTCCACAGCATCGAACTTTACGGCGAGCTCCACCGCTACATCCCCGTGCTCCTCGCAGCCGAGGGCTTCACCACCGCCGAGATCCCAGTCGAACACCACCGCCGCACCCATGGCGTTTCGAAATACGGCTGGAAGCGCCTCTTCAAGGGCGCACTCGATCTGATCACCGTAGTCGTGCTCACCCGCTACCTGAAACGCCCCGGGCATTTCTTTGGCGGCTTGGGACTGCTCAGCGGGATGCTGGGATTCCTAATACTAGCCAGCTTGACCATCGAAAAATTCGTCTTTGGTCACAGCATCGGCCAACGCCCGCTGCTGCTGCTAGGCGTTCTTTTAATTATCCTTGGCGTGCAACTGGTCTCGACTGGCCTGATTGGCGAAATGATTAATTTCCATTCGGATACACGTGCATCAAGAAACAAACCCACCCTCGAGGAGAGACTATAACCCCAACTAAAGAATTTATATCATGGTTTCACCGCAAATTACCATAGTCGGCCAAGGCTACGTAGGACTCCCGCTCTCGTTATTATTCGCCGAAGAAAACTCCGGATACGTCGCACATGCTCTTGATGTCGACACCACTAAGATCAAGTCACTCTTGGAAGGCAAAAGCTACATCAAGCACATTGGGCACGACCAACTGGAAGAAGCACTTAACAGGAAACAGCTAAAGCCATCCACTGATTTTCAGGAAATTAAGAATTCTGCAGCGGTCATCATTTGCGTGCCGACTCCACTGGATAGTCACAGTCAACCGGAGATGTCCTACATCGTTTCAACCGCAGAATCCATCGCGCCCCATCTCACCAAAGGCTGTATCGTGATTCTAGAATCGACGACTTATCCGGGCACAACGGAGAATCTGCTTCGCCCCATCCTGGAAAAAGGTTCGGGGCTCATTGCGGGTCAAGACTTCTATCTCGCGTTTTCCCCAGAGCGCGAAGACCCAGGAAATCCAAATAGCCGAGTCAAGACCATCCCCAAGCTCGTGGGCGGCCTGACGCTAACCTGTAGTCAGAAAGCAACCGAGTTCTATTCGAGCGTGATCGACTCCGTCGTTGAAGTGTCCTCATGTAAAGTGGCTGAGGCCGCCAAACTAACCGAGAATATCTTTAGAAGCGTCAACATTGCACTGGTGAACGAACTGAAAGTCATTTTCAGCAAAATGGATATTGATGTCTGGGAAGTCATTGAGGCGGCCAAAACCAAACCATTTGGATACATGCCCTTCTACCCAGGCCCGGGCTTAGGCGGTCACTGCATCCCCATCGATCCTTATTATCTAAGTTGGAGCGCCAAAGAAATAGGTATTAATACGCGTTTCATTGAGCTGGCCGGTGAGATCAACCGACAAATGCCTAATCTCGTCGTTAATTCGATTGCTGAAGCCTTGAATGACTCAGCCAAGCCTATCAGCGGTAGTCGTATCTTAGTCATTGGCATGGCCTACAAAAAGAATGTGGATGACATGCGGGAATCTCCTGCACTGGAAATCTTTGATTCCTTATTAACACGTGGAGCCAACGTTGATTACTATGATCCATATATCGCGACCATTCCCAGCTCACGTAAATACCCACACCTCACTGGCAAACAATCCATGCAATGGGACCCCCAGGTCTTAGAGGCATTTGATGCCGCCGTCATCATCACCGACCACGATAGCATCGACTATACTGAGCTTATCAAAAATGTCCCAAAGCTCATAGACACACGAAATGCTTTAAAAGCCTACGCGACCCTACCTCAACAAATTTACAAAGCGTAAATGCAATTCATCGACATCAAAGCCATCCACGCACACAGCGCCGCCCAAATCGACACCGCCGTGGCTAAAGTATTCGAACACGGACGCTATATCAACGGCCCCGAAGTGTACGAGCTCGAAGCCACCCTCGGCCAGTTCCTCGGCGGCTCAAAGCCCCTCGACTGCATCGCCGTGGCCAGTGGCACCATGGCACTCGAAGTCGCCCTCCGCGCCCTTGGCATCGGCCCCGGCGACGAAGTGATCACTACGCCCTTCACCTGGATCAGCACTGCCGAGACCATCGCACTGGTCGGCGCCACCCCCGTCTTTGCCGACATCGAAGCCGAGACCTATAACATCGACCCCAAAGAAGCTGAAAAGGTCATCACCAAAAAGACCAAGGCCATCATCGCAGTCAACCTCTTCGGCCAAATGGCCGACTACCCCGCCCTCGAAGCCATCGCCGAAAAGCACGGCTTGAAGATCATCGAAGACGCCGCTCAAAGCTTCGGAGCCGAGCAAAACGGCCGCAAAAGCGGCACCATCGGCGCAGTCTCCTGCACCAGCTTCTTCCCCGCCAAGCCACTCGGTGGCTATGGCGACGGAGGGGCCGTCTTCACAGCAGACGAGCAGCTAGCCGAAGCCCTCCGCGCCATCACTAACCACGGCTGCAAAGAGCGCGAAGCCCACTACATCCTGGGCACCAACGGCCGCTGCGACAGCCTACAAGCCGCCATCATCCAAGCCAAGTTTGCCAACTTCCGGGACGAAGAAATCGCCTTGCGCCAAAAAGTAGGCGCACGTTACTCTGAAGCCCTTAAAGACCACGTCGGCACACCCACAATCCACCCAGGCAACACCCACATCTACGCCCAATACACCATCCGCCCCAAAAACCGCGACAGCCTAGGCGAAGCATTAAAAACCGCAGGCATCCCCAGCGCCGTCTATTACCGCAAGCCCCTACACCAGCAAGCCGTCTTCGCCCACCTCCCCTGCGCGCAAAAGTCCTTCCTCCACACCGAACAAGCCAGCGAAGAAGTCATCAGCCTCCCTTTTCATCCCTACCTCAGCGAAGCGGATCAAGACCGTATCATTGATGCGGTGAATGCGCATGAGACCAAATAAATGGCAAACTCTACATTACGTCTTGCCCTCATCGGCTGCGGCTACTGGGGCAAAAACCACGCACGAAACCTCAGCGCGCTCGGCGTGTTAAAAATGGTGTGTGACCCCTCTGAGGCAGGCAGGGCCAAAGCGCTTGAGCTAGCGCCGGATGCAGAGATTTACAACGATCCCGACAAAGCCCTAAAGAGCGACCAGATCGACGCTGTCGTCATCGCCACGCCCGCAGAGACGCACTGCGATCTCGCACTGCGAGCCTTCGCAGAGGGCAAACACGTCCTCGTCGAAAAACCCATGGCCTTGACTTACGCGGATGCACTAAAGATGCACGAGGCTGCTCAGACACACGGTCGTATTCTGATGGTCGGGCATTTGCTCGAATACCATCCTGCCGTGACCAAGATCAAAGAGTTGATCGCAGACGGCAGCATGGGGAAGATTCAATACATCTATTCCAATCGCTTAAACTTCGGCAAAATCCGTATCGAAGAAAATGCCCTATGGAGCTTTGCACCGCATGATATCGCGCTCATCCTCCGCCTAACTGGCGCCGTGCCCTTCGAAGTCACTTGCACGGGCGGCAGCTATATCACCCCTAATCTGGCAGACGTCAGTATCTCAAACCTACACTTCGTCAACGGAGTGCGCGCACACATTTTCGTTAACTGGCTCAACCCGTTCAAAGAGCAAAAGCTGGTCGTGATCGGCGACAAGAAAATGGCGGTCTTCAATGATACGGAACCCGTTGAAAAGCTTGTGATCTACGACCAACATGTTGAGTTCGATGGACGCATCCCCATCCTCGAAAAGGCCGAGCACGAAGTCATCCCCCTCCCCAAAGCCGAGCCACTCCGCACACAGTGCGAGGCCTTTCTCGAAGCGATCCGCACCGGGAAGCAACCATTGACGGACAGCACTAGCGGAACCAATGTTTTGCGCGTGCTTCAAGCCTGCCAAATTTCACTGCAAAGCAACGGTCGCCCAACTGCTCTGAGCGAAGTTCAATAAACCCCGAAAGCATGCCCAACTACCAAGCACATCCTTCAGCAATTATTGATGACGGTGCCCAAATCGGTGCCGACACCCGCATCTGGCATTTTTGCCACATTAGCGCAGACTCCGAAATCGGAGAGCATTGCAGCTTTGGGCAAAACTGCTTCGTCGCCCCAGGAGTCGTAATCGGCAACGGGGTCAAAGTACAAAATAACGTCTCCCTCTACACCGGCGTCATCGTCGAAGACGATGTCTTCCTCGGCCCCTCCTGCGTGCTGACCAACGTCATCAACCCACGAGCCGCCGTGCCGAGGAAGGACGAATACAAAACCACTTTAATCAAAAAAGGTGCCACGATCGGAGCTAACGCAACGATAGTATGCGGAGTGACTATAGGCGAATACGCCTTGATCGCTGCAGGCGCGGTCGTGACTAAAGATGTTCCGGACTTCGCGCTCATGATGGGTCTACCTGCACATCAAGATGGTTGGGTCAACGAAGCAGGCAACCGCGCGACGAGCCCTCCAAAAGTATGAGTCAAGAGGAAGCCCGACAGCAGCAAAAGGAGCCAAGTCGCGCCGAAAGAAGTCTCTCGAAGGACGTCGCAAAACTTGCCTCAGCCACAACCATCGCAGCGGCCATCTCGATCGTGGCGACTCCGGTAGTCACGAGACTCTTCTCACCCGAAGCTTTCGGAACGGCTGCGATTTTTGTCTCCATCGCTACGGTCATAGGGATCATCGCATGTCTTCGCTATGAATTGGCCATACTTTTGCCTAAAGAACATTCGAAGGCGGCCTCGATCCTACTCTTATGCTTCCTCATTACTATCCTCACCGCTGCGGCGACAGCGTGCGGACTACTTCTCTACCAACTGAGCCCGATAGGTGATTCATTACCATTCGTCTTCTGGCTCTTGCCGATGGCAGTCATCTTGCAAGGTTTCAATGCCGCGCTTATTCGATGGAATGCACGCAAGCGAGCCTTCGGAGTGAACTCGATCGCACGCGTCTCTGAAGTCTCTACAAGCAGCGCACTACAAGTCGGCTCTGGGCTGCTCACACTCACTTCTAGCGGCGCATTGATCGGTGGTTATCTGGGAGGGCGCACAATCTCCTTGGCAGTCCTTATTAGAAAAAATCTCAGCGAAATATCAGCACTGCGCGGAGACCGTAAAGGAACACTCTTCGAACTGCTCGTCCGTTACAAAAAGTTCCCTCTGGTGGACAGCTTTTCCGCCTTCACTAATACAGCATCCACACATTTGCCTCCGCTTTTACTCGGGTTCTTTTTCTCTCCCGCAGCTGCAGGGTTCTATGCACTGGGCTACCGATTGATTCAGTTACCCATGGCCACCTTGGGAAATGCAATCGCACAAGTATTCTTTCAACGCTTCGCGGAGAACGATGAGCCAGAACAGCGTACACGCCTAACAATAGAAGTCTTTGAAAGGCTAGTTATTATTGCCCTTCTCCCAATGGCTCTAATCGGGTTGCTTGGACAAGAAGCATTCAGTCTCCTATTCGGCTCGAAATGGAGCGAAGCAGGCATCTACGCAGAGATACTAAGCCTTTGGGGCTTTTTCTGGCTGATCTCCTCACCACTGTCCAATGTATTCACTGCGCTCGAACGACAAGGGCTCGGATTCGGGATTAACATTATAATTTTCAGTTCTCGCCTACTCAGCTTACTGATCGGAGCCTACTTCCAGGATGCCCGTCTTGCCATCACCCTCTTCTCAGCGAGCGGCGCTATCGTCTTCTTTTATATGCTATTCCGCGTATTCTCACTCACTGAAATCACTGCAAATCATCCGCTACGGATCATCGCCAAGCAGAGTCTTGTCGTTGCCCCACTGGTTATTATCATCTTACTCTGCCAAATAGCGGACTTAGCTGACATCTATCTATTGATCATTGCATGCCTATCTGTGGCGGCTTATTTCAGTTTATACTACAAGAAGCTAACTAAGCTATCGGATCCAACGCCCAAGCCAGCTACCGAGAATTAAAGATATGCCCACCCCCCAAAAAATGAAAATAGCAACTATTGTGGGCGCACGCCCACAGTTCATTAAGGCAGCCATGCTATCGAGAGAGCTAAAGCAGGTAGCAAACCTGCAAGAAGTCATCATCCATACAGGCCAGCATTACGACGCGAATATGTCGGATGTCTTCTTTACGGAGCTTGGACTCCAAACCCCCGCCTATAATCTCGGCATCCATAAGGCAACACACGGAGCCATGACAGGGGAAATGCTCATCGAGATCGAGAAGGTCCTACTCGTTGAGCAACCGGATCTAGTCGTCGTCTATGGCGACACTGATTCCACTCTAGCAGGCGCGCTAGCTGCCGCCAAACTACACATACCGGTTGCGCATATCGAAGCGGGTCTGCGCTCTTTCAATCGCGCTATGCCTGAGGAAATTAATCGCGTTGTAACCGATCACGTGTCCGACCTGCTTTTCGCGCCCACACCAACTGCAATCAAGAACCTCCAAGATGAAAACTGCCCGGAGAGCGCGATCTTACTTTCTGGCGACATCATGTTCGATGCAGCTATCCAAGCATGCTCACAAGTGGATGAAAGCGCCCTGCTCGAAACTTACGGAATCGAACCGAAAGCTTATACTCTGGTCACGCTACACCGAGCTGAGAACACAGATACAAATCAACGTCTTTTGACGTGGCTTGAAGCACTGAACGAAGCAGGTAAAAAAGAGCCCCTCATTCTACCTCTTCACCCTCGCACTAAGCAACGCATGAGTGATCTGCGTAAATCCATAGCCGACTTCTCGAACATCCGCTTCATCGATCCGGTTGGCTACGAAACGATGGCCATTTTGACTAAAAACGCGCGACTCGTCGCCACCGACTCCGGCGGACTACAAAAGGAAGCCTATTTTCACCGTGTGCCTAGTCTCATTTTAAGAAAAGAGACGGAGTGGGTGGAGTTGATCGACACGAAATGGAGCCAACTAATCGACTGCGACCGAGAAGTCTTTTTGCAGGCTTTCGATAACTTTAATGCGCCCACGACTTGGCAAGAAGATCTTTTCGGAAATGGTCAAACCGCTAGCTTCATCGCCCGCACACTCGTCCAGCACCTAGGATGAAAAAAGTGCTTATGATAGTGTATGCTTGGCCGCCAGCGGGTGGGCCTGGCGTGCAACGTTGCCTCAAATTCGCAAAGTATCTGCCACAGTTCGGCTGGGAGCCTGTAGTTCTCACTGTAGAGAACCCCGAAACATCTGCAGAAGACCCGAGCCTACTCGCCAAAATTCCAAGCGAGCTTAAGGTCTATAAAACAGTTATGCTCGAACCCTTTACCGCCTACAAAAAATTAACAGGCAAAAAAGCGAATGAAAAACTGGCCACTGGGCATCTCAAATCTGAAGGGAAAAAAGGCTTTCGCGAGCGAGTTGCGTCTTGGATACGACTCAACCTATTCGTGCCTGATGCAAAGATCGGCTGGTGGCCATACGGTTGCTCAAAAGCTAAAAGCATTATTGAAGAGGAGACGATCGACCTAATCTTTTCTTCAGGCCCTCCGCACACTACACACCTAATCGCACGTCGTCTGGCCATATCAAAAGGACTTCCTTGGGTAGCCGACTTCCGAGACCCGTGGGTCGAAATCGACTACTATCATTTCGCGAAACGCTCAGCATTCTCGACTTGGTTGGATCGCAAAATGGAGGCGGCCTGCATTCGTAGTGCCTCCGCCACGACTACCGTCAGCGAAGGATTAGTCGCACTGCTATCAACTAAACCCAATGCACCTGATTCTTATTTGCTCCCAAATGGCTACGATGCCTCCGACCTACCTACTGGTACTGAACAAGTCGAAGGGCCACTTAAGATTTACTACGGAGGCAGCCTGAGTCCGGATCGCATTCCACATGCTTTAATCGAAGCGATGGTGAGCTTACAGGCACCTGCAAGCGACGTATCAATAGAACTGAACTTAGCAGGCAGTAGTTGTGAAGCATTAGATACATTGATCGACCAATACGGCTTGCGGACAGCCTTTAAGCACCTTGGCTACCTGCCACACGACCAAGCCACTGCGGCACTCGTCAAAGCCGACATTTCTCTGCTCGCTATCAATCGGGTGCCAGGTAACGAACGAATCGTAACGGGCAAAATATTCGAATACATGGGGGCGGGTAATCCGATCCTTGGAATTGGTCCAATACATGGCGATGCGGCAAAGCTCCTAGAGGACACAGGAAGCGGGAAAATGTTTGATTACGAAGACAGCGAAGGCATTGCAAACTTCCTCAAGCTGGCGCTAAAAGACTTTCATGTGTTCAAGCGATCTTTCCAATTCGATTGCGAACGTTATTCTCGGAAATACGTCGCCAGCCAACTCGCCGATGTGTTCGATATTACCACCACACAAGATTAGCTACCCAGGCGCTCAATCGTGCGAACTACATAATCGACTAGATCGATATGTTTCGCATTGAACTCGCGGCGGAATGCTTCTCGTTTGGCGAGATCGAAGCTATCTCCGCCTTCCTCAATACGGGTCAAGTATTCCTCGGCTACGCAGACACCTTCCCGGGCATCTTCAAAACAATAGAATGTAGATGATTCAGATGCTATTTTTTTCAGGTACCCCATAGTTGGGAGACTGTTCACATAAACGGTAGGCACACCGAGACAACTAGCCTCGCTCGCGGTCGAAGCGCCTTCGGAGAGAAGAAAGCGTGCAAAAGAAAGGACACAGTGAAAATCTTGCGGTTCGATCTTGGCAACATACTCCTCCAGCCCAGGCGGCACCTTACCTTCCTCCGCAACAAGCAGTATACGTCCACTCATCTTATGAGCCTCGATAAAATCGTAGACTCGCTCGCCAACCCCACTTTGACTAACATCGTGCAAGGTATTCCAAGCAGATAGACGTATCACAATATACTTCCCTGCTTCTAGCTTGTATTTGAGAAGAACATTTCTGTCTGGTTGGTAGTATTTAGGGTCCAGAAAAGCCAACTCATGAATTGAATCATAGCGCCGTTGCTTCGTGCCTAAATCTTTATAGAAACATTGCGGCGTATGAATCTCGTCTGCAAAAGGATGTGCAATCTTGTGATTGAAACTCTGGTGCTCCGAATCAGTGAAAATCAGATTACTAGATCCAAAAAGTTTCGCAAGTTGCGTATAGCTCCCCATCAAACTGGCAACTACCTGAGGCTTAAAATCTCGAACAATCTGGCACAGCTCAAACTGCCTATGCAGCATTCCCATTACGGGGAAGCGCCCCGTGCCCCGACTACGCTTGGGAATAGTTGCGGGGATCCAGTCGTAATTTTTCAATAACTGTAGCATCACATCTCGGTCACGCCCAAGTAATCTAACAGAGTGACCACCTGCAATCAGTTCACGGATCGGATACTTCCAGAAATGTATGTGTGCGGGGTGATGCGCCTCTATTAATATCTTCATTCGGATGTCTATTGGTCGACTTCATAGATTAAGCGCAGCGGCACGCCGTGTGGAGCAGTTTTGCTTCAGGGTAGCTGCTGTGATCAATTACCACTGTCGAATCACTTCAACAGGATATTTCTCAAAGCGGCGATCCGTGGTGAAGACAGGCACCTCCCATTGACTAGCCAGAGCAAGGATCATGCGATCAAACGGATCTTCATGGTGTGCTGGCAATACTGTAAAATCCATACCTGACCAACTTATTGAAAAATTTAGCTGAGTCAATAATCGCTTACCCACACAATAGCATTGACATAAACCCGCGTCAGACCAACTT
>Ga0306912_1001537_pt1 | contig 10256 bp, 10 predicted proteins | sample AntRauFillE10628_FD_190443 | JGI IMG/M metagenome (GOLD analysis project Ga0306912, IMG submission 190443) | Saline lake microbial communities from Rauer Islands, Antarctica - Metagenome Filla E10 #628 (v2) (version 2) | ecosystem: Environmental > Aquatic > Non-marine Saline and Alkaline >... | reverse complement strand
AGTATTTTTAATGCTCATACATACAGTATACCATATTTATTAAACTGTTGAATAATAATAGAAATCGTGATGGTATTTACCGAAAGGAGTTGAAAAATGAAAAAGATCACGAATATTCAAGTTATAGTGATGCACTTGGAGGAGTTACTAGTCCTATGGCCGATGATTCTTCGGTTTCCAAGTACCTCAACTGAGCATCCGTTAGGTTTAGTGCAAAAATTTTCGGGCTAAAATGTCATAAATCATGTGATCTCCTTGAAGTTGTCTACTTGAGCATTACACAGTTGTCATATAATTTCTGGTATTTATATCTTGGATGCTAGCTTACTTTGCTAAAACCGAGCTTATGCTTAGAGAACATGGCCTCTGTGAACTTCTCGCCGCTCTCATAATACTTCTCGAAGTCTCGCTCTCTTTTGTTGGACCATTCAAACAATTTGGGGTGAAAGTGATCCTTTGGATTAATGACGTGGACCTGCTCGACAAGCCCATCTATCCTCTGTGCTCTTCCAATCCATTGAATAAGATCGATGATAGATTTTCTGGCATCCGCTAGCCATATATGACTAACTGTAACCGTGTTTATGCCTTGTCTGGCAGTAGATGTGGCCAAGACAACATAAGGATCTTCGCCGTGCTCTAGCATCTCTAGGACATCATTTTTATCTTTTGGCTTCATGTCTGCATAAAGCAAGTGACAAGGAACGCCTTTTTCTTCAAGTTTTTTAGCAAGTATGTGGGCATGGTACTCTTCGCCCACTTCCATAAGTATCCTTCCTTTTTCCATGAAGAATATATCGTAAACGTCCTCAGCTATCATGTCGTTTCTATCTGAATTGCCTACAATTCCTAGTTTGATAATATCGTCTAGATACTTTACATACTTGCCTTTATTGTCTTTGAGCCAGTGATTGCACCTCGTCTCGGCACTTCTCATCTTAACTTTCTGGATAATCCCGGCCTCTACGGCATCCGGTGCACTTGTTTCGAATATGATTTTATTCCCAAAAACACTGCAAAGAAGCTCCATCTTGACAAGATCTTCGTGTCCATTAGTGGCAGAGAATGCGTACTTATAATAAGCATTGGGCATTAAGTAAGATAAATCTCTAATAGTGGCGCATTTCCCGAACTGACCCTCGTCAACTAGTAGCATCTCATAGAACTCTAGAACCTCTGTAGGGAGGTGATTGATTGCCCCAATACATATAACAAGAATTGGAGGCAACGATATTTCTTCTTCTTTGTCTTTCTTCTTTTGACCTGGTCTTTTTTTATCTTTATCGGCAGCTCTTGTCCTGAATGCCTTGTTTCCGTAAATGTCAAAACCCTTATCGGCCAGATATTCTTCCTCTATACTTTGAGGGCCAGTAATTAACTCTCCTTCAAGGTTGTATTCTTTTTTTCTATAATTCTTTGCTTCTTTTAAATCCTTAATGCTTCCACCAAAGCTTGAGATCTTTGTAGATACTTTGGATTTTCCGAAAGTCTTTTGTAGGTTCTTGGCCATCATATTTCTTACGCCTGTTGTAGGGGTAATTATAAGAGTATTTACTCTGCAAATATCGATAGCATCTGCGATAGAATTGGTTTTACCTGTTCCTGTTGGTGATGTGATAAAGCCCACATTGTGGCCTTCGCTAATAGCGTCGTAAACCCTTTCTTGATTGTATCTTTTCTCATACCCTGGATTATTGCTGCTTAACTTGGCCGTATTCTTGATAGGGTCTCTCATATCAACGGCCTCTATATCAATGCCTTCTTTCTCCAATTTTTCTGCGAGTATGTGAATATATCCCGATGGGAATGACTGATCGTACTTATCGAAGAATTTGAAACGCTCTTTTACCTGATAAGATCCGCTTGAATCTCTATACCCATCTACTAAAGTACATGCCCTAGCGATTGACTCGAGAGCGTTGACTGACGCCTTATCTACTATTGTCTTATGATTGTAAATGGATACTTCAATTAACTCTTTCATAAAAAACCTTTAAAAAACCCAGGGAGAAAATTCCCCCTGGGAACCCTGAAACAAACTGGGGAGATTGCTTAACTAGTAACACTAGATAAGTCAGGGTTTTTTTACTTTTTACTTTTTACTTTTAGATCCTTTTGTTTTTTTTACCTTTGGCTTTTCATCTTCGCCTTCTGGAGACTCTTTTGCATCCTTTGTCTCGGCTTTCGCTTCAACCGGTGCCTCTTCCTTGGGCTCCTTCTCTTCAGCTTCAGCGACAACTTCCTCTTTTTTATCTTTGCCAAGGCACTTGGCCTTGACTTCGTTAAAGATATCCTCATTTTCTCTGAGAAATGTTGCTGAATTAACTCGACCTTGGCCAATCTTTTGATCTTTGTAAGAAAACCAAGCTCCCGCTTTTTCGATATGGCCCTGTTCTACTGCCATGTCAAGAACTGATCCGTAGTTGTCGATGCCCGTCCCATAAAGGATGTCGAACTCTACGACTTTGAATGGAGGTGCCACTTTGTTTTTTGCAATTTTAACCTTTGTTCTATTTCCGATAATCTCATCGCCACTTTTAAGAGCGCCGATTCTTCTGATATCGATTCTTACAGATGCGTAGAATTTTAATGCGTTACCGCCTGTAGTTGTTTCTGGGTTGCCAAACATAACGCCAATCTTCATTCTAAGCTGATTGATAAATACAACTGTCGTGTTGGTTCGCTGAACGATCCCCGTAAGCTTTCTTAGCGCTTGTGACATAAGCCTTGCTTGTAGACCCATGTGAGATGCACCCATTTCGCCCTCAATCTCTGCTCTTGGTGTGAGTGCCGCAACTGAGTCAACAATAAGCAAGTTTACCTCTCCTGAGCTGACGAGCTTTTCTGCGATCTCAAGTGCTTGCTCACCACAATCTGGCTGAGAGATAAGCGTTTCTGGTACATTAACCCCTAATTTTTGGGCGTACACTGTGTCCAATGCGTGCTCCGCATCGATAAAGGCAACCGTCCCGCCATCTTTTTGGCATTGTGCTGCTAAGTGAAGAGCAAGAGTTGTCTTACCTGATGATTCAGGCCCATAGACCTCAACAATTCTTCCCTTAGGTACGCCTCCGACTCCAAGTGCGAGGTCAATACCTAGACATCCTGTCGAGATAGACTCAACGTCTACAACGCTATCTGCACTCATTCTCATTACGGTGTTTTTGCCATAGCTTTTGTCTAGGTCGCTGATAACAGATTCTAATTTGCTCAGACCTTTTGCTCCGTCCTTGCTTTCTGCTTTGTTTTTTACTGATAGTGCCATTCTGGACTCTCCTTATTGAAATTAAAGTTCGTGGTTCTGAACCTTTATGTATTTTGGCATTTTTATTTTTACGGGCTCTTGTGAGTACCCATCAAAAGAATCTTCGTATTTCATTATGGCCTCTGCTACGCATAGATTTGAGTGACCAAGGTCTTCTTCGTCGATGTATCTCGTCTCGACCATATCCACATCGCCTTTCTCGATAGTTAAGAAGGTGACGCCTTTTACGACACCATCGGCTAATACATCTTTATCCTCCGCCCTTAGAACCTTTTCTAGTACGGATGTGTAATAAACGTCTGAGATGTCGAATCTGTAGTTACCGCAATCTCTTGAGAATTCTGAGGGAGCGATATCTTTTAGAAATTTTAAATCGAAAACTGCTACCTGGCCGAGATTAACATCGTGCCTGTGCCCTATAAGGGCCTGTACAGCTTCGATGTTATCTTCTGAAATAGGCGTTAACATATCTAGTCTCGCCTTCTTGACCATCTTTCCTTCTTTAATGAAAAGGGATACTTCTTTATCAGAAGATTCAATGACTTTTTTGATATTCTCATTGCTCATTAGAAGATCTACTTTTCTTTTAATCTCCTCTAGTTCACTTTCTTTAATTGGCGTCTTAGCGAAATTATTCATTTCTAGGATTTCGAAGTATGTCTTGTGACTTCTTTTATCCAGCTCAGGCGCTACATAGTATGTCTTATCGAAATTCTCTGGCTCTAGTGCCAAGCAGTGAGCAACCCCACCGTAATCCTTGGCCTTAGTGCTATCTTGATCTTTTTTGCTCTTGTAGTTTATCCAGTGTTTTTTTGACTTACTGTAAAGAACCTTGATGTCTGAACTCGAAAGGCCATCGCATAAGTGATAAACTTTATTAGAAACATCTTCTTTGCTTGCAATGGCAGATTTGAAGTCTTCTGAGTTTAGTGTTTTATTAGTATCTCTAACTTCGTCCATGACGTTTTTCATATTAAGCTCTCTCAGTGAGCTTGTGATGACTTCTCTGAGTTTCTTTAAGATCTTTGTTTCTGATTTCTTTAGTTCGGCAACGCTTTTAAGCTCAAAGATTCCGTGAGTTTCTTTTGATAGCTCGGGAAGCTCTTTGATATCTAATTTTACTGAAATATTTAATTGTCCCGAAACCTGAGACAGCTTAAGGCTGGCCTTTGGCTTTTTCTCGTAACGAACACCATTCTCGTCACAAAGCTTGCTTAAATCAAACTCAACGCTATTTGTGATTTTTTTCTTCATTTTGACAAGATTTGAGAGTTCCCCAACTACTGACAGCTTGAACTCTTTATCTGATAAGTATTCCCTAGCTTCTCTCTTGAGAGTCTTCTTTGGAGCCTCTTTGGTTGGCTTAGTATTTTCTTCTTTTTGTGTTTTTGCGACAGATTTTGTCGTTTTCTTTTTCGCTACCATTAAAACCTCCCCAGGTCATATAGATATATTACACTACTTAATAAAAAGTTGCAAGGCGTAAATTATAGCGCTATAATATATTCATGGTTATGAGCATGAAAAACAGGCGCAGAGAGCCGATAAATTGCGGTATAGACGTATCTATCAGAGGGACGGGGCTTGGGTTAACCCAGGGTAAAAAAGCTCTCGCATACTACAAATTCAAGCAGACAACTAAAGGCTATAGCGTCTACAAGGACGGAGAGCTTATGAAGAAGATTTTTCTTGGAAAAGGTGAGATGAAATCCACTCCTCATCGCGGAGTTGCGATAAAAAAAGAGATTCAAGAGATATTAAAAGAATTTAAGGTAGATAGGTGCATAATCGAGGGCAATTCTATGAACAGTAAGAACTCCATGGTCTACGAGATCGGAGAGTTTGTGGGTATTATAAAGGCCGCTGTTGTTGAGTCAGGTCTTGATCCGCTCGTTATCCCACCCTTGACACTTAAAAAAGAGGCCACTGGATGCGCTGGAGCGTCTAAAGAGAACATGGTCTACCAATTAAAAAGAATATTCAAAGTTGATGTTAATGGTGACGATGATTGCGCCGACGCTCTCTTGCTGGCATTTTTATTTTAGTTCAAATACAACTAATGGGCGAAAATGGCACAGTAAAATCTCCTTATTCTTCAAAATGATGTCGCAAGCGTATCTTCCGAACAGGCAAAGATTCAGGACAAATGGACACAGCAGCAAAAAAGCCGTGCCAGCCAGGTATGCCGATGCTATGAAGATTGGTATCAAGCCGTGCGCCCTAAGCCGCTGCCACAAGGTCTTCTTTTTCATCCTCTTTGCCAGAATTCATTTCCTTTATTGGGATAGATTTACCTTCGTGCTCACCAATTTCATTGATGACCTCAGAAGTGATCTCTGATAATTGGGACTCAATCCCTCTCATACCAGTTCCTTCCGCCAAAGACTTTCTCGCGATATTCTCAAGCGTTTCTTGATCAAATGTTACCTCTACGCCGAACTCTTCAAAGTATTCTTTATACTCGTCTAATACGCCGCCTTCTCTACTCATGAACTCAATCATCGAGTTCTCTGTTACTCTTTCCGTGTATGTAACAACCCCACATCGGCCAAGAAATTCATTTTTAAGGCCAAATCCCCTCAGGTGATCTCTCGTTACTTGCGAGTAATCAAAAGACTCTCCTTTGATAGTTTTGGAGTTATTTAAACCAATAGTTCCTCTGTTACTTACAATTTGTTTTTTAATGTCTACAAAAGCACCAGTCATAACAAATGTGATATTTGATGTATCAATCGTTACAGGTGATGTGATACCGCTATCTTTAGGAAGACTCTCTCTTGGGATAGTAACCATAGTCCCTTCCGTATAAGTCAAGAGCGTATCTTCTAAAAGCTTACTAAGGGCATCATCATCCGTTGAGTGAATCTTATCAATCTCATCAATATGGATAATGCCTCTTCCTGCTAGCTCTGTATTCATTCCGGCCTTGTAGAATAGATCTACGAACACTTCGCAGATATTCTTACCTTTGTAACCGTTTGGGACTACGTCTTTAACGCTAAAGCTAATCATTGGCAATCCAAGGCCTTTTGATAGAACTCTACAAAGCTCTGTTTTGCCAGACCCAGACTCTCCGATCACAAGAGCGTTGCCATTTACCTTAAACTTTCCAGATGTATTCTTGGAAAGTAGTGCTGATATATCTTTTTTGAGCCTAGTGTTGCCCACTAAACCTTCATTTAAAATCTTTCTAACTGATGATGGATGAATAGGATTTAGCTTAACCTCGGCCTCCTCCTTTCTCTTTACCGTAACACGGCTATTATTTTTCGATCTAATCTCTTTCATTGATGCTCCCCTGTAGTTGTCTAGACAGGTGATATTATCAATCTCATTTACAATTCTTTGATCAGTAATATATTTACCAAGCTGACGTCTTAAGCCATGGTTTTGTTTTAATAGTTTGAAAAATTCCTTTCGAGTAATGTCCTTGTGTGGAGTCTTATTGAACCTAGAGTCAGATGAGAAAGCGAAACATGTATCACATAATCCCTCTCTATCACCGCTTATGCGATTAGTAATAAGACAATTTCTAGGTACGATTGTTGTTACGCAACAGATACAATTTCCAACTTGAGACATTTTACAACTCCTTGTTTGTTATAGAAATGGTACCACGTTTTTATGTATCTGTATAATACTTTTTACATAAAAGCACAAAAAAACCCAGGATTTACCTGGGCCTTTTTTATATTTGCGTTTTTTTGACTATTTTATTTATTATTTCTCAGTATACTTGATAACTGTGTAGTCCTTTCCTTTTGGGCTGATGACCACTTGCTCGAGATTATCCAGGTAATTCGCTGCCAGCTCACCTTTTCCAAAAAATGGCCCATGGCTTGTAATGAACACGTCAATTTCTTCTTGATCATTACTTATGTAGAAAATTGCCACATCTGAACCTGAGACCATTTCGTTGTCGATGATAACTTCGCTTAAATTGTTTCTAATCGACTTATGTGGCCCAAGCTCGCTCTGTGCTTGGTTAGGTGTTGAGAATGCGACAGTCAAGAATAACAGTATTGAGACTTTTGAGATCTTCATAGCATTTCCTTGGTTTATTCTGATTACTTCGCCTGGATAGTAAATGTTAGCGTGTCCTCGTAGTTACCCGACTTTGTCGTCTCGGCGTCCTGGCCGATATAGCTAATAGAGAGATCTTTGTTCTCGCTTACGCTTGAGTTGTACGATCTATTGAGCACTTGTGTAGTGGATAGATCTAGAGATTGCCCGTCATACTTCATTGTATATGCCACCGAGCCTCCTTCTGAATGAACAAGAGATCCATTGTTAGCAGAAGAAATCGTTACGTCGTAACCAGATCTAGAATTAGACTTTTCTTTAACTTTTGCTACCTTTAGGTCAGTTTGAGTTGTGGTCAAGTCAAGTGATGTTGCAGAAGGCTCTGCATTTATCGTGATGCTCAGTAGCTCTGGGATAAATCCCTTGAGGAATAATCTTGCTGTAGTGCTGGCCTTAACTCCTGTAAAGCTAATCATCATAAGTAAAACTAATAGATATTTAAAAAACATAAAATCTCCCCTTTGTTTTTGATTATAAGGGATTATCGCACAGAATCATAATTCTGTCAATCATTATCTTACTGTTGGATAATTATCAGGACAGGAGATCTTCGGCGACCTTATGGCAAAGACTCTCGTACTCTACTTGAGTCAAAGACTGTAGCATTTTAGCAAGGGCATCATCCGATGTGATCCCCCTATATCCTAAAATAAACATGTTTGCAGCGCCTTTTGATAGTATCTTCTTATCCGTGTACAAAGGTATTACATTTGATGACTCATTACCAAGATCATCTTCCATGAAGATAGTGTTACACAGGCCAGCTCTGGCCCTTTTGCTTTCTGGGGCTTTTATTTTGATTTCGTTTCTTACTAGGAATATAAATGACTCCAGAACTTCCCTTTGGGGAATATCTCTTGCTTCATTCTTTCTCAATGCTCCCATTGTACCTCCCTGTATTTCACGCCGCTTCCTGGTTTTTATCGAGAAGTGCCTCGATATAGAAATCCTCAATAGATTCAATATCTTTATGAACAAGGTTCCATTTGATAAAAGATGAGCCGCCTTTATTAAAGCAGTACCTTTTATCCCCTCTAGATAGTGCGCCCAATAGAATATCACTGGCCCTTGATTGTAGCTGATAAGACTCCGTGGCCTTAGCTCTGATCTTTTCATGCAAGTAATCGTTAACTTCGTGATCTTTAATGAATTTGATATTTTTAATATGAGAAAACTCTCCGGTAGAGTACTTTTCGTAAAAGCTCTTCCTGATGTCTCCCCTCGAGGTTCTCTCGTCAAACCCTCTAGATTCTAATAATTTGTCTGTGACGGCAAAAAAACAAATCTCTGGGGTCATGTCCATGTTGTTCTCTTTTGCAGCGTTTAGCGTATCGTTAACCCCTTCTGGAGTGCATACGAACACACCGATCTTGCCAGGCTGATCATAGTCCTTGATCCGTGTGAAATAAAAGTTCTCTCCGTACTTAACATGCTGAAATAACTTTCCATCTTCTTTGAGTTTCACGAATTGTTCTTTTGTGTGAAAGTTATAATCAACGCCATCCTCTTCGCCTTCTCTCATGCCTCTTGTGGTCGAAGACAAGATTTTGACAAATTCATCGGGATAGTTTTCGAGGAGCTTATTTCGCAGATACGTCTTCCCGCTTTTATCTGGACCAATAAGAAATAAGATCTTTTTCATTTTTCAACTCCTTTCGGTAAATACTATCACGATTTCTATTATTATTCAACAGTTTAATAAATATGGTATACTATACCCGACACGCGCCACGGATTTTGGCAATCAGGTTTATTAAAGCTAAGTGTCACAGCTCGCAAATGTTACCTACGATGGATTGTAAACGAACAGCTTTTTGAAGAGCTAGTGGTTTCTATTATTGCTCGAGAGGTCAAATGTGATTTGAAGAGGACCTCGCAAGTAATCGTTCAATATAGATAATCACTTATAGCTATAGCGAACTGGAAGTTTACTCTCTCACGGGATAAAACCCGAGGAGTTCTTTTCACGTTTCTCTCTGTTATGCATATTCGATGACCTGATTTAAGAGGCCAGGTAATTGAAAGAGAAACTTCTGGATAAGCTTAGTGTTCTTGTGATTCTGTTTATTGGAATACACACCAGCCTATTAATGCAATGTAAGGAGAAGAGGCTTATGCATTAAAAGCCTCTTAATGGGCAAAGGCTAGGCTTACGGCACATAATTATCAACCTACTGTATAATTATATAACCATACGGCAAGAAAATGGTATGGAGCATTGATACGACAAGGGAGAATTCTTGAGTAATAAAATCGACGCAAAGCTGGCTGGAAAAATAATTAGAGAGCTAGGACTTTCACCTGGAAGTTCCTTCACAAACACTGAGCCAACAGAGCTATGTTACGAATACAGAGTCGAGACTGGTTTCTATCTCCCTGAAGGTAAAAGTGAGCTTGTTGAGCTCGTAGACACCAAGGATGAAGAAGGTGGAATTATCACGAGCGCAAGGGTCGAGGTTGACTTCGAATCTCTTGGGCTAGAGTATGATGAGGAAGATATCCTAGAGTATAATTCATTAGAAGATGTAAAAAAAGCCCACACCACGCTTTGTGATATTGCCGAACTTGTTGGTGATGGCATGAATGTAGAAATAACAGAGATCAGCAGCTCCCTGTTGGCATTGATGTCTAAATTCAATCACAATGATAAGGCAAAGGACCTGGGCCAATAATAAGTATCTATCATTCTATCCATCCTCTCTATTATTACTATCCATACTCTTATTCTTGTATCCTTCCTCCTATTGCTCCTCTCTCTATATGGCTACTATTATCTATTATTCTATCCATACTCTATATTCTTGTATCATTCCTTCTATTATTCCCCCTCTCTCTGTATGACTACTATTGTGTAACAGCCTCTCTGTCGTCATTCATACAGACACTTTGAGGGTAATACTGAACAATA
>Ga0306912_1001533_pt1 | contig 10268 bp, 14 predicted proteins | sample AntRauFillE10628_FD_190443 | JGI IMG/M metagenome (GOLD analysis project Ga0306912, IMG submission 190443) | Saline lake microbial communities from Rauer Islands, Antarctica - Metagenome Filla E10 #628 (v2) (version 2) | ecosystem: Environmental > Aquatic > Non-marine Saline and Alkaline >... | reverse complement strand
ATTTAGTTGTGCTATCAGATGAAGTTGGTTTCGACATTTGGTGGTTCTCCTTGAAAAAAACTAGCTCTACCCCAATCACGGGGTAGAGCTTTTTTGTTCTTATGCCAACGTGTAGTTTGCATTCAGGATTAGATCACGGTCAATATGTCCAACCTTCTTGGTCTTGATACCTTTGTGAGCAACCTGCTTGGCCATGTCTTCCAACATCGTCGAGTCGTTAATGTCAGCCATGATGATGTTGTACTGCTTACGCAGGTCGTTGCCGTAGTTTGGGTGACAACGGAAGCAGTCATGCACTGAGACCAGTTGGAATGGCTTCACAGGAAGAGATGCAATCAGCTTTGTGATCTCTGCTGAGTCCACCAAACCAATGGTGTCTTCATAGAGATGGTCGAGGATTCGTACCGACAAAAAGCCTGTACGCAGGAAATTGTCCCACAATTCAGTGACAATTCGGGAAGATTTCCCGGTTTTACCCGGATTTGTAGAACATTGTGCTTTTGCCACACGATCCAACGTAGCCAGATCAAACATACAACGACGGAACATCTCACGTACCACCATGCCATCAATGGAGTGGATGAGGTTTGGACCCAGTCCCTTATGGAAATCAGGACGTGCGTCGATCTTACGTGGAACAGTGTACTCGTTGTCCAAGAACTTGAACGGAAACAGTTCTTTGTCCTTGGTTTCGATGCAAGCATGGAAGTTGTCTGGCATGATCCACTCATAGACTGAGCCACTTACTTCGTCCCACAGTTCCTGGAGACCCATGTTCAGATCCCATGCACCTGGAGCCATCTTCTCCATGGTTTCGTAGAACAAGTCGATGTTCTCACCGAAGGTGTGCTCAGGCATAGCCGTGGAACCATACAGTGCAGTCATGATAGTCTGCTTGACCTGTTTGGCAGTGATGACACCTGAGAGGCCCATGTCGTCGTAGATGATCTTGTAGGCGCTCTCACAGGTGGAGTTGTCACCACCACACAGGTTGAAGCTGGTTGGGCATGAAACCAGGAGTGAGAGGATCTGAAGGCCCGATGAACAGGCATCCAGTGAGATCATGTATCCAGATGGAGTCTGGGTCGTTGCATGGTCATAGGCAATGACAGCAGCTCGGAGACCAATTGGGTCTGAGGCTTTCTTGTAGAGTTTCTTGTCGAAGAAATCCATTGTCCTGAAGTGAGCGAGACGCTCGTTCCAGGTTTTCTTTTCCATGGATTTGTCGTGTTTGCACGCGATCTCAGCCATGATGTATCCTTTGCCGGTGAACATTTGCATCGGTATCATTGTGGTTCCTCCTACGGAATTAGATTTAGATGTTGTCGTTTGGGGACCATTGGTCCCAAGCATCATGCTCAGTGTAACGAATTTCAGAGATCTTTTCGTTGGCTTCTGCGACTGCATCAGCTTTCTTTTGAATCTCCAGCAATGCGTAAAACATACAGACTACCCAATTTTGGGTATCATTCATCATGTTTGTATGACGCATTCCATTACGTTCCACGTACAATGGACGGTCGTTCATCTCATCATCGTAAACGATGCTGAATTTGTCGTCGATTTTAAGAGTTTTCATGTTCTCATCTTTCCTCTGAATGTGGCACCTGCGTGCAAGATTGAACCAACAAAGAGATTGACCTTTTGTTGGGTTGACTCGTCTACCGGTTGGTAGACGAGCAGTTGTTTGTTGATAAAGATCATAAGATCATCTCCAAAATGTCAGAACACAGGGTCCAATGAACAATTGTAATTCACTGGTTTGACCTCTGTAATCTTTGATTCGATGCCAACCAAATGCCCAAATGGTCCAGAAGAATTTGGTTTTGTGATTGTTAAGTACACTCATGTGATCACTTCTTTCTTATGAAACTCCAGCACAGCCTTGTTGTAGTCAGTGCCTTGGGTGTTGACGTGGTAGCCGGAAGCGTAGCACCGGCCACGGCGATCGTATCGGTGAGTGAGAAACAACCTTTCAGACAAGCTGTCGATTGTCTCCATTACCTGAAGACTTGTTGCGTAGAACGTATCAGCCTGCTTTTGACGCTTTCTGAAGTCTTCGAAGTCTTCACCTAGGTTGCGTGTTGGACGGAGGTATTTTCCCTCGTCACTGGTGACTGTGTCCATGGATATGGACAGTGCAACGCTGTTGGCTCGGTTCAGGTGATCGAGACATAAGTCTTTGTCATCGAAGTATTCTGATCCGTTGAGCACCACTGATTTACGGATGGTCTCATAACCAGTGTGATGGTTCTTGGTCACTTTTCTTGGAGGTGTGATCATTGGCAGTGGATACTGGTATTTTGCCAACATCTCCTCGACATCTTCAGAGACATCATATTTTACAACGAACTTGTCCGATGATTCATGGAAGTCGAAGTAGTCGATCTCACAGAGTAGCAAGAGTTTATCTGCCACCTCTTGAGGAGTGCCATATTTTGGTGAGAGGATCCCAACCATAGTTGGGACATCAGCCTGACGATGGAGATAAAGCTGGACCAGTGCTTCGGTTGCCATTGCTGGTTCAACGACCACTTGGTCATCACCCATTTGAAGGAATTGCTCCCTTAAAACAGGCAACAATTGATGCTTGGAAAACAACTCTTCAAGGCCAGTTTGTGTGTCTTTTGATGGTATTTTATTCATGGTTAGGTTCCCGTCCATTAACAGTGAAAAGTGTGTGAAAGTTGAACTTTCAGTTTCCAGGTGTGGTTGATGCAGAGTTGCCCTGTAAAACAGCGCAAAGACACCGCAGGTGTAGCCAATCTGTGGAAGCTATCTGAGGTAAATAATGTTCAACTTGAGACTCCATGGAATCTATCAAGTTGAAAAGGTCGAGCGACCCCGATTAGGGGTCGCTCGTGGTAGTTTAGCCGAACAGTTCTTTGTCGATGTCTGCCTTGGCCGCCTTCGGTGTCGGTGCAACATCTGCCTCTTCTTGGCGACGGTAGAGAACCATCGGAATGTTGATGACGACGTGCTCGCCCTGTTCCAAGGTCAACGCACGAGAACGGATGGCTTCAACGCGGTCGTTCAGCAACTGCTGCTCGGCTGCGAAGTCAGGGTCCATGGACTCATAGAGCTTCCTTGTCTTCAGGTCGCTGATGGCGATGCCACGGTTGAACCGGACGAACTTGGAGTTCTCTTCGTCACCGACGAAGATACCTGGATTCATCCACAGTCCTTCGAACTCGTCTGCTTCGGCAGCAGCGTTCTTGGCACGGGCATTCTTGGAGATTGATGTAACTACGGTCATGATTGTGATCCTTTCAAAGATTCACGGTTTGTCGAGCGGAAATGCTCGGTTGGCCACAATAGCCAGAGCAGCCGCAGGCTGATCCATTTTGGGACAACACACCAAATGAGGTGTGTTATCCCAGAAGAAGTGACTCAGTTGAGTCGGTTGATGGTGCGATTGGCTTGATGTGCAAGCTGTTGAATTTCTTGAGCATCATCAACGTCGTTGACTGGAATGGGTTCGCAAAACGGCTCATAGGTCTGCATACAGACCATGTGCAACATTTTCTCGGTTTCATCGACGATGCCCATCATTCCATAGTTGTGGATATCTTGGTCTGGTTCCCAACCATTGTATTTCTTGATGTTTTCGGAACCAGAATCCTTATCAGTGTGGTAGATGAGGATGTCATTTGAAGGTGTGAGTTTAAGTGCCATTGGTTATGATTCTCCTGTGAGCGGAAGTGCTCGGTTAGACGAAATGTCCAGAGCAGCCGCAGGCTGATCTCTTTTGGAACGACACACCAACAAGGCGTGTACGTTCCAGAAGAAGTGACTCAGGATTCTCCTGATTCTTTTTCACGGTTCCAACTTGATGCGTAGCCACCACAGAGAACCATGATGAGTAGCAGGATTGGTGGGAAGATGAGGATGAGAACGATCGTTGCAATGAGCAAAGCCCATATGATTATGGTTTTCATACTGGTTCACCTTGGTTGATACTAAACAAAGGTAGCAGATTCATTGGTTTAGCTCCTGTCTGAGGAAGGCCAGTCGATCTCCGCTGTCATAGCAGCGTCAACACGATGGACCTTGTTTACTGGTTGTTCCTTGAGCAGTTGCTGAAGAAAACCGGTGATTACACCCCTTGAAATAGGGGTATTTTTGTTGACCAGAGTGATGATGTCCTCGGCCTGTTTGTTGGTCATGGTGATCATTTCATTGATCCTTTCCTGATGGTCCATTCAATGACGAATGGTCCGAGTTGAAGTTGATGGTGACTCCTCCAGAACCCATGAAGGGTTGTTTTGGAGGAGTCACACGTTCTTTTATTCGCTCCCTTGGTCAGCGATTATAGAAGCAATGACTGCTTCATCTGGTTCATTTCCAAGACGTTTGCAGTCATGGAGATAGGCTTCGATAATCTCTTCGATGTAGTCAGGCATTGGTTTAATCCTTTCAGGGTATGATACGGATCCAAGTGTAGATCGTATCCTCATCCTCATCTGGTCCAGTTTGGGAGATGATCTTGGTTTCACCAAAGGTCATATTCTCCATCTGAAGTACCAACTTTTCAGCAGCAATCTGCTGACGTTGTTGAAGCCAAGTTGGGTTAGTTGCTTTATGGAACATATTCCCAACATTTACTGACTGGTTCAATGATTGGAGAGTTCCATCAATCTTGATACCTGTGCAGATCCAAGCTTTGTTTAACATGGTAATATCCATTGGTTCATTCTCTTCATTGGTTAGTTGCTCACACAGAGCTTTGAGATGAGTAAAGGATTGCTCGTAATCACGAGTAATCGACAGGTATTCAGGATGGTCTTCCTGAACGAACTCCAACTCCATTTGGAGGTTGGAGATGTGACCAACCAAGTGGTTGATTTTGTTGGCGAGAGGTGAAGTATTAGACATGGATTAGAATCCTTTCCAGTTGAATGAGCATACAACCATTAGAATAATGGTTGATGCAATGAATAGTTCAGCAGGATGTGCTGAGATGAAGTTGATGTAGTAATCAACAGTTTCTGGAGCATAGACAGTTTTCACGAGATCTTCTCCAGATGATTCATGATCTCATTCTTTATGAGTTCATCGTTATAGTTGCCCAACAAGTTGGGTTCCAACGGTCCATACTCAGGTACAAACTCGCTACCATCACCACGAGTGATATTCGTGTAAACGACTATGTTGAGGAACGGTAAGTAGCTCACACGGTAGTTGTCGAAGTTGATGGCGAGTTGGGTATCATAACGACGGTTCATGTCGTTGTATGAGGCTGATTTCAGGGTCTGTGTGTCCATTGAAGTTATCCTTAGCTATCTATCATAGGCGAAGCCTCCGACGCCTCCACTAGGGAGACGCCGGATTAGTTTACCAGTCGGCCACAACTGCGTCGTACTGAGCCTTCAGTTTATCGGACGCTTCCAGTTCGTCTGCGACGTCTTGGTTGAATCTCGCTACGCTGAGTTGTGCAGAAGTGGTTGTGGTTTTGGTGATACGTTTGTGGTTCTCCTCCACGTAATGGTTGGCAATATCGAGGCCTTTTCCAACGGTTGCTACTGAGTCAGTAGCTGTGTTGAAGGTGGTCTGGACTAGCTTGGAGAGTGAGCTGAACATGGACATGGTGTGTACCTCCTACGGTATGGTTGATGATGGCATGATGCCATAGAAGCCGCAGGCTAAGCGACAGTGGATATAGAGAGTGTAGGATAATGGGGGGGCATAGCTGTACTGGAGAATGAAGACCGGGGGGTCTAATCTGGAAGTGTACCTCCAGTGTACAAAACACCTGCCTCTGTCGATACATGTAATAATTTGAGAATATAAATTTTGAAAAATACCCTACACCTTTGTCGATATATACTAAGTTTTTCAAATATAAATTTATGATTTGGAGCGCATAAGCGAGTTTTATGATTTGGGTATCATATGCTCGGATACTTATTGATTCTCGACATTTTCATAACTCCGTGCTGCGCACTCCGTTATGAAATTCTCTCGAATTAATAAGTATCCTCGATCATCCAGGGAATGGGACATTCAAAGAATGGGACTTTATGGGTTGTCGAGGAGTCTTTCCCCAAAAGAAAGGCGACGAGACTGCGAAGGTTCCGCTACCTTCGCCTCTTGTTTGTTTACAAACATAGCTGTGCCAAGCTTTGTCCCCCTGGGGCCGGGCCGACCCACCTCCGTGGTATGGATTTTGAGGGTGAGCCTGTCAAGTTTTTGAAACAGAACAAATGTACTGCTTATGGGAGGTAAACCGGAATATTGTTCTGCTTTCCCTGGTTCAGAGAGAACAGGTGTTCTGCCTCAGATACTAAATGCAGAACAATTGACTTATTTTCATGGTTCTTTATATGAGGGGATGCGAGCTGGTGTAGTGGTAACACGGAGGGTTCATGCCTCTCAGCTATGGGTTCGATTCCCATGTTCGCAACCAAAGGATTCTCTGATGTGCAATGACCCATGTGACGACTGGTCGAAGATGCCGGTGAAAAAACCTGTTGACCCCAATGATAAGCCAAAGTAGAGATGCGCCATTGAAACTCTCCAGATCGAAAGGGAGAATAACCATGTCGTCATATCTAAGTACATCGTTGTGGTCCCTTTGTCGGTCACACCTTGAGGAACGCTCCTGAAAATGGAGCCTTCTTCTAAAGGTTAGGAAAGCGCCCTTTCAAGGCGACAATGCTGGGTTCAAGTCCCGCAGGCTCTACCAGAGAGAAGATCAATGAATACCGTTACATCACAGAGCTGGCGACGCTTCTATTGAATCACCTTGGGGTGGTTTAGTGGAGGGTATCCACAGAAGGACTGTAAATCTGGAACGGAAACGTGAGAGGCTCGACTCCTCACCACCTCACCAGATCCACGCTTATGATGATGTCGGTGTAGTTCATTGGTAGAACAGCAGCTTCCAAACCTGAAGAACGGGGTTCGATTCCTCGCACCGATGCCAACTTTCGTGCATCTAAGATACGAATAAGTTGGAAAATGATCCGGACAGGGAGTCCGGCCCGATGCCTTACCGCTTGGCGACACCCCAACAACCTTGGTACTAGGCAAAGGATTTGAACTTTCCTGACAACGGTTCACAACCGTGTCCCCTAACCCGTAGGAACCTAGCAAACATCTATTCAGAGGGTTGGATTTGCACCAACATCTCCACTCCAATGGTGGTGTCCTATCAAGCGGCTTACGAGTGGTCCCGCAGTTCCTAACTTAGACGACCTCTAAACTTGGTGTGAATAGATGGATTCGAACCACCGACACCCTGGGCTTCAACCAGGTGCTCTACCCCTGAGCTACATTCACAATCTTGATACGTCAGGTCGAGCCGACTTGTCCCAATTCTTGGAGGCAGTTCCTACTCCTCATGGGTGAGCTGATAGCCCGACGTATTTCTTGGTGTACCGGCAGGGATTCGAACCCTGGACGCGCGGGTTAAAAGCCCACCGCTCTGACCACTGAGCTACCGGTGCATTCTTTAGTTGAAGATACTGGGATCGAACCAATGACATCACGATTATCGGTCGCGTGCTCTACCTACTGAGCTAATCCTCAACAAAAGAATGTTGGCTCTCCACCTTGGATTCGAACCAAGAGCTTTACGGTTAACAGCCGTACCCCCCTGCCAATAGGGGCCGTGGAGAACAATTAGATATGGCCTTCCCCCAAAGAATCGAACTCTGCATTATGGGTTCGTAGCCCAAAAGCCGGAAACACCACCGGGGGGGAAGATTGGTCAGTGTAGAAGGACTCGAACCTACGACTTCTCCCTTCCAAGGGGAGCACTCTACCATACTGAGCTATACACTGATATTGGTGCCGCCACGAAGAGTCGAACTCCGGACATCCTCTTTACAAGAGAGGCGCTCTACCAACTGAGCTATGACGGCGAAATGGGGGGAGGGAATTTTCCTTATTCATCTGCTCACCCCGGTTATGGGAGGGTGAGTACAAGCGTCTCACCCGATCATGTCGGTTGATTTGGTCGCTTGGTAAACTGATGAATAATGTTTTCCATGAGGGGTACTTACTTCCTTGGTTCAGACCCGTCAACAGAAAAGGGAGGCCAAAGCCCCCCTGATCCGAGATATATGATCACCTCCATGTAAGAGGACAGCCAACCTCTATGTTATGCCACGGAAACAAATCCAGTTTCAATAAGAGAAAGGTCAGATCCTTCCCACGGAAGAGAAGTCGCAGGATTGATTTTGAAGTCGGTGATGTTGTACTGAAGCGGTAACCCAACTGGGATCGTCTCACTGTCATAGTCCACACCGGAGAGACGCACAGTGTGCTTCAGTCCTGTGGGTGAGTTCTGACCACGAGTCGTTTGGCTGACCATCACAAAGTTCGAGATGTTGGTCGCACCTGTGTAAGCACTCAGGTTCACCGTCTGACGTTGATCAGGAGCGATAGTTGTCATACCTGTGGTCGGATCATCATCGGCCAGAGCTGCAAGGCTGCCCTGCCATTGTTCGTATGCACCAGCACTGATGGGACGCAGAAGATCCAGACGAGCATTCCGAGTGTCACCGTCGGCGACGATGATTTCAGAGATATGCTGAGTAGCACTCAGGGTTTTCGTAAACGCACAACCCAAAGAGAAAGTGACAGGAGCCACGTAGCTGTTTGGGTTTGCGTTGAACAAGATTGTGCTGCCCAACGTGCCGTTGATGTAGATCTTCAGCTCGATCTCCAGAGTGGTGACTGTGTATTTGATGTCAACAAAACCGACTTTGCTGTCGGTCAGCGGGATCGTGCAGTCATCATTCAGAGAAGAACCACTACCATCATACAGGAAAGCTATAAGAAAATACCCACGGGTTGACGTTGCTTTGCGGATATGAACCAGGGTATTACCTTGGATGTCATAGCATTTGAACAGAGTTTGAACATCGCTGTATCCTGCCTCACCTGCGTTGTAGATCCGGAAGTGGAACCACGTTTCATCTCCAGTCGAAGGCGTGAACTGAGGAGAGTTCAAAGTTTCATAATTGCTCATGGCAATCGAGTATGGAACGCGGGCAGAATCGAACGTACCCGGAACCGATCCCGCAACAGCAGTCGGCCAATGGGCAATGTTGTTTGAAGCGAAGAGGATATTGGGCATAGTCTTTTCCTTTGGTTTAGTTTCCGTCTTTGTAGAGACTGACGACAATGTCGTCCAGATAAACGTTATTGTTGTAGCTGGTGCTCGTGGAGAAGGTGAAAGACAAACGAACTTTGCGAGTCAAAGCTGGCATGTAAATCAAGGGGCTGTAATCACGAGTCCAAGAACTGTTTTGAAGATTTTGATAAGACTGGCTGTAAGAATTTAGCACAACGTTTGAAGCATCCAGATACTCAAAGACACCAATCAAATGGTGGTCAAAAATGTGCGTGTAAGTGTCCAATGCGTAATCCAGTTTACCCAAGATCAAACCAGCGTCAATGTCAGCATGGAGACCCACATCAATATCAATCACTTGGCTCATGGATGGGATAGTTTCCAGAGCAAGGTGTGATGAAAAGTACCAAGGGTTGCCTCCGGTAGGGATACTTGTACCTGTCTGAGCCACACTGGTTGCAACGATACTGTTTATATCCCCAATCACAGTCCAACCAGTCATATCCCCAGATTCAGCACTTGGGTTCACAACGGCAAGATCAGCAAGACGAGTTGGCTGCCACATCACATAGGCTTCGTTGTGATAGAGTTGTCCACCTTCATCTCCACCAAGACCAGTGATGACAGCACCTGTTCCACTCATGACATCATCACGAAGCTCAACCCACATACCTGTGGGAATCAAAATGATTTGTTGTTGAACATCTGTTCGTAGATACATCGAGATACCTGTGGCGATCAGAGTCTTGTGGTCAAACATGTTCTGTTTCAGATCTTGGCTCAGACCAGAAACAGCATACGTGAAATACTCTTCGTTGATGATGGGTTCGACCAGACCTGGAGTGATACCATTTGTAAAACCAACATCAACACCAAGGAAGTTCACGGCTGTGACTTCGCAGGTGATCTCAACATCATCGAATGAAAGACTGGTTGTAAGTGTCTTGCCGGTCTCACCAATCAGCATGACTCCGTCAGCATACCATTGGTAAAAGATGTTTGCTTTGGGACTGGCGTCAATAACACCAGGGTTAGCCGTCAACACTGATGGGATCTTGAAATCACCAGTCAGATATGGAGGGAAAAGAAAGGTCGGGGCATACCGAACAATTGGAACAGCAGAACCCTGACCCAGCATTGAGGTATGCCCGCGTTCACCTTCCATGATGGACGGGTTGATGTGGCG
>Ga0306912_1001531_pt1 | contig 10281 bp, 11 predicted proteins | sample AntRauFillE10628_FD_190443 | JGI IMG/M metagenome (GOLD analysis project Ga0306912, IMG submission 190443) | Saline lake microbial communities from Rauer Islands, Antarctica - Metagenome Filla E10 #628 (v2) (version 2) | ecosystem: Environmental > Aquatic > Non-marine Saline and Alkaline >... | reverse complement strand
GTAAGCATCCCACAATGCGCCGCGCTTGCTGTAAGGGCTGGACAGTGCCACCAGCTTGCCATCCAGGGTGGCCATTGCCGGGCGGATAGCGTTAATGATTTCGTGGTCCGGGTTGGCGCTTTCTTCCGAACGCCAGAACGCTATTTCGTCAGCAATGCAGCAGGCCACGGTGTAGCCACGCACAGCCCGGAAGCTGGCCGTATGCACCTCAATGGCAGTGCGGTTGCTTAGCTCTATAGCCTCTTTGTCCTCACGGACAATCATGCGCTCTAACATGGGGTTTGAATGCAGCAGGCCGGATATGTAACGGAAGGCGCTGCGGGCCTGTTTGCGGTCAGCCGCCAGCACCATGACGGTGGCCACCTCGCCAGGGCTGAGGCGGTCGGTGTAGTCGTTGAAGGCTGCTTCATACACTGCCAGCAATGCCGCTGATTGGCTTTTACCGCCACGCCTACCCACCACTAGCCACAACTCATCAAAGGCGCTTGCCGGTACGCTCTTGCGGCCTGTGAGACTGAGGAAGTCAGGGCGCTCGGCATCGCTCAAGGGCAGGCCATAGAAGCCAGCCAACAATGCCCGCCACTGGTGCCAGGTATCGCCCGCGAACTGGTCGCCAAACAATGCCGGGTCTGTCATCACATCCCGAATGGTTACGCTCATGTGCTGGCCTTGCGAGCTAGGTATTCGTTAAGGCTTGGCAAGTCCTTAGCCTGTCTATCGAGGCCCAGCTTGCTGAGTATCCCCTGTAATCCGTTGGCGGCTTGTACCCACTTGCCCACGTCAAAATCAGCACCACCAGCAAGCGCCTGTTCCTGTTGTGCCAGCCAAAACTCAAGCCATAGGGCGCGCTCCACTAGGCTGCGCTTGGCATAGCTGAGGGTTTCAGCGCCTCCCAGATCATCCGTGAAGGCCCGGAAGCGTTCGCGCATTTCCTGGGCAATAGCCGTTCGCCCGTCTAGCTCTGAGAGCCATCCGGTATTGAACTTACTTGGCGGGGTTTTTGTGGTCATATCTCGCTGTATATCCGTTGTATATAGGGCCTATATTACCACGTATTGGCCACATATAGGCCACATTTTTAACAAATAAAGAATAAAAATCACTAGATTCAAGTACATAAAGCCACTGTACGGCCCCATCATAGGGAACTGTTCCAAAGTTCAAAGGTGTAAACGTCAAAAAACTTGCAGCGAGAGGGTACTGGGCAAAAAAATGCGGGGTTTTTGCGCTATGGTTTCGGGGCTATAACGGGGCGTTTGGGCTTCGTTTGCTGAGTGAGAAAGTTTGCTCTCCTAAAGAATCAGGAGCGTGCAGATTTTGCGGCATCCGATTTTTAATCCGTTTAATACAAGGTGTATTAACCCGCAAAGCCACGCCCCGCAAGGGCTACAGGGCATTAATACGTTTAATACAAAAAGGGGACACACGGGGGGGATACGCTCCACAAAGGGGGGGTCTGTGTGTGTGTATGTATTAGTGTCTTAATAACCTTAATAACTGCTCTACAGCCCTTGCGCTGCAACGCTTACAGCTTTAATACAAAAGTGTCTTAAAACGTATTAAACGTATTAAAAAAGCCCCGCAAAAAGCGAGGCTAACGGGGCGAATGTATGAAGCTATTGCCGCATAACAATGATTTTTTTGCTGTCGGGTAGGTACTCGGCATCGCCTTGTTCGATCAGCGTTCTGATTACAGCGTTCTGCTCGTTGATGTGGAGCGCCTTATAAGCTCTGCTGCGACGCTTCAACTGACTGGTATATATGGGCTTGCCCTTCTTCAATACCTCCCTGACTTGATCTAATGCTTTTGTGGTTTCATGTGATCCGCTAATGGCTCCAGATTGCTCCACTAGGGAACTTGCGCGGCGATACAGTCCCAACCGGATTTTATAGGCCAGTTCCACATCATCGGCGTTGATCTCGGTACGCTTGGCAGACAATGCGAACAGCCCTGCCAGTTTCAAGGCTTGTTCACTTAGGCGGCCTCCCATCAGGCCATCAGCGAACTTGATAGGCTCGGCGTGTGTCCGGTCTTGTTCGATGTATTCTTTAAGCCCTCCGGCTGTCATTTTAATATGGGTAGGCTTAAGCCTTGCGACAAAAGCGGCGGCCTCTATAGCATCAGGGCTTGGCTTAAACTCCAGCCCTTCATACCGCTTGTCCGGCATCAATTCGGGTGCCACATAGATCACCCAGCGGTTGTATGCACCCATCTCGGCATCGTCCAGCGACAAACTCCGCAATGTTGATTCCGCCGTAGTTGTGGCGAACACACTTAAGCGCGGATTGTGTACCGTTTCATATCTATTTTTAACGGCGTTGCCTGGGTGGATCTTCCGCAATGCCCTGTTGTATATCTCCATCAGGTAGGACAAAGCCTGTTGCTTGTGTGAGTCGTTGGAAGCCGCTTTCAGCCACTCGGCAAACTCATCACTTTGCACGTAAACAGAATGGTTTTTTGCCGCTTCAATAAGGTCGTGCAAACCCTGCTTACTGCTAGGCGCGGCGCTTTGAACGTCCGGTATGTTTTCCCCTGATACTGTAAAATCAAGATCCAGTTCCGTTATCAGCTTATTGAGCGGGTCGCGTAATTCCTCTTTGCCAAAACCCGTTTTTGCCAACGTCAGGTAATACTCGTTAAAGCCCAAACCCTGGCGGCTATCAATCGTAACCTTTGTTTGAGCAAAGGCGGTTAGGGTGGCGAGTGCAGTCCATCCAGCCGTATAGCGGCATGGGTAAGTCATGGCCCCGAGTATGTACTCCTGAATAGCCCCAAGGCCGTCAGGGAGTTGATACAGCTCATGAGGTAGCGGCGGCAAGTTAAACTCTGGCCCGCTGATCTCTGTTTCGGCGCTTGCGGTAAGCCTTGCCAGTTGGTCGGCGGTGAATCGTGACTGTTCTGGCGGGCCTCCTTTCATGCCGTTTTCACGTGCAAAATGAATAAGCGTTCCAATGGTTCGCCCTTCGCTGCGCTGTATTGAGTCCCATGTTTTTTGAAACTTGGCATCATCGTGTTTCGGTGCCTGGGCGCTCCACTGGTATGCGTCAGCATGGCCTGTATCGCCTAATTCATGCTTTACAGCCGATACGATATTAAACCAGTGGTGGTACCCCTCATCATTGTTCGGAATCCACTTGAGCAAGTCCGGCACCTTATGGCTATGCTCTCCCGCTTGTGGCGCTGTTCCCGTTTCGGGCTTGGCTTTGGGCTTAGTCACCAAACAATGACGCTCTGCGATCTCATCAAAGGCCCACAAAATAGCCTCTATGTCGTCAGCGGTAAGCTCCACCAGATCGGCGGGGGATACTTCCGACAATGTTTTGCTGTCGTCACCGTCAATATCAGTCCATTGATACGGCTGGCCGGTGTCTGGGTGGATCTGGTAGGCAACGAATTGTTGCCCTTTGCCCAGAATCTCAATCTGATTTTTCACCTCGCGGCGGGTGTCAACTTTGCCATCTTCCGCAATCGGGTAGACTTCAGGCGATAGCTGTTTACTTTGTGGCGCTCTCGTTTTGTACGGAATCAGAAATTTAGGCGCGTTACCCACTCTTATCAGCTTTTCGCCGGTACGCTTTGCCAGCAGTGGCCGGATGAAAGCCAGCAGGTCAGCAGCCATCCCCGGATGTGGTGTATCAACATCAAGCCCCTGAGTGCTCCATTCATCGGGCGCGGGCATTCCGCAAATAATGCCGATACCAGTACCGGCCCGCCATTCGTCAGCGCGGCGCGGGTTGTTCTGCCAGTTTTTAGCATCAGCGCCAGCAGGGTATTTCTTTTTAGGCGCAAGAAAGCAACAAGGGTAATTGTTTAGCAGCTTATTGGCTGATTTTTCATCAATAATGCTATACTCATTTTGTACCTTATCGAATGCGCCCCCGCTTGCCTGCCCAGCTTCGGGGGTTTCTCGTTTCAGATCGTCCATTATTCGCCCCCCTCATCCTGAAACCTGAACAGGTCAGCCACAGCCACACACTTACACCCACTGATCTCCTGAATGGGCAGTGAGCCGTTGCTGATAGCGTTGGTGATGATGTAAGCCGGTACACCCACCACATCAGCCACACGGCTGAGGGCGATGTACTCGCATTGGGTGCCGTGGTTGTAGAATGCGCCAGGGGTGCGATTCATGCCGACACCTCACGACTTTTCAGCCAGGCATCAAGATCACTTTTGCGGTAAAAGCAAAGCTTCCTGCTAAGTTTGATTTTTCGTGGAAAAGACGCATCCCGTTCAGCAAGTCGCCATAGAGTAACTGGGCTTACATTTAGGTAGCTTGCGGCCTGTTTAAGCCTGAGATGTTCGTCAGTGGAAACTGACGTTTGGGGGGTATTTGCGATTGCTGTTTGCATCTTAAAGGCTCCTAAACATTCGTTTAATTTCAGAGCCTTAAGCTTAATTTTTAGTGTTCTTTGCTTCGGGATACAGAATGGAGGATAAAACGCCCCCCAATCTGTACCCCGTTTAATCAGTTCTTGCCGTTGTTAGACTCCATTTTCTCGCGCCACTTGTTACTCTGGCGTCTGAATGCCTGTTTAACACTCTCACCGGTTTTCGTATTATTGGAGTCCTGGCCATTGAGTGAAGCAAGAGCTATGGAAACAATCTCATAAAAATCCTCTCCTCGTTTTCTGTTAAAATTCTCAAACCAAAATCCCTCTAAAGCCGAAAGATAACGAATATTCTTACCGGCAGGGTCGCCGAGCTTCCGGTCTAAACTGTCGACTTGATAATCATCTCCACGCAAAACAATCTTCGCTCTAGTGATAGGTGCATGGTCTCCAAAACTGCCCGCCTCTGTCTTTGCAACTTCCAGATTGTGCCTGAGCAATTCGGCGCGGGGGTCACTGGAAAGCTCGCCCTCTCGAGTCTCAAGCTCTTTCAGCTTGTCGAGTTCTGCCAGCGCCGCATTAATTTTGTCGACGGCCTTTTCAATATGTCGATCAATCCGGTCGCGCTGCTCAATACGTTCTTTTGTATAGTCAATTAGGTTAATAACACTATCAGCCAGATACTCGGGCGAGTGTTTGTGGCCGCCTGCAATCCACTTGAAATGGTCGATAAGCTGCTTTCTCATCTAACAGCCCCCATTGGTGCGGGGTCCGTTACTTCGTCCTCCTGAGGGCTGTTAGGTGCATTCCAGTCTCCACCCAATGCCCTCATCAGGCCCGCCATATCATCAAGATCCTGACGGTAATAATTCTTGGCAATCATGTCCGTATTTTTGTGGCCAACCAAACGAGCAATTTTTAACAGTGGAAAACCGCTGTTGACCAAATCAGATATAAAATTGTGCCGGAAACAATAGAAGTGAATTTCTTTGCGAACGCCAGCGAACTCCTTTACATCCGCCCATGCCTTCCGGTGGCAATCGCCGCCCATTTCATTGCCGGTTTTTTCATTAACAAACAGGTAGCCGGTTTTCGGGTTCCCTTGCTGCGCACTCCACTCGCTCAAAACATAATCAAGCTCGCCAGTTATAGGAAAGCTAACCGCTATAGGGTCGGCATGGTGAGATGTCTTATGTGGTGTGAATTGCAGCACTTGTGTCTTGCTGCGGAAGTCCTGGCGAATGTCGGACCACCTTAAACGACGAATATCACCAGGGCGCATACCTGTAAGCCGCGCAATGTGCGCGAATGGAATAAACCAGTGCGGATAGGCAACTGCATCAAGATCTGCGAGGTGCGGCTTTCCATGCTTGCGGCTGTTGGCGCGCTTGGTTTTTCTAAGCTGGGCGAATCTCTTAAGTCCGGCCTGTATTTTCTTCCGTTCGCTCTCTCCTAGTAGATCCCGTTTCAAATCCATTTCTTCGTCAGCCTTTTTTTGATGGTCCCTTTCGGTGGCCGTCATCCGACTAAGTGAAATGCTTTTTAATGGGTTTTCAGAAATCACAGGGTCATCGTTCGGGTCGTTGTTCTTCACGCCAGCCGCATAATTAAGCATCCCTTTGAATGCGCCCCATGCTCGAACCAATGTGGCGCGACTGACTCCCGATTTCTTCCGGTCGTTTTCCCATGCGCGAATGTCAGCAGCCGTTAGGTGATCCATATCACGATCAAAAAACGATCCAAAGTTGCTGTTTATGATGTTGGCCGTTCCCTGCCCTGCGCTGGATATAGACTTAATGTGTGGTTTGTATATTTCGTCGAAGAAAACGCCAGTGTTCACAAACCGCCGCTTCTTAGACTCCTGCTCTGAGTCGCGTAACTGTTCCTCTGTCTGGCGTTTTACATCTTGAGGGTCGACACCCTCGCGAATTTTGCGCCGCCACTCTGCGGCAAGGTCGGCCATAACCTGGGGGGTTTCATCGCCATTGGCCAAACTGCCCAGAGTGACGGTCTTACGCTTGCCTTGCTGGTTTGTATACCTGAGTCGCCAAGCTCCGCCACTTTGCAAAACGATGAAGTAAAAGCCAGGCACATCACCGTGTAATTCATCTCTCGGTTTTGCCTTGGACCGGAACTTGCGTAAACGCTCTACTGTGATTTTTTGTGCCATGGCCCTGCCCTCGGGTTTAAAGCGATATGTTTTGGCCGTGTGGCCTATATGTGGCCATTATAATGAAATGAATAGAATAAAACAGAGGGCTATAGAAATGCAGAGGTTTACAGAAAAACCATATAAATCAGGCGTTTTACGTGTAACAGGATGTTTTTAATAGACTTTCGAGAGCGAGGGGCGATCCTTTGACATGGCAGAGGTCGGCAGTTCAAATCTGCCTGGTCCTACCAGAATTCGTAATGAAATGAGCCACTTACAGCCTAGCTGAGTGGCTTTTTTTATGCCTGTATGATTTTTTCCTATCGTGTGTGGCCGATGTGTGGCCATTCTTAATCGGTCGCACCACCTGCCTAGTGGTGGTACAGCCAGGAGGGCACTGGCACTATCCCCCCAGACTTGACACCCTCACGGCATCCGTTCAACTTGGCTATATACCCACTAGCCGGACGTATTCATGCGTAAACTTCTACTAGCTGCCGCACTCTTATTGCCACTCATCGGCCATGCTCAAGACCAAAGCGAATATCAGGTTCAGAAACTGGTTAAGCTGAAAGCGGAAAATGCTTGTCTGTTGTTGGCGAACGTCACACTGCATACCAAAGACTATAGGGCGCTGGCGATCCATATTGAGCCAGAAACGAAAGGTTTAGAGGTTCCTGAGCGGGATGGTTATTTCATCGCCACTGCTTATAAATACCGAACGGATGGAGGCGTCTTTGGTTGTATATTTCGGGATTTCCGAACAAATGGCCTGATACAGCTTATTAGTTTTGGCCATGTTGGTGGCTATGAAGGAGACCTTAGCAATACTGTAAAACTTTTATACTGAGCGCCTCATCTCCTGAGTCGATTACCTTCTTGGCTTTGCGGTAAGTCTCGCCTGACCAGCCTACGGACTTGGCGGCTATGTCGCGGGACATTCCCCTTTCAGAGCAAGGCGCAAATGTTTGCGTCTTGGTATTGTCCCCTCCATGCCTCCCAGCCAGCGCCACCTCAATCCGCCTTGCAATCTCTACCCGCTCGCTTGCCTTGCTTGGCACTGCCTCATTACGATAATTACGATAACGAGCGCACACCCTAGCCATTCTGTTCACACCACTTTATAAAGCCCCGGCTAAGCCACTGCGGATTGTGGCCGGTATGGTCGCACAGGTGCCTGAGCATCGGCCCGCATCGCATAACATCGTCAAACGCCTGTTCAAACTCCACGCCAGCGCCTTTAATGCCTTGCCAGTAACTACGGGCATCATAAATCAGCAGCGCCAATGTCGAGCACCATAGATGGTGACAAGCGTCGCCGTCGTCAATAGGTGGGATTTTGAATGGATCCCGAACCATACGCGGGGGGACGGCGCCCCAGGAGTGTGACCCGTGCCCACGCATTCTTTTAGCCCTTCACTGGGGGTTTAGGGGCAGGCTTGCCCTTGCGCTTGCGCTTCCCCAGCTTCAGGCCGAATTTTAACAAGTCGTTTTCCTTTCTCTTAACCCTGTAAGTGCAGGGTGATTCGTTGGGTTAGGGTCTGGGCGCTCGGCTTGGCGGTAACGCCCATGTGATCCATTAGCCGGACTGTTAGCGCATCCGTTACCGGCTGGCCTGTCAGCTTGGCGTTGAAGAACTCGGCGCGGGTCATTGGCCCGCCTTGGCTCTGGTACTGCTCATAATCTTGGTCGTCTACTGCGTAACGGCGCTGTTTCATAAAATCACCTCAAGTTGTCCAGATTCCAACAGCCGGTTGAAGCCGTCACTCGATACCAGACGGGCGTAGTCCATCGGTGCCACTTCCAATGTCTCCAAAGGCTGCCACTTAAAACCAGCCGTACCCTGGGAGCGGTCGGCGTTGTTGCTGCGGATCTTCACCACTTTGCTGTTGATGTAGGTCGGCACAATATCTGCCAGTGCACTGCGGGCGCGTTCCAATTGAATTAAATCCGTTTCGGCTGCGATCCTGGCCACGGTTTCTTTTTCCGTGCCGGTCATCAGCTTTGTGTGTTGGGTAGGTGCCAGCCACGCTGCCCACTGTTGAAGGTCTGCAAAGTGTAGATGCTCGCTCCACTTGTCTGCGGCTGGCCAGGTAATCAGGCTCATGGGCGCTCGGCCATTTATTGCCGATAACATGGCACCGGCAATTTGTCCGGCCTGCTCACTGTTCAAACCGTGATGTTTAACAGTGCTGGCCAAGTGGCGGATTAAGAAGGCGCCATCGGTGGTGGCTGGCTTGTTCAGCAATGCCGCATACGTTTGGATCATCCCTGGCACTGCATCGCCCCGTGGTGTGTCTGCGCAGTCAATCAGCGCCACCAACTTCGGAGCAATGGCATCATGGTCTGCACTGGCTGTTGCTTTGCTTAGCCGGTCTTGGGCGCTGGCAATGGCGGCATCGACCAATGGCAAAAGGTTGTCGTGTGCTGTCTGTGCTGCTTCGGTGTACATTTTCATGATTTGCCCTCCTGGGGCTTAGAGTAAATCGGCGTAGTTGATCTGGCGGCGTTGGCCGTTGAGTGCAATCAAACCGGCGGCGGCGTTGGCTCTGTCGTCATGCGCACCTGGGGCATGGTTCACACTGTCGCGCCCTTGCTTACTGGTCTTCCGTTCCAGCCCAGCGAATTGAACAATCAGCTTTTCACACGGCGGCAATTCAACGCGGCCCGAAGTGATGGCGGGCAGTGCGTCGAGGTACAACTCGCTGCGCGGCTTCGGGCTGTATTCAATGGTGATCCCGTGCTTTAGAAATTCATCAGCAGGCCAGCTACCGGCGTACTTGTCCGAATGCACTTGACGCACTGAATAGGATTTCATAACGGCGGCATATTCTTCGGTGATAACAGCAGGCACCCCACGCGTGGCGCGTATCAGATCCACCACCATCCGGTTATTTTCCTTATGGCCGATGGCCAGGGTGTATTCGTCTTGACCACCACCTGCGGGGTCAACAAAGGCCACATACTTGTTGCGGCTGTTGAAGGGCAGTTCCAGCGGATCGGCGCGGGTAACGGCTTCGACCAACTCGCGATTGATGAACGCCTCAAGATCGCTGCGGAACTGAGCGCCGTATTCTGCCTTGGCTGATTCAGGGTCGCGGTCGTACGCTTGTTCGATCACCCGCTGCGGCAGTGACGGGTTCATGGTCTTGCTAGGTGCCTGGGCAACTAATACTTGCGGGTCATGGCTGCGGAAGTAGCGGCGGTATGCGTCCCACAGTGCGCCTCGCTTGCTGTAAGGCGATGACAAGGCCACCAGCTTACCGCCTAACGTGGCCATAGCAGGGCGTATAGCGTTGATGATTTCGTGGTCCGGGTTGGCGCTTTCTTCCGAACGCCAGAACGCTATTTCGTCAGCAATGCAGCAGGCCACGGTGTAGCCACGCACAGCCCGGAAGCTGGCCGTATGTACCTCAATGGCAGTGCGGTTGCTTAGCTCTATAGCCTCTTTGTCCTCACGGACAATCATGCGCTCTAACATGGGGTTTGAATGCAGCAGGCCGGATATGTAACGGAAGGCGCTGCGGGCCTGTTTGCGGTCAGCCGCCAGCACCATGACGGTGGCCACCTCGCCAGGGCTGAGGCGGTCGGTGTAGTCGTTGAAGGCTGCTTCATACACTGCCAGCAAGGCCGCACACTGGCTCTTACCGCCACGCCTGCCTACCACTAACCACAACTCATCAAAGGCGCTTGCCGGTACGCTCTTGCGGCCTGTGAGACTGAGGAAGTCAGGGCGCTCGGCATCGCTCAAGGGCAGGCCATAGAAGCCAGCCAACAATGCCCGCCACTGGTGCCAG
>Ga0306912_1001528_pt1 | contig 10288 bp, 7 predicted proteins | sample AntRauFillE10628_FD_190443 | JGI IMG/M metagenome (GOLD analysis project Ga0306912, IMG submission 190443) | Saline lake microbial communities from Rauer Islands, Antarctica - Metagenome Filla E10 #628 (v2) (version 2) | ecosystem: Environmental > Aquatic > Non-marine Saline and Alkaline > Saline... | reverse complement strand
TGGACTTTTTCTATCATTCCGCAGTCACCTACTCATCGCTCGGACTCAGCGAAATGCCGACAGGACATCTACGCTTCATGACCGCGATGGAGTCACTCACCGGCATCATCATCCTTACCTGGTCGGCAACATTCTTCTATAGCGTAATGGATCGCAGCCGACGTCCGGATTGTCCGTGAATCAAACTTCCTGAAATAGTTCTGACAATGCTTCACGAAGTTGTTTCCGAGCCCGATAGATTCGAGTCTCTACGGTCTTCCGGTTCGTTTTTAAAACTTCTGCGCACGCATCGTAGGAGTTGCCTTCCAAGATGCAGAAGATGAACGGGAACCTCAATTTATGTGGGAGCGTCTGAATGGCTGCTTCAATAGCCTTTAGAGATTCATTCGAACGCGTAGTCTCCTCAGGGTTCCGTGCGTCTGACGCTAAAGTGTCGCCCCGTTGAACGCCGGAGGTCTCGTCAATTTTGGCATCTAAGGATAGATCGCCTTTTCGCTTCTTATTTTTGCGCAGGTAGTCCCGGCAGAGATTTCCGGCAATCGAAAACATCCATGTGCTCACTTTAGCCTTGGGACGAAAACGATCCGCATTCTGATAGACACGAAAAAACGTCTCCTCGGTTAGTTCAGTCGCGTCGGCTTCATTATGAACATAGCGATAGATGAACCGAAAAAGAGGTTCCCGGTGCCGAGACATTAACTCTTTGAGTCCGGCTTCCTCTCCCTGCCTGATCTTTTCGATTGATCGTATATCTAAGTCCATTGACTCCATTCATAAGATCACTCCGGTTGGCTAAGTGCTTTGACTGCCAGTTCGCGTAACTTTTCCTGTTTTTCTGCAGGCAGCACGTTCAACATGTCGTAATAATGTTGGATCGACAACACTTGAAGTTTCCCATGGATCTCGTGGATTCGGTGGATGGCGACATCGACTTCAGGCACATATTGATCTTCATTCACCAAGATTTTGCGCAATGCTCCGATACGAGAATCGGACTTTTCGGTTAGAAGATTCCGTTGACTGCGATACTCCGCTTCAAACGAGTCAATTGCCGTTCTTTCCGTCTCGGTCAGTTCAAGTGCTTCATGTAGCCACTGGTGATGCCCATGGGGCATGTCGTTGTCCCATGCCGACTGGCTCTGCGCGATCCACTTTGCCGTGACGAATGAAGCGCCGACACAAATAGCAATGATGACTGGCACCACCGCGATCAACGCGAGAATGCCTTTCGTTCGATTTGATCGACTATTGCCAGTCATAAGCTTAATCTCCTAAATTCAAAAATTGGGTTTCCTTGAAAACTTCAAAATCCAAGGCAGTGACTGCACGGCTTTGAGTTTCTGCGGCGCGAAGTGAGCCAGAGGTCACCACCATGGTAGAGGTCACGCTGAGGAAAAGTGTGATCGCCAAAACGCCAAAGGCCACGCCTTTCTGCGGCAAGAGCCCAAAAAGCCAGTCGAAACCACTCATGGCCTCCGCATCGCTCGAAGCCAAACGAACCCGTCGAAGCACATTGGCTTCCAGATTGGTCGGGCAGGTCGGCAAGACGCGATCCCTCTCTGCCCTTAGTAATTCTTTAAATAGATGCTCTTTCATGCTCAGTTAAACGCCTTTCGACCTCAAAACCCTCAAAATTTTTATTTTCGTGCATTCTTGTGACTTTTCGTGGCCAAATTATTTTTCTGTTTTAAATTTCAATGAGACTTCCGCCAGGCCGCAGTAGAGCACGGGCACGACAAAGATGGTGATCACGGCGAGCAACATGCCGCCGAAGGAGGGGATGGCCATGGGCACCATGATGTCGGAGCCCCGGCCCACCGAGGTCAGCACGGGGAGCAAAGCCAAGATAGTCGTAGCACTGGTCATCATAGCCGGGCGCACCCGGCGGTCTCCAGCTTCAACTGTAGCGGCACGTATTTCTTCGATGCTCTTCGGGGCCTTTTCGCGGAAGATCTGCTGGAGGTAGGTGCAAACAATCACACCGTTATCCGTGGCGATACCGAACAGCGCGAGGAAACCGACCCAAACCGCGACACTCAGATTGATCGTCTCCATCTGGAACAGACTCCGTAAGTTGTGTCCAAAGAAATCGAAATTAAGGAACCACGGTTGCCCGTAAAGCCAAAGCATAATGAAGCCCCCTGACCAAGCGAAGAGGATGCCGGAGAAGACCAAAATCGTGGTCGAAACACGCTTGAACTGAAAATACAGAATCAACCAGATAGCAAAGAGTGCAATCGGCAGCACGACACGCAGCTTCTTCTCCGCCCGCACTTGACTCTCGTAACTACCGGTAAACTTGTAGCTGACGCCCGCCGGAATATTCAGCTCACCACTTTTGATTTTCTCTTGGAGAAAAGCCTGTGCCTGCTCAACCACTTCGACTTCGGCAGTGCCGTCCTGCTTATCAAAAATGACATAGCCGACGAGGAAAGTATCTTCACTCTTAATCACCTGTGGGCCACGCGTATAGCGAATCTCGGCCAACTCTCGCAGCGGTATTTGCGTGCCATCGGGCGCAGCCACGAGGACGTTTTCAATCGATTCGATACTATCCCGGAGTTCACGCATGTAGCGCACTCGCACGGGGTAACGTTCCCGGCCTTCAACCGTCTGAGTGATCGGCTTCCCTCCTACTGCGACCTCGATCACGTCCTGCACCATCTTGATCTTTACCCCGTAGCGGGCGATGGCATCGCGATCGATATCAATCTCCAGATAAGGCTTCCCGACAATGCGGTCGGCCAGCACAGCCGCGGGCTTAATCGAAGGCACTTGCTTCAAAAACTTTTCCATATCGAGCGCGACGGTTTCCAAGGTTTCTAGATCCGGGCCGTAAACCTTCAGTCCCATCGGCGCCCGCATTCCGCTTTGTAGCATGACGATACGCGCGGCGATCGGTTGCAACTTAGGCGCGGACGTCGTGCCAGGTATTTGTGCGGCCGCTATGATTGCATCCCAGATATCGTCGGGGCTTTTGATCTCGTCACGCCACTGGCGGAACGGTCGTCCATCCTTATCCAGTATCAGTTCACCAGACACATCGCGCTCAAAATCGTCAGCAGAACGGTCATACTTAAAGGATAAAATACGGCCTTCTTCGTCTGTAATATACTCCGACTTATAGTTAATAATCGTCTCAATCATCGAGATTGGCGCGGGATCGAGCGGACTCTCGACCCGCCCGAGCTTACCCACCGCAGACTCGACTTCGGGGATCGCATTGATCGCCATGCCTTGCTTACTCAGCACATCCATGACTTCACCAATGGAGGCATGCGGCATGGTCGTCGGCATCAGCAAGAAAGAGCCTTCATCGAGATCCGGCATAAACTCTTTACCCAGCCCCGGCACGGCATGCGCCATTTTGACGAAAGGTTTCGAGCTTTGAACCGATTCCGGCATCCACCCAAACAGGGCACCAAAACCGAGCCATACGGCGAATCCGAACACGATGATCAATGCGCTAAAGGCGAGGAAAGCTGTCTTCATTCGAAGAAGCACTGCCAATATGCGGGCATAAAAACGGATAAAGATATAGAAAAACCCGAGCAATCCGCCGACCGTGATCAGCACGAATAATATATTGTGAAAATGCTGTTCCGGACCGAGCGGCTTCCAGTCTGCCGCCAGCCAGAGAGCCACCAAGACCGCGACTACGAAGTTGAAAATAAAGAAGGTGCTGCGCTGGACTTTCTCTGGAATCTTCGGGCTACTGATATGGAATGCGGCGATGGCCACCGCCAGCGCGCCCAACCACCAAGGGAACCAGCTAATGAAAAAGGCACCCAGCAATCCGGCCACACCGATGCCACCCCAGAGTCCCAGCTTGGCTAGATGCGATTTATAGCGCCCCGCAATGAACCAATGCGCGAGCGGTGGAATAATCGTCAGAGCGACCACAATGGAGCCAATCAGAGCGAAGGTTTTCGTATAAGCCAGTGGACGGAATAGTTTACCCTCTGCCGCCTCCATGGTGAAGACTGGTAGGAAGCTGATCACCGTGGTTAAAACCGCCACTACGACTGCACCAGCGACTTCCGTGCAGCCACGATAGACGACTTCCAGGCGATTCTCCTCAGGCGGCGCATCGTCCAGATGCTTTAATATATTTTCAATCAGCACGACCCCCATGTCCACGATCGTGCCTATCGCGATCGCGATACCGGAAAGTGCGACCACGTTGGCATCCACTCCGAAGAGTTTCATACCGATGAACGCAAAGAGCACGGCCAGTGGCAGCACGCCCGAGATGAGCGCGGCACTGCGCAAATGCATGACCATCAAGACCACCACAATGATGGTGACCAGAATCTGCTGACGCACCGCATCTTCGAGAGTGCCGAGGGTTTCGTGAATCAGCCCGGATCGATCGTAGAACGGCACAATTTCCACTTGGCTGACGGTGCCGTCTTCCAAGGTCTTCTTGGGCAGACCGGATTCGATCTCTTTGATCTTTTCTTTGACTCGCTGAATCACCGCCAGCGGATTTTCACCGTAGCGTGTGACCACAACGCCGCCGACTGCTTCGGCACCCGCTTTGTCCAAGGCACCGCGCCGCAGCGCAGGGCCGTATTCAATGTTCGCGATCTCGTCGAGAGTGATCGGCACATTATCACGCTGAGTGATCACGGTCTTTCGCAGGTCATCTAAATTCTCAATAAAGCCGAGCCCTCGAATCACATATTCGACTTTATTGATCTCAATCGTGCGCGCACCCACATCAAGATTGCTTCCACGGACCGCCTCGAAGACTTCGTGCAGCGCTATATTGTAGGTCCGCAAGGCGTCCGGATCGACATCGATTTGGTATTCCTTGACATAACCACCAATGGATGCGACTTCCGCCACTCCATCGACCCCTTGAAGCGCATAGCGCACAAACCAGTCCTGCGTGCTCCGAAGTTCTTGCAGATCCCAACCTCCCGTCGGTGCCCCTTCCGGGTTCATGCCTTCGAGCGTATACCAGAAGACTTGCCCCAACGCGGTGGCATCGGGGCCGAGCGTCGGCGAGACGCCCTGTGGCAGGGTGCCTGATGGCAGGCTATTGAGTTTTTCGAGGATACGACTACGCGTCCAGTAGAACTCGGCATCCTCTTTGAAGATGATGTAGATCGACGAGAACCCGAACATCGAATAGCTGCGGATCGTTTTCACCTGCGGCAGGCCGAGTAGGGCGGTCGTCATCGGATACGTGATCTGATCTTCGATGTCCTGCGGCGAACGCCCCATCCATTCGGTGAAAACAATTTGCTGGTTTTCACCAATGTCAGGAATCGCATCGACCGGCACCGGATCACGCGGCAGCAGATCTGACTCCCAGTCGAAAGGAGCCACCGCGATGCCCCAGACAATCAGGGCGACCGTGAAAAGAACGACGACGAGTTTATTCTCGAGGCAGAAACGTATGAGGGAATTGATCATGATTTATTAACCACAGAAGACACAAAAATCTTTGTTCTGTGAGAGCTGATGTGAATTGCAAATGTGCAAGTGCCAGTGCCAGTCGTATTGAGCTGCGTTTATTTCCTTCATGTCTATTGTAAATACGTTTTTAATATTCGTGAATTCTTGTGCATTATCGTGGTTAAAACTCAGCTTTTATTTGGCCACAAAAAGGCACGAAAAAGCACAAAAAGAAGGATGCTTAAACAGGATCTAAAATATAGCGTTTTATATAGAGTTTAGGGCTGCCAAAATTGAGCAGCAGGCCGTAGCGCTTGCCGCTGCCGCGAAGGTAGCCGAGTAGTTGCGATACGTGGTCGTCGTTGACTGATCGAACCGCTTTTAACTCAACGATTAGTTCGTTAGCCACAAACAGATCGGCATTTAGATCCCCGAGGATCGTGCCGTCTTCATCGTAAACTGGAACGGGTGCTTGTTGTTCAACAACAATACTTTTTTTCTTCAGTCTGTGGGCTAAGCCATTCTCATAGATTTCCTCGAGGTGTCCGTGCCTTAAGTGCTTGTGCAATCCAAATGAGCATTCGCGAACTACGTCGCAGAGAGTGTTGATTTCTTCAATATCCATAATCTTATCTTGTGGTTTTTATGTTTTAGGCTCGGCTTTTATTTGGCCACGAAGAGGCACGAAAAAGCACAAAAACTTTTGCTCGGTGAAAGGTTATGTGAATTGCAACTGTGCGGGTCTTTGAGGTGCTGAGTTATGCTGGTTTTGTTCATGGTGCGTATACTTTTACTTTTTGTGTCTTTTTGTGCATTTTTGTGGCTAAATCATTCACCGCTCAGCTTCTCTTTCACTTCACCGCATTTGAGCATCATCGCGCCGAAGTAGGGGTTTTGCAGCGGCTCGCTGGTTTGCAACCAGTCGGCACCACGGTCTCCGTAAACCATCGGGCAATGCATTATGATTAGTTCACTATCAAACGAAGCTGGGTTGGCCTTGGCCGCAGTAATCATGGCATTGGACAGCGTTTCAAAATTCGGTTTTCGGAATGCATCGAGCGTTTCCGCCGCGAGCATATCGTGCAACATTTCGGGTAAGCTCCCGCTATGCCCCGTGATTTCCATCATGACTTTGGCCTGAGCCTTGGCAGTGTCAAGATCGTCGCCAGCCAGTGCCGACTGCATGGCCAAGTAGGGCGAAAGCAGCTTTGGAGCGACATCGTCGGCGATCTCAAGCATCGCCATGCCTGCGTGCGGGGAGGGGACAGTCTCGCCACTAGCGGGTGCTTCGCCTCCGTGATTATGCCCAGGCATTGAGCCACCGCCAGCGGGATTCATCATACTGGGTTTGGCTTGAATTTGCAGAGCACTATCGATTTTGAAGGCACCGTTGGTCACCACGCGGTCGCCCGCCTCCAGCCCGGCAGTAACGAGGTAGAAATCGCCGGCCCGAGGGCCGAGCACGATTTCGCGGCCTTCGTAGGTCGGTCTTTCCGTATTCGGCTTCTCGACATAAACGACGGCACGCTTGCCCGTGCGTAGAACAGCGGAACTCGGCACGATGAGTGGCGCATTCTCGGTTGAATGATCAACATAGCCGAGCTCTTCAGCGGGCACCAGATCCATGCCGCACACGTCGCACTGCCCAGGGCCGTCTTTGACTACTTCAGGGTGCATGGGGCTAATCCATTTACCCGCGAATTCGGGTGCATACACTTTCCCATCCTCAGCGAGACGTGAAGCCACAACAGAGCGGACGAACATGCCGGGCTTCAGCTTGCCATCGGGATTCGGCACGTTGACACGAATCGGCACCGTTCGTGTTTTGCGATTCACCTCAGGTTCAATGAAGGCGATTTGACCATGGAAGGTCTCACCTGGTATCGCCTCGACCGTAAACGCGACATCCTGACCATAGCGAAGCCAAGGCAAGTCGGACTCGTAAGCATCTAAATATGCCCAAAGACGGCTCAGATCGACGATCTTGAACAACGATTCCCCCGTTTTCACGTAGTCGCCTTCCTTCACCTTTTTCGTCACCACGACTCCACCGATGGGAGCCTTTAGAACAAAAGAATCCTTAGCTTCGCCCCGCTCAATGATCGCATCAATCTGCTCGGGCACGAGATCCCACAGTCGTAATTTCTCACGGGCTGCATTGGTGATTGAGCTGTTCGGATCGGCGCGATAGGAGGTCAGTAATTCGCGCTGAGCGGAAAGTAAATCAGGGCTATAGACTTTCGCGAGATGATCGCCTTTCGCCACAGCGATCCCCTTGTAGTTCACAAACAGTTTGTCAATCCGGGCGGGAAAGCGCGCGGTCAAAGACTTTTCAAGTGTCTCGTCGTAGTCGAGTTTGCCCACCAGACGAATTTCCGCCTCAGGATAGTCTTTCTTTACTTCGGTGGTTTGAATCTCGGCCAAGGCACGGGAACTTTCGCTCATACTCATGGTGCGTGGTCCCTCATCCGCTCCCGAATCGCTGACCAATGGAATCAAGTCCATGCCACAGATCGGGCAGTCGCCCGGCTCGGGTTGCTGGATCTGCGGGTGCATCGAGCAAGTCCAAGTGGTCGGCTCAGCAGAAGACGCTTTTGCAGAGTCCGTCGCTGCGTGGTCATGGCTTTCAGGACTGGACTGCGTAAAGCGTCCGACTCCGATGCCAATGATGAGTGCCGCCACTGTGCTACCCGCTATGATTAAAATCGTTTTCTTATTCATTGTCTTCTGTCGCTTTAAAAGTTCCAAGGATCGGTTGGTTGGCTAAAGTTTGGATCACGATGCGTTGTTGCCATGCGTCGGAGGCTGCTCGCCAATAAAGCATTTGCAGGTCGAGCAGAGATCGTTCGCTGTCGATCACTTCTAGGATTCCCGTGCGTCCGTTCTCGTAGCTGTTTCGGGTGTTCTCAACTGCTTGTTCGGCTAGCCCGAGCAACTCCTCACCGTATAATTTGATCCGTCGATTGGCATCCTTGAGCAGTGCCAAACTAGCGCTCAATTCCGCGCGAAGTGTATTGTAGCGATTTTCGTATTCGTGCTCGTTGGCTCGTTTGCTGGCGAGTGCTTCAGCCTTAGCCGCATCGTATTTACCAAACCAGATAGGGATATTGACCGCGACGGTGACGCCCCAAGGGTCTTGTCCTGCGTCTGGAGTCATCGGGTTCACTTCAGGATTGCCCACTTGAATGTAATTAATGCCGAAAGTAATGTCAGGATAACTCTCCAACCGAGCAATTTCCCGCCGAGCTTCCGCACTGGCTACTTTGCGTTCCAGCATCTGTAACTCTGGGTTATTGGCACGAATCGCATGCACTAGAGAGGGTCCATCGAGTGAAATCGCTTTGGGCTCTTCCCAGTGAGGCCAAGCCAGCAAGCTGTCCTCCGGCAAAGCCAGTAGTTCGCCTAACTTGGCCGATTGCGCGACTCGTTTCTGCGTGAGCGATTGCAGACGATCGTCGATCCTGCCGATCTCCACTTTTAGGCGAAGCAAGGCATTGATTTCGCCCCCCGAGCGCACTTTTTCTTCTACAATCGGTTCCAGCTCTTGCAGTAGATCGCGATTCTCCCTTGTCAATTGAATCGCCTCTTCGGTGAAGCCGTATTCGTAGAAGCCGAGCGAAACGGCACGAGCCAGCATCAATTGCTGATTTTGATAGGCATACCAAAGTGCCTCGGCCTCGGCAGAAGCCGCATCTGCCCGACTGCTGAGTTTGCCAAACCATGGAATTTTCTGACTAAACATCAGGACATTCTCCTGCGGCCCCGTGCGGGTCTGCACCGATTCCACGAAGTGTGTGATTTGAAACATCGGGTCAGGTAGCGCCGACACTTGCGGAATCCGTTGCATCGCCGCATCATAGCGACGCTGGAAGGCTTTCAGCTGTGGATTGGCCATTTGCGCACGGCTCAAGTAGCTCTCCAAGCTACCCGACGGCACCGTCGATGTCACGTTCAGGGCGTCAGACGCAATTAAAACGGGAGCAGCGATGACACACAACATAACCGCTCCCGCACAACTAACCGCACGAAATTTAAGAAAATTCAGATTCATTAATGCCAACTTAAACGCAGGCAAAAGCGAAAACACTCAAAATCTTTGCTAATTCGTCATCGGATAACGCATTTTTAGTAGAAGCGACAAGCTCCTGGCCTGAGCTTGTCGAAGGCTGTCGCTTTGCTGGAGCCAAGGCAGTCGGGGAAATGAATCGGGGGCGTAGCAATGCATCGATTCGCCTCCTCGTTGAAAAGGGTAGCCTCCAAACTCTGTTTGGGGGAGGGCGGATGTCCTCATCCGCTTTTGGCTGGGAGGTGATTCTATATTCTACGCTTGCCCCCCATTTTTGCTCCGATGGGTAGGGAATTGCCTAAATCTTTATATTTTGCGTTCGACCCCTGCTTAGACTTGTGAGAAGTGCGGCGCGGGTTGAACCCTCACCCCCGATGCCACCCCGGCGGCTACGCCGCCGAAAAGCAAATTCATATCAGCAACATGTTTGGCTGACATTTTTAAAGGCTGGCTAATTACATTCGTTGAATGTTTTCGATTCACTGAACCCCGAACGCAAAGAAGCAGAAAGACTATTCAATCCTTGCGGGTTGGTGTGGTCGCTTGGCATAAACGGTTCATGGAATGGTATTATGCGAAAGATGGTAAACAGGTTGGGCCGCAGACCGAAGCTGAGTTTAACCAATTAGTTGAAAACGGTGAGATTCAGCGTGCGACGTTGATTTGGAATCAGGAGATGTCGGACTGGGTGACTTATGCTGAATTTGCCAACTTGCCGCCAGAGCTTCCAAGTTCGCTACCAGTATCTAAGATCAATAGTTCAGGTGTGGCTGATGTGTGGAACGCAGGCAATACGTTGGTCATTAGAAAGGGTGC
>Ga0306912_1001520_pt1 | contig 10336 bp, 10 predicted proteins | sample AntRauFillE10628_FD_190443 | JGI IMG/M metagenome (GOLD analysis project Ga0306912, IMG submission 190443) | Saline lake microbial communities from Rauer Islands, Antarctica - Metagenome Filla E10 #628 (v2) (version 2) | ecosystem: Environmental > Aquatic > Non-marine Saline and Alkaline >... | reverse complement strand
CATTGAGCCAAGCTGTGTGCTTTTCCAGAATGCTGTTAATATCCATTGCAATCGACCTCCAGGTCTTTGTAGTTGGGCCACGTGCCTTCACACATCATGGCAGCTTTGATGATCATGCGCCGGTTGCCTCAGCAGGTGCTGTCTCAATGATCTGTTGCAGTATCGGCTTCCAGGTGCGCCACCACTTGAGTGCGGTCTTTCCATCCATTTCCAAAATTTGCTTATTGTCAAATTCCCACCATTCAGCGATGTTGTGTCGCTGACAGCCGATCTGCATCACATCCACCGTGTAGGTCACCGGGTACTGTCCACAGAACACCGATTTGATGTGAGTCATGTTGCCATTGCAGTCCATGAGATCAGCGCCCCTGAGATCAGCGCGCTTGAGATCAGCGCCCCAGAGATCAGCGCCCTTGAGATCAGCGCTCCAGAGATCAGCGCTCCAGAGATCAGCGCCCCTGAGATTAGCGCTCCAGAGATCAGCGCGCTTGAGATCAGCGCGCTTGAGATTAGCGCCCCTGAGATCAGCGCCCCTGAGATCAGCGCTCCTGAGATCAGCGCGCTTGAGATCAGCGTCCCTGAGATTAGCGCCCTTGAGATTAGCGCCCTTGAGATAAGCGCCCTTGAGATTAGCGCGCTCACCGGATTTACTGTCCTCATTGAGCCAAGCTGTGTGCTTTTCCAGAATGCTGTTAATATCCATTGCAATCGACCTCCAGGTCTTTGTAGTTGGGCCACGTGCCTTCACACACCATGGTTTGGTACTGCTTTTCTTGCTTCAGTTCGTCGCGGTAATCCATTTCCCCTACCGCTCCGAATACTGCTATGACCGCCGCGATGGTGATAACTTGTTTCATGTGTGCCTCCTTTGTCTGTTTTTATTGTGGTACAACGTACAACAAAACGTCAAGCACTTTTTTCAATCAAAAACGCAAGGCAGCACATTGCATGCGCCAAGTGCGGTTGACCACTCTCCTGATCCAGCACCTCACCAGCCCGATGCGCGTTGATGTGACGCATCGTAGCGGCCATGTAGCGTCGCTCCAGGTAATCTATCTGTGACCAGCTCCACGCGCCGTATTTTTCAGCGCCGAACGTCAGCACGTTAGCCAGCGCCAGCTCAGCCTTGGGCGGTATGAGGTCCATCATCGGCTTGCCCTGGTCATCCTTTCGCCCCAATGCTCCTATCTCTTCGTCACAGCGCTGACACCGGTCATGCGGTATCGGCACGCTGTCAGGTCGCTGAAAGGTCGTCCCGCAGTGCTTACAGGTCTTCACCCCGCCACCAGTGCCAGCTTTGTCTTGTCCACGCCGCTCATTTGATCCTGATACGCTGTCCATATCTCACTCCCGCTCATGTTGTCGTACTTGTCGTGGTTACGGATGATCCACATCCACACCTGTCCTTTCCCATCGTAAACCCGCACCTTGCGTGACATGGGCATTTCACGCAGCAGCAACCCCACCTTCACCGGGGTGAACCATTCCGGCTTGGCGTACATGAGGTCAGCACGGATCATCTCGCCACACTTGAGCGTCACCACTGCGTCACTGGCAGTGACCAGATCACTTTTGAATGACCCAGCGCCAGCAGCAATGAACGCTTCCATCGTCTGAAGCTGGGATGACTTGCTCGCTTCGGTGATATCGCGCAAGAACTCAGTCACAGGCGGTGGAGCGCCAGGTTTGAAGTCACTCAGGTCAACGCAGTTGCGCAAATACCAGATGCACGCCTCATAGCCGCCCTGTTCCATCCATTCCCAACGATCCTGCCAGTAGTCCAGCCACTCAGGCCGCATGGCACCACTGGCATCCCGCGTGTTGATATCAGACCACACAGCGAAGATGCGCCGTGATTGCCCCTGGAGCCTGAACGGCAACTGACTGTTAGTAGTCATGGTCACACTCAACAGGTTACGCACAGACACTTTCTTGACGCCCTTCTGGTTCACACGCAGCCTATCCGGTGGGGCTGCTGCCAGGGGTTTCAGCTTGGCGCTTATCGCCAAGGCCTCTTTCCGGTCGCCCAATTCGGTTTCGTTGACCGACAGATGCTTGGTGCTCAATAGGTAGTCATTGAAGTCTTCCGTCAGCTCGTCACCGCTGATCGTGTGGCTGTGGTCACCCATTGCTTTCGTGAACGGGTACAGCAGAAAATCCTTACCGCCACCTTCCGCGCTACCCAGCGTCAACATGTGGTTGATTTTCTTTTCTGGGTACAGCAGCGTGAATGCCAGGTACTGGAGAATGTGCTTTTTTTGCTCTCCCCACCCCAACACGTCGAAATGCTCCAGCCACTTGCTGCAATCGCCCTGTGTGCCCTGTATCTCGTTCAGGTTGCACCATGAGTTGCCGAAGCGTACCCCGCCTTCTTCGAACACCGGGGGCATTTTCGGGGCATAGTCCAGCTTGTCCACCTTGGTGACACGACCGCCCATCAGGGCTTCCTTACGTGCATCAGGATCAAGGTGGGCATAGGTGTTCTGGTAGGCTTCGGCACTGTAGAAGATGCGCTTGCGACGGTCGTAGAACTGATTGGCTTCAGCAATGTAAATCACATCATCGAAGAAGTTGATTTCCGCCTTGGAATGCTCATACCACTGCTGACGCAGCTCCTTGATAATGTCCTTGAACTCGCGCTGGCTCCAGAACATCATGGCGCAAATGTCCTTATGCCAACCTATCTGCTCCATCTTCGGCAGATCGTCCACGACACGCAGCAGGGACGCCACCAGCTCGCGGGCTTCAGGGGAATCGTGACGCTCACGCCTTGCCGCGTCGAATAGCTGTTGCAAGGCAGGCTCACTGACGCTTTCGCTCTGCTGCGTGTCACCAAGGAATGACACCTCGCTCACGTCCGCCAGCATGCGGGTTGCCTTCCAACTCGTCAGCCGGGAGCCGAATCCAGGAACCTGATCTTCCATCCACGCCAGCAGGTCACGCCCCGTGCGTGTCTGACACGCCCCGTGGTGGCACTTGAAGCCAATGGACCCGTCTGCGTTGGTGAACACCGCCGTGCCGCTATCGTCACTGCCTGTATGCTCATGCACCCATGGACACGTCACGTCAAAACGCCCGTCGCTGCGCACCTCCTTGATGCGGATCATGTCAGGCACATCCAGCAGCGGGTGACCTACCACATTGGCGGCACCATCTACCCGTGCTTCCCGGCGTTCGGCATCAAGGTCAACCGCGAAGGGGAGCGCCAGGGCTTCAAGGGTGGTGGTGTTGAACGGCTGCCAGTCCAGCATGCGGCATTGAAACGGCTGCCCATCAATCAGCTTGGATGCCTTGTTGTTGACGCCTTCCGGCAACCGCACGTACCGGGTGACACCCTTCATGCCGGGGTCACGCCCTTCAGGAGCGAGGCCGTTTGCTACCAATCCATCTAGCAGGTTCTCTACCCTACCCCGGTCACTGCATGGTTGCGCAAGGATGTAGCCCCACTGCTCACTCCCCGGTGACGTTTCCAGTATCCAGCTTGGATCAGGCAGACGCTTTGCCGCTTCGATGCTCAGCTTTTCCCGCACATCATCCAGCACGATGCAGTGCGTCTGCTTATACAGCGCCTTGCGGCGACGGGCTATGCCGCGCTCGTCAGGGTGGAACGTGCTGATCGTGAAATACTGGTTGCTGGGTTGCTGGAAGCGGTAGCGGCTGAGGTAGTCACCCTTCCAGGCTGTCAAGTGATGCTCCGGTGGGATGTTGCTGGGGTCATGGCGGAAGTCCGTCACGTGTGCAACATCCACCATGGTGCCGAAGATGGCACCTAAAAATTCGTGGTTGGACACCATATGTGTGATCGCCTGTGTTTGACAACGTGCAATTGTTGTTTGACAATGTACCACGTCACGGCGTATTGTCAAACCACACCAACACGAAGGGTAAATCAATGAGCGTTTTCCTCACTGTCCGCATGGAGCAAGAAGCTCTGGACGAATTCCGTAAGTATTGCAGTGAGAAGCTGCAACGCCGCCACTCTAACGTAGTGCGCGAACTGGTCATTGCCGCTACCGAAGGTCGCGTCAAGATCACCCCTACCGATGCCATGAAGGAGATGTACCATGACAATTGAGAACTCACTGGAGCGTATCGCTACTGCCCTGGAAGCACTGGCGGCGAAGCGTGATGTCAACGTTCAACCCGTATCAGTGTCAGCACCGTCTGCCCCTGAGGCTCCAGCAGCACCGTCTGCCCCTGAGGCTCCAGCAGCACCGTCTGCCCCTGAGGCTCCAGCAGCACCGTCTGCCCCTGAGGCTCCAGCAGCACCGTCTGCCCCTGAGGCTCCAGCAGCACCGTCTGCCCCTGAGGCTCCAGCAGCAATGACACCCCAGCAGCTCAACGAAGTGTTGGTAGGGGAGTTCAAGCGCCTGGGTGGCCGGGAACCGATTGACAAGGTGTTACATGACCACGGTGTGCAGTCTATCAGTGACCTTGATCCTTCACAGTATCAATCCGTCATCACCGCAGTGCAGGCGCTCTGATATGGGTACTCACGCACGACTCAGCCCCAGCAACCACCGGTGGCCTCACTGCCCCGGTTCGGTTGCCCTGGAAGCACAGTACCCTGACATAGCAGGCGATGCGGCAATAGACGGTACAGGGTCACATTTGCTGTTGGAAATGTGCCTGAACAATGACTACACCCCGAGTCACTATGAAGGGCGGATCATTGGCACCAACCATGAAGACAAGCCGGAAGGCTGGTTGGTGAATCAGGATCGCATTGAACGGGTGCAAATGTGCCTGAACTACATCAACCGTCGCAAGGAGGAATTGCACCAGCAGTTCCCCGAAGCCACGATCACCGTGCAGGAGGAAAGCCATTCTAACCCTGGTGCAATGTTTGGTCGCGATGATTGGCATGGTACTTGCGATATCACCATTGAAGTGATTCAGGATGACACTTGCCTGTTCGTGGAAGTGATCGACTACAAGGACGGTCGCGGCTGGGTATACGTAGAAGGCAGCTCCCAGCTCCTGAGTTACGCAGGCGGGAAGATACGTCCATGGATCGCATCAGGCCCGGACCTTGTGCGCCCGCTCCGTCCCGAGCGTATCCCCCATGGTGTGCGAACCAGCATTGTCCAGCCGAAGACCTCACCGCCTGTGCGCTACCACGACTACACCACGTCAGACGTAGTGGATGCGCTGGTTGACTTGTCATGGGCAGCAACGAAGACGGATTGGGACGATGCGCCCCTGGTGTCGGGGAAACACTGCCAGTGGTGCAATCACAAGCCCAACTGCACCGCGCAGGCGAATGAAAGTCTGGAGGTACTCAAGATGAGCAACGATGTAGTAACACAGGACGGGCAAAGCCTGTTCGAATTGATCGAAGGCGTAGTAGGCGACGTGACCGAAATGGACACTAAGCGCCTGACTGAGCTGGCGGACGCACGCGCTGGAATCGAAGCCGCGTTCGACCGGGTAGACAAGGAGCTGTTCGCTCGCCTGGAGCAAGGCCAGGAAGTGGATGGGTACGCGCTGAAACCGGGACGCTCCAGTCGTATCTGGAATGAGCCTGAGGAAGAGATTGTCAAGGTTCTCAAGAACCGTAAACTCAAGCGTGACGATATTTACCCGCCGAAGTTGGCATCACCGGCTCTGGTGTTGAAGAACCCGAACCTCACTGACGACCAGAAGGAGAAGATCGAGAAGCAGTATGTCACCGTCAAGGCTGGGGAGCTGAAGCTGACCAAGGTGGCACGCGGTAAAAAAGAAGAATTACCGTTTAAAGATGTTGTACAAACTACAACAGATGATATACCATCATTTCTGTAACCGACACGAAGAGGCACACAACCATGCAATTCAAAGTCAAAGGCATCCTGAGCTATCCGCACCTGTTCACCCCGCGCAGCGTGAACCCCGGTGATGACCCGAAATTCAGCGCCAGCATCCTTGTTCGCAAGGATGACCCACAGGTGCAGCAGATTCAGCAGATCATCGATACCGATAAAGCTAATGGTTGGCCCAACGGTTTCCCGGCGAACGGTAAGCAGTTCATGAAAGACGGTGCTGTCCAGCATCCTGACCGTCCCGAGATGCACAGCTACATGATTATTAGACCCAACGCGAAAGCGGACAGCAAGCCTCACACCGTGGACATGCAGATGAACCCGGTGATGAATCAGGCAGACGCTTATGCCGGTGCCGTGGTCTGGGCAGCGCTCAACAGCTTCGTCTACAACCAGCCTGTCAACAAGGGTGTCGGTTGCGGTCTGAACGGCATCATGCTGACCGGTGAAGAAGGTGAGCTTGGCCGCCTGGATGGTAAGCCCACTGTCGAAGGCATGTTCGGAGACGTGGCGCAAGGTGGCGGTGGCGCACCGCAAGCCCCGGCAGCACCTGCTACACCGCCGCCAGCCGCTCCTAGTGCCCCCAAGTACCAGATGACCGACAAGGCCAACGGTCTGACCCGTGAACAGTATCACGCGGCTGGCTGGAGCGATGAACAGTTGGTCCAGCACGGCATCATGCTGCCGCCAGGTGGCGTTGCCCCCAGCTTCGCATAACGACAAACACCGCCCCGCTCCAGGGGCGGTTTTCTTCTGAGGCACACAACCATGACTCCTGATTTCATCTTCGGCGTCACCCCCGGTGACGTGGCCTACGATATCGAGACATATCCCAACGTCTTCACCTTCTACGCGGTGCATGCCGACACAGGCCGGGAATGGGTCTTTGAAGCCAGCCCGTGGCGTCACGACATACCCGAGCTGCTGGACTACCTGAACACCATGCGGCAGCAGGGTTGCCGTATGGTGGGTTTCAACAACGTGGGTTTTGACTACCCCGTGGTGCATTTCATCCACCAAGCCCGCAACGTTTCAGCGTGGGAGATTTATCAGAAGGCCATGGGCATCATCCGCGCACCGGATAACGCCAGGTTCGCCCACATGGTGTGGGAGTCTGACCGGGTAGTGGAGCAGATCGACCTGTTCAAGATTCACCACTTCGACAACAAGGCACGATCCACCAGCCTGAAGGTGCTGGAATTCAACATGCGCAGCGACAATGTTGAAGACCTGCCGTTTGACGTGGGCATTGAACTGACCCGTGAACAGGCCAACGTGCTGAAGCGCTACAACCGGCATGATGTGTTGGAGACGCTTAAGTTCTACCGTCACTCACTGGATCAGATACGGTTCCGCGAAGAGCTGACGGTGAAGTATAACCGCAACTTCATGAACCACAACGACACCAAGATAGGCAAGGACTACTTCATCATGCGGCTGGAGGAACAGAACCCCGGCTGCTGTTATCAGTACATCGACGGCAAGCGTCACATGGTGCAGACGAAGCGTGACAGCATCCGCCTTGCTGACGTGATCATTCCCTACATCGGCTTCCGTGATCCTGAGTTTCAGCGCATCCTTGACTGGTTTAAGTCACAGACGATCACCGAAACCAAAGGCGTCTTCAAGGACGTGCATTGCACCGTGCGTGGCTTCCAGTTCGACTTCGGCACCGGGGGCATTCACGGCTCCATCGAATCGCAGATTGTCGCCTCAGACGATGAACACGTGATCATCGACCTGGACGTTGCCAGCTACTACCCCAACCTTGCCATTGCCAATGGCTTCTATCCTGAACACCTGGGGCAGGCCTTCTGTACGATCTATGAAGACGTGTACCAACAGCGCAAGAGTTACGCCAAGGGCACCGCTGAAAACGCCATGTTCAAGCTGGCGCTGAACGGTGTCTACGGTGACTCCAACAACCAGTACAGCCCGTTCTATGACCCGCAGTACACCATGAGCATCACCATCAATGGACAACTGCTGCTGTGCATGCTGGCGGAAGCCTTGATGCAGGTGGACGCGGTGCAGATGATCCAGATCAACACTGATGGCTTGACCATCCGCTGCCCGCGCCAGCTCACCGGTTGGGTAGAGCAGGTGCAGCACTGGTGGGAGCAGATGACAGGCTTGCAGCTTGAGGCAGCGGAATACAGCCGCATGTTCATCCGTGACGTGAACAACTACGTCGCGGAATACACCGATGGCAAGCTGAAGCGCAAAGGTGCCTATGAATATGAGCTGGGCTGGCACCAGAACCATAGCGCCCTGATCGTACCGAAAGCCGCTGAAGCCGCCTTGGTGCATGAGGTCAGCATTCGTGAATTCATTTCCAGCCACGATGACCCGATGGACTTCATGCTGCGCACCAAGGTGCCCCGTTCGTCCATGTTGGAATGGGGCGGTGAGCGTGTGGCAAACATCGTCCGGTACTACATCAGCACCGAAGGCAAGACGCTGGAGAAGGTCATGCCGCCAGCAGGCCCGGAAGGTGCCTACAAGAAGAAGAACGGCGTACCTGACCACTACTGTCAACAAGTGCTGGCGGAAGTGGGAGACGCCTGGGATGAGCGCATCCACACCAAGAATGAGAGCAAGTATGAAGAACGGCGTATGAGCATCAACACCGGTTGGCTGGTGACGCTGTGCAACGACCTTCGTGGCGGTCTGGACATGGATGACCTGAACATTGACTGGTACGTCAAGGAAGCTGAGAAGCTGGTGTTGACGCTGCAAGGTTAATCGTGAAATTGCTGCCGAAGCGTTTACCGTAGGGGTTTGACATGGGCGTTCGTGAAAACAAGGTGGAGCGCTACCTGCATGATCGTGTCACCGCCCTTGGTGGCACGTCTCGCAAGTGGACCAGCCCCGGCATGAGTGGCGTGCCTGACCGCATCGTCATCGTGCCCTGGGGTGTCTGGCTGGTGGAGGTCAAGACCAGTGACGGAAAGCTGTCCTCGGATCAGGTGCGCGAACATCAACGCCTGACGGACGCGGGGGCCAGGGTGCGCACGGTCTACGGTCATCAAGGCGTTGATCAACTGATTATTGAGGTGATGAATGCTCAAACCACAACAACTGTATGACTACCAGCGTGAATGCGTGCTGCACCAGATGTACAACGATGAATCCATGTTGTGGCTTCAGATGGGCTTGGGCAAAACCCCCGTCACCCTGACGACCATTGTTGACCGCATGCGTACCGGTAGTGTCAAGAAGGTTTTGATCTTTGGCCCGCTGCGTGTCATCCAGGCAGTATGGAGTCGTGAGGCCAAGAAGTGGGAACACACCCGGCACCTTCGCTTCAGCGTCATGCACGGAAGCAAAGAGAAGCGTATAAGGGCGCTGTTCTCCGATGCGGACGTGTACCTGACCAATTACGAAAACATGAACTGGCTGGCGGAAACGCTGGATCACTACTACATCAGCCAGGGCAAGCCGCTGCCATTTCAGATGGTGGTCTATGACGAAATCTCCAAGCTGAAGAATTCCACCAGCCTGCGCATGGCGGGCGGCAGTCGTGACCGCAAGGATCGACACGGTGAGGTTCACAAGATCAAGGTCACGGGCTGGCGCAAGATCATCCCGCATATCCCCATCCGCACCGGGCTGACAGGCACACCCGCCAGCAACGGGTATCTTGATCTTCATGGGCAGTATTTGGCAGTCGATGGCGGTCAGCGCCTGGGGGCATTCGTCACGCATTACAAGAATGACTTCTTCGAATCCGATTACATGGGCTGGAGCTACACGCCTACCGAAATGGGTAAGCAGCGAATCGAAGAGCTGATCAGCGACATGACGAAGAAGATGGACGCCAAGGACTACCTGGACATTCCAGCGGTGAAGGTCACGAACCTCATGGTGGACATGCCGGAAAAGGCCAGGAAGTGGTATCAGGAAGTCGAAAAAGAGATGTTCACTCAACTGGAGTCGGGCCGGGAAATCGAAGTCTTCAGCCGTTCCAGCGTATCCAATAAGTGTCTTCAGTTCTGCAACGGTAGCCCCTACTTCCCCGACTCCACGGAATTTGAAGCGGTGCATGACGCCAAGCTGGACGCACTGGAAGACGTGTTGGAGGAAGCTGGCGGGTCACCGGTGCTGTGCAGCTACACTTTCAAGTCAGACGCGGCACGCATCATGAAGCGTTTCAAGAAGTACAAACCGGTGAACCTGACCGCCGTGGCGTCCAAGGATACCGAGAAGGTCATTAACGATTGGAACGCCGGTAAAATCAAGCTGCTGATAGGCCACCCTGCCAGCATGGGGCATGGTATCGACGGCTTACAGGAGTCAGGGAACATCGTCGTCTGGTTCGGGTTGAACTGGAGCCTGGAGCTGTATGAACAGATGAACGGTCGTATCAATCGACAAGGCCAGAAGCGTCCCGTGTCCGTCATCCGCATCCTGTGCAGGGATACCATCGACCTTGCTGTTGCCGATGCTCTGGAGCGTAAAACGGACGATCAGGAAGGCTTGAAGTCCGCCTTGCAGCGTTACCGTGAAGGCATCACCACCAATGACCTTGAGGT
>Ga0306912_1001518_pt1 | contig 10339 bp, 10 predicted proteins | sample AntRauFillE10628_FD_190443 | JGI IMG/M metagenome (GOLD analysis project Ga0306912, IMG submission 190443) | Saline lake microbial communities from Rauer Islands, Antarctica - Metagenome Filla E10 #628 (v2) (version 2) | ecosystem: Environmental > Aquatic > Non-marine Saline and Alkaline >... | reverse complement strand
CACGCGTGACGTTCCCGGCCGGCGGCACGATCCGGGGCGTCGCCGCGGCCGTGACCGAGGCGCTCGAGGAGATCGCGGCGGCCCACGGCGACCACGACGTCGTGCTGGCCGTCAGCCACGCCGACGTGATCAAGGCGGCGCTGGCGCAGTTCCTCGGCCTCGGGCTCGACTCGTTCCAGCGCATCCACGTCTCGCCGGCGTCCTGCTCCGTCGTGCACCTGGCCGCCGGCCACCCGCCGATGGTCCTGCGCACCAACGACCACGGGACGATCGAGGTGCCCGAGCCGCCCAAGGACACGGACGCGTCACAGGACGGGTCGCAGGAGGCGCCGCAGGACGGGTCGGAGGAGGGGGACGCCGCGTGATCGAGTCGGACCTCACCGAGCCGTTCCACGTCACGGGCGGCTACCTCGGCCAGCCGGGTGACCGCACCTTCTTCATCCAGGCGCAGGACGACGACCAGCTGGTCACGCTGCAGTGCGAGAAGGCCCAGATCGACGGGCTCGGGGACCTGCTGGTGCGGCTGCTGGCGCGCATCGACCAGGAGCCCGTCACCGACTGGGACCGCGAGGCCATGGAGCTGCGCGAGCCGGTCGAGCCGCGCTGGCGCGTGGGCACGATCGGCGTCGGCCACGACGAGGAAACCGGGCAGTTCGTGCTCGAGCTGACCGAGCTGGCCGTGGAGGAGGACCGCGACCCGTGGGAGGTCCGGGTGCGCTTCGACCTCGACCTGGCGCGTCGGCTCGCGGCCCACTGCAAGGAGGTCGTCGGCGAGGGTCGGCCGAGCTGCAGCCTGTGCGGGCGACCGACCCGCCCCGACGGCGGCCACGTGTGCCCCCGCACGAACGGGCACGGGCGGTTGTCGCGCTGACGGGCGCGGTGCAGGACCGGCTGACCGGCGCCGAGGCCGTGGTGGTCGGGCGCTTCGCCTCCGCGTCGAACGCGACGCTGCTGGTCGCGCTGCGGCGCGACGACGACTCCTGGCCCGAGCTCGACGGCGACCGGATCGACCTGTCCGACCTCGCCCCGCACGACTACGCGGTCTACAAGCCGCGGCTCGGCGAGGCACCGCTGTGGGACTTCCCCGACGGCACGCTGTGGCAGCGCGAGGTCGCCGCGTGCGTGGTCGACCGTGCGCTCGGTCTCGGGATGGTGCCGACGACCGTGCGGCGCGATGACCTGGAGCACGGCACCGGCTCGCTGCAGCGGCTGGTGCCGCACGACCCAGCGGAGCACTACTTCACGCTCGTCGAGGCCGGGGAACCCGACGTCGTGCGCCAGCTGCGGCGCATGGTGGTGCTCGACGTGCTGCTCGACAACGCCGACCGCAAGGGCAGCCACGTGCTGCTGGAGCGCACCGACGACGGGCCGCGGGTGCGCCTGGTCGACCACGGGGTGTGCTTCCACCCCGAGCCGCACCTGCGCACCGTGGCGTGGCACTTCGCCGGCGAGCCCGTCCCCCCCGAGGACGCGGCGCTCGGCGCGCGCCTGGTCGAGCTGATCGACGCGGACGACCCCGCCGTGACGGGGCTGCACCAGCTGCTGTCGGGCCTGGAGCTGCTGCGGCTGCGCCAGCGGGCCGAGCAGGTCGCGACCCTCGAGACCTACCCGGACCCGACCGGTCCGCGGCCGGTGCCGTGGCCGATGCTGTGACCCGCGTCGAGCCCTTGGTTCCCTGACGCCATGGCCACCTACCGCGAGCAGGCGATCGTCCTGCGCACCTGGAAGCTCGGCGAGACCGACCGGATCCTGTCCCTGCTGACGGCCGGGCGCGGCAAGGTCCGCGCCGTGGCCAAGGGGGTGCGCCGTCCCGGCAGTCGCTTCGGCGGGCGCCTCGAGCCGTACTCCACCGTCGACCTGCAGCTGTACGAGGGCCGCTCGCTGGACGGGGTGAACCAGGCCGAGCTGGTCAGCGCCCACGACGCGGTGCGCAACGACTTCACCCGCTCGGCGTGCGCGTCGGTGATGGTCGAGGTGGTCGACGCGGTCGCACAGGAGGGCCAGCGGGACGCGCGGCTGTACCTGCTGCTGCAGTCGGCCCTGGACGCGCTGGAGGCGGGTCCGCCCCGGCCGGAGACGTTCCTCGACGCGTTCCTGCTGCGCGTCGCCGCCAGCGAGGGCTTCCCGGTGCGCGCCGCGACGTGCGTTGCGTGCGGACGCGCGGGGCCGCACCCCTACCTGTCGGTCGTGCGCGGCGGGTCGCTGTGCAGCGACGACGCGCCGGCGGGGACCAAGGCCGTGCCGCTGGAGGTGACCGAGCTGCTCGCCCTGCTGGCCTCCGACCGCTGGACCGCACTGGCGGACGTCTCGGCCCAGGACGAGGCCGTGCGCGAGCTCGCCGGGCGCTACGTGCGGGCGTTCGTCGAGCACCACCTCGACCGTCGCCTGCGTGGCTACGAACTCGTGCCGCGCTGACACGCCGTGGCGACGGTCCCGGCCGTGCAGCCGACCACGGCGGGGGCGGCGGCGCACCGGGAGCGGGGGAGCGGACGCGGCGTCGGCGTAGGCTCGGCGCGTGAGCGGACAGGAGCGCCAGGTGGCCAGCCGGATCGACCCCGAGCGGGTGCCGCGGCACGTGGCGATCATCATGGACGGCAACGGCCGCTGGGCCAACCAGCGCGGCCTGCCGCGCAACCGGGGCCACGAGCAGGGCGAGGAGGCCCTGTTCGACACCGTCGAGGGTGCGCTGGAGCTCGGGGTCGAGGTCCTGACCGTGTACGCGTTCTCGACCGAGAACTGGAAGCGCCCCGTCGAGGAGGTGCGGTTCCTGCTCGGCTTCAACGAGCAGCTGCTGCTGCGCCGCACCGACGAGCTGCACGAACGCGGCGTGCGGGTGCGCTTCATCGGCGGTCGGGGACGGCCGGTGCCGAAGCGCCTGCTGCGGCTGATCGAGGCCACCGAGCAGAGGACGGCCGACAACACGCGCATGACACTGGTGATCGCGTTCAACTACGGCGGCCAGGCCGAGATCGTCGACGCCGCTGCCGCTGCCGCACGTGACGTGGCCAGCGGTCGGCTCAAGCGGGTCACGGCGAAGGCGATCGAGCAGCGCCTGCACGCCCCCGAGCTGCCGCAGGTCGACCTGCTGGTGCGCACCAGCGGCGAGCAGCGCCTGAGCAACTTCCTGCTGTGGCAGGCGGCGTACGCCGAGCTGGTGTTCACGGCCACGCTGTGGCCGGACTTCGACCGCCGCTCGCTGCGCGACTGCGTCGCGGAGTACCAGGGCCGGGACCGACGCTTCGGGGCCGCGGTCGACCACGTTGGGGGCGCCGAGGGGTGAGGCCGACGACGTAGCCTGAGCGGTCGCCACATCTCCCAGGAGCCCCCGTGACCGCCGTCGAGTCCGTCCCCCTGCAGCACCGTGGGTGGCTGCCGTCCAACGCCTGCTACGGCTGCGGGCCGGACAATCCGCACGGCCTGCAGGTCCGGTCGCTGCCCGGCGACGACGGGGCGCTGCACGCGATCTGGCAGCCCGAGCCGCACATGGCGGGACCGCCGGGGGCCGTCAACGGCGGCCTGCTGGCCGCTCCGATGGACTGCCACGGCAACTGGGTCGCCATGCGGGTCTTCCGTGAGCGTGCCGAGGCCGCGGGCGGGGACCCCGACGGTGTGGCGAGCGTCACCGGGGAGTACAGCGTGCGCCTGTCCGCGCCCACACCGGTCGAGGGGCCGGTCGAGCTGCGTGCCGAGCTGGACCGGCTCGACGGTCGCAAGGCGTTCGTCACGGTCACGGCCAGCGTGGCCGGCACGCTCACCGCGACGTTCCGGGGCACGTTCTTCGAGGTCGCGGCGGATCGTTTCGACTGACCGCGCTGCTGGTGGTGTGACTGGCTCGGGTGGGTCCCGCGTCCGGCCGCTCGGCCGGACGCCGGTCGCGTCCGCGTCGTATTCTCCGCGACTCGTCCCGTGACCGATGGGAACGCATGCTCGAGCCGCTGTCGGAGCACGACCTGCTGGTCTTCTGGGGCCAGTTCGCCCTGCTCCTGGCGGTGGCCCGTGGTCTCGGCTACGCCTTCCGGCGCATGGGCCAGCCGGCGGTCGTCGGTGAGCTCGGCGCGGGGCTGCTGCTCGGCCCCTCGCTGTTCGCCCGGTTGCTGCCGGGCCCGGCAGCGGAGATCTTCCCGGGGACGGTGTCCGAGAGCGCGCCGATCCTCGCGATCGCGTGGGTCGGTGTGGCGCTGCTGCTGGTCGAGACCGGCTTCGAGACCGACCTGAAGCTGCTGCGCAGCCTCGGCCGCCAGGCGAGTGCGGTCTCGGTGGGCAGTCTCGTCGTCCCGCTGGCCATCGGGTTCGGGCTCGGCGCGGTGATGCCCGGCGAGGTGTTCTACGGCGAGAACGCGTCGTCGTTCACGTTCGCGGCGTTCATCGCCGTGGCGATGTCGATCTCGGCGCTGCCGGTGGTCGCCCGCATCATGGTCGAGATGAACCTGATGCGGCGCTCGATCGCGCAGGTGACCGTCGCCGCTGCGATGGTCAACGACCTGTTCGGCTGGATCCTGCTCGGTGTGCTGTCGGGGATCGTCGCGTCCGGTGGTGTGCAGGTCGGTGCGACGCTGACGACGGTGGTCGCGATCGCCGCGTTCTTCGCGTTCGCGTTGACCATCGGGCAGCGCCTCGCCGACCGAGCCCTGCGCGCCGCTCGCCAGGCCAGCGAGGGGCTGTCCGGTCCGCTGACGGTCACGGTCGTCGTCGTCCTGGTCGCGGCGACGATCACGCAGGCGATCGGGGTCGAGGCAGTCCTCGGCGCCTTCATCGCCGGGATCGTGCTGGGTCGCTCGCCGTACCAGGTCAAGGAGGTGCGTCGCACGATCGAGCTGATGTCGGCGGCGGTGTTCGCCCCGATCTTCTTCGCGACCGCCGGGATCTACGTCGACCTCGGTGCGCTGGCGTCGGGCAGCGGGATCTTCTGGGCCGTGGTCGTGATCGTCGCGGCGACGGTCGCCAAGCTCGTCGGCAGCTACGTCGGCGCCCGTGCCGGCGGGATGTCGCACGGCGACGGCCTCGCGCTCGGGTACGGACTCAACGCCCGTGGGGCGATGGAGATCGTGCTGGCGACGATCGCGTTCTCGATCGGGGTGTTCAGCCAGGACGCGTACACCATCATCGTGCTGATGGCGATGGTGACCTCGCTGATGGCACCGCCGCTGCTGCGCCGCGCGCTGCGCGACATCCCGCCGGAGGCCGCGGAGGCCGCCCGACTGGAGCGCGAGGAGGTCCTCGCCACCAGCATCGTCGCGTCGGCGTCGCGCGCCCTGCTGCCCACCCGTGGTGGGAAGAACTCGCGACTCGCGGCCGACGTGCTGCACCTGGTGCTCCAGGACGAGGCCCGGGCCACCGTGCTGACCGTCCACGACCCGGACCGCGACGGCGAGGACTGTCGTTGCGACGAGGCGATGGCGGCCGTGGAGGAACGGCTCGAGGGGCGGGGCAGCGAGCGGCGCCGGATCCTGTCGAGCCGGTCGGCCGAGGCGATCCTCGCCGAGGCCGGGCTCGGCTACGACCTGCTGGCGCTCGGCGTCACCGAGGAGTTCCGCGACACCCACGAGCTGTCCGGCGTCCTGCAGGACCTGATCGGGCGCTCCACGGTGCCGCTGGTGCTGGTACGCCACGGCGTGGACGACGCCGACGTCAAGGGCACGCGCCGGGTGCTGGTGCCGTCCTCCGGCGTCCGCCTCGGGCGTGCCGCCGAGGAGCTCGGCGCCGTGCTCGCCGCCCGGCTCGACGCGGACCTCGACCTGGTGCACGTGGTGTCGCGCAGCGACCGCGCCAGCGGCGGTGCCCCGGGCGCCGTCGTGGCCACCCGGCGCACACCCGACAAGGTCGACCTCGCGCCGCGCGAGCTGCTCGCGCAGGCGGTCGAGCGCGCCGAGCAGTTCGGTGCCCGGGTCGGGGGCACCTCGCGCACCGGCGCCGTCCCCGCGGAGGTCATCCTCGAGGCCTCCGCCCAGCTCGGCAGCGACCTGCTCGTCCTGTCCACGCAGGCACGGGCGGTCAACGGTCGGCCGTTCCTCGGCCACGGCACGGAGTTCCTGCTCGAGCACGCGCCCCAGACGGTCGTGGTCGTGATCTTCCCCGCCGCACCCGAGGGCTGACCGCGCCGGTCACCACAGCGTGCCGCGTGGCCGGTGCAGCTCGTGGCCCAGCAGGCCCGCGAAGCCCTCCAGGATGCCCCGCGTCATGCCCCACACGGTGAAGCGCTCGTAGCGCACTCCCGCCACGGGCCCGAGCCCGCGGTGGCTGTGGCGCACGGCGTTGACCGGGTCGAGCAGGTGCACCAGCGGCAGCCACACGACCTCGGCGACCTCGGCGGGCTCGGGCACGGTGGGGGGGCGGCCGTCGACCGCGTGCACGAACACCGCGACCCGGCCCCCGTGGGGCCCGGCGACGTCGTCGAGCCGTCCGACCGGCCGTCCGAGCAGCACGCCGACCTCCTCGTGGGTCTCGCGGGCGGCGGTCGCGGCGAGGTCGACGTCGTGCGGCTCGGTCCGGCCACCGGGCAGCGCCATGTGGCCGGAGAAGCGGTCACCCGCCCGGTGCGCACGCTCGATCAGCAGCAGCTCCGGTCCCGTGGGCAGGTCGGCGACGACCAGCGCGGTGGCTGCGTCGCGCCGTGCACGACCGGCCCGGACCTGTGGCTGGTGCGCCCGCACGGCGGCGAGCACGGTGGCGTGGTCGGGGACCTTCACGACGCGAGTCCCAGTCGCACGGCCAGGTCGTCGACGTCCGCAGCCGCCTCCGCGGCGACGCGCAGGCGCTCGACGCCCGGCTCCGGGCCGTCGGCGGCGAGCGTGAGCAGGTCCCACGCCCTGCTCGCATCGTCGCCGTAGCGGCGCGGGACGACGCGCTGGAGCACGGGGTCGGCACGCACCGAGACGCGCAGGCCGAGGAGGCGGTCGCGCACGTCGGTGACGAGCAGCCACAGCCCCGCGGCGACCAGCACGAGGCCGCCGACCGCCCCGGCGGCGACGGGGACGGCCGGGACCAGCACGACCAGCCCGGCCGCGGTCGACCCGAGCAGCAGCAGGCCGATGCCGAGCAGTGCCCGCCCGCCCTGCATCGCGCCCTGCATCAGGTCCCGACCGGGTGCCACACCGTCTTGGCCTCGGTCAGCGCGAGCATCCGGCGCGGGCTCGGCGTGGCGTACCAGTCGATCTCGGGCACCGGTGGCACCACGCGGGCGAACGCCCCGGCCGCGGCGACCTCGTGCGGGGTGATGTCCTGCCCCGCGAACCCGGCCAGGTCCAGCGCGTTGACGTCGCGGTGGCTGGCGAGGCGCTCGACCAGCTCGTCGCGGTCACCGGTGAGCAGGTTGACCACCCCGCCGGGGACGTCGGAGGTGGCCATCACCTCGGCCAGCGAGACCGCTGGCAACGGGTGGGCGTGGCTGGTCACGGCCACGACGGTGTTGCCGGTGACGACCGCGGCGGCGACGAGCTCGACCAGGCCGAGCAGTGCGGGCTGCTCCGGGGCGAACGCGACCACGACACCGGTCGGCCCGGGGGTCGTCCACGACAGGTACGAGCCGGCGACGGGGTTGATGGTCGCGTCGACGAGGGAGACCTTGTCCGCCCAGCCCGCGTACCACACCAGCCGGTCGATGGTGGCGGCGACCTCGGCGGCACCATCGCCGCCGGTCGCGGCGTCGAGCTCGTCGGCGAGCTGCTCTGCGCGGCCCTCGAGGATCTCGGCGACCCGGTACAGGACCTGGCCGCGGTTGTAGGCGGTGCGGCCGGCCCAGCCCGGCTGGGCCTTGCGGGCGACCTGCACGGCGTCGCGGGCGTCCTTGCGCGAGGCCAGCGCCGCGTGGGCGAGGTAGGTGCCGTCGGAGGCGTCGACCGGGTAGGACCGGCCGGACTCCGAGCGGGGGAACGCCCCGCCGACGAACAGCTTCGGGGTGCGGCGAACCGCGATCCGGTCAGTCATGCCACGGCTCCCTCGCGCAGGTAGGCCCCGAGCCCGTGGCGGCCGCCCTCGCGACCGAACCCGGACTCCTTGACCCCGCCGAACGCGGCCGTCGGGTCGAGGCGGTTGAAGGTGTTGGCCCAGACCACGCCGGCCTGGAGGCGCTCGGCGGTCCAGAGCATCCTGGAGGCCTTCTCGGTCCACACGCCGGCCGACAGGCCGTAGCGGGTGTCGTTGGCCTTCTCGATCGCCTCGTCCGGCGTGCGGAAGGTCAGCACGCTGAGCACCGGCCCGAAGACCTCCTCGCGCGCGACCGGGTTCGACGCCTGGACGTTCGTCATCACGGTCGGGCGGTACCAGCTGCCGGCCTCGGGCAGGGCGCAGTCCGGCGTCCATGCCTCGGCGCCGGCGTCCACGCCGCGCTCGACCAGCTCGGTGATCCGCTCGAGCTGCGCGGGCGAGTTGATGGCCCCGAGGTCGGTGTTCTTGTCCAGCGGGTCGCCGACGCGCAGCGTCTGCAGCCGGTCCTTGAGCTTGTCGACCACCAGCTCGGCGACCGACTCCTGCACCAGCAGGCGCGAGCCGGCGCAGCACACGTGGCCCTGGTTGAAGAAGATCCCGGTGACGATGCCCTCGACCGCCTGGTCGATGGCCGCGTCCTCGTACACCACGTTGGCGGCCTTGCCGCCGAGCTCCATGGTGATGCGTCGGCCCGTGCCGGCGAGGTTCTGGGTGATCTTGCGGCCGACCGCGGTCGAGCCGGTGAACGCGACCTTGTCCAGCCCCTCGTGGGACACCAGCGCAGCCCCGGACTCGCCCGCACCCGTGAGGATGTTGACCAGGCCCGGGGGCAGGTCCGCCTGCTGGCAGATCTCGGCGAACGCCAGGGCGGTCAGCGGGGTGGTCTCGGCCGGCTTGATCACCACGGCGTTGCCGCACGCCAGGGCCGGTGCGACCTTCCACGCCAGCATCAGCAGCGGGAAGTTCCACGGGATGACCTGCCCGGCGACGCCGAGCGGCGTCGGGTTCGGCCCGTACCCGGCGTGGTCGAGCTTGTCGGCCCAGCCCGCGTGGTGGAACAGGTGCTGGGCGACCAGCGGGATGTCGTGGTCGCGCGACTCCCGGATCGGCTTGCCGTTGTCGATCGACTCCAGCACCGCGAGTTCGCGGCTGCGGTCCTGGACGAGGCGCGCGATGCGGAACAGGTGCTTGGCGCGCTCCGAGGGCGCCAGGCGCATCCAGCCCTGCTGGGCCTTCCTCGCGGCCTTCACGGCGCGGTCGACGTCGGCCGGGCCGGCCACGGCGACCTCGGCCAGCGCCTCGCCGGTGGAAGGGTCGTACGTGGTCAGCGAGCCGTCCTCGGCGGGGTCGACGAACTCGCCGTCGACGAACAGGCCGTAGCTGTCGCGGATGTTGGCCAGGCCGCGTGCCTCGGGCGCCGGGGCGTAGTCCCAGGCGGAGGTGAGGTCCACGTCGACGTGGCGGGGGTGCAGATCGGTCACGGTCACTCCGGGTGCGGCGCGCGCGACGGTAGTGCCGTGGCCCGCCCGCCGGGCCCCGCGAGCCGTCGCCGCACGGTCGGGCACGGTCCGCACGACCGTCCGGCCGGCCGGGCCGCATGGGGCACGGTGGGGGGTGAGGACGACCGTCGAACCGCCCGGGGGGCAGTGCGTGGCCGAGGAGTGGATCGGCGAGGTCCTGCGGCGCACGCGGCGCGACAGCATCGACGTGGCGCTGCGCTGGGCCCGCGCGTCCACGACCGCACCGCTCGGCATGTGGTGGCACCGCACCCTGCACGTCGCGCACCGACGGCTCGATGACTGGGAGGCCGACCCGGTCCCCGTCACCGACCGACCGCTGCCGGGCGACCCGGGGACCGTGCAGTCCGTCGACGACGGCGTCGGACCGCTGCACCGCCGCCGCTACGAGGTGCGGATCGAGACCGACGCGACGCCGGCGGACGTGCTGGCCACGCTGCCGGAGGACCTCGACGCCGGCACGCCGGACCTGTTCGTGCGGTTCCTCGACGCCGACCGGCGTGCCCCGTCGCGGCTCGAGGTCGGCGACGAGCTCATGGCGCGGCTGACCGGTCCCGTCGACGGTCCGGTGCGCGTGGCGGTCGTGGAGCCGACCCGCGTCGTGCTCGCGACGCTGACCGGCCACGCCGAGGCCGGTCTGATCCGTTTCACCACCGCCCAGGACGGTCACGGCAACGTGCAGTTCGCGGTGACGTCGTGGGCCCGCAGCAGCACCCCGCTGGTGCGTTGGCTGTACGAGCGCGGTGGCGGGCGCGACGTCCAGGCGCACGTCTGGACCCACCTCTGCCTCGCGCTGGCGCAGCGGCACGGCCGTCCCGTCGGGCGGGTCGTGGTCGCCGACCGCGTCGACCCCTGGCCGTTGGAGTCCTCGCCGCTGGAGTCCTCGCCGCTGGAGCCCG
>Ga0306912_1001517_pt1 | contig 10360 bp, 11 predicted proteins | sample AntRauFillE10628_FD_190443 | JGI IMG/M metagenome (GOLD analysis project Ga0306912, IMG submission 190443) | Saline lake microbial communities from Rauer Islands, Antarctica - Metagenome Filla E10 #628 (v2) (version 2) | ecosystem: Environmental > Aquatic > Non-marine Saline and Alkaline >... | reverse complement strand
TTCTTCCGCTGTTCCGTCAAATGTTTTTACTTCGCAATCCTTCCTAACTGTTCCGGCCTTAGTGTATATATTGGATCCACCGGCCCCATTGCTTAATCGTTTTGCACTTATGATTGTATACATTATGCTGTTACTCCTAATACTTCTTTAATGTAATTTGCTACGCCAGTGTCAATGCCGTTTTTTGCTGGGTTGTCTTCTGTCTCTTTCACTATCTGATGTGCGTCCATCGGGTTACTTTCAACCATAACCCGCAAGTCGCTACCTTCAGTGATGTCATACATGACACCTCCGAAGCTCATTTTTAAGATCTGTTCTTTCAGTATGAAATGGTCCATTATGCTTGTGCTCCTTTAGTCGTGTAAAATTCGTAAACTATTTTAGGTAGTGAGATTAGAAATTCACCTCTTTTTGTTGCATAGTATTTAGTTACTTTTTTGTCTAGTTTCTTCTGATATTCCGCCTGTTCGTCTGCAAGCATATTGTTATACTTACGTCGATTAAATTCTACGCTTGACTCTTCCATTGTGGTGAATCCTAGAGCGTATCTGTCTACCTGCTCTTTCACTGTCATAATTCCCTCAGTATAGCGATATTGCTTATTGAGTGCTTTCTCTAGTCGTGCTTGGTTAGCTGCAAGTAAACTCATTAAAGTGTTACTCCTCTTATGATTAGTATTAATGCTATGTATTGTGCTTGCCTGTTCATAGTATCGTTGCTCCTTTCGATGGGCCTATTGCTTATGATGTACTCGCGTCCGGTTCAATGTGAGTTGATTCCAGCTTGTCGCTTGTGGTCTCAGAGTCGGTTCAATCGTAACTTTTGGACCGGATGTGAGTACACCATGTTTATTATATTGTTGTCGGTTGCTTGGGCTTGTTATCACGGTTGACTGTAATGCTTGTTAGCTTGTGTCGGTTGTGTTGCTGTCCTTGCGACCTGAAACTATAATACGTGACATGGCCGTTATTGTCAACAATGATTGTTGCTGATTGTTGCTGATTATCTGTTAAAATAGGTGTGTTTAATTTACAACGGGTTGTAGACAGTTGTAAGTGTCTACAAGTCGGGTTGGTGGGAACAATGGTTGTCGGTGAAATTGTAACAGTGGTAAAATGGGGGTTTTGGAGGTCTTCCACACGCCTCGCAACCTCTGTTAAGGCTTGTAGACACTTACGTCTATACTATTAGAAAAAAAAGGGAACAATGGTTGTTCCTTTTTTATATAAAAACCTTGCATGTAAGTGTCTACAAAATATAGGCATATTATGACATGATCATTATCGCAATTGAGCTAACAGAGGTCGAGCACGTCGCACAATACACATTGTGCGACGTATGATGTACGCGTAACAGAGGTGGATATGCTGCGCGCTATATATCATGCACCAAACATGTACATATGTATGACGCGCGCGCGGTGGTGGCCGGCGTGGCGTGGTGGTGGCGTGTGATTGTATGGAGGGTGGGGGGGTGTGTGGTGGGGGTGGGTCCGATCTCGTATATAGCGTCCCACCCGCAAACTTTTTATTTTTTACCTAACTATTGACTTCTTCTCTTTTTTATTGCATAACATAACCATCCCTTCCACGACTTGCTTGTGCTATTATTTAAGTATCATGGCACACACTTCAGAACACTTTTTTGAACCCTACGATCCAGACTTCGCTTTAGAAGCCTACGCCGAATGTGCTGACTTTGACCGATTTCCTGAACAGCTCGAACAGCCTCCAATTGACCGACCACTTCCAGGCCAAATTGGGGGAGTCGCCGTCCAGCTTTCATTCCTCGACCGGCTTTCGGATCACCCCCGACTCTTCGACCCTGATTTATTAGAAGACTCGCCGGAGGCTATAGCGTGATTATTGTATATACGCGAGAAGGGTGTGCGTATTGTCCTGGAGTGAAACGCTATTTGAAGGAATTATTGAAAGTGGATTTTGAAGAACGTGACGGCGATCCGGCGAATGAGGTGTATGTGGGATTTGCTAATAAGTTTGGCGGTGCCGTTCCGCTTGTCGTTAATACAGACACGGACGAGGGCGTGACCGGCAATGGGTATGGAAGGATTAAAGAAATAGTCGGGAGGGTGTGATGGGTACAAGTAAGGATGAGGCAGTTGATATAGGCCGAGCACTCGGTAATTTTAATTCGGCTATTGATAAGGCTGCGACTGGCAGTTCAACTGACCTCAAACTAGACGCTGGTGACGATGTGTATGTTTTGTTCTACAGTAGTTTATCGGACCAAATTGAAGCTGGTAGTGCCAATACATATTTCACAGGACACTTGGTTGGCAAGATCATTTAACAGGGGTTTAGTGTTGAACGCTTTAGTCCTTACGCTACATATGGTACTTGTGCAACTAAAAGCTCATGCGGTATTATTTAAGAACAAATCGGCATTGGGTTCGTGTGTAAAATAACAAAACGGAGGGTAAAAATGACGGCAAAAATTGGCGATCTCGGGGATAGGTTCCTTCTATGACAAACGCCATTACTGAGACAGGCGAGCGCAAACCGGTCAAGCAACAAATGGCTGAACGGTTGGAAGTTAAATCTCGGATTGTTCGGTTTAAGGGCGCGACACTAATTGAAGAAAAAGGGAAGTGGGTAGATCTTTCGAGCGATAAATTCGCCGAAGCATGTTATACAACTTTCGGACCAGGGCTTAATAAATCACGGATAGCAGATCTTGAACACTTGTTCCGGACCAGCTCGCCTGATATGAGCCATATGGTTCAATATATTTCTTTTGGCGAAAAAGTGTGGGACACGAAGACTCTGGACTGGACGACGAAATTTCCAGCTGAAGATTGTATTTACCGCGTTAGATACACTCCACCTGACGGCGACTTTTCTGAAACAGACTTAACGCGCAAAGACGGCAGACTCAAATTTATAATGGAATTGGCCTGTCACGATGAAGGGCTGTATGACGACATCATGCAGTCAGTCGCACCAATAATAATGGATAAAAAGCCTACTGGAGTGATCTGGTATTTAGGAGGCGGAGCAAATGGGAAAAGCACACTCGTACATCTTTTATATAAAATCTTCGGGCCGTACCTCACTGAACTTACCGTTAAGCAACTCGAGGATGAGCGTGACACGCCACAACTTAATGGTAAGTTGGCGAATGTTTGTAAGGAAAGTTCGGAGGGGTACGTCGAGGACACTCGTACTTATAAAAGTATCGGAACCCACGAAAACTTCTCAGTACATAAATTTCACTCTCAAGATATGGTCGAGATCGAAGGAAACGTACACCATATATTCAGCGCAAACAATATCCCGACCTTCGGGGACAAAAGCTATGGTGCTCGACGTCGAACTCTAGTCATACCATTCAATAACAGGTTCAAGCCTGATGAGACTTTTGAGGACAGGACCTTCAATACTCAGTTCGTCGATTCGTTCATAACTGAAATGATTAAGTATGCAGGGATTTTGAAGAAGCAGAAATACGCTTTTGAGTTTAGCGACACCACCACTCAGATGAAAGAGAAATACGACACCGAAGCGAACACAGCTCAGACCTACGCCGACGACCTCGTCCAAAATGACATTCTCGGCTACCGCAATTTCCGCTTGCTTCGCACCGACTATGAGAACTGGTGTGAAGAAACTGGCTATCGACCATCCTCAATCAACATACTCAGAAGAGCTATGGATGAGAAGGGCTTCGCGCGGAGGTCGGCACGCGACGAACATGGTAATGGCATGAAGATATATTTGAAGGGTGACGCTGCTTATCCGGATCTCAGGTTGGTTCGTGATCGGCTTGGTCTATTCCAGACGGCCGGCAGCGAAGCCAACATTGAAAAATTAAACGATAACGAGCAAGAAGACTTGCTTAAAGATTGGAGTGAAAAAGATGACGAAGCGAACGATAATGGGGACGCTCCTGACGGATTTTAGATTCCGTCGAAGTGAAGCTCAAAGAGAATTAAGAGCAAAGATTTGGAAGCGGAATAAATTAGATAATCCGAAACAACGTGGAGGTTATGAACTCCGCGAACAATCGGCTCACACCAAAGACGGCACTCAGATAATCGAAGTTCAACTTTGGAAGAAGATTGATTCTGGTGCTACAAAATTAAGCGTCAACTTCAAGGCTGAAGAGATCAAGGCCGAAGAGGGTGACTCAATAGAGGAGTTAATGAAATGATCAATCGAATAAAATGTTGGCTCGGTTTCCATAACTGGAATAAATATCGTGGGTTCAACGAAGAAATCCCTCATCACAGGGCTCATTGCAGAAGGTGTGGGAGGAAATACAATGTCTGATCAATATCAAGAGCGATACCTCGCTCATCAAAAATTTGGCAAGAAACAGGAGCTAGTAGCACTTATGATAGAACGACATAGCAATCGAAGATTCGACACCAAAGAAATTCCACCTATTCTCATCGCTGAAATCCTCGATATGACAAAACACTGTCCGAGTTCGTGCGATCGTCACGGAGTTAGAGGAATCGTGTATGATAGTAGGAATGATAAAGATCTTATGGATGGTCTTCTGGTTGGCGGTACTGGTTGGATATATCGCGCTCCTGTGGTGGTTCAGCTTTGGGCTGATCCGTTAGCGTATAAAGCTGACGGTGGGCGCGAGCTTCACTACAACGCATATATTGACGCCGGTGCTATGGTCCAGCAGATGTCTCTTATGGCTACTGCGCTTGGACTTCACTGTGCATTTGTGAACCCGAATATCCGCGACGAGAATAAAGAATTTTTCCAAAAGCGTTTTGCTCCTCGACTATGGAAGGACGCTCAGTTTTGTGGCGCGTTTGTGATGGGTTATCCTCACCCCGACGAAATTAAGAAGGTTAGGAACTTGATCGAAAGTATGGAAGTAAAATGAATATCGCGATTGTTACTGTGGCCTATAAGGGTTATGGCAAATTTGCTGACCAGTGGCTCGGATTCATAAATCAGAGTTTGATTAAGCCTAAAAAGATAATCATAGCTCTTGGTCAGGATCACGGCCTGAAGGACCACAATGCTTTGTTAGAAAAATACAAGCACCTTGATCTTCAGTTCCATTTCTGTGAAAACTTGAAGCCACTAATGGGGCCGATGAGAAATGCAGCGGTTAATATGGCTGAGACTGAATGGGTTCAATATCTTAGTATTGACGACCAGTTATTGCCGAACGCTATTGGCGAATTTGAAAGCTTACAGGACGGAGCAGACTATATCTGTATCAGCTGGGAGTCACAAGCACAATGGAAGCCACTTGCTCCTATAGCCTACCATTTAGGGAAAACGCCAGAACGCCTGGCTACAGAATTTGAGACTAGGGGTTTTATAGTTGGCCATTCACCATTCCGTAAGAAGTTTTGGGACATGGAATCATATATGAATCACGACTATCCGAACGCTCCTTTTGTCGCTGGCATGATTAAAAATGGAGCCAGATTTATTTCTACTGAGACAGCTTGTACTCGATATCTACAGCGTAAAGATTCTCACGCTGCCAGACTCGGGCGCAGGGGTAAGAAGTTCGCTGTTGAAGGTGAGCGTCAGCAAGCACGGAAGTGGAAAAAATATCTTCAAGACACGATGAGGGAACACTACTTGTGACATACTTAGATTGTCCTCATTGTTGGAGGGTAGTTAAAAGCAAGAGCGCGTTGACGCGCCACTTGAACGAATATCACTGGGACAAGGAAGGGGCTGTCAGTGAAAAAGTACATTCAGGGCTGCCGATCGAAACGCCACTTCGACACGGAGTTCGAGGCCACGATCGGAGCTGCGAAAAGCGAGGGTAAGTATCGCCAAGAAATGATTCCGTATGCGTGTGGCCCTCACTGGCACGTCACTCATAAGGAGCCATCTATGCGTGGAAAACATAAAAAACTCTATCGCTGCCCTCACTGCAAAAACATTATCAACGAGAAAAAGAATCCGGATCATTACGGAAAGTGTACAATGAAACCATGAGCGAGAACGAACGAGGAAAATTAGGTTCATTCCTAAAAGAGTCTATCGACTGGACTTGGGATGAGTTTTGTAAAGCAGAGAAGGACCACAGCTATACCGGATATCAGGGGACGGTTATGTCTCTGATCCGCAAGTGTTCTGATGGTAAGCTTGGCGCGATTAAACTCGCCATCGATCGGGTGGACGGCAAAATCGAAACTCCGGTCAAAGTCGAGTACCCGAAGGTTTTCATCTTATTCCCCCACGCGGAGCGTGCTGCCCTAACTCCACCGGCCCCCGACTCGCCGACGGCACTCCTGGCCCCACCAGCCGACTTTGATTCATTAAATGAACCGGCGGAGCCACAAGAGGAGCAAGTTAAGGTCGCGACTATGAACCTTCGTGAAACTGTGGCTAAAATGGCCGACGCATCTCGAACTGTTCCACTTATGATTCATGCTCGTAAAAAAGAGGTTGAAGAAGCTGTTCGCAACGAAGTTGATCTTGGTGACGGCAAAAGCGTTCCTTTAGTAAAATCAATTATTGCTGCTAACTTAATTATCCTGGCAAATGAAAAAGGTAAGTTTGAAGCGATAACAGAGTTGTTCGATCAGATTGATGGTAAATTAGTTGAAACCATTAGGATTTTAGGTGAAGATATGTACTTAGAGAGCTATGTTCTCGAAGCTCCATATGGAGCGAAGAAAAATAAAGAGGGTGTTTACTATCTGGAAGCACCTCAGATATCGGACACATGGAAGCAAAAGTTCAAAAAAGACTAGTACGTTTTCTCAAGAGCAAGGGGTGTTATGTCATTAAGACGAAACCTGGGCCTGGTACTCCGGTTGGTTGTCCAGATGTGTTGGCTTTATATGAAGGTTTTTGGGCTGCGTTTGAAGTTAAAGCTGATTCCTCTTCTCCGTTTCAACCATTACAAGAAGCGACTATTTCTAAATTTGAAGGTTGGTCGTTTGCGCGTGTCGTACACTCTGAGAACATTGATGAAGTTATTGGGGCTCTTGAACTAATCCTTTGACAATTTTTTACTGTTGTGCTAATAGAGTTTATGCTATGATAAAAGTAGAAAACTAAACGGGGGTTTTAATTATGGCAGGTGCAACATACTGGATCGGACAAGACGGAAACATTTATTTTGGGAGCGGCCAAGAGGGCGCGCCTGTACAAAACTACGGAGCAGCAGATGGCTCTAACGGTGGTCAGTATCGTGCTGAAGGTAACACTTTAGTAGATAGGTACGCTGACTACGCAGGTCAACCGGGTTCAAGAACTAATGCGACTAGGATTGATGACCCTGCTCTTGGTGGTGGTCAGGTTCTAGGACAAACTACTGGTGGTGGAGCTCAAGCCGCTCCAGCTAAAGTGCTTAATCAGGCAGCAGTAGATAACACTAATAAAGCTATTGGTAGTCTTGGTCGTGAACAAGAAGTTGGTTATCAAAATATCGAAGATGATTATGGCTCTGTCGTTGGTAGATACGATCTTGAACGAAAACAAAATCGTAATGACTTCGACGAAGGTAATGTAACTAACAACCAGAATCTTCAGAAGAATCGTCAAAGTGCATTAGTCTCAGCAGCTCAAGGTCTTCGTGGTCTTAGAGGTGTCTTGGGATCAATTGGTGCGCTAGGTGGCGACGGTGCGACTTTAGCTAACCGTGCAGTTACAACTGAAGCTAATCAGGATCTTGGCGGTGCTCAAGATACTGCTTCAACTAATGCTCGTGGCCTTGATAGGGCTTGGGGTAAGTTTGATGAAGAAGACGATCAGCGTCGTGCAGAAGCAAGTACTAATCGTACTAATAGTCGAACAGCACTTGAGGGATCTATCGCTGGCAAAAGGCAAGGTCTGTTGCAGAAACTTGCTGGATTGTTCGGTGATGTTGATAACACAGGTGAAGCTACTAAATATCTTGATCAAGCTGGTGATCTTAATAGCACAATCGCCGAAAAGAGCCGTGTTCAAGCAGCTCCTATCGTTGGTAAAGGTGCAGCATTTAGTCCTGGCGAACTTGAAACTTACCTTGCCGGCAACAGTGATATGACTGTTAGCGCAAGAAAAGGTGGAATTGGAGCCGGCGGACCTACGGCAGTATTGGCTGGCCGTGATGGTGGTCGCGACGATGAGCGACGTAAGAAAATAGAACTAGAATTTGCAACAGTCTAACTAAAGGAGTTTATGGACAATGGGCTTCTTTGATAGGATAAACAGAGCATGGTCAGGCGCAGACTTTTGGCAGGGCGACGAGAATCGCAAACAACGCGACGATTTTCAACGTCGCTCTGACGAAGAGCGCGAAAAAAAGCGTCAGCAAGCCATAAATACTGCTTTTGAGGCTCCTCGTCCTGGCACTACGTTTAATCCTGTTCAGACTCAGACCCCTAACGTAAACTTTGATCCTTCGCAACCCCTACAAAAATTTGATCCTATAGCCAGTACAGGGTTTAATAACCCTATATTGGATATGCCGAAAGTCACCCCTGAAGAGGCACAACAAAACAAACAAAAAAGAGAAGCGACCGAAACCCTCGAAAGATTGACTCAAGCCAACATGGAAAAAGCTCGCAAAGACGCCACTCAAGGTGAGGGCTTTTTGGGGCGTAATCTACTTAACCGCAAGGCCATTGAGGAACGAGCAAAAACAATGGCTCGTACTCGTGCTACTAAGCAATACCAAGAAAAATACGGCTATAACAAAGAAGCTGCCGTATTAGATTACGGTAAGCAAACCAGTGAACTTGCTGGTATCGAAAGCACTCGTCTTCAAAAAGACATGGAAACTCTTAATAAAGTCGATGACGCTGTGACTGAAGCTGGCGAAATTGCTTCATATGTCCCTGTCACTGGATCTGTCCTCAACTTGGGCTTGGCTGCTTCAGAAAAGATTTATGACGCTCAAGGCAAGACCGGTGCTGCTGATGATATTGAAAGTAAGCGTCTTGAAATTGACGCCGGTATGACAAAAGATGAATTTGATCAGTTGGCTCCGCAAGCGAGTGAAGAAGAATTTGAGCAAATATCTCAAGGTATAAATGGGATGTCAGATCAAGAATTTCTTCAGTTCAAGTCTGCCCTGGCTCAAGATATCAAGCAACAGACTGGCGAAGATGTTGAAGTCGATTTTAGTCGCGATGATTTCTTGCGTTCATTCAATATGGACACTCAGCAAAAAATCAGGAATATGCAGAATCTTGGACTATTATTGTCACCTCTTGACTTCGTTGGTGCAGCTGGACTTGCTAAGTCCGGTGTAACTTCTGCCGGTAAGGCAGCTTTTAGAACAGCACTCAAGCAAGGTGGAAAAGTTTATGCTAGTAAAGAGGCTTTGAAAGCTGGTGGAAAAGTTGCTGCTAAAAAAGCGGTAGCTCCGTTTATAGCCGGTAGTGCATTGAGCGTCGGTGCTCAAGGGTACCTCGGCGGTATGGAAAATGTGAATTTACTGGACGCTGCGAAGACCGGTGGACTCGTGGCCGGAACTTCTATGTTATTCCCAAGCTCAACTACCCTGAAAAAAGGCGGAGTTGACGCAATTGATGATGTTGCTCGAGTCACGGATGATGTCACTCGTAATGTCGATAGTATCAGCGAGGCTCAATTCAGAGCTGCTGCGGAAGCGAGTCAAGAAGGTTCTGCTATCAAGAAGACTGCTTCATTGGCCAGTGACGAAGGTGATAGTCTGGCTGGAACCCGAAGAGTACCTGTCGGTGAAAACACTCCTAGTGTCCAGGTTGAAGACGGAGTTAAATCTACCAACGCTGCTAAAATACCAGACCCTAATAGTCCGATCGCTTTAGGCCGAGCTGATGAATTTTCTAGTGACGCACCTATCGCTAATTTCGATAACCAACCTGTCGAGCCTGGCCAGCTTCAACGAGACACTCCGCTTCCGAGCCAGATGACCGACGAAGCCAACCTACAGTCTCGAATCGACGAGCTTTCCCTCGAAGCCAACGACCTTGATGTTCCTGCTTACCAGCGAACCGGCGCGAAGCGAGCACTTGAAAGTTTGACTAATAAATTAGATGATCAAAACGCTGCTTCTCTTGAGACTCCACTGGATCGTCCAGCATTTCAGCATAAAAACGATATTGAAGGTGTAATTGCTCAAGGCAATGATGAATTGGACAGTTTCTTACGAGAAAATCCTGACGCGTCTATGATGGAGATTGAAAACGCAAAAGCCTCTATTGAGAGCCAAATTGTTGCTAGAGTTGAAGAATTACAAAAAGGTAGATTCGGTGGAGACGTTGATTCTCAAGGGAACGCCGTATTAAAGTCTGACGCTCAAGTAGCTCGTGAAATGGCTGACCAGGGAGTCCCCCTCCAACGTGGAGGGAGCCAATCGGCTGCTACTGAAAGTCTTATGGCTACGGAAGCTAGACAAGCTGTTGATGACCAAGTGCTCCGAACCCCTG
>Ga0306912_1001515_pt1 | contig 10365 bp, 7 predicted proteins | sample AntRauFillE10628_FD_190443 | JGI IMG/M metagenome (GOLD analysis project Ga0306912, IMG submission 190443) | Saline lake microbial communities from Rauer Islands, Antarctica - Metagenome Filla E10 #628 (v2) (version 2) | ecosystem: Environmental > Aquatic > Non-marine Saline and Alkaline > Saline... | reverse complement strand
TCTCGCCGCCAACTTTAATGGGATGAGATTCTGGAACCATGTGTTGCAAAAAGATGATGATGTATTAGGCGCTGAAGAAAACCTAGGTCCATATGTCTCATGTGAGCAAGGGCAGTGGGTTCAAGTCAAGGAGATTAACCTCGCTGAATATCTGGACGATAGCTTTGATGAAAGTAAAAATTGTTCAAAATTTGCGACCTCTAGAGGTTATGAAAAATACACATCACGACTCAAACTGATCGAAGGCCTGAGGGGAGTTGATTTCAACTGCCTATCATCGACAGAAAATAATTCGTATTTAACGGAGAAGTATCAATCTCGACTAAGAAATGGAGATCCAATCCATCACTGGATCATTAATCAAAATGGCCATGAGCAGGTCTCTTATTTTAATGAATTCTAATTTAGAGTTCACGGTAAACATTCTCAATGTACAAGATTTGCTTATCGTCAAATTTGTGCGCCCAATTTTTAATCTCGATTGATACTGTTCCCATTTTATCAGACACTTTATTTGGGGAGGTCCAGAGGGGGGTAGTCAAAGCTTTCTAAATTTAACTCAGGGGAGTGCACATAAAGGCCATGTGAACAGGAAGTTATTAGAGTCATTAATAAAACTAAGACAATAGAATTTAATCTGTTTTTATATTGCAAGAAAACTCCATGATAAACTCGGTGTTTAGAGAGTTGACATTATAGTATAAACGACCCCCGTTAGCTTTCATTATTTTTTTTGAAATAACAAGACCCAAGCCAGTCCCTTCTCCTGGAGGCTTGGTCGTGAAAAATGGATTTCCCATTTTTTCTTGGATGTCTTTAGGGATTCCGTGACCACTATCTTTAACTTTTAAATGTATTAAATCAGGCTTTTCGAGTTGAAGCTGAATCGAGATCCATGGGGATTCATTATCTTTTATCGCGTAACATGAGTTATAGATGAGGTTTAGGAGGACTTGTGACAATTCACCTGGATGGCCTGCAATAAATATGTTCTCATCCAGCTCGACCTTAAGATCTATTCCCGATTGAGTAAATCTCTCCTGACAAAAGAGGAGTGTCGACTCGACACACTCTGAAAGCTTAAAACTTTGGGCCGGGTCGCGTACCTCATCCCGAGCATATGTCCTTAGTCCTTTAGAAATTTTAGAAATTCTCTGTACTGATTCTTGTACCTTCTCCAAGTCAGCTAGAACTAAACTTTCAATATCTGAACCTTTTAACTTTTTTTGCGCCACGGAAATTTTGCCAGAGATAATTGCAAGAGGGTTGTTAATTTCATGGGCGAGTCCCGCTGCCATTTCTCCCAAAGCAGACATTTTTGACGTTTCAGACAGCAGCTCTTGGTAATTCTCAAGTTTGTGATTGGCCTTTCTTAATTCAAGTGATGAGACCACCATCCTGGCCAAGGCCTTAAGCTGCTCAATCTGGGCCGTTGTAAGCTTTTTTGCATAGAAGTCGATAACGCAAAGTGTTCCAAGTCTATGGCCTTGTGGATTAATCAAAGGGGCGCCGGCGTAAAACCTAATCTCTGGTGGGCCAATAACGAGAGGATTGTCTACAAACCTCGGGTCTTTTGTAGCGTCTTGAACCTCCATGACGTCGTCACTTTCAATGGCATGAGTACAAAACGAGATACTGCGATCTGTTTCACAAGCATCAAGCCCAACCTTGGCCTTAAACCATTGTCTATCATTATCTAGTAGACTAATCAGTGCCACTTTCGATTGGGTTATTAAGCTCGCGAGTGAGACAACGTCATCGAATGCTTTCTCTGGAAGTGTATCGAGAACCTTATATTCGAAAAGGGCCTCAAGTCTTTTAGATTCAGATTCTAATAGGGTATTTTTCAACTTTAAACTCTTTTGAAGCCTTTTGAGCTTCCTAAGTGTGAAATTGTTCCTGACAAGGCCAGAAAAAATTAAGCTTTGATTTGCATATCAATTGAAATATGGTCAAATCACAAAAATGTAAACAAACGTATGATTCAATTAACATTCGTAAAAGTATGATGGAGACTATTTTATGCCAATGTCTAAACTGGTACAAGTACATGAAATTACTTGTATATTAGTGGCCATATTTTTTATGACTTTGTCGCACAATGGAAGTGCTAAATCCCTGGTTTTAAACGAGGAAATGCTTGAGAATCTTCTTGAGCAGGATCTGCCTAGCTTAGACCAAATTGATATACAAGAGCTACGTGCCAAGCAAAGTTTGCAACAAGTGGAAGAAAGCCTTCAGGCAAAACTTTATACCGAGGTGAGCTATTTAAAGACTAATGAGCGACCTTTTGCGGTTTTTATTCCTGTAACCTCTCCGATTGAGGCCTTTTCAGCAAAAGTCACTCAGCCAACGAAATATGGTGTTCGTCTTGGCGCTAGTGCTTTCACCGAGCAAACAACTAACAATTTTGTAGATCAGGGAACAACCTCAGGGGTTTCGCTCGATTTGGCCGTTGATCTTTACAAAGACTTTTTAGGGCGAACAACGCGTTCTAAACTTTTGGCCTCTAAAATACAATCTAAGAAGGCAGGGCTCGATAAACAAATGCAGAAAGATCAATTTCATATTCAGTTGCGTCGGATATATTGGACAATACTGGCAAATGAAGAGTCGCTTAAGCTTGCACAAGAACTCTTGGAGACAGCTCAAGTTCAGGCCAAGGACGCACGTGAACGCTTCCAAAATAACATTGCTGATAAGGGTGAGCTCGCCCGTTATGAATCTCAGGTTTTTGCGAGAAAGGCCAATATCCTCTCTTTTGAGCACAGAAGAGAGCAGTCATTCAGACAACTTAAAGAGCTTATTCCAAGCCTCGGTGATAAAAAAATTGAAATTGGGGACTATAATTTAGACCAGTCTGTCGGCAAGGTTTTAGCTTGTACTCAAAAAATTTCTTCTTTTAAAACTCCCCCAGTTCAGTTCAGCCTTTTCTCTCAAATGATCCAATTAATTGAGGCAGAGTATGAAGCTCGAGATAGAATTACTCAGGTATATAGTGACTGGGATATCAGCCTCGTTGGAGAGGTTCAAAGACTAGGAAAAGAAGATGGGGGTTATGAAAACTCTTTTGATAACTGGCAAAACAGAGGACGACACGCTTTTAATATAGGCCTGAAGATTGAATTACCGCTTGGGTCAGAGAGTAAAAAAAGTGAACAGATTAGAGAAGAGATTGAATTCAAGCAAAAAAGAATGGAAAGTCAAAAACTTCAAGCAAGACTTAAGGCCTTTCATTCCCAAACAATTGAATCGATACAAGTTTTGAATAAGGTTATAAAAAATGAAGGTGAGAACTCTCAGAAATTACAAATAAGTTTAGATGAAACTCGAAAAAAATTTGGTCAGGCCAGAATCTCTGTAAATGAGCTTATCCAAGACCAAGATGCTTATCTACAAAGTAACTTAAATGAAATTCAAACTAAGCTCACTGTGATTACGACATTACTCGACTACTTTAACGTTTTTACTGACACTCCTTGTGACTTTAACAGGTAATTAAATGGAATTAATAACAGCCTTTTTTATTCGTAACTATAAACTGACTATCGTGCTTTCCCTTGGCATGGTGATTTTTGGAATCATGGGGCTCTTTAGAATGAGTTCTGAGTCTTTCCCGAACGTGAACTTTGCAATGGCCGTGGTAACAACCCCCTTTGAGGGGGCCTCAGCAGAAGATATTGAGACTAAAATCACTAAACCATTAGAAGATGAAATCAGAACTGTTTCGGGTCTAAAAGATGTACGATCGGTTAGTCAGGCAGGGCTGAGTACGATTTTTGTACGTGCGGATATCGATGACGATAGTATTCCAACTGAAACGATAATGAGCGATTTGCAAAAGGCCATTGATCGCGCAACCGATCTACCTGCTAACCTGACAGAGCAACCCAAATTTGAAGAGATTAAGACAGAAGAAATGCCTGTTTATGAAATTGCTATCCTAGGTTCAAACGAAGGAAGACGTCGTGATCAAATTGCGGATGACCTCAAAGAAGAACTTGAAGATAACCGCTTGGTCAAAGGTGTCCGGCTTGCCGGTTTTGCAGAGAGAGAGTTTCATGTGCAACTCGATTTAAAAAAAATGCGTGAGTTTCATATTGGGATTAATGAAGTCAATAGTAAGATACGCGCCAGAAACGTAAGTGTTCCTGGAGGTAGTTTAAAAGATGGTCAGTTCCAACAGTTGGTGCGAATAAAGGGAGAGGTTGAGAACGCAGAGGAATTAGGCAATGTTTTAATCCGCTCAAACTTTAGTGGTCAACAAGTATATTTAAAAAACATTGCTGAAGTGAAAGATTCTGAGGCGGAAATCCTTGTGCATGCTTCCTATGGAGATAAAGACTCAACTTTATTAATTGCTAGTAAAAAAGGTGGAGCGGATACAATCAAGCTTGTCGCAAGTGCAGAAGAAAGTGTCTCTCTTTTTAGAGAGATGTACGGACAAAATTACGAGTTTATTGTTTATAATAATGAGTCTAATAAAGTGAAGGATAAGCTCGAGGTTCTTGGAGAGAATGCAGTGACCGGCTTAATACTCGTTATTGTTTTTCTTTTTATTTTTCTACCTGGTCGCATAGGTATTATGGCCTCGCTTTCTTTACCTTTAGCTGTTTTTGCGACAATTGGGATTATGCCCGTTTTGGGTATGAATCTTAATGCTATCACAATCTTGGCGTTGGTCATTGCCCTCGGGATGATGGTTGATAATAGTGTTGTGATCTCGGAAAACTTTACTCGCTTACGCCTCGATGGTCTCCGGCCCTATGACGCCGCTTTGCTGTCTGTAAAACAGCTTTGGCTTCCCATCACGGCCACAGGGTTTACAACCATCGCTGCCTTTTTACCAATGCTTGTGACTAAAGGAATCATGGGACAATTTATCAAATTTATCCCAATTATTGTTTCTGCTTCACTTATCTTTAGTTTACTTGAAAGTTTTATTTTTCTTCCCATGCGTCTTGCTAAGGCCGGAGGCAAAGTTAAAGAAAAAAAAGAAGGTGCGCATCACGACTGGTTTGCAAAGTTTGAAGAAAAATTTGAAAAAATGATGCGCGTTCTCGTAAGACGTCGTTATATTATGGGATTTGTATTTACTATGACTATCGCGTTTTCCTTTTTTATGATGGTCAAGGCGAATAGGTTCATTCTATTTCCTTCAGAACAGACAGAGCTCTACATCGCTCGATTTGAGATGCCCCGTGGCACCAGGGTCTTGGCCACTCAAGAAGCGGCTCAGCAGTTGGCCAGAAAGATCAATGGAGTTATAGGTGAGCACGTCGAGCATATTACTTCTCGTTCTGGTACCTCTAAGGCTGATTTTACTGATCCTAAGGCAGAGGATGGCAATAGCGTAGGGATTAGTTTTATTCGAGTTAATGAAAACGCTAAGAATAATGTCGAGCATACAGAAATTTTGAAAAATTTGAGAACGATTAGCTCTGAAGGAATTGGTATCAAGCGATTGAGCTTTGAGGCCATGATTAATGGACCGCCAGTAGGTAACGATATTGAAGCAACATTTCGATCGAATACTTCCGAGTCACTGGAAAAAATGGTTGAGATTGTTAAAGAGCAGCTTCAAAAAATTGAGGGGATCTCTGATCTAAAAGTTGATGACGTTATTGGCGATAATGAGGTTTTTGTTCTAGTCGACTACGAAAAAGCAGATCGACTTGGGCTAACTGTCCGCTCTATAGGTGATGCCGTCCAGACGGCCGTATCTGGGCAAATTGTATCGACGGTTACTTTGGCCAATAAAGATGTGGACCTTTTTGTTCAGTATGCGTCAAAAGATAGGGAAGATACTGAATCTCTTTCTAAAATAGAGGTCATGGACCAAAGAGGAAATCTTGTTCCTATCGGGCAGTTTGCTGAGTTTAGAGTGGATCAAGGTTCTCCCCAGATTAAACGGTTTGATTTTAAGCGTTCAAAAACGTTAACAGGGAATGTAAGCGAAGAAGTGATTACAGCAGTTCAGGCCAATGCTCGGCTCAAAGAGATTTTTGATGAGCATGCTCTTGATTTACCTAATGTTTCGTTGCGCTTTGGTGGTGTTGCAGAAAATACAAAAGAATCAATGGAGTCTTTGTTCACGGCTTTGATACTTTCCTTGATCGGTATCTTTGCTCTGCTCGTTTTTCTTTTTAACAGTTACTTGAGGCCTGCGATTATTATGTCGACGATTCCTCTTGGACTTTTCGGCTTCTCTATTGCTTTTTACTTACACGAAAGACCCATAAGTTTTTTAGCACTCATCGGTGTTATTGGTTTAGGCGGGATTATTGTGAATGCCGGAATTGTCCTCATTAGCTTTATTGATCAACTTCGTGAAGAAGGAAATATGAGTTTTGATGATATTTTGGCCAAGGCCTCTCGTCTAAGACTAAGGGCCGTTTTTGTGACTTCACTCACTACGATCTCAGGACTTATTCCTACGGCCTACGGAATTGGTGGTGATGATGCGATGTTGATTCCGATGACCTTGGCCATGGCCTGGGGATTAACGAGTGGCACAATTTTGACTCTCGTTTGGGTGCCTTGTGCTTACGCTATCTTGGAAGACTTCACCCTACTCATGGCCAAATGGACGGGCCTGAGGCATTCTAGCTCAATCGAATCTCATGCGGCGGAATCTTATGAATAAGATAGATACAAAAGAAAAAATCATTGAAACCGCAGGAGAGCTGTTTGCTCAAAAAGGCTACGAGGGAACTTCCGTTCGAGATATTGCCGCTATGGCCGATGTGAATCTTGCTTCAATTAATTACCACTATGAAAACAAACAAAACCTATATTACGAGGTTTTTTGTCGCAACTGGAAATGGTTGGCCAATGGGATTAATGAAATTGGCGAAGATAAAGATCAGACAGTGCAAGATTTAGCTTCAAGTATCTTTGATTTTTTCATTCATAATACTCACGCTCTTATGAATTGTTTTAAAATCGCTTTAAATCAAACAGCGCCGCTGCCAGAGAAGTTTCCCGCGATGGATGGAGAGATGGAGAGCTTTGGTCCTCCGGGTGGGGATGTTATTTTTGAGTTTGTCACTAAAGAATTGGGAGAAGAGGTTCCGCGACAAGCCCGTTTATGGTGTGTGGCCTCTATTTTTACACATATCGAATATATGGCCTTAATTGCAAATACTCCTTATGTGAAAAAAAAGTGTGAAGAGTTTTTTCATATTCAAGGAGCTGAAGAATTAAAGTCTCGGACTGTTCGCCACCAAGTCGACGCTGTCATGAATTATGTACGTGATTATGGTCACCGCTGGAACGAGCTTTAAATTATAATGAAGCTACAATCTTTCCTTCTTATTTTGATCTTAACTTTCTTTAGCTGCTCGTCTAAAAGCTACAAAGACGCGGCTAGAAATAGTGCTGGTATTGCTACTCCAGCGAGCGAACAAAAAGAGGACATTTTTCAAATCTATACAGCTCGGGCCTTTAGCTGGAGAGGGAACTTTGCGATACACCCTTGGGTGGCTTGGAAAAAGTCTGATGATAAAAGCTATACGATTGCTCATGTGACAGGATGGAGAGTGCAAAGAGGTCTTCCTGCGGTTACCGTTCGTGAGGACTTACCTGACAGGCTATGGTTTGATAGCGTGCCTGAAATTTTAGATGAGCACAAAGGTGAGAAGGCCCGACGAATTATTGAACATGTTGAGAGTCTGATTGAAAAATACCCTCATCGAGATACTTACACGCTCTACCCTGGCCCAAATAGTAATACTTTCGTGGCGTATTTAATCCGTCATACACCAGAGCTTAAAATTGAGCTCCCAGCTAATGCAATTGGAAAAGACTACTTAGGCCAAACCACTTTTGGAGCACTTAGCCCGAGTGGGCAAGGGGTGCAGCTAAGTGCTTGGGGGCTTTTGGGGCTTACTCTTGGACTAAACGAGGGGATTGAGGTAAACGTGCTGGGACTTAACTTTGGGGTGGATTTTTGGACTCCAGCACTTAAGCTCCCTTTCGTGGGCCGATTCGGTTTTAAGGACCGTGCTTTGTGATATAAATGAAAAAACGTTTACTGGTTTATATAGGTTTCATCTTTTTCTCTCAAGATCTTTGGGCCTACCCAGAAGGGTATCTTTATCAGAGGTCTTTTTTGCCAAAGGCTTCCGAGCTCGTATGGAAAACTGATGTTAATTATCAATTAGATGACTTCGACATCGAAGACGAAGAGAGTGATAAGGACATTGATGATATTGACCACGAGCAAAACTCAATCCAGCAAAGTATTCTTTATGGAGTAAGCGACCAAACAACGATTTTGGCCGGCTTGTCTTATGTTCATACGGCGAAACGCTCGCGTAAATATGATCAAGATGTGAATTTGGTAGAAATGAAGTCAGAATATGAGGGAGTTGAGTTTATTGAGTTGGGTGTTATTAGACGTTTTTCAAATTTAAATTCAGAGGGCATTCAGCAAGCGGCGCTTTTTACAACTCAAGGTAGTGTTTCTCGATCATCAGACGACAAGGCGTATATCGGGGGAGTGAATGCTCAAGCCAGTTACCTCTTTAGTTTCGATCATTCTTGGGGGGCCTTCATGGGCTCGCTTAATGCGATGTACTTTGGCCCCAAAAAACGTGAAAGAGTTGATGGAGAGCTACAAAAAACTCTGGCGTATAGTGCATTTTCTGTCTGGCTCGGTCCTCGCTTTGAGTGGGGAGATTTTTATACGGCCATCTTAGGTGGTTTTGGGCTGACAACAGACTTTGTGATTGAGAGTCCTTCTTACAATCGAAGTTCAAATAGTGGTTTTTTGACGAGAGGTTCAATACAGACAGGATATGATTTTGGGAAGTGGGGCCTGGAGCTAAACTACACGATCGGTTCTGATATTTTTAATAAAAGTGGCCCTGAAAGAGCAGGTGACAAAATTGATTTTGAACTCGAGACTCAAGAAGTTGACTTGGTGGTATTATGGGGATTTTAAAAATATGCTTGGTGATGACGTGTCTCCTGCATATCCAAAACTCCGCTTATGCTAAGGCTTTAGATGTGGTCAGTAGCGATCTTGCTTCTCCTTTAACGACAAATGCAAAATATATTTTTATTCCAGGTATCCTGGCTACTTCTTTGGCCTATTTTACAAGAAATAATGACCGCTATACTCAAAGAGAAACCTTTGATGAGGCCCAGCCTCTTGGTGATTTTGGTTTTTTGGGAGAGTATATTGGTTACGGGGTCTTAAATATTACCTATGTTGGTGTGAATTATTGGCTGGCCCAAAAATATAATGATGAAAAGGCGCTAAAAAGAGCAGAGATCATGGCCAGGGCCTCTATTTATTCATCAGGGCTAACGATGATTGGTAAGTTATCGATTAATGAAAGAAGACCGGGTTTCCCTGATGATAAAAATTCTTTTCCCTCTGGTCATGCTTCGGGAGCTTTCTCTTTTGCCTCTGTCATTGCAGCCGAACATGGCTGGGGCTGGGGTGGAGCTGCCTACGGCTTAGCGGGATTTATTGCTGTCAGTAGAATTAATGATGACTTTCATTACTTGCACGATGTTCTGGCCGGCATAACGATCGGCGCCTCTTTTGGCTGGGGTGTCCATTATAATGCTGAACGTGGCTCGCGTTTATGGATGACCTTAATCCCTGTGGAAGATAAAGGTCTAGGTTTTGCACTGGGAACTAGTTTCTAAATGGGCTCCTGCCAGAGCTGACCAGTCTTTTGAGAGGTTTTACAAAAGTAGCGATGTATTTGTGCTTTTGTTAAGCCCTGTTGATTTGGATTCTTTGTGCCACGGTCAATATCATATTCATCGATAAACTTTGCACGCCACGTACCGCGCTCCATTTCATAGCTAATGAGTTTGACTGAGTCGAGGTCATCGCTTGAAAAACTTTGAAAACTAAACTGTATCTGACGGCTTGAAATCAAGTCAGTGTTTTGTACTTCAAGGCCAGCATCAAGGTCGTCACAGAGGTTATTAAAAATGGAACTTCTATCTGTCAAAATGGCAGAATGAAGATTAATTGACTGGCGGCTTCGCCAATGGTGACCTGAGGCCCTTGTTTCCAACTCCGCTCGTACTTGATTTCGTGTCACTTGTCCGTTGGGGCAGGCCTTCTCTCGAACCCTAAAATGTTGTACGGTTCCCGTTGCTAAACTGTTGAGTCGAATACGTTGGCTTCGCAGGTGTCGACACACTCGCTTTGCAATATCTGCTTGAGCGGGCTTGAGTTCGATAATCGGCGATATGGCCTGATTGAGTTCTGTTTCTATTGGGGCACTACCTTGTGTTGGATTGCCCACAATTGTATCGACTTCACATGAAGCGAGAATCAAAAGGGCCACGAGTAGAAATAGATTTTTCATGCTTAACCATCCTTGGTAACTTAAT
>Ga0306912_1001513_pt1 | contig 10377 bp, 16 predicted proteins | sample AntRauFillE10628_FD_190443 | JGI IMG/M metagenome (GOLD analysis project Ga0306912, IMG submission 190443) | Saline lake microbial communities from Rauer Islands, Antarctica - Metagenome Filla E10 #628 (v2) (version 2) | ecosystem: Environmental > Aquatic > Non-marine Saline and Alkaline >... | reverse complement strand
GCAAGATTTAGCGGCTTACGCCCAGAGGCTGAGAAACGATGCCGGTAGTGTCAGGGGTGATTTGTGAGAGTATACAGCGCAAGGCCGATAAGAGACTTTGTGAACTTTATGCACAACGGAAACATCACCCACGCAGCCAGGGCACTAGGCGTCAACCGCTCTACGCTGCACAGGGTAATGGATACGGCTTACGTTATTGACGGCACGCTTTATACAATCAAAAGGAAAGCAAAATGAAAGCACACGAAGTAATCCCAGGCATCATCGGCGGCGTAGCAGGTTACGCAGTCCTCAAGTTCGGCACAGACGACGGCACTGCTATGGCCCTGCTAGGCTTTGCCATTGCGTTCGCAATTTGCTGTCATAACGCAAACGCGATAACCTTGCGGGCTGTAATTGCAGGGCTGATAGCGGTACCGGCAGGATTCTTTGCCATTGCCATACTACACATGGACATGGACGGCCATGAGAATGGCTTTCTTGTAATGGGCGGGCTGGTGTTTCTTTTTGCGGCGGCGTCTTATTTGGTGGGCAATAAGTGCAAGCCTGAAACCATCAACATCACACAAGGACAATCGTAATGACCGAACAAAGCACAGCACTAGCCATGGTGAAGGCAGTCCATGACGATCAGGAGGCCACATTGCCGAGTGGTCGCGCCTACCAGCTAACGAAGATGACACACAACCAGCGGCGGCGCGTGTTCGCCTTCTTCACAAAACGCCAGGGTGAGATTCAGTCCGGTGACTTTTCGTTTCTGGACAGTGCCGACTTCGAGCCTGTGGAGAAGGTCATCATGGACACGGTTCTATTTGAGGGCAGCCAGCTGAGCAAGTCGCCTAAGCACTGGGAGGACTATCCAGAGGATTACGTGGCCTTTACAGTGACTATGCTGGGGGCGATCAGCTATCCTTTTTTGAAAGGGAACCTTGGCGGCTAACGGTTCCGACACCATCGTCTGAACCCAACATTATCAAGCGTACCAACCTAGACAACCAAGCAATGATAGAGCACGCTCTGGTGCGTCACGGTTACGGTACGCTTGATGAGATAAGGCAGATGGACACGCGGGACTTCTTAGACGCGATAGAGTACCAAGAGATCGCGTCAGCCATTGAGCAGTACCATATTAACGAAGCGCAGCGGGCTCGATGACACAGCCCGCTGCTGTGCTATACTTGTCCGAATTGTAAACGGCACAGGCTCGCAGCCATGGCAGTAATTTCCGAAATTATCACAAAATTTTCGTTCCAAGGCTCAACAGGCCCGCTAAAAGAATACAACGGCAGCTTAGGAAAAGGCATCGGCCTATTAGCTGGCATGACCGCAGCACTAGGCGTTGCCGTTGTAGGTATCAACAAGTGGGTGACAGGTGTCAGCCAGTCGCTCCAGCCTCTTATAGACCTTAACGCGCAGACCGGCGTAGCAGTTGAAAAAATCCAAGAGCTATCATTCATTGCCGAACAATCCAGCTCATCAACCGAGGCGCTGTACTCATCCATCAGTGGCTTGGCCGCAAAGATAGGCGAGGCCGCACAGAAGGGCAGCGAGGATTTTTCACGCCTTGGCGTAAGCGTTAGGAATGCCAACGGCAGTGTGAAGTCTACCGACACAGTTCTGGCAGAGGTGAGCAGCCGGTTTAAGCAGCTCGGTTTAACCATGAATGAGCAACAGGGCTTTGCCGAGGCGCTTGGCATAGACCCCGCCCTGCTAAGCATGATGAACCGGACCGGCGCAGAGATGGCCAGTCTACGCGGTGAGGCGCAACGTCTAGGTGTGCTGACCGCTGACCAGGTGAAGAGTGCGCAGGATTATAACGACGCACTAGGGGCGCTTGGGTTTGGCATGGAATCGGTCAAACGGTTTATTGCCGTTGGCCTTGCGCCTGAGCTTACCGAGATGGCAAAGGACTTTACCGACCTACTGGCAGCGAACAAAGACTGGATCGTTAACGGCATCAAGGCAACAGTTGGCGTCCTAAATGATATGGTTGATGCGCTCATCCGGCTTGCTCCATTTATAGCGGCTGTCGGTGCGGCGTTTTTGGCGGCGAAGGTTTACACGCTGGGATTTGCTGGCGCGCTTGCCCTTGTTTTTTCGCCTGCCATTTTGATTGCAGCGGGTATCGCAGCGGTGTTGCTGGTACTTGATGATCTTATCGTGGCATTCCAAGGCGGAAAGTCTGTTATTAGAAACTTCTTCCTAGAGTTCTTTGGGTTTGATATAAAGCCGCTTCTAGTGGGGATCGTTGAAGGGTTCAAAGAGGTATTGGAAACCTTAAAGAACTTTGGGGCTGGAGTGTTTGACAGCTGGGTAGAAATATTTTCAGGGATAGGAGATATATTGGCCGGAAACTTCAGCGATGGGTTCGATAAAATCGGAGAAGGCTTTTCAGATATGGTTGACACTTGGGGGGATTTATTCAGGAGTGTCTTCAGCGGCATATTTGATTGGGCCAAAAACGCAGTAATAAACATTGTGCCAGATTGGGTTCTTGACATTATCGGGCCAGACTCAAGCGGATCGCCTTCAGCATCGCCAGGCGGTAGCCAAGCGTTACAGCCAGGCGGCGGGCGGGCCAATAACGTTGGCCAATACGATTCAATCGAGCAAACCGTTATCATGGACATCCGCACAGCAGACCCAGAAAAAGCAGGCAAGGCAGCGTCGGACGGACTTCAGCGGCAACTTGAAGATGCGCGGAACCAGACACGCGGCAGGGGGGGCAGTTAATGAGCATACGGGATTACCTCGGCAGCCAGTTCGATAGTGACGAGCAAGAGGCTGTTGGCATTGGCGGATTTACTACGACAGCCCGCGTGCGTGAACGTGTGCTCCGCAGCGCATCGGTGCCGACCACCTTCCTAGAAGATGGTAGCCATATTAACGACCACATCATACGTAACCCGTTAACCTTGAGCATAGAGGGCAATGTGTCAGACGCCTTCTTTATGCCAAACCCTGCCATAGCCGCACTACAAGCAGCGCAAGAACAGGTGGGAAATATCACACAATACGCTCCAGCCAGGACGCAAGCACAAGTTAGCAGGGTGTCAGGGCTTACAAATGACTTCACCAATGCCATTGATAAAGTGGATAGCTTTATCGAGAGCAGCAGTCGCGTGGCCAGCTACCTCGGGCTACAAGACGACACGGCGAAAAGCAACATTGAGAATTTCATTGATACGATGGAGTCTCTACAGGAAGGCGAGCAGCTTATCAGCATTGATATGCCGTTCCGCACTTATGAGCAGATGTACATTACATCGCTTGAGATTACGCGAACAAACCAAACTAACTCGCTAGACTTCACAATGGAGCTTCAGCAGTTCCGGTTTGCCGATACTATATTCACAGAGATAACGCCAGCGGCTAATCCGTCAGCAGTCACCAACGGACAAACGGAAGGGTCCAAGGATAAGGGCGTACAGGAAGGCGCGGATGTTCCGCAGTCATTCCTTAACTCGACGCTTGAGAGAATTGGGGTGTCATTCTAATGAAGCGCTTACAAAACCTAACAGACGAGCCCATCCAGCGCCATACAATCCTTTTTGAGAAAGACGAGATCACATTCGTTTTGCGGTTCTACCCGCGCACCCAGGTATGGTTATTTGATGTCGAGTTTGGCGACAGCCAAGTGTACGGCCTGAAACTATCCGTCGGCGTGCTGCACATGCTAAGCCAGAACCAGCCTTTTGATTTTATCTGTGTTGACAAGAGCGGCAACGGCATTGACCCATTTACGCGGCAGGACTTCAGTGGCGGGCGGTGCGAAATCTACATGATTGAGGCTGCGGATATGGAACAGATTCGGGGCGTGGAGGTGCAGTTTTGATCATCCCAAGATTTAACAGAACCTACACTCTAGAAGTTGACATCGGCACGCGCACCGAAATAATCAAACCGCCCATGCGGATCAGCTTTGAAGTTGACAAGTCCACAATGGGCGGTTTGAACAAGGCCCGAATCCAGCTCTACAACATCGAAGAACGCAAACGCCTGGCGCTGGCAAAGGATGCCGAGCAACAAAAAATGATCCCTATACGGCTATCCTGCGGCTATCAAGACCGGCAAGAGCTTATATTTAAGGGAACGATATTCACCGGCGGCACAGAGCGCCAAGGGCCAGATCTTGTCACTACCATAGAATCGCAAGATGGCGGCTTTGATTTTTCCAATAGTTTCACGAGCCGAACGGTAGAGGGTGGGCGCCGGGCAGTAGATTCGGCGCTGCAGGATATGCCCAATACCGGTGCTGGCAAGATTACAGAACGGCCCGTGTTGACGCGCCCCAAGGTTCTAGTGGGCAATAGCGTACAGCTCATTAATGAAATGGTAGGCCCTGACGAAACGTGGTACATCGAAAACGAACAGCTTTACATCATCAAAGACAACGAAGTGACGAGCCGGTTTATACCCGTCGTTAGTGCAGCCACCGGTTTGATTAGCACGCCGACGCGGGAGAGCAAGTTGGTAACGTTCCAGACGCTTATTAACCCTACCGTGAAGATAGGCCGACGTGTGCAACTTATAAGCACTACAGCGCCTTATATGGACGGTGTTTATCGCATTGAAACCATCACGTATAGCGGCGATAATTACGGGGACGCCTGGAGCCAAGCGTGTACCGGAAGGCTAGGAGCAGGGACGGTGGTTCTATGAATGAAAAGCGCCAGTTAATTGACGTAATGAATGACGCAATAGAGTTCACGCTGTCCAATCTGCATACGGCAACCATTGCCAAGGTGACCGGCGTACAGGCCAAAACCATCAGCGTGCAGCCGGTCATTAACCGCGTTGTAGATGGCCGATCTATTGAGCTTCCAGAGTTTACTATGGTTCCGCCTGTGTTTATGCAGGGCGGTGGCAGCTATACGGCGCACCCAATAGCCGTTGGTGACTACTGTTTGCTGGTATTAACAGAGCGTTGTTTTGACCGGTGGTATGGCGGGGCAGACTTTCAGAGCCCTGCAGAATTTAGAATGCACGACTACAGTGACGGCCTGGCCATTGTTGGCGTTAATCCTATGGCCGGGGCGCTGACTATTCCGAGCGTGATTCAGCAGACGGGCGACACGAATCAAGATGGTAACTACACTCGCCAAGGCAACATGGTGCAGGAGGGTGACACAGAAATTACAGGCAATTTTACGCTAAACGGTAACATGCAGGTTAACGGCAACATTACCTGCTCTGGCACAATATCAGCCGGGAACTTTTCAGGGCTGGGCGGTGGCACTATGACAAGCACTAGCGACATCGAGGCGCAAGGCATTAGTTTGACCACTCACACCCATACCGACGTAGAGCCTGGCACCGGCAACACAGGAGGGCCACAATAATGCAGGTCAGCGGACTAGACAAAAACCTTGATTGGCGATTCGGCAAAGGCCGAGCGGTTTATAAGCGCGACTCTAAAGCTATCGCGCAAAACGTGTTGACCCGGCTACGCTCTTTTAAAGTCGACTGGTACTTAAACACGCAAGCCGGTATTGACTGGCTCCAGTTGTTGGGCAACCTCGGCACCGAGCGGCGAATCATTCGGGCCGTTGAATCAACCGTGCTGCAAACCGACGGCGTAATCTCAATACAGAGACTTGGCATAATTCGGCGGAACAGTAATAGAGGTGTTACAATCGAGCTGCAATATACCGACGTTTTCACGCAGCAAGATTTGCAGACCCTGGAGCTCACCGCATGACAGCGCCACAGTTTACGCCCGAAGGCATTCAGGTACAGACGTTTCAGGAAATCTATGACGAGCTGGCGGCGGGCTACCGGGTAATCTATGGCGAAGACATCAACCTTGAGCCCAATTCGCCTGACGGTCAGCGCGTAGCGATTGAAGCACAGCTTGTTCTTGACTCGCAATCGTTCGGCGCGCTTGAGTATAACCAACGAGATCCAGACTTTGCCCTTGGTCAGTCTCTCAACAGCATCATAAAGCTGTCAGGAATCACGCGCAGGCCCGCCACGCGGTCACAGGTCGACGTAACCGTTGTGACTGATAGGCCGCTTACTCTGCCAATTGATTACACTGTAGAAGACGACCTTGGGCAGTCGTGGTCAACGCTTGCGGTCAGGACCCTGATTGCCGGAACCACAACCGTCACTGTGTTCGCCGTTAACTTTGGCGCAATAGCCGCGGACGCTGACACCATTGTTAATCCGGTGACTGTTGTTATTGGTGTTGGTTCGGTTACAAACCCGACAGCGGCCACAGTAGGCATTGACGAGGAAACAGACCAAGAGCTTCGTGTACGCCGCAACAAGTCTCTGGAGACCCCGCAGTCGTCCAGCACCGGGCGTATGTTCACAGCACTGGTTAGTGTGCCGAACGTTACTGACGTGGCGGTCTACGAGAACGATACAGCAACAACAGACTCCGACGGCATACCGGCTCACAGCCTATGGGTAGTGGTTGAGGGCGGTGCGGTGGCGGCTATTGTCGAGACGATGACCAAGAACAAAACCGGCGGCAAAGGCATGGTTGGCTCTGTTACCGGAACCTTTAGCGAGCCGGTGACACGTCCCAACGGAACAACCTTTACCATCGTACACAGCATGACGTTCGACCGGCCTGTTGATGTGCCTATACTTGTCCGCCTTGACGCTACACGCAAGGACGCCGCAATTCCGGTAGACGAAGCGCTGATAAGTCAGGCTATTGCTGCGCGAACCTTTAACATCGGTGAAAACCTATTGGCTGGCGACCTGTACCGTTTAGCGTTTAACGCGGGCGAAAGTTTCATACCAACGAATTTAGAGATAAGCCGGGACAGCGGGGCGACGTACACAGACGGGCGCATACTGTCAGACCCGAATGAAAAGTTCAGCATTGATGCCGGAGATGTTGCCGTAACGGAGATCATTTAATGAGCTTCGAATCAGATTACGTCAACCTGCTGATCAAGCAATATTGGGAAAAGCCCAAAGCTAACGCCGAGATAGCATTCAAGGCGGGCGTGTGGCGCAAGACGTTTGAGTGGATTGATTCATTTAGTGAAGAGTTTGATCTTGATAACGCGACGGGTGACAGGCTTGATATCATCGGGCGCATTGTTGGCATAAGCAGAACAGTGCCCCTTATCATCCCCAAAATTGCATTTGGCTTTGACGAGAACACAAACGCTCGCGGCTTTGATGATAAGTTTTTGCAGGTGGCAGACAGGGCTGCGTTTCAAGATAAATTCGAGCGTGCGTATACGGATCTTCAGCTTGATGACTCGGCTTACCGGGTTTTTATTCGCGCCAAGATTTCAAAGAACGTGGGCGGGCCTTATCTTGTAGACGACCGGGCACTGTCAATACAGGATGCAATCAACACTTTGTTCGATGGAGTCGCTTACGCCATTGACAGAAAAAATATGACGCTTGCGCTGTATGTTTCGCCGCAGTTTAACCTTGATCAGTTACGGGCTATAATTCAACTTAAATTATTGCCAAAGCCGCAGAGTGTAAGTTACGGGGTAATTGTACAAGCGGCACCTGGCGAGACTTTTGGCTTTGAAGATAACGTAAACGCTCTGCCGTTTGCAGATAAATTTGACTTAACCAACCAGCCAGGCGGCAGGTTTGCTAATAAGGTGCTTATATAATGGCAAAAATTGATAGATACGACGGTAATTTAAAGGCGTTTGCTGCTGATGCTACCGGCACTGAACGCACCATCTTCGGCGATACGGCACAGTCAGACACGCTGGACGCTAACATCACGGCAGCCTTTTTGCGAGGCTGGGGCATTGTTGGCGTTAACGAAAACCCAACAAAACAAGATTTTGATGGACTTGGTTTTACGCTTGGACAGCTTATTGCGTACCTGCACCAGCAGGGCATCCCAGAGTGGAACACCTCGCAGGAATATTACCAAGGCTCGGTTGTCACTACTTTGGCGGGAATTTATCGCCTAAAAAGTGGCGGCGATGGAACTGTAGACCCTGATAGTGACGACGGGGTAAATTGGCAGCTTTCACCTACTCGGGCCCAGGTGGATGCAAAAGCGCCGCAAGCCACAACCTACACTGAAGCAGAAGTTGACAGCCTGCTTAATGCAAAAGCAGATGCAGTTGACGTGCCATTGTATCAAGAAGCGGTTGTTGCCCTAGGGGCACCATTTACAGGAAACTCCAATGTACTGATTGTTAGAATAGGTAAGATGGTCACTATTACGTCAGATTCTATTCTTCAACATCCGACCGGTGCTAATATTATTGGAACAGCTTCCCCGATACCAGCTTGGGCCTCACCAGGTGCTGGGTCTGTTTCAAATGCCTATTATGAAAATTTTAGATTTGGAGTTTCTGGAGACAACGTATCTTTGCACTACAAAACCTATGATGGGCTAAATAATAATAAGAGCAACTCCTCCTCCGCCGTGACTATCACATACAACGTATTTTAAGGATTAAAGAATAGCCGGGGTAAACTCTCGGCTGATTTACAAATCTTATCGGAGCTAAAGCTATGATCTACGCAGAGTACTTTGATCAAGAAGAGTTCCGCGAGTGGTCGGACGACATGAGCGCCCGCTTGGTCACGATGCTTGATGTCCTTCGCTTTAAACTAGAAAGCCCTATCGAGATCTCCCTAAGCGAGTACGCCCTTGGCCGCAACCTTGGCAGGGGCAAGATGTCAGAGCACAACATAGACGAGTGGGGCGAAGTGTTGGCGGTTGATTGCTTTGTGCGCGGAGTGTACAACCGGGCGCAGGCTGAAGCTGTAGTATATGAAGCTGAGGGGATTGGCTTCACCGGCATCGGGGTATACTCTGACACTCATAACAACTACGGGGTTGATCAGGTTATGTTTCACTTTGGCGTAAGGCCAAACGAGTTAATGGGAAACCCGGCAACCTGGGGCCGGGTGGATCATGATTATACGAGTTTGATGGAGGCTATACAGTCGCTTCCGGGTCAAAAAATGCAAACAGCTTTGACACAACGTAAAGACTGAATCCCAGCCATTTACAAGTTATCCAGTGCAGTATGTCGCTTAATATTTTCATAGATCCGCCCCTGAGCAATCTGAAATTGGCTGGCACAGAACCGCTGCCTGATAACCGGCTACAATAATCTTTAGCATTAGCCTGTTGTGCTTGTGATAGTTTCGAATTGTTTGTTCATTGACCCCAAGCTTATCACTAAACTCCTGAACTGTGAGCCCCACGTCTGATAGCAGTCGCTCTGATAGTGTGTGCCGGTTCATCATTCGTTCTCCTCTGGCTTGTATACACCTACAAGATCATGCACAATTCTGTGACAGCGGCTTGCCCTGGCGGGGAAGGTTTGGGTGTTTATGCAGCCTCTAAAAACTTTGACCATGCACTCAAGCCCTTCAATGCGATCAACGTCAGATCTACCTCTGGAGAGGCAATCTTTAGCTAGAGTATCAAGCTGTCTATTGAGAGCAATCAGCGCTTTGTTTTCTGACTCAAGCTCGCGGATTCGGTCTTCCATTGAATTTAGGGTGTTTGTCACCCAAGGTCCATCAGCCTTCATTAGTGTCTCCTTCTGCGTCGGCTTCGGCGCGTAGCGTGTTCGCGTAATACTCGATATTCGAAACTGCGACAAACTCCACGCCATGCCAAAGCATAATTTCAATATCGCTCAGGACGTAATCAATCGCCTCTGCCTGCTTCCGCTTGATGAAAGCATTCCACTCATCGGCCTTGCTCTCGGCAAGCTGCGTTTCCAGAGAGTAGATCACTGCTGCTGAATAAGTGCCGTGTTCATCTCTAAGGTGCCTAAGCCGTCGATCTTCTTTTGTGTCTAGTATCGGCATTACGTGCCCTCCTGCTTTAGTGGCTCAGGCCGAGGCATCCAGCAGTCTTTTTCAAAATCAACCAAAGGATTATCAGCTTCATTAACGTCTTCAAATTCCCAGAAATGCTCACCCATACCGAAATCGTTGTCGCCCTGGTCAAATAGGGGCATGTAATTTTGTATTACTCCTTTGCTTTGCAATATCACTCGCTGACCTAAGTTGGGCGTTTGCTCACTGCACTTAATCCACTCATCGGCCTTGGTGGGCTCATCTGCTAGCTCGTAGCGGTAGGCTGTGATGGATAATTCCTCGGCATTCCATGCCCACGTTTCAGGAGATCCATCTACAAAACTTTTATCCCCGTCACTAAAGATAACCTGATGTAAAGTCCCATCCTCAAGAGGGCACACGCTGTCAGCTGTTGCGTGCCAATCAATCCAATCTGACCATTTTTGTTTACTCATAGCCTGCTGGGCTAACTGGGCCTCTAGTTGATCTATGTACTCGGCATCCGGCACACTCACAGCCTGATCGCAGCTATTCGGAATTTCCGAACAACTGGCAGGGTGGGTGTAGAGTTTTGTGCCTGCAGGCAGCCTCATAAGCCTGCTCGCA
>Ga0306912_1001512_pt1 | contig 10379 bp, 5 predicted proteins | sample AntRauFillE10628_FD_190443 | JGI IMG/M metagenome (GOLD analysis project Ga0306912, IMG submission 190443) | Saline lake microbial communities from Rauer Islands, Antarctica - Metagenome Filla E10 #628 (v2) (version 2) | ecosystem: Environmental > Aquatic > Non-marine Saline and Alkaline > Saline... | reverse complement strand
GCATGTTCCGCACTCGTCGAATTTCCGAGTCTGACTGTTTCGGTCAACGTCGATTCTTCGTCCATTTGTGACTGGGAGTTCGTCGAGTTTGTGCGCCAGGAGCTGGAACGCGGCCAGTTGGAGGGCTCACGGCTTATTCTCGAAATTACCGAGACCCATGCGATTCCCGATCTGGGTTTGGCCCGATCGATCATCGAGCAGATGGCCGTCATGCATGTACGCTGCATCCTCGACGACCTCGGTGCCGGGTTTAATTCAATCACATTGCTAAAACATCTGCCGATCCGGCTGGTTAAAGTTGATGGTGAGTTGATCCGGGATTTATCCAACGACCGGTATAACCGCTCGTTTATTGAAGCACTCGGGCGCTTGGCGGACGGTTTGAACTTCCAGACTGTTGGCGAGCGAATTGAAACGGCCGAGGAATGGTGCGAGGCAAGGCAACTGGGCATCTCCTACGGGCAGGGGCATTTGATTGGCGCGGCGCGTCGGCTGCCCTACGAACAAAGCGAACTCGATCTTCCGTGATTAAGTAATTTCACTGGAATAGCGTATTCGTCGACCCATTTCAGCTTAGACCGCATTTTGCACAGATTGAATGACAGAGGATGCGAAAAACAGGCTTCCCCCCACAACCGCAGGTGCGGCTTCAGGTTCCCCGGGGCCGGATGTCGACCTGGCAGGCATCGGCGCTGACCCATTGCTAAGCCTTGAAGATTTTGGCTGGATAATAGCTGGGAAAACTTCAATCTCTCAGTTGCCCTAGTCTACTGGCCCCCCTCGATCCTATTAGGGAAACGCAATTCAACCACTAAAAACCTATACCTATGAAAATTATCAAGAACTTACTTGGTCTATCTGTTCTGGCCGGAATCGCCGCCCTCTCCACCGCTCAGCAATCGCCGCAGCGAATGGTGGATCAAGGGAAGAATTTCACCGTTTCGGATTCACCGGAAACCACCGTTTTCAATCTCCAGACGCCGTCGGACAATCGACATATCAACCAAATCGGTAAGACCAACCAGCCGCAGGTAACCGAGCAAAGGATGCCGCCGCCGCCCGAGCCGGTCTACCGGGACAAGACTTTCGATGACTGCTCGCCGGGTCGGGTTACGGATTATGTCGACAAGTATTTAGTCCGATTGGAAAAATCGGCACCGGCCACAGTTTCACTCAACGCCCCCTATGACTACAGCTACACTGTCGTCGCCAAAGATAAAATCAAGCGAGTGGTGGTCTGGGAGCAAATCCCCGAGGGTGCCGTCTACGTTTCGAGCAAGCCTCAGGCCAGAGTTGAGGGCCGTGACGTCATTTGGACCCTATATAATCTTGCCAAGGGAGACCGCGTCCCCCTCAGCCTTACAGTCCGGCCAACCGAGGTGACCAACCTCAGCAGCTGCGCGACGGTGACCGCATACCCGGAAGCGTGTCTGATCACCGTCGTCGGCGTGCCGGAGCTTTCGATCGTCAAAACCACCCCGAACCCGCAGGTACGAATCGGCTCAAGCGTCCCCTGGGATATCACGGTCACTAACACCGGCACCTTCTGTGCCTTTGATGTCGTCATCACGGACACCCTTCCTTACGGCGTTTCCCATCAAAGCGGAAGCCGCGAATTTATTTCCGAAATCGGAACGCTGGCACCTGGGGAGAGTCGCGATGTGAGGGTCAATACTACGGCGATCGAAGTCGGCGAGCATTGTAATGTCGCGATGGCTTCGGCCTCGAATGCCACTTCAGTCTCTGACGACGCCTGTGTCATCGTTCTCGATGCGGGACTTGTTGTCACCAAGGAGGGCACTCCAATGCAGTTTGTTGGAAAGACTGCTGTTTACCGAATCGCCGCGACCAATACAGGGCAAATTCCTTTGAACGATGTTGTCGTTACGGATACCGTGCCGCGCCAGAATCGGCTATTGGCGGCGCCCGGCGCCCGTATTGATCGCAATGTGGCCACATGGGCGACCAGCCTTGAGCCCGGCGAGACGAGGATCTTCGAACTGTCCGTTCTCGGCCTGCAAGAAGGCACATACTGTAACGAAGTCCGCGCATCGTCTGCCGCTTACGGCCTCCGTTCGAGCGACGACGCATGCACGGAGTGGCGCGGCTATCCGGCGCTCCTTCTCGAGGTAATTGATACGGACGACCCGCTTCTCGTCGGTGAGCAAACCACATACGTGATCCAAATCACCAATCAGGGCACTGCCAGAGATACCAATGTGTCGCTCGACATCGCCTTGCCGGCTAATCTCAGGGTGGTATCTGCGACGGGTGCCACCCGGGCCAACATCGCTGGAAATAGCATACAATTCAGAGTCTATCCGATCCTGAATCCCAAAGAAATCATCGAATTCCGCGTTATCGCTGAAGCGATCGCCGAAGGCGATGCCCGCTTTCGCGCTCGTATGAATTCCGACCTTCTACGTACTCCGGTTCCGGAGGAAGAAGCCACCCAAGTCTATTAAGACTTCGGCCCGCTTGACTCTCAGGGGCTCCCGCGCAAGCGGGGGCCTCTTTTTGTGTGCGCCCGGCCGGGCACATTTACTCGACAGTGGCCGTTTTGTCACAAAAAGTCTTATAATGCTAAGCGGGAAAAAGTTTATGCAACCAAGTGAAAAACTGAAAAGCAGGCCTCATTTTAACCTTGTGGTTGAGCATCGATAATTAGTAAATCAGTTGTATAGCAATTTTTTTACAAATGTGCATCCGAAAGAATTCAACTTATTTGCAAACGGCTCCGATTTCATCGATCGTTTTTAAAAATTGCAATTCAGGCCATTTCACACTATGCCAATCGAAGAACTACCAAACCAAGACTTATTTTTCGGTTCTGCTAAAGCGCTCCCTGATTGCCTCCAGAACACAAAAAGAAAGAATGAACCGGATCAGCTAAAATGACCCAAGACTCATCAAAACCATCTTCTTCGGCCGAGATCCGCTGGGAAGATCGACGTTCCTCTCCGCGACAGATGACCGATGTCGAGGTATTCTGGCATCTCACTTCGGAGAAACCGGTTAATAAAAAGGTTGGTCGCCTGGTTGATCTGAGTATCTCGGGGGCCGCTTTAAGAACAAACACCCAGCTCACCGTAGGAGATCCGATCAGCTTAAAACTTCCGCCCAAAAAAAAAGCACAATCAACTTCCGCCGAAGGCGCGTCTGTTCCGAACCGGCCGAATACCCCGCTCTCAGTTCGGGGCACTATTGTTAACGTCAGTCAAATGGAAGGTGGCGGTTGGCGCTATGGGATCAAATTTGAACGACTCTATTATACATTAGCCGAATGGGCCAGCAGTTAAGCTCCGATCGCTTTTATCAATCCAGTAACCCACGAACCAAAAAGGAAACCAGTGAATAACGAAACCAGCAATCTCCCTCGAGTCGCTACCGGTAGCGCTGGCCTGGACCAAGGCATCCTTGGCATACCCAAAGATGAGTTCGCTTTGATAACCGGTGCCGAAGCGACCGGAAAATCCATTTTCTGTCTCCAATTTCTTCTTGCCGGCCTCCGTGAAGGAGAGCGGGGAGTGCTTATTACTCCCTTACCGGCGGAAAGCCATCTAGAGATCGGGGACGGTCTCGGCTTTCCACTGCGGGAAGCAGTGGAATCCAGCAATTTGATCATTCTACACCAGAAGACCCAGGTGGCTGGCGTTCTGAAATCGAGCGAGGATCTCGAACTAATGACGAACGCGCTGGAAAGCGAGATTTTGCCATGGGAACCGACTCGCTTGGTCATCGATTCAGCCCTGCCCTTTATTAACCTGTTTCACCCGGACTTCCGCAAAGCTGGCTTGTTGAAAGTCCTGCGCAGTTTTGGAGCGATGGGTTTGACCACCGTGATGACCACACGTATGCCTGCCACAAGCGAGGCCATGTCGTTGAAAAAAATATTGGAGGAAAACTCCGGTTGCGCCCTTCATTTCGACGAACAGCGCCGGATCGATGGGGAAACGCAACGCCGCCTTGTTTGCCGCAAGGTCAAGGGATTGGCTCCGCCTTATCCCGTTTTTGATTTCACCATCGATCAGGAGGTCGGCCTGCAAATCGGCGATCCCAACAAAACACGTCTCAGCTCGCCCGCCGAGCAAGTAAAAACCAAACAACAGCCGAAAAAGCCAAAACGTTCCCTCTTTGCGGCTGCCGCAGTGACGTTGAAAGCCAACCAATCGGCAGGCAACAAAGAGACGGACCGGTCGCAGCAAGCGACGCAGAATGAACGCCCACCGCAGGAGAACAAGCGCGCCACCCATCCACCCAAAAGTGCTATTTCGTTTATGCCTTCTTCTAAAAAGGAGAAGACGACTGAAAGCTAGTTCTAGATTAAATTACAATTTGATCGAAATTTAACGCACATCCAACCAACACGGCCTTATGTATGAAGAATATTGGAAGTTAAAAGAGAAGCCCTTCGAAAATAATTTTGATCTGAAGTTTATTTACCTCTCCCTGCAATATGAAGAGGTGATCACGCGTTTGATGTTCATCGTTCGCGAAAAGCGAAAAGGCGCCTTCATCACGGGTTACTATGGGAGCGGTAAGAGCCTCATCCTGCAATACTTCATTACGCAGCTCGCGGAGTTGGAGGAACCCATACGCGTGATCCATATCAGCGACCCGATGATGTCGATGACAGATTTCCACCGCGAATTTATCCGGCAATTCGGGGCAGAGTTTGAAGACCAGCAGCGAAAATTAAAGCAGGCGGAGGGCGTCCCCCAAACCGAAAATCCATCGCATCCGCGGCTTCTTATGGCGCTTAAGGATATTTTGGTAAAGATTCAAGACGAGGGCGGTCATACCGTGCTACTCATTGACGAAGCGACCCTTATCCCGGCGGAGACCATGGAGGAGCTACGCCTGCTGCTTGACCTGTACCACCCGGAGACCCAAAAATCTCTTATCTCGATGATCCTGAGCGGGCCCTTCAGCGAACCGGACCTTCCGGCCTACTTCAATAATCCTGCGCTGCGCCAGCGACTTCCGCTCAAATGCCACGTCGGAAATTTGGACGAAGAGCAATGTGGTGACTACATCAAACATCGGCTGGAGGTGGCCGGCCAACCCAATCAGCTCTTCACCGACGAGGCTATCGAGATGATCGCGAGACGCTCCAACGGTGCTCCGCGCTCGATTAACAATATCTGTGACCTTGCCTTATTTCTTGCTTTTTCACAAAATTCCGTACGAATCGACACTGATGTTATCGATTTGGTCACCCAGGAAATCGGCGAGACACTCAGCGAATCCTAATATATGAAGATTATCCGGCCCCAGTTTTGCCACCCTAAATGGGCACTTTGCCTTTGCGTGCTTTTACTGGCAGCTCCGTGCCTTCATTCACGGACAAAAGAAGCGACTGTTCTGAATGAGCAAAAAGTAGGAATTCAGCGCCTGCTCGACGAAGGCATCTTTCTTGAGGCGATTCGCAATCTGGAAAATTACCTGCAGCAACGTCCCGGCGATATCTCCGCTCGCAGACAAATCTCCAAAGCCTATCTCGAGGTGGAAGACTATTTTCGCCTGCGCTACCACACCGGTGTTATCCTCCAAGAGCTCCCGGAAGATGCCCAGGCGCTTGCTTGGAGCGAGATTGCTGACAAAATCATTTCCGTGAAATATCCGACAATGGTGAAGGATATGCTCGATGCTCTGGAAGAGAATCCGGAGAATACAGTGCTGCGAAGAGAGCTCATCAGCCTTTATATGACGGGGGACGAAGGCGGAAAGGCGGCCGAACAGTTCAGTATTCTTTTGAATCTTCAACCAGACAACGAAGCTCTCTGGCTGGACTATGCGCGTAATCTATTTTGGTCGGACCAACTCGACAAATCGCTCGCGGCCTATGAACAATACCTCGCCGTAGCGAAAGAGCCTAAAGATGTCCGTTTGGAAATTGCCCGTGTTCATGCCGCTAATAAACAGTTTGGCACCGCAGTCGAGCAACTCAGAGCCTTGATCGAGGATGTTCCCGAAAACCACGATGCCCGCGCACTATTGGCCGATATTTTCCGATGGAACGATGACGCGATGGCCGCCGAAGAAATTTACAGAGACATCCTCGCAGAAGATCCCGGGCACGGACCCTCTTTACGGGGATTGGAAGAACTGGCTCAAATGGCGCAGCGAAGAGTGATCACAACTGCATCGATGAATGTCGACGCCATGAAAGAGAAAGTTGAGGCAGATCCTGGAAACATGGATTTGGTCCTGCAACTCGCACGACTTTATACTACAGGCAACCGTTATGCTGACGCGGCGGAAACCTATGGCCAGTATCTCGAAAAGAGACCTAAAGAGACCCCCATTCGCCGCGAGTATGCGTTCACGCTTAGCATTGAGGAGAGGTATGATGAAGCCATTCAGCAGCTGCGGATTTATTTGGAGGAATACCCGGAGGATATGACCGAGCGCATACGGATTGCCCGTATGCTTATTTGGCAGGGTAAGAATGAAGCCGCCAAGCGCGAACTGCTGGAGATGGAGAGCATTATCCCGGACAACCCCGAGCTACACTGGAATCTAGCCCGGATCTATGAGATTGAAGGCGACTGGGCGAGAGCTATTTCACGCTATGAAACACTCCGGGAATTCGCCCCGCGCTTTGAGGTAGCTTCTGCCAAAATACGCGCGATCGAAAGCAATCCCTATTACCAGATAGCGATGATGGAGCGGCGAATTGAGAACGATCCAACTGACACGTCTGCCCGGCTCCAGTTGTCCCGAACTTTTTTGGATCTGGAGCGCTTTTTCGAAGCCCAAGAGCAAGCACAGGCTATTCTCGATTACGATCCGGAACATGAGCAAGCCCAGCGAATTGTGGGCTGGGCTGGTCTCGGCGTGACCAAGGTTCGGCGCGAACGTATAGAAGAACTGCAAGGCATCCTCGCCGAGGATCCGGAGAATCTTGAGGCCATCCTCGAAATGGCACGCTATTACCGGGACGAAAATGACTATCCCGAGGCCCTGCGTTACTATTTCACCTATTTAAATGCATTCCCCCAGGATCGGGAGGCCCGACTTGAATACGCCCGGGTGCTTTCATGGGAGGCCGGGCAGCGTGAAAGCGCAATCCGTGAATACGCCATCCTGATTGAAGACCAGCCGAATAATATCGATCTCAGGCTCACTTACTTCGAGTTGCTTTCGGGCAAGGGTGCGCTCACGGCAAACGATTTAGTCGTTATGTCCGAAATTGAAGATATTCTCCGTGAGAGGCTCTTTACGAATCGCGAGGATGCAGAAGCACTGCTATTTATGGGCAGGCTTTATCAGCTCAATTCCAAATGGCCGGAAGCACTCGACTTTTATCGCTCAGCCATCGCTGCCAACAATCGCGATCAGCAGCAGGTTACCGCAGTTCAAGAACGAATTGAATCGATCCTGGCTTTGCCCGACTTTCAACTGGCCCAACTCTTCACTCAGGTTGAAGAAAATCCATCTGATGTGCTGCCTCGTTTAATTCTTGCCCGCCAACTTTTTGATCTCAAGCGTTACTATGAGTCGAAAGAGCAAGCCACCCAAGTCCTTGTCTACGATCCGGATAATGTTGAAGCTTCTCGAATTGTTGGTTGGTCTGACATCGGAATCGAAGAGATTCTCTACGAGCGCATACGCACAGCAAGAAGCACTATTCGCGAGAACCCGGACGACCTAGAAACAGCCCTCAACTTGGCACGCTTGCTCAAAGAGGCGGAGATTTACCCCGAGTCGCTCCGCTATTATTACCATTATCTCAAAGCCTATCCAGGCGATGTGGACGCGCGGGAGGAATACGCTGAGGTGCTTTCGTGGGAACCCACTCAGCTACCCAACGCAGTTCGGGAGTTCGGGCTCCTCGCGGAAATGCGGCCGGATGACATGGCCCTTCAATTGCAATACTATGAGCTCGCCAATCGGGTGGGAGAGCTGAGCGGTCGCGACTTGACCATACTCAGTGCGATCGAAGATCGCTTGCGCGAGCGTGTTTACTTTAACGATATGGATAGTGAGGCGCTTTTCTATTTGGGGCGACTTCACCAAATCGATGAGAACTGGAACTCGGCCCTCGACTACTACGAAGCGGCCATCGCAGCAGGCAGTCAGGATGCCACCCTACAAGGCCGTATCAATACCATCACCGCGACACCTGATTTTCAAATTGCCTCGCTTGAAGCAAAGGTAGCCAACAATCCAAACAACATCGACCTACGCTTGTCACTCATCCGACAGTTGCTGCAATATGAGCGCTTCTACCGGGCTCAGGAACAAGCTGAGATGGTTCTCGAAATGACCGGTCGTAATCGTGAAGCCCGCGAGATGTATAATTATGCGACGCAGTGGATTGAAGGGCAGCAGGCCGAAGAACTTCAAAACCTCCGACTTCGAGTCTCTCAAAATCCCCGCGATTTGGAAGCGCAGCTTGAACTAGCTCGTATCCTACGGAACGAAGGCGCATTCGCCGAGGCGCGTCAACGCTACCGACTCTATTTGCGCGCCTATCCCGAAGACCTCGAAATTCGTCGTGAGTACGCGGATACGCTGGCCTGGTCCGGAGAAAATAATGATGAAGCGATCAACGAATACCGCGATCTCCTCTTTCTATATCCGAATGACCGTGAGTTGAAGATGCAGTTTGCCCGCATGCTGAGCTGGAATCCCAGATACTGGAATGAAGCAGAGGAAGTCCTTGAAGAACTTTCCATTTACGAACATCAAAACCCTGAAATTTTAATTCTTAAAGCGGACATCCAGCGCTATCGTGGCCGCTATGGCGCAGCTCAGCGCCTCTACGACCAAGTCTTACGGATGGGGCCCGGAGTCGAGGGTTACCGTTATGATGATCGCGAAAGACGCTTTATCGATGAACGGCGCTACGCCGTGGATCGTCGTAACGTTGATGAAGCGCGCGTCATCAGCGATCGCCGCTCGTTTGATGAGCCAAACTCTTTTGATGATCGAAGATTCGCCTCCGAAGACTTCCGCACTAACGTCGGGATTTATGAGGATTCTGATATCAGTATCAATAACATGCCCCCGCGAAACATTTACCGACCGAGCTTTGATGAAACATCGGTTCGAAGCTACCGCGACAGTCTTTTGGACACCAACCCCAATAGTCCTCGAAATATTATTCGCTACCCGCAGGGAAGTCTAAGCCCACAAGCCGAGCCGGATTCATCGCAATCTACCGATAGTCAGAATCTCAGCAAAGCGCACGCGGCAAACCGCTTGGAGCACTCTTCAGCAAACAAGCAGAATCCCGAACCGGTATTGGAGTCTCAGCCCAAAGTAGTTACTGCTCAGGCTGAATCCCCGTCCCTCGCCCTCTTTACGGGCAAAAAGATTGAATGGCGCAGACCTGAACCCGGAGATTATAAAGTTGAGCGCGCCGAAATGGTTCTAGATCCGACCGACAATAATCCTGTCGGCGCCAGAAACTATGCGCAGCGTCCAACAGACTCACTGGTAAGCGGCGAGCGCTATGAAGCCAATCGCCGAGGCGATTCGATCAGACGAAACGACCAGCCAATCCAGCCCCGTATCCCTGAAAACACCTTCGAAGACCGACCTGCCATCACTCTCGAATCAAGCACTCGTCCGGAGCGCTACGTTCCCAGCGAGCGCGCTAACACGAGGACCTTTTTCGACGACGAGCCACAGACCAACAATTCACGGCGCCAAGGGGAAAGAGATCCGCGTAATTTCACAAGACCTCAAGTCGAAAGGACCGAAGTCTTTTCCACGCGCGACCGCCGGGCGGCCGAAGATGCCCGGTTCTCTCCGATGCGCACTTACACAATCCCCGGAGATCCTCAGGTGAGGGTGGAGCAACCGGCCCCGGTCTACACCCGGCCTCAACCAGTCGAGCGCCCCGTCTATCGCGAACCTGTCTATGAGGCTCGGCCCGAAGTCATCATCCAGCGGGAGATAGAGTATGTTCCGGTGCCGGACCGTTACGTTCAATTACCGCGCCACAATTTGGATAACCGTCGTATTTTTAATGATACCCCGATTATCACACGTGCTCCAGAGCGCCGGCCCGAACCCCGGGTATTCGTGCCTCAGTATGAACCGCTCCCCGAACCCCCGCGCTTTTATCGCGAAAATGATCGTGGTTTGGATACCAGAATCGGCACGAGCTTACCCAGCCTGCCTGCCCCAATTAGTAACGAGCGCAGGCTTTTTGATGATCGTCTCACAGGACCCACGCGTTACGATTTCAGCCGCGCGCCCCTCGAACCGGCTCCGGTTCGCTATATCCGGGAGCGAGCCGCCAGTCCCGCGATTCGAGATCCATACTATGAATATCGGTCGACTTTGCCACCCCCCACGCGCTTCGACTCCCGTTATGACTCATCCCGTGAGCCTCGGGCTGATTCGATGTTCCGGGAACCCGA
>Ga0306912_1001507_pt1 | contig 10408 bp, 9 predicted proteins | sample AntRauFillE10628_FD_190443 | JGI IMG/M metagenome (GOLD analysis project Ga0306912, IMG submission 190443) | Saline lake microbial communities from Rauer Islands, Antarctica - Metagenome Filla E10 #628 (v2) (version 2) | ecosystem: Environmental > Aquatic > Non-marine Saline and Alkaline > Saline... | reverse complement strand
TGGAAGAATGACGAATAACGTCAGGAGAACTAGTAAATAGGGCGTTCTGATTTGCTACAATGGAACCACATGAGCGTAAAACGGAAATTTCGGTGGTGGGCATTTTGGCGTAGATTCCAATATTCTTCGGGGTTTTTGTTATTTTGAGTGCAATTGGTGTGTTGGTGTATTTTCTTACGTTTTATACTCCAGCGAATTGTTTTGACCAAAAGCTTAATGGCAATGAGACTTTTGTTGATGCGGGAGGGGGCTGTGTGCGGATTGACCCGACGACAGTGACTCCGCCATCATTGGTCTGGGCGAAGAGTTTTGAGGTGGAACCTGGTCAGTACAATGTAGTGGCCTATATCGAGAATGCCAATCAAACAGCCGGTACTCCTGCGTTGGAATACACGTTCCAGCTTTTGAATAATGGCACCGTAGTGGCCGAACGTTCGGGGGTAACTCCACTGCCGCCAAATAGCTCCTACCCTATTTTTGAAGGTCGAGTGTTTACTGATGATCAAGCAGAAGTCACTGATACGCGCTTGGTTCTGGAACCAGCTGAAGACTGGCGACCGGCTTCCGTTCGCCGTGACCAGATTCGGTCGGTTGGTGTGGAGCTCGAAGGGGCTGATTCCCGGCCGCGACTGAACGTCGCGATTGAGAACACTAGTATCGCCTCTGCCGAAAATATTGAGGTTGTGGCAACGATCTTTAATACCGCTGGTGTGGCCGTCACTGCTTCTCAGACATACATCCCCGCTATCTCCGCTCGCTCTACTTCAGACATTGTCTTTACCTGGCCGAATCCGCTGACGCGGACTGTGGAGAGTTGTGTTATTCCGACGGATGTCGTTCTGGGTATCGACCTATCTGGAAGTATGAATAATGACGGCGGAGACCCACCACAGCCAGTCACTGACGCTCTGCAAGCCGCGAGTACTTTTGCGAGCTCGCTGCAAGAGAAAGATCAGGTTGGAGTTGTAACATTTGCTACCGATGCTGTAGTTACCAGACCATTGGATACTGCGTATGGTCAGGTGGCGCAATCGATTCGGACACTCGCCATTGCACCGGAGGCTGAAAATGGATTTACCAATACCGTAGAGGCACTTCGACAAGCTCGCGCAGAACTTGATTCGACTCGTCACAACTTGGACGCGCGTAGAGTCTTGGTGCTATTGACCGATGGGCTTCCGACCGTTTCGGGGGATGCGGACGTAGTCGCAGAAGCGGAGACACTTGCCCAAGAACTGAATGACGCTGGGGTCAAGATATACGCGATTGGGTTAGGGCAAGACGTTGATACACAGTTTATTGAAAATATTGCCTCCGATAGAACCAATGCGTACCTGGCTCCGACTGGCGCTGACCTCGCAAATATCTATTCAGAAATTACCTCCTCTCTCTGCGAAGCAGGAGCAGGTGAGATTGAAATTATCGCCAAGACAGACATTACTTTTGCGCCATTGCGGTAGTTGTACACAACAACGAAAGTCAGTCTCTGTCGATTAGTGTCTCAACGCACAATACAGTAAAATAGCGAGATGTCTCACCTACGAACGTTTTTTGGTGGTTTTGATAGCGTGTTGTTTTTCAGTGTGCTGTCGCTGTCGCTTTTAGGTTTGGTGACTATGTACTCCCACGCGGGTGACAATGCGTTTTTTAATCGCCAGACCGTGTGGATACTGCTCGCTACGGTGGCGTTGTTTGCAGCGATGATACCTGACTATCGGTTTCTCAGGACCGGCAATATAGTCTTCTTTTTCTATGTCAGTACGGTATTCTTGCTGCTTTTGGTGCTCATGATAGGTGAGATTACGCTCGGTGCTCAGAGTCGATTTGACTTAGGATTCTTCTCCTTGCAGCCGTCTGATCCCGCCAAACTCGTACTGATTATTGTGCTGGCAAAGTACTTTGCCAAGCGGCATGAGCTGATTGGAGACTTCAAACACATCATTATTTCTGGTGCGTACGCCATGGTGATATTTGGGCTGGTCTTCATCCAGCCTGACTTTGGTTCTGCCATGATTTTATTTTTCTTGTGGCTCGGTCTCGTCTTGGTGTCTGGGATTAAAATCAGACACTTACTGACAGTCTTCACACTTGGTGCGGTCGTGTTGAGCTTAATGTGGCAATTTGTATTTTTTGATTACCAAAAGGACCGAATTCTGACGTTTCTTGACCCGCTCTCGGACATTCAAGGAGCGGGCTATAACGCGTATCAGTCCACGGTTGCCATTGGCTCTGGACAGTTGTTTGGGAAAGGGATTGGGTATGGTACTCAGTCCAAGCTGCTGTTTTTGCCTGAGTATGAGACTGACTTTATTTTTGCGGCCTTTGCTGAAGAGTGGGGGATAGTTGGTGTTGGTCTGCTGTTCGGGCTTTTTACCTTGGTAGTCTGGCGTTTGTTGGTTCATGCAGTAGAAGGGGCCTCAAACTTTGAGCGACTGTTTGCGGCGGGGGTATGCATTTTGTTTGTGGCGCACTTTTTTGTGCATATTGGTATGAATATCGGACTGTTGCCAGTGACCGGGACGACGATTCCGTTTTTGAGTTATGGCGGATCACACCTCCTGACCGAATTTATTGCGGTGGGAATGGTGATGGGGATGGCTCGCTATAAACCGATTTCTATTCGCTCAAAACACACCGCTTCAATTTTGGATAGTTAGCGATAGAGGGCGAAGGTATCACGGAACATTTTTTTCGGAGAGAAGGTAGTCGTAATTTTTTGCTGCAGCTGGTGAGTGAATTGCTTGCGGAGGCTGTGATCGCGGAGTAACATTGTAATAGCCATACCAAATGAATTTGAGTTGGGGTCAACTAAAATCCCGTCTTGCCCAGAAGTGATGATGTCGCGATTGCCGGGCAAGTCACTGGCAATAACTGGTATACCAGCCAACCCAGTTTCCAGGAGCACAAACGGGAGCCCTTCTTTGGCTGAAGGCAGAATAAAAATATCAAAGATTCCTAAGTGCTCTTGCGCATCTGGGGTATAGCCAGTGAGGTGTACGCGGTCGGCGACCCCGAGGGTGCGTACCTGCGCTTGGAGAGATTTTCGCGCGCCGCCATCGTGTCCGATGATTACCAAGTGTACGTCGGCGGGGAGTGCGGGCATCAATGCAATGACGCTTGACCACTGTTTGTTCGGGTGCAGTTCACCAATACCGCCGATGATACGATTCGATTCTGGTATTGGGAGTTTGAGCGTTTGGTAGCTGGTTCGCTTACTTTGGATCGGAAATTCTGAAATACCGTTAAAAATAAGGTGAATTTTATGTCCCAACCCAAGCATGCGTCGGGAGCGCGAGGCGGTTTGGGTGTTAATCATAATAGAATGATGTGCCAAAGTCAGGGTCATCCACGTCGCCAGCGCAATCAGCGTTTGCTGCCATTTGGGTCGCCACGTTTCGTCCATCGTCAGCCCGTGCGAAGTGAAAATAATATTCTTCACCCACAGCAGTCGCCCCGCCAAAGCGCCAATTCCACCCGCCTTGGAACTGGTCAGATGAAGCGTCTGAGGCTTCAGTCGCCAAATGAGAGCGATGATTTCAAAAAACGCTCGTATATCTTGGAGAAGAGACATGTCACGTTGAAAGTTTTTGACGGTATGAGTCGGAATATTTTGTTGTTGGAGTTTCTCCACTAAAAGACCGACCGTGGAACCTACTTCACCAGTGTTGCCGCAGGCTACATGCACGGTGTAGCCGCGAATCTGCGCTTCGCTGGCGAGGTCGTATACGTATTTTTGGGCACCACCAAAATTACTCTTGGTAATCACGTATAAGACGGTAGATGTTGGAGTAGTCATGCGTACCATATTGTACCAATAAATAGCTCAAATTTGTTATATATCTTGCTATAATCGTATATTCAGGTAGGATTTGAATAACAAATTATGGGTGAAAGAACACGCGAATTATTCGTTCTCATTATCGGAGACATCATTATCTTCGTGGTATCTCTTTGGTTGACGTTATTCGTGCGTTACCTAGAAATTCCCGGAGGCGAAAGACTAGCAGACCATATGGGTCCGTTTGCAATATTTACCACCGTTTGGGTGTTGGTATTTTATATACTCGGTTTGTACGACAAGCACACCAATTTTTTAAAAAATCTATTACTCTCACGGATTGCCCACGCCCAGATTATCAACGTGATGTTGGCGGGCTTACTCTTTTTCGTGATTCCGTTTGGTATTACCCCAAAGACAAATCTGGTGTTGTTTTTGATTATCTCGACCCTGCTGCTGGGATTTTGGCGGCTGCGGCTGGTCGGACTCTTTGCTCCGCATAGTCGGAATAAAGCCATCATGATTGCTGATGGGGCAGAAGCGATTGAGCTGGTTGATGAAATCAACAATAACGATAGATATGCCTACTCAATCGTCAGAATGATTGATAGCGAAATGATACAGAAGACGCCTGACGTGGAAAGTAAGTTGCTCCAAATCATCGAGCGAGAGGGGATAGATATTATCGTTGCTGATTCCAAAGGCGAGGCTATCAAGCACTTTCTCCCGACGTTGTTTGATTTATCTTTCCTCAAGTTCTCCTTCACGTTCGTGGATTTCCAGCGTTTGTATGAAGATACGTTCGATCGAGTACCAGTAACCTCATTACAATATGACTGGTTCATTAGTAATATTTCGCAGTCCAGTGGTGTAGTGTATGACGCCGTTAAACGAACGATTGATGTGGTCGGGGCAGTGCTCTTACTGATTCCAGCGGGACTCCTGTTTCCGTTGATTGCTCTGGCCATCAAGTTTGATGATGGGGGAGCGCTCTTTTACACCACCAAGCGAATTGGTCGGTACAATACACCAATTACCATATACAAATTTCGCACAAAAAATGGGTTTGATAGTGGGGTGCAAGCCCTGAAAAGTACACTGGTAGATACCAAAATTGGCGGGCTGCTGAGAAAAACACGTATTGACGAGCTGCCACAACTCATCAATGTCCTGCGGGGCGACTTGTCATTTATTGGTCCCCGGCCAGAAATTCCAGAATTGGCTTCTATCTACGCGTCCAAGATACCGTATTATAATGCGCGGCACTTAATGAAACCTGGTCTCTCTGGGTGGGCACAAATCAGTAATTTTGATGTCCCGCGCGGTGGGGTCGATGTGGAGCGCACGGTCGACAAACTATCGTTTGATTTATTTTATCTCAAACGACGGTCGTTCATTCTGGATGTGCAGATTGCTCTGAAAACAATCGCGACTATTATCATGCGTACCGGTTCGTAAGTTAGGGAGATACTGAGCACGATATTATGAAAAAGAACCTAGAAAACCCGGCGAAAGTACGGCGCAATCGGTGCGCATTCTTTCACGTATGTGCTCATTCCTGGTATACTCGGCACATATGAAAGTAGACGGAACAGCCCCCGCGCAAGATATTTTGGCGCAACTTAAAACAGACTTGCAATCATCACCCAAACTGACCTTGGCGGTGATTACCTGTACACCCAATTTTGAGACCCAAAAATATTTAGCGCTGAAAAAGCAGCGAGCAGAAGCGGTCGGGATTTCTTTGAATATTATTGAGCTACCGCAGGACGCGACCACCCAGCAGGTGGTTGAATGTGTCGAAGCCGTGACAGGCCAAGCTAATGGGGTCGTCGTCCAACTACCACTACCGGAGCATATCGACCGGGATGCAGTATTGCGAGCAATTCCTCCAGCCAAAGACCCAGATGGATTTTCTTATGGTGAAAAACGCGACTGCATGCTCCCACCAGTAGTTGGTGCCATTGATGAGATATCAAAAGCACACGAATTGGACTGGAAAAATAAGCGAGTGGTGATTTTGGGTCAAGGGAGATTGGTCGGGATGCCGGCAGCTCGCTACGCTCGAAAAAACGGGGCACGGGTACGGGTATATGAAAAAGACACTCTCGACGTCAGTTCTTTAAAGACTGCGCAGATTATTGTCAGTGGTATCGGGCAAGCCAAGTTTATTGTCCCCGAAATGGTCTCACCGGGAGTAGTAGTGTTTGATGCTGGTACTTCAGAAGACGGGGGAGAGTTGGTGGGAGATATGCATTCAGACGTGGCAGAAGTAGCTGCGTTGTACACGCCTGTGCCGGGAGGTATCGGACCACTGACCATCGCACTTTTATTACGAAACCTGTATCAGCTCAATCGTCAATAGCCTCAAGCGAGCCCCTATGGTATAACAGGGACACAATTTTTTTACATATATGACCGACTTATCTCAACCACAAACCGCAAATAGCCAAGGATTTATCCGGCTTTTTCGGGCCTGTGTTATCGTACTCGCTATCGCTGGCCTGGCCTTTTGGGTGTACCAAAACGCTGTGCAACCAGAATCTGAAAAGCCCTTTAAACTTGGACTTGACCTCGCTGGAGGATCTCACTTGGTATACGAAGCAGACGTGTCCAATATCGACGCTGCCGAAGTACCAGAACTCATGAGTGTGTTGCGCGACGTGATCGAACGAAGAGTGAATGTGTTTGGGGTGTCAGAGCCAATCGTGCAGGTAGAAAGCAGTAGCTTTGTAACTGATGAGCCGATTGAACGATTGGTCGTGGAATTGCCGGGAGTGTCAGACGTGAGTGAGGCAGTAGCTGAAATCGGCCGGACGCCACTATTGGAGTTTAAGCTATACGATGAAGAGCTAGCTGCCCAGCAAGAAACACTGCGGAATCTCCAGTCTTTGGGTGAATCAGCAACTGCGACTGGCGGACGAGCTGAAATCGGCAATGTGAAGATTGACGGAGAAGCCATCTCAGAAGAACTCCCATTCTCAGATACTGGCCTGACTGGACGATATCTTGAGACTGCCGCGTTAGAATTTGCCGGCGGGCAATCTGGACAACTTTCCAACGAACCATTGGTGTCGGTACGCTTTACTCCCGAGGGGGCAGATTTGTTTGCAAAAATTACTCGCAACAATGTCAATAAACAGCTCGGTATCTTTCTCGACGGGGAGCTGTTGTCCGCACCGAATATTAACGAACCAATTACTGGCGGAACCGCTATCATCTCTGGCGGCTTTACTGCTGAAGAAGCTCGAGCTTTGGCCCAAAACCTGAGCTTCGGTGCTTTGCCTGTACCAATTGAACTGAAAAGTACCCAGACAGTGGGAGCGTCACTCGGGGCTGAAGTGCTCGGCAAAGGAATGCAAGCAGGAGTCTATGGTCTGGGAATGGTACTACTCTTTATGCTGCTGTGGTATCGGCTCCCTGGATTGGTTGCTGGAGTTGCACTGCTGTCTTATGTGACCATTATGCTGGCACTTTTCCAACTGATTCCGGTCACTCTGACGGCAGCTGGCTTGGCCGGGTTCGTACTCTCATTGGGAATGGCGGTGGACGCCAATGTGCTCGTATTCGAGCGAATGAAGGAAGGGTATACGCGGGGAGTATCCAGTCGCGAAGCGGCCACAATCGGATTCGCACGAGCCTGGAGCGCGATTCGGGATGGAAACATCACCAGCCTACTGTCTGCGATTATCCTCTTTTGGTTTGGCACCTCATTGGTAAAAGGCTTCGCCCTCGTCTTTGGGATTGGAGTCATTATGTCGATGTTGACCGCCTTGGTAGTCACCCGGACGCTGTTGTTGACGTTGCCTGACACCAAAAAATCATCCGGCACATTGATGGCAACCTTACTCGGTAATGGAATCAAAAAATAGCGTATGTTTTTTATTGTATACAGAAAAGTATTTCTCGCTATTGCAGCTGTAGTAATGGCTGGAAGCGCACTCGTGATTGGTCTGTTTGGACTCAATCTTGGTATTGATTTTACGGGCGGTTCGTTGACCGAAGTGTCGTACCAAACCGCTCCAGCGCAGACTGAGTTGGAGAGCCTGATTAACACCCAAAACCTCGGTGGGATTTCCGTGCGCGAGTCAGTCGATGAAGCAGGACGCGATGCGTACCTCATCCGCACTCGTGACCTGTCTGAGCCAGAACGAGTAGAACTCGAATCCATCGTCACTTCCGTGGGAGACCAGGGGGAGATTAGTCGGTTTACTTCTATCGGCCCAGTGATTGGTCAGGAACTGCGCGACAAAGCTTTCTACGCCATTCTTGGGGTAGTGTTGATTATTGTCATTTACGTGGCCTTTGCCTTTCGGGGGATTGGAACACCAGTCAGTTCTTGGACATACGGTGCGATTACGATTTTTGTCCTCGTGCACGATGTGCTGGTACCGACCGCATTGATGAGTATTCTCGGTTACGTGGCTGGAGTGGAAGTCGATGTGCTCTTTGTGATGGCTTTGCTCGCGGTGCTCGGGTATTCCGTCAACGACACCATTGTAGTGTTTGACCGTGTCCGAGAAAACCTCATGGCCAACCGGACAGAAAAACGAACCAAACGTGAGGAGGCGGGAGTGATGTATGAAGATGTCAAATATACTCTGACTAAACCATACGATGAGATTGTCGGGTCTGCTGTTTTTGAAACCCTTGCTCGGTCTATCAATACATCTTTGACTACGTTCATTGCGCTGACAGCTCTCTATTTCTTAGGAGGAGCAGTGACCCAAACTTTCGCCCTAGTCTTGATGGCTGGAGTGCTGGCTGGAACATACTCTTCAATCTGTATCGCCAGTCCGTTGGTAGTGACCTACGCCCAGTGGCGCGCTAAGAAAAATGCGAACTAATATGATATTTGGCATCACTGGAACAGATGGTGCCGGGAAGGGCGCCGCCGTAAAATATTTGGTAGAAAAAAAAGGCTTCACGCATTATTCATCGCGGGAGCTCATTACAGAAAAAATCGTAGAGCAGGGATTACCAGTGAATCGAGAGAATATGCGCTTGGTAGCCAATCAACTCCGCAAAGAACACGGTAACGATGTAATTGTGCAGCTCTCTTTGCAAAAAGCTCGGGCAGAACAAGTGTCTAATTTTATAATTGAATCCATCCGGGCCATTGCCGAAGTCGATACATTGCATCAAGCCAACGGTATCTTGCTGGCGATTGATGCCAACCAAAACGCGCGATTTCGCCGCATCATGGGTCGTAAATCAGCTTCAGATGACGTCACCTTTGCTGAGTTCATTGCCCACGAAAAACTAGAAATGAATGACCCAGACCCCAACGGCATGCAAAAAGCAAAAGTAATGGCTGCAGCAGACTATACTATTATGAATGACAGCTCGCTCAAAGAACTCAACAAGCAGCTCGACCTATTTTTGCATTCACTAAAAGATGTGAAGTAATACCCAGGTCCGTTTAATAGTAATTGTGCGTCTCAGTCTCTCGTAGTAAAATATCAGGTATTATCTCGTAACTATATTATCTATGGAATTTGTTAATTGGTTCTGGCATCCACTAAAAAATCAGTACGCTGATTTTACCGGTCGAGCAACTCGACAAGCGTTTTGGATGTATACGCTCGTGTACCTCATCATCGCTGCGCTCTTGTCAGCGGTGGGTATAGAGAGTCTTTCTTTCTTGTTTGCATTGGCGGTCTTTCTTCCTTCAGTGGCGATTACCGCACGACGGTTACATGACATTGGAAAAAGTGGATGGTGGCAGTTGTTATTCTTGATTCCAGTGATTGGACTTATCGTAATGATCGTCTTTTTGATTAGAGAAGGTGATGAACAGGAAAATGCGTATGGCCCAAATCCTGCTGAGCCAACACCTGTTCTCTCAGCAGAAGAGCAGCCACAGACAACAGAGTCAACTTCGACAGAACCACCGATTACCCCGACTCAATAAACAAAATCCTCTGCGACAGCAGAGAATTTTTTATTCTGCAGGGCCAGATGATGCAAATATGGCCAGCACCGTTTTCCCGAGTATGGCTAATCGTTGGCTGTCATTACCTACAAAAAGTTATATTCTATTAGAAGTAACAGGCACCTTGCAGTTGAATGTACCATTTTCATTACTCACTCTCATCATCTCTACTTTTTATGCCATTTAAAACCACCAAAAAAACCCTCACCGCCCTCCTAATATTCACCCTCGTGAGTGTCAGCGCCCCGTCTACCGCTGCGGCCCAGAGTCAGACTTGGGCAAATATTCTGTCACAATTTTCCACCATTCAAGACTTGATCACAAGCTCGTTCGGTCGCGCAGCCAACACCCAAACCGCCAACGTGATTTCTGCCTCAGGGTTAGTGGCACACTATCCGTTGGATGAGAGTAGTGGTTCAACCGCTACTGATGCCCATGGAAATAATGACGGACAGTTAGAGAATGGCCCGGTGTGGGTGAGTGGCCCCGTCAACGGAGCATTGTCATTTGATGGTATCGACGATGTGGTGACCATCGACCACGCCTCTGCCCAAGATATATCTTCGGGGTACACGTTTGCCGCCTGGGTACGTCACGATGTGCAAAGCAGTGGTGTTCGTCCAGCACTCATCAGCAAGAATAATTCCGGTGGTTGGGGGACGCAGTTCGCAATTGGCCGTACGTCAGCCGGTGGC
>Ga0306912_1001502_pt1 | contig 10418 bp, 8 predicted proteins | sample AntRauFillE10628_FD_190443 | JGI IMG/M metagenome (GOLD analysis project Ga0306912, IMG submission 190443) | Saline lake microbial communities from Rauer Islands, Antarctica - Metagenome Filla E10 #628 (v2) (version 2) | ecosystem: Environmental > Aquatic > Non-marine Saline and Alkaline > Saline... | reverse complement strand
TACAAGTATAACATATCCATTATGGAATATTTCCAGTTTGGTTTTTATGAGCTTAGTGACGCGGAGCGGGAGACATGGGCGGGCACCGGCTATATGTACGAATACCAGCTCGATATGAACCCTCCCGACAAACGCGATATCCTGGATGATAAAACCCTTTTCTATAAAAACTACGGTGATTTTTTTGTACATACGGTAGCAGATAAAGAGGACCTGAAGAAGTATGAAATCGCTCAAAAAATACTTACTAACCCGTCCGGGAAGATTGTGTTCAAACAGTCTGACGGTAAATGCGGCGCTCAGGTGGAGATCCGGAATGTGTCTGATTTTAAGCCAAAAGAGATCGCCGGGTATATGGATGATAATGATTATGACCTTGTGGAGGAATTTATAGAGCAGCATCCACACTTGAATTTGCTCTCGCCATCAGCCGTTAATACCATACGGATTTTTACGCAGCTCAACGACTCGGATGAGCTAGAGATACTGGGATGCCGGCTACGGATTTCCGTAGATTCACCGGTAGATAATATGGGCGCCGGGAATCTGGCCGCCCCGATTGATGAAGAAACCGGCGCAGTTTCTGGCCCTGCGGTGTACAGTGATATTACTAAGCCCGAGTGCACTGTCCATCCGATCACCGATGTTAAAATTGAAGGCTTCCAGGTTCCCTTTTGGGATGAGATACTGGCGATGGTAAAAACTGCAGCACAACAGCATCCGCAAAACCGGTCAATTGGCTGGGATGTGGTGGTTACCGAACGAGGCCCCGGCCTCATCGAAGGCAACCATGACTGGTGCAAACTCCTCTGGCAGCTCCCCGTTAAAAAAGGACTGAAGCCCATGCTGGAGCGGTATGTGGGTGATGGATCTAAAAAGAAAGTGGAACGAAGCGAACCCATTTCGGTGGTATAAAAGCCCCCCTTAGCAAAGGGGATACAGGGAGATGTTCATTCTGGGTTAATTTCTAAGTACGGACATCCCTCCGTGTCTCCCCTTATTAGGGGAGAGTATTACTCCCCCTTTACAAAAGGGGGGCAAAGGGGGATTTCAGAGTAATCAATTTTCAGGTAGTCATATATTTAAAACCAAAAATTTATATTTCCAAGTCCCCCTCTCTGAAGAGTGCGTTTGCGACATAGAGAGGGGACAGGGGTGAGTCCGAAAAGTTAGGGGAATTGCAATAGGCTACAATAAACACCCCTCTGTGTCTCCCCTTGTTAGGGGAGAGTTTTTCCATCCCTCATACAAAATTCATATTCTTAAAACAAATGCTTAAACGAACATTTGACTTTAAAGCCTCCTTTTTGGGCTTAATACTACTCTCACCGCTATTACTGGTGATATCCCTGCTGGTATGGGCAAAACTGGGCCTGCCAGTGTTTTTTACGCAGGTGCGGCCGGGGGTTGACGGAGGGCCGTTTCGAATGTTTAAATTCCGGACCATGACCAATGAGACGGACGAGAAAGGAAACCTTCTGCCGAACGAGCAGCGAATGACGCGGTTCGGCTCTTTCCTGCGATCGTCGAGTCTGGATGAGTTGCCGGAGCTGTTTAATGTTTTGAAAGGGGATATGAGCCTGGTGGGGCCGAGGCCGCTGCTAATGGACTACCTGCCCTATTTTACAGAAGAACAGTTGCGCAGACATGACGTGAAGCCAGGGATAACGGGTTTGTCGCAAGTGAACGGTCGCAATGCAATTGGATGGGAAAAAAAGCTGGAACTGGATATTCAATATGTAAACCAGCAGTCGTTCTGGCTGGATCTGAAAATCCTATTATTAACGGTGAAAAAAGTTTTTAAACGGGAAGGAATTACGCATGACGGAGATGTGGCAATGCCCCGGTTTGATGAATATGTACAACAAAAAAGCACGCAATGAAGACAATACTTGTAACAGGCGTTGGCGGACCTACACCTCGATCCTTTGTACGGGCAGTGAAATTAAAAGCAGCTACAAAAAAACAGTACAGGTTTATTGGAGCGGACTGTAATCCCCTGGCATACGGCCTGTATGATCGTGTACTGTTTGATAAAAGCTATGTTGTACCGCGCGCAGATGCCCCGGACTACTGGGATTCGATCAATGAGATTATCGATAAGGAGAAAATTGAAGGTGCGGTGGTTCTGCCGGAAGTGGAAGTGCTGGAATGGGCGGAAAACAGCGAATCAAACCTTCGGAAAAAAGTAAAAACCCACCTCCCTGACAGCGATCTTGCAAGGGAACTTGTAAATAAGCACCGGCTTCATGATGTGCTCGAGAAAACGGGATTTGTACCGCGGTACAAAAAAATCGATCCTCAAAGTTACAGCTACGCAGGCATCGTTGATGAGACAAGTGAACCGTTCTGGATCCGAAGTACAGAGGGGTCCAGCGGGCTGGGTTCCTTGAAGATCGAATCAGAAGGGGCGCTGGCGCAGTGGGTGTCGATTAATAAAGGGGTGAACGAGTTTATTGCATCGGAATTTCTACCGGGGCGGAATATGGCGTGTAAGATGCTCTATTTCAATGGGAAACTGGTGCGAACTGCCTGTGCCGAACGGGTGAACTACATCATGGCAAAAGTAGCGCCCTCAGGCATTACTGGAAACACTTCGTTTGGGCGGCTTATTAATGAACCCGGCCTGGTAAGGATGTCGGAGAAGGCACTGGAAACAATCTCCGGAAAACTCAGAAAACCGTTGAACGGGATATATACGGTGGATTACAAGGAAGATGCAGAGGGCGCTCCAAAGATTACTGAGATTAATATTCGGCACGTAGCGTTTACCTCCTCTATGGCCGCGGGAGGTGCCAACATTCCGGCCGACACCCTTGAGATGATGTTTGCTGATGATGCGGAAGGTTTTGAAAGAGTTGATTACAGCTATCCCGAGCCATTGATTTTTCTTCGGGATGTAGACTCGGAACCTATTGTAATGAAAGAATCGGATTTGATGAAGAAAAGTCCCCCTTTCCCATAGTAGGGATGCCTTTGGCAAGCAAAGGGGGAAGCAGGGGGATGTACAATCGGAGTTGTTTTAAGCTATGGACACCCCTCCCCACGCGAGAGTCACACGTGGGACTCCCCTCAAGAGGCTGTGAAAATATTCCCGTACAAACTTAATACATCCTAACTTTTTTAAATCATGTAGCTCATTCCGAAGCTCCCCTCTCCGTCAAGTCCCGCCAGGGCGCGATAGAGAGGGGGCGGGGGTGAGTTAGAAGGATTGGTAGCGATGGATGAGCCAGGAATCTTAACTTATTTAGGCATGATTTCTTTGGGAAACAATTTTCTCACAGCCCCTCAAGGGGAGGTAGGATTCACAGCCATTGTTTTAGATTATGAGATTGAGGTGGGTCCACATAACATAAATTTGAATGTGAAATTATTTACAAGCATTGCCAAACTCAGGAACACCCCTCCCTCCGCGAGCGGAGTACTCCCATCCCCGAGTAATGCACTCGGGGCCAGAAAACTGCTGGCAGGGGAGATTAAACCGAACTACCCGAATAGAATTGAAAATAGATGCTATCCACTGTTGCCCGATTCGCACTTGATCCGTTTCATATTCTGCTGTTTCTGATTGCAGGTATGCTGCTTTCGCATTGGTTTTTTGGGAAACGGCCATTCAGGTGCGTTGCTTCATTAACCGTGGTTTGGTTCTGCGTCATAACAACTCCTTTTATTCCCTATGCTGTGCTTAGTTCTCTTGAAAGTCGATATCTGCCCCTGGATGTATCGCAGGTGACAGCCGATGAAGAGATTCATATCGTTGTTTTAGGAGCCGGTTATATTTACAATGAAGCTTTGCCGGCAAACTCCCAGCTGGACAGAGAGATGCTTACACGGCTGGTGGAAGGCGTTCGAATTCACAACCAGCACCGGAACAGCATCTTAATTGTATCCGGACCATTTAACCACGACACTTACTCCCAGGCGGATGTTGCCAAACAGGCCGCAATGGATTTGGGAGTGGCTGACAGCACCCTACGCACGCAAAGTGAGGGGCACACTACGCATGAAGAGGCACAGGTGTATCACAGAAAATTTTACGAAGGGCAAAAACTTGTGGTGGTTACATCGGCGTTACATATGCACCGCGCGTTAGGTGAGTTCAGGCGGCTTGGGATTGATGCGGTTCCATCGCCGTCTTCATACCGATACCGAGATGAAAACGGGATGCGGGTATCGTTTATGCCATCCCTGTCACACGTTGAAAATATGCGTGCCGGCATGTTCGAGTATGCGGCGTTGTTGAGGAATTATGTGAGGGAAGGGGTTAATTAAAGTATTAATAAAAAAACCCTCCGAGGGTTTCCACGAAGGGTTCGCTTTACGAAAAACCCCTGGAGGGTTGAATGAAAAAGGATACATCGGGGTAAATATGATCTATTTTGTTGCAAAAAATATCGGGCTGTACGGGGGCGCTGCCGTGGTAGCTATGGACGTGATTGATTCGCTGGTGGAATCAGGTATTGAGTTTGAGACGATATGTATGGAATATAAAGTTCCGGAAGAGAGGGATGGACGCTTGTCTTCGCTAAAACGACGGAAAATGGCCTATGTTCCTGAGAAAGACGACTATTCTGCAACAGGTGCGGGGAGCATTCGGTTTCTGCTGAAACGTGCCCAGAATACAGTTGAAAACCTGGCGCTTACATTACATCTGTATAGAAACCCGCCTGAATTGATGATTTTCAACGGGTACAGGCCGTCAACGATGGCCGTCATTGATCGTTACAGTGGAGTTTGTAAAACAGTCCATATCGTGCATGTGTCTCCGAACTACTTGGAAAACTTTGAGGACTTCATCTCCCTGGATGAGCTAATTGACGTGTATAAAAAAGCGGACTCCCTGGTCTTTGTATCTGACGAGTGCAGGAAGGCGTGGCTGGAGTATAATGTTATTGATGAAGATAATGCTTTCTACATACCGAACTGTGCAAAAGAGGACGAAGCTAATAGCTATTTGCAGCATACTAAGGCAGAGACCAGAGAGAAGTTGGGGCTTAATCCGGAGTCATTTTACCTGGTGAATGTGGCAAGTGTTAAAGAGAGAAAAGGCCAGGATTTAATAATAGATGCCGCTTCAGAACTCAAAAAGATCGCTCCTAATCTTGAAATTTTAATTGTTGGGCCAGGTGGTGGGAAGTTCATAGCTGACTTGAAAAAAACGGTCAGTGAAGAAAAACTGGATTTTATTCAATTTCTTGGACATCAATCAAATGCAATGGAGTATGTGTATGCATCAGACCTGTTCGTTCTTCCATCAAGGGCGGAAGCATTTCCGCTGGTGCTCCTGGAGGCCATGATTTTAAAAACACCAATGATCGGTTCTAACGTGGATGGCGTGCCTGAAATGATTAAGGATGGAAAGACAGGATTCCTGTTTGAAAGCGACAACACCGCAGACCTCGTACAGGCATTCGAAAAAATGTATCGCAGTAAAGAGGATCGCAATCAGTATGCTGAACAAGCATCAAAAAAATATTGGGATAATTTTTCAAAAGAGCAGTTTACGAGGCGGTATGCCAGCCTTATCGAACAAGTTCTGAAAGATTGAAGATGAAAGATAAAAGATATACAGAATAAGGAAAGTCCAACTACTCTCATATGGAGACAGATCATGGAATAAAGTCGGGGAGAGCATGGCCTGGAGCTGGCAGCAGGGTGCCATGAGTCAATGGCTTCCATAAACTAAAACATTGAATTGGAACGATCGGTAAAATGATCAGTTTGTGTCAAGGCTCTTTTCAGTAAACAGTGGTGAAATAAATACACTGTCCCATCCGGTTTATTTTTGATTTGCTGGGTATTGTCCCAAACCGCCCGCATATTTACTTCGCGTTGCAGCAAGTAGTTTCTATAACTCTACAAACTTTTCGATCTTAAAACAATATCGAGCGTATTGCGAGTTCCATCCGTTTGAATTAAGTAGTTAAGGAGATTTTCCTGAGCATCAATGGAAATCTGGTTCAGCAGGTCCTTTTTGTCTGAAAAGAAGCCATCTCTTGTCGCGATATTGACCAGGTACTTTTCATATACATTATGGATTTGGTAATCTTCATCCCCTTCAGGTGAAAAGTAAATGGTGCGGTTTTTAAAGAATATGATATCTGTCATTGCGGATGAGACGTCCGTTATCACATAGTCATAACACTGCTCTTTTAGTAGATCGTAAAGGTTCTCGGTGCTTTTCCGGTACCCCTGAATTGCTATTGATTTTGTTGATTGGAGGTTATGCTCCTTGAGGGTCACAGTAAAGCCTGACGCTACTAATTTGTCCAGGAACGCCCGGAGTTTTCTAAGCCGTTTGCCCCCGATGACGGAAACGGCTACCAAAAAATTGGTTCCGGTTTGTTCCTTGTACGTAAATTGTTTTCTGTCGTATTGGTTGTAAACCGGGTTACCATAAATTATAAATTCACAATTTTTTCCTTTGTTGTCTTTCTCTCGCATCTGTTTAAAATGCTCACCCCAAACCAGGTGTGTGGTACATTTGACATACCTTTCTTTAATATCATGCATCATTCCGGCATAGTAGATGCCGTGCTGTATCACGATAAACTTTTTCCCTTTTCTTTTGCACCAGGCGAAATACAAAGAGTGTCTCTTATCCGTCCAATTGATATCAATTATTGAAACGGGATCAATTAAGGACAGAATCCCTCCCATGACACGATACCTCAGTTTTGACCTCCTTCCGAAAAGAGCTGTAGCTTTCCAAATGGGTATAGGATTCAAGAAAAAGTACTTCTTTTTTGTTTCCCGATTTACCAGCGGCTTTGAATTGCGGTGAAAGTTGAAGACGAGAATCTCTTTTCCCGTCAGAGCTTTACAGATCTTATTAATCATATCGTTTTGTTGTGTCAAAAATAAGTGGGGTCAATAGAAGGTTAACTATTTTTGGACACTTTTTTTGATTAAGTATCGGTTGAAAATATAGTTAGTCATTAACGAGTGCCATTTTTCTGAACTCCCTGTTGGTATCCACTAAATAATCGTAGGAACCCTGATCAATAATCTTCCCATTTTTCATCAGGTAGAGAATGTCACAGTTTTGAACTGTGGTCAGCCGGTGGGCAATCATAATCACTGTTTTATCGCCTTTGAGTGCTTCAATAGCGTCAGTTATTTCTTTTTCTGTAATATTGTCGAGGGCGGAGGTCGCCTCATCCATCACGAGAACCTGGGGATTATGGTAGAGTGCCCTGGCGATTCCAACCCGCTGCCGCTGTCCGCCGGATATTCGAGTTCCATTTTCTCCAATCATGGTATCCAACCCAGCCGGCAGTTTGCTTACCATCTCACTAAGCTGGGCCGATTCAATCGCTTGTATCACCTTGTCATCGTCAATTTCGTCTTCCGGTATTCCAAACGCGACGTTGTTTCTAAGGGTCTCATCAGCAAGATAGATCGACTGCGGGATATACCCGATGTTTCTTTGCCATGCAGAAATACGCTCCTGGATATCTATACCATCCACACAGATTTTTCCTTCTGTAGGAGTGAGTAGCCCGAGCAACAGATCCACCATAGTCGTTTTTCCGGCCCCCGATTCTCCCACGAATGCGATTGCCTTTCCTTTAGGTGCTGTAAAACTGACGTTTTTAAGAGCAATTTCATCACTTCCCGGGTAGCTGTAGCTAATGTTTTCCGCTTCAATAGAATTATCAAGAGTAATGGGGGTCTGGCTTTTCCGGTCTTTCAGGAAATACTTTTGGTACTCCTCGAGCTCTTTCAGATCATCATAGATGGGATCCACAGCAACAAGATTATACCGAAGCGTAGTGTAGAGTGTGCTGAGTTGCTGCACGGCAGGCATCAGTTTTACCGTTGCCATTGCGAAGAGCGTAAGGATGGGGATGATGGTGCTCATCGGCCGTCCCTGCCACACCAGAATTGCCGATATCAGCATCATCCCTAAAACAGCCGAGGTTTCGACTACCGGCTTTGGGATTTGTTGAATGTATCGTATGTAGATTTTAAGAAGAGTACTTTCACGAGCTTCAATCCTGAATTTTTCGATAAACAGATTTTCCCTGTTGAGTACACGGGCGTCCTTGATTCCACCGAGCCCTTGTTGTACCGCCTGGATCATATTGCGGCGATGCCCCTGCTCCTGTTTCCCATATTGTTTCACTTTCTTTTGCGTGAACATAAGAAAACTGCCAGCACCGAGTCCCGATAAAATGAGTACTACAAGAGAAATCAAGGGCTCCATGATAACAAGTAATAATAGGATGGAAAGAGCCATCAACCCTTCCCGGCTCATTTTTAACAAATTAGTGATCACATTATTTACAATAATGTTCACTTCCACATTCGTATTTCGAAGCAGTTCAGCAGAGTTTCGGCCCAGGTGAAATGTATAAGGAGCCTGCATGTAAGAGCTCATTAATTTATGACTTAGCAGGTATCGTCTGTTAAAAATGTACTTTGCTTCTGTATAGTTGTAGACCAATATATACATACTCTTTATAAGAAATATACCCACCAGGGCAATTGAGCCAAAAATCAGCAGATCCTTATCGGTCGATATATTCAAAAGCTCCCAGAGGCCGGTTAATGGTTCATACTGCAGTACGCGCTCGGGAGAGGCAATAATTGCGACAAAAGCGGGAATCATGCTAATCCCTAAAACCTGAATGCCGGCTGCACCCATCATTAGAATGAAGAGAATACCAATTTTAAAAGGATCTCCCTTGGGCAACAAGTAGAACAATTTTTTTATTAATGATTTCAAAATAGGTTTGGTCCTTAATCAGATAAATTTAGTCTTGTATATTTATTTCAATATTTCTGCGATGGCAAGTTATGATCAATGAATATGAATAGTCAATTTGAATTTCTTAATTCCGAAGGCAGGTCAAGTAGTTAAATTTGCTGTTTAATATAAAAAACTTAACGTTCTGTAGGAAAGGATGTAAGGAAAGAGTTCAGTGTTATGGGGAGGAGTTTTTTGAAGCGTTGTTTAATATGGACTCAAGAACAAGGGGATGTCTCCGCTCATCCCTCTGAAAAGCACATCGGGATTCGGTCGACATGACAGGGTGTAGTGGATTAGGATAGGCGGCGTTCACAACTCGTGAATTTGCAAGGCTTTATTCTACGCCGCCAATGCATTTTACTGAGCGGCGCAAGATAAACATTATTCAATAGCTGCATTTTATGCGCCACGTTTCTCAATAACAGCCACTGTCCTCTCTAACTAAGTGAGTGCGGCGAATACATGGATCTCATTTTTTCCCCGTGTTGGTGAGATCTACAATTGCGTGGTAGACGTTTGGTGAGACGTTGTTTAAGATGGATTTAAGAATATATGAGATATACCTCGGCTTCATATCGAAAACGAAATGAGAAGCTCGACCTGACGTAAAAAATGAATATAGCAGGCCATCAGCCTACCCTGATGAGTTGCAAATGATACAAGTAGCAAAATAATTGTAGTTTGAACAGCGAGGAAAAAAGTTTTAATATGTCGGCGTTATTTTAGGCTCTATTTTGATCGGTGTGGGTATGAACTACCTGATTTTACTTGTTTATATGTTATAAAAATGGGCGATAGCTCTGGATAATTGGTCTGCCACCAAATATATTGAACCATAATTGTTCTGAGTTTCAGCATGATTCAGCTCCAAAGGAGCGCCGGTCAGTAACATTGTGCAGCGCGCGATGATAATAACCAATCAACCCATACGGCAGCCCCAACGCGGGCGCCGGTCCCACTACACCTGCTTCACAGGGACGGCCAGTCAGATTAATCCCATACATACCGTTCATCAAAGTCTACTCCGTACTTCTTTAAAAACTTCCTGCACTCATCTTTAAAGCTCATTTTTTGATGATGTACATGCTGATTTTTAATGTATTCAATAACTGAATTTACTCTTTTCGGAGAGATTGAGAAAATTCCGTAACCGTCTTGCCAGTAAAAATTGGCATATCGATCATCCATCGTTTTTATCCATTTAGAAGAGCCCTGTTTCATTTCCTGTGGCAGTTTCATCTGGGTTATTTTTCTTGACAGGAGGCATAAAATATGAACATGGTTTTTATAACCGCCAACTTGTACAGGATTACAATCCAGGTCTTTACATATCCCGCCGATATAATTGTAAAGATCGTTTTCAATCGTATCATCGATCAGGTTATTTCTGTGTTTAGTGCTGAATATGATATGAGTGTATACTTTGGAGAGAGACTGTGGCATAGAAATGGTTTGTCTGGATTACGCCCTTATAGGGCTTTCATTTATGGCAGCTGCACCTGGCATAGCGCGCTGCACTATGTTATTGACGTTGCCCACTTTGGGGCAAGCACCTTCGTTGATGTAACCATCAATACATTACTATTGACATGTACTGCATATATTTATCAACCAAGATGCAATAATTTTGGTAAATTTTTAATCACCCACACAAATCAACATA
>Ga0306912_1001500_pt1 | contig 10425 bp, 10 predicted proteins | sample AntRauFillE10628_FD_190443 | JGI IMG/M metagenome (GOLD analysis project Ga0306912, IMG submission 190443) | Saline lake microbial communities from Rauer Islands, Antarctica - Metagenome Filla E10 #628 (v2) (version 2) | ecosystem: Environmental > Aquatic > Non-marine Saline and Alkaline >... | reverse complement strand
GACTTCCGCCTCACCGAGCAGATCATGGCCGATGACGGCCACCAGCTGGCGACCTTCCTCGAACGCACCCACACCGCGCACGACATCGCGTTCATCACCGGCCCGCAGGGCGCGTTCCACCACATGGCCTACTGGGTCGACGACTGGAACGAGCTGCGGCGGGCCGCCGACAACCTCGCCTACAACGGCGTGCGCATCGACGCGGGCCCGACGCGGCACGGGGCCACGCGCGGCTGGGGCCTGTACTTCTTCGACCCGGCCGGCAATCGCAACGAGGTCTACACCGGCGGCTACTGGGCCGATCCCGACCGTGAGCCGATCACCTGGACCGAGGCCGAGATGGGCCGCGCCGTCTTCTACTACGACGGCGTCGTCGACCAGGGCTTCCTGACCGAGCACTCGTGAACGGGAGGGACCCCCGATGACCGACCTGCGACCACCCACAACCGACCGCGTCGACCCACCTGCGTACCTCGCCGCGTACAAGGAGCGGACCCGCCGCAGGGCCGCCGCGGACGGTGAGGCCAGCGACGGCGAGGCCGCCGACGGGGGGGCCGCCGCAGCCGACGACACGCCGCTCTACCTGCGACGCTTCCGCAACCGCAAGGCCGACGACGCGGGCGACCGGACCTCGCTGCCACCGCTCGAGGAGCGCGCCGGGCTCGGCACGCTGCAGGCGATGTCGGAGGACAACCGGACCAAGGAGATCTCCGCGCCGCCGGAGGCCCGCCGCAAGGTCGTGGCCGACGTCTACCTGGTCCGGCACGGCGAGACGCAGGGCTACTCCACCGAGTCCGGGCTGACCCCGCTCGGCAACTGGCAGGCCCACACCTACGGCCGGCACGTGTCGCGACGGGTCAGCCCCGGCGAGACACTCGTCCTGGCCCACGCCCGCACCAGCCGCGCCGGTGAGACCGCCGCGCACATCGAGCGCGGTCTGCTCGACGGGCTGGTCGAGTTGGAGAAGGACGCTTCGGTCAAGGTCCGCTCGCCGGAGCCGATGGACGAGTTCCGCAACTTCGGGGTCGTGACGCCCGACGGCATCCGCGACGTCACCGGTGCCTTCCGCCAGTACCTGTCGACGCTGGAGCAGTTCGAGCGCACCGCACTGGGTGACCGCCCCATGTGGCTTGTTGAGGTCGACCGCTTCTGGCGCACCCAGCAGGGCGGCGGCGACCCGATCCAGCACTGGCTCGAGATCCCGATGTTCCACTTCGAGCCGCCACAGATGACGGTTCGGCGCTTCTGGCAGGGCATCCACCGCCTCGCCGACGAGCACCCGGGCTCGCGGATGTTCGTCGCCACGCACTCCGGCCCGATCCGGGCCTTCGCGATCGCGGCGCTCGGCTACGACCCGGGGGAGCCCTACAACACCGAGCACGTGCGCGTGAAGGTGTTCGAGGGCGGCCGCGAGGCGCTCGTCAGCTATCGGAACCGGGTCCAGGAGATCCAGGTCCCGCGCATCGAGGGGCTGCCCAGTTGGCGCTACGGCGAGGACTGGTCGCCCGACCAGCTCTTCGGGGGAGAGGACTGACCCGCATGTGCAGGAGCTGCCCCGTCGTGCACCCGGACCAGTGGGAGCGTCCACGCGACATCGGCAGACAGGTGGCCAACAGGGAGAAGCGGCCAATGACCAATCACATCGTCTGGTACGACCAGTACGACGAGGAGTGCGACCGCGTCCGCGTCGGCGGCAAGAACGCGAGCCTCGGCACGATGGTGGCCGCAGGGCTGCCGGTACCACCGGGCTTCGCGATCACCACGGAGGCCTACGAGCGCCTGCGGGATCACGAGGAGGTCCACGCCCAGGTCCACACCCAACTCGACGGGCTCGACCTCGACGACCAGGCCGGCGTCCGGAAGATCGCCGCAGAGGTGCGGCGGCTGATGGAGACCCTGCCGGTCCCCGCAGACGTTGCCACCGAGATCACGCGGGCCTACCAGCAGCTGTCGGACCACTGCGGGGTCCCGGACGTGCCGGTGGCCGTGCGTTCGAGCGCCACTGCCGAGGACCAACCGGACGCCTCGTTCGCGGGGCAGCAGGACACGTTCCTGTGGGTCTGCGGCATCGACGCGCTGCTCGACCACGTGCGTCGCTGCTGGTCGTCGGTGTTCACCGATCGTGCCATCCAGTACCGCGCCCGGATGGGCTACGACGACCGCGCGATATCGATGTCGGTCGGGGTGCAGAAGATGGTCGACCCGGTCGCAGCCGGCGTCGCGTTCACCCTCAACCCGCAGAACGGTGACCGGTCGCAGGTCGCGATCGAGGCGTCGTGGGGGCTCGGCGAGGCCGTGGTGTCCGGCGAGGTCACCCCGGACAACTTCCTGGTCGACAAGGTCCTGCGTTCCGTGATGACCCGGATCATCTCGCCCAAGGCCATCGAGTACCGACTGGTCGGGGGCACGGTCGAGAAGGTCGAGGTCGAGGTCGAGCGCCAGCAGCAGCAGTGCCTGACCGACGAGCAGATCTGCGCCGTGGCTGCCCTGGCTCGCCGCGCCGAGGACCACTACGGCCGTCCCCAGGACGTCGAGTGGGCGCTCGACAAGCACCTGCCTGAGGGCGAGAACATCGTCCTGCTCCAGGCGCGACCCGAGACCGTGTGGTCGAACAAGCCGGTCAAGCCGATCATGGCCGGTGGCTACGACCCCATGGCCAGCATCATCCAGACGCTGGTCAGGCCGCTGTCGGCCGGCCGCGACTGACCAGCCCGCCGCGCCCCCGCGCGGCACACCGACCTGCCGCCCCAGCGGCGCTGAGAGCACCCCGCAGCACCTGCCCGGCGACTGTCGCGCAGCACAGGACGCACTACCAACAGAGAGGACCTGCCGTGGGAGACGGCCGATTTCCGAACCCCTACGAGCTCGAGACGCCCCCGGGAGCCGAGGGCTGGGAGGAGCTCTACCCGTACTCCACGCTGTTCAGCGAGGGCCGGCGCGAGCGGGACGAGCACCAGTTCTGGTTCATGGACTCCATGCATTGGGGCTGGGCGATGTCGCCGTGGGACGCCGACCACCTGATCTTCGCCATCGCGGCGCTCAGCCAGTACAACTCGCGCCACTACCTGGTGCCGCCGGCCAACGGCATCGACTTCCGCATCCACATGGGTTTCCCGTACTTCTCCCCGGTGACGGTCGACGACCCCGCGGCGATCGAGGCGCGTGCGGGCCAGTTCATGGAGCGTGCAGGGCACTACTTCATGAACTGGGACTCGCTGTACGAGAACTGGCTAACCAAGGTCAAGCAGAACATCGCCGACCTCGAGGCCATCGACTTCTCGCCGCTGCCCGAGACCGAGGACATCGACGAGGTCGTGCGCTCGGGGCGTGGCGTCGGTTCCGGCTGGGACCTGCAGGCCCAGTACCACCGGTTCCAGGACCTCGCGCAGAAGATCTGGAACTACCACTTCGAGTTCCTCAACCTCGGCTACGCGGCGTACCTGGACTTCTTCGGGTTCTGCAAGCAGGCCTTCCCGTCGATCCCCGACCTCGCCATCGCCAAGATGGTCGCCGGGATCGAGGTGGACCTGTTCCGTCCCAACGAGGAGCTCAAGGCACTGGCCAAGCTGGCCATCGAGTTCGACGTCGCCGATGCGTTCGCGGTGCACAACGACCCCGAGGCCGTCCACGAGCGCCTCGCAGCGGCCCCCAGGGGCCAGGCCTGGCACGACGCCTGGGACGAGCGCGAGGACCCGTGGTTCAACTTCTCGTCCGGCACCGGCTTCTACCACACCGACGAGACCTGGCTCCAGGACCGGTCGGTGCCCTACGGGTTCATCAACGACTACATCACCAAGCTCCGGGCGGGTGAGTCCATCGAGCGCCCGACCGAAGCGGTCAGCGCCGAGCGCGACCGCATCGTCGAGGAGTACTCGGCGCTGCTCCAGACCGACGAGGACCGCGAGGCGTTCCAGGGCAAGCTCGGCCTGGCACGCACCGTGTTCCCCTACGTCGAGAACCACAACTTCTACATCGAGCACTGGTCGATGTCGGTGTTCTGGAAGAAGTCCCGCGAGCTCGGCGCGATGCTCGCCAAGGAGGGTTTCTTCGAGCAGGAGGACGACGTGTTCTTCGTCCGTCGTGAGGAGATGGACACCCTGCTGTTCGACCTCTACTCGGCCTGGGCCATCGGCGTGGAGCCGGAGGGTCCGCACCACTGGCCGCCGATCATCGAGAAGCGTCGCGGCATCGTCAAGGCGCTCGAGGCGGCCAAGCCCGACATCCCCAAGGCGCTCGGCCCGCCCCCGTCGGTCGTGACCGAACCGTTCACGATCATGCTGTGGGGCATCACCGAGGACTCGATCGCCGGCTGGCTCGGCGCCGAGGACGGCTCGGCCGTCAAGGGCATGGCCGCAGCCCCCGGTGTCGTCGAGGGCCCGGTCCGGGTCGTGTGGGACGCGTCGGACGTCGGTGACGTCAAGGACGGCGAGATCCTCGTCGCGCCCATCACCGCCCCGTCGTGGGCGCCGGCCTTCTCCAAGGCGGTCGGTGTCGTCACCGACATCGGTGGCCTGATGTCGCACGCCGCGATCGTGTGCCGGGAGTACGGCGTGCCCGCCGTGACCGGCACCGGCAACGGCACCAAGGAATTGAAGAACGGCGACATGATCCGGGTCGACGGCAACGCCGGCACGGTGACCCGCCTGTAGCCCCGTCGGGGTGCGCCGGTCCGAACAACCGGTGCGCCCCGACGCCCCGCCCGTCCCGACACCGCAGCACCAGCGGCGCCCCCGCACTCGCTCGATCGCAGGAGTCAGAAGATGCTCAAGCAGGAACTCAACGAACAGCTGACCCAGGTCGGCCCCGGCACACCCATGGGGGACCTGCTGCGTCACTACTGGTACCCGGTGGCGTTCGTACGCGAGCTCGACGAGTGGCCCATCAAGAAGGTCCGGCTGCTCGGGGAGAACTTCGCGCTGTGGAAGCAGCCGGACGGCGGCTACGGCATCGTCACCGAGTTGTGCCCGCACCGCCGCGCCTCGCTGGTCTACGGCGTGGTCGAGGAGGAGGGGCTGCGTTGCGGCTACCACGGCTGGATCTTCGACGAGACCGGCCAGTGCCTCGACCAGCCCGCCGAGCGGGACGAGACTGGTTTCGCCGACCGCGTGCAGACCTTCGCCGGCGAGGCCGAGGCGATGGGCGGCATGGTCTGGGTCTACGTCGGCCCCAGTCCGGCACCGGAGCTGCCGAGGTTCGACGTCTACGTCGACGAGGGCTTCAAGGACGTGGGTCATGCGACGCTGCCTTGCAACTGGCTCCAGATCATGGAGAACTCCGTCGACCCGCACCACGTCGAGTGGCTGCATGGGCGCTACTTCAAGTTCCTCGGCGAGCAGAAGGGCTACCTCGCGCCCCCCGGCTTCCAGAAGAAGCACGAGAAGGTCGGCTTCGACGAGATGGAGTGGGGCATCCTGAAGCGTCGTGTCCTGGAGGGCATGAGCGAGGACAACGACGACTGGGCCGTCGGCCACCCACTGGTGTTCCCGTACTGCATGCGCGTGGGTGGGGCCGGCATCGAGCAGATGCAGATCCGCGTGCCGATCGACGACACCCACACCTGGACGCTGTTCTACTCCAGCCACCAGCCACCTGGCCTCACCGAGTTCCCGGAGCAGGTCTACCCGACCGACTACGAGTTCCCGTGGCTGGACGAGGACGGCAACCACCTGGTGGACTACATCGAGGGTCAGGACATCATGGCCTGGGTCACGCAGGGGGACATCAACGACCGCACCGGCGAGCACCTCGGCAAGTCGGACATCGGCGTGATCATGTTGCGCAAGATGTTCCGCGAGCAGATGGCGCTGGTCGCCGAGGGCAAGGACCCGACGGTCGGCATCACCCGCGAGCCGCACGACCGCATCGGACTGCCCTGCGAGAAGGACAAGTTCGGGGTCGACTACACCGAGTTCGCGCTGTCGTGGCTCTCGATGGGCAACGGTCGCTACTCGCCGTCGCTGGACCAGGCCAAGAAGCTGTACCTCGAGGCGGCCGCGGCCCGCGGCGACAGCGCCTGGACGGTCGCCGCTGCGGACGAGCTGATGTCGAAGTTCACTGGCTTCGACGAGGTTCGCGCAAACGAGGACAGCGCCCAGTGACAGCAGCGGTCGACCGCAACGTCGTCCCGGTCCCGACGGGCCTGCGTGTCCGTCGTGAGCCGAGGTGGACCAACCACATGGAACCGGTCACCCCGGTCACCGGACGGCGTCTCAGCGGCAACCACTGGTGGGACCCGGACCGTCTCGCCCACGAGGTCGACATGCCCAAGTTCTGCCCTTCCTGTGCCGAGCCGCTCGACGCCGAAGGCTCGATCGCCGTGGAGTACTGGGAGGGTGAGCACCGCGTCTTCCACGTGCGTTGCCATGCGTGCGACTGGAGCGGCGAGGTCAAGCGGGTCGAGCGCATGGTCGGCCACGAGCCGCCGCATGAGTGACCGGACGCACGAGCTGGTCCTGTTCGACTTCGGCGGGGTCGTGCTGCGCACGCCCTTCGAGCTGCTGCCCGAACACGTGACCTGGCGGGGCCCGTTCGGGCCCCCGGGCCACGACGAGCTGTGGGACCGCTCGGTGGACCAGGGGGACGAGCTGCACGAGCGCGACTACTGGCACCTGCGGTCCTCCGAGCTGCACCCGGACGCCGAGGACCCGACCTTCGCGCTGATGCGCGACCTGTACGAGGTCGACGAGGACCGGCTGATCCGGCCCGAGATGGTCCAGATGCTCGAACGCCTGGAGCGCGACGGCTATCGGATCGCGGTGCTGACCAACGACATGCGCAAGTTCCACGGGCAGGACTGGGTGGACCGGATGACGGTGCTCCAGCGCTTCGAGCAGGTCATCGACCTGTCGATGATCGGCTTCCTCAAGCCAGCACCGCAGGCGTACGAGCACGCCCTGAAGGTCCTCGACATCGATGCAGCCGACGTGCTGTTCGTCGACGACCAGCCACCCAACGTGCAGGGCGCCCTGGCTGCCGGCATGGCGGCGGTGCACTACGACCCGACGCAGGTCGACGCCTCCATCGCCCGCGCCGAGGCCGCGCTCGGCAGCCGCGGCTGACCACGGTCCGGCGGCGCCGATGTCGAGCGGGATCCCTGGCGTGTCCGGCGGTATGATTCCTGCATACCCGGGGTGGAGCGTGGCATGGTGGTGAAGAAGGTGGCGGTGACGCTGCCCGTGGAGCTGTTCGAGATGGTGGAGCGGGCTCGACGGATCGAGCACCGCAGCCGGTCCGAGCTGATCCAGGAGGCGATCCGTTCGCACTTCGGCGAGCCGGTCTACGTGCCCACCGCGGAGGAACGCCGGATGCTCGACCAGGCGCTCGACGAGGCGCACGACGACCCCGACGGCGGTCACCCGTGGGAGGAGATCCGCGACGACGTGCGGGACCGTCGGTGAAGGCCGTCCTACGGCCCCGCGCCAGGGCCGACGTCGTGGCGGCCGTCGAGCACTACCGGGCCACCTCCGAGGACCTGGTCGACGACTTCATTGTGGACCTGGACCGTGTGCTGGCGCGGCTGTCGGAGTTCCCCCGCAGCGCACAGCCGGTGCAGGGCTACCCGGGCGTACGTCGGGCGCTGCTTCGCCGGTTCCCGTTCGCGTTGTTCTACATCCTCGACGAGGACGCCCTGCTGGTCCTGCGGGTGAGGCACACCTCGCGCTCCGCCCGGACCTGAGCAGGGCAGTGCCGTCGGCCCGCTCGGGCGTCGGCGCTGGGCCGCCGGAAGGGCCGCTGCCCCGCACCCGGGGAGCGTCCGATCGCGCTGCTATCGTCACGCACGGCCGCGGGCCGGGCGTGCTGCCGGTTGCATCCGGGGGTGGCCTCGCGGCACGCAGTCCTGCGGCGCCACAGGCACCGGGAGAGCAGGAGCATCCATGTCCTTGGTCGCTGGGATCGACTCGTCGACGCAGTCCTGCAAGGTGGTGGTGCGCGACGCGACCACCGGTGAGCTCGTCCGGGAAGGGCGCCGATCCCACACCGACGGCACCGAGGTCGACCCACAGGTGTGGTGGGACGCGCTGCAGGGGGCGGTGCAGGACGCGGGCGGCCTGGACGACGTGTCCGCCATCGCGGTCGCGGCCCAGCAGCACGGCGCGGTCTGCCTGGACGACGACGGCCAGGTCGTGCGTCCGGCCCTGCTGTGGAACGACACCAGGTCCGCGGAGGCGGCCGCCGACCTTGTCGCGGACCTCGGCGGCGGTGGGACCGGACGCCAGGCCTGGGCGGACGCGGTCGGCACGGTGCCCGTGGCCTCCCTGACGAGCAGCAAGCTGCGCTGGATCGCCGACCACGAGCCCGACGCGGCGGCGCGGACCAGTGCGGTGTGCCTGCCGCACGACTGGCTGACCTGGAAGCTGCGGGGCGATGGTCACGACATCACGGCCCTGACCACCGATCGCAGTGATGCCAGTGGGACGGGCTACTGGGCCCCGTCGAGCGGGTCCTACCGGCCCGATCTGCTGGAGCTGGCCTTCGGCAGGTCGGTCCACCTGCCGCGGGTGGCGATGGCCGACGAGGCCGTTGGGGAGACCCCGACGGGACTCCGGCTCGGCCCGGGTGCCGGGGACAACGCCGGAGCGGGCCTCGGCCTGCAGGCGGGGGTCGGCGACGTCGTGGTCTCCATCGGCACCTCGGGAACGGTCTTCGGTGTCGCTCAGGTCCCTGCGGTCGACCCGTCGGGGATCGTGGCCGGGTTCGCCGACGCGACCGGTCACTTCCTGCCACTGGTCTGCACGCTCAACGCGGCGCGCGTGCTGGACGCGACGGCACGGCTCCTGCAGGTCGACCACGACGAACTCTCCCGCCTGGCGCTCTCGGCGGCACCGGGCGCGGACGGACTGGTCGTCGTCCCGTACCTCGAGGGTGAGCGCACACCCGACCTGCCGCATGCGACGGGTGCGGTCCACGGGCTGCGACTGGAGACCTCGACGCCCGCCCACCTCGCCCGTGCCACGGTCGAGGGGCTGCTCTGCGGCCTGGCCGACGGCCTGGACGCCCTGGTCGAGCAGGGCATCGTCGTGCGTCGGATCCTGCTGATCGGCGGAGGCGCCGCGTCGGAGGCGGTGCGGTCGCTGGCGCCGGCCGTCCTCGGCCACCCCGTCGTGGTCCCCGAGCCGGGGGAGTACGTCGCGAACGGGGCCGCACGGCAGGCGGCCTGGGTGCTCTCCGGCCAGGACGGACCGCCGGTCTGGCAGGACGCCAGCACAAAGCGCTACGAGGCGGACCCCGTGCCGGCCATCCGCGAGCGCTACGCGGCAGCCAGGGAGCACGTGCTCGACCGCCCCACCTGAGTCCCGACCTGAGTCCTGGACGCCCGTCCCGCACTCCCGTCCAGGTCACCCGGGGGCGACCGCCCTGCCGTCAGGCCCCGTCGGGCCGGACGGCCGCGAGGGCGTCCTGGGCCGGTAGCAGCGGGGCGACGCTGCGCAGGGACTGCAGCACGCTCTTGCGCATCCGTCCGATGTGCGCCGAGACCTCCTCGCGCAGGACGTCCTCGTCCCGGTCGGCGATCGCGGTGGCCAGGATCACGTGGCCCTGGGCGCAGGTGCGCAGCCGGCCGTCGAAGAGGGGCTCCTGGAGCCAGAAGCGCTGCACGCGCCGACGGACCTGCTGGCTCGCCTCGGCGACGAAGCGGTTGTCCGTGGCCGCGGCGATGATCAGGTGGTAGCGCCGGTCCGCGTCCGCCCACACGGTCGAGTCGCCGGTCTCGACGCTGTCGACCAGCACCGCCGCGAGCGCCAACAGCTCGTCGATCTGGGCCCGGTCGAGGGTCTCCGCGGCACGCAGGTAGGCGAAGGTGTCGAGCAGCTCCAGCAGGTCACACGCCTCGTTGACCTCGTCCGGGGTGATGGTGGCCACGACGAACCCGGTGTCCTGCAGCCGCGTGACCAGCCCGTCGCCCTCCAGGCGCAGCAGCGCCTCCCGGACCGGCGTCCGACTGACCCCGAAGTGCGACGCCAGCTTGTTCTGGGACAACGGCGTGCCGGCTCCGAGCCGTCGTTCGACGATGGCGGAGAGCAGGGACCCGTACACGCCGTCGACGATGGACGGCGAACCGTCCACCTCGACGACGGGCGACAGGTCCTCGGAGTAGCTGCTGGCTGCCATCACATGACTCGATCGACGAATTCTCGGTCGTGGACATCAACGGACACGCTCATCAGCTCGAGGATGCCCTTGGCGACGTGCTCAGAGTAACGACGGAAGGCTTCCTCACCCTTCTCGCGGGTTGCGCGCATCGGGTTCCCGATCGTGCCGCTGTCGATGAACTCGTGGTGGTCCATCGGGAAGGTGAAGTACTGGTAGCCGTCGAACTCGACGTCAGGTGCGCCGTCGGACTTGCGGAACGAGTCCGGGAGGAAGTCGGGGATCGACGCACGAGTGTCCGAGGCGCGCTCCATGCGGACCAGGTCCTCGTTCCACGCC
>Ga0306912_1001498_pt1 | contig 10441 bp, 9 predicted proteins | sample AntRauFillE10628_FD_190443 | JGI IMG/M metagenome (GOLD analysis project Ga0306912, IMG submission 190443) | Saline lake microbial communities from Rauer Islands, Antarctica - Metagenome Filla E10 #628 (v2) (version 2) | ecosystem: Environmental > Aquatic > Non-marine Saline and Alkaline > Saline... | reverse complement strand
CCCCAGAAATTTTAGTGGTAGCCACTGCTGCATCGGAAACTCCCAATTTAGCTAACTGCTGAGACCCTATACTTTCCTTAATACTTATAGCTCCTTTTTGCTCTAACAGAAGAGCAACTTCAGAATCTTTTCTAGATACAGTAGTAATGACCACTTCTTGAAGAGAGGCAGCACTGGATGTCAAAGTCGTATTCACTTCTGTGACTTTATCAGCAACAATTTCTACATTGGGAACTTCCACAGAAGTATACCCAACAAAACTAAAAACGACCGTATAGGTTCCAGGATCTAAGTTTTCAATTTTATATAAACCATCAAAATCCGTTGTAGCCCCTTTTAAGGTTCCTTTTATTTGAACATTAGCAAATGGTAAAGATTGATTCCCTAAATCTTTATCAAGTAATTTTCCGACGAGAGTCCCTTTATTAGAATTTTGAGAAAAACCTATAGCAGATATTAAGCTTAAAATTATAACTAATCGTTTGTGCATTCCTGTTTTAATTTTGACGCAAATCTAAGTTTCAAGCCTCCTGTCGATGTTATCTCGATGTTAACAAAAGATTTCATTTAGATTAATAGATTCTCGGTTTATTAATACTGGCTTAACCTTGTCTATTTTGAATTTTAAAAACTCCCTCAAATACTGGGTTTCAAGTTTACCGAAGCGTTAATTCATTGATATTGTGATAAAAAGCTTTTTCTTTTAATAAAATTTGTGCTATTTTTAAGTTGACTTTAAATAAATTATTATGAAAAAAATTACTTTTTTATTTGTTTTAATACTCTCCTCTTTTGCTTTTGCGCAGAATCCTGTTGTAACAGGTTACATAGATTCTACATGTCCTAATGCCGATGGTAGAACTCTAGAATTATATGTAGAGGGCAGTGTCGATTTTGCAGGTTGGAACATCGTAAGACAGTCTAATGGAGGTGGATTTAACACCAATATTGATATTTCAGCTTTAGGAACTGTAAGTGATGATTTCGTTTATATTACAAATGACGAGACTATTCTCCTTCAAGAATTTGGTATCTCAGCTAATGTTCTTGTCAATGGTTCTATAAACAGTAATGGCAATGATGGTTTCCAAATTATCAATCCAGATGATGTGGTCATCGACAGGTTTGGAGAAGATGGAGTTAACGGGTCCAATACTGCCTGGGATCACTTAGATAGCTACGCTTATAGAATAAATGGTGCAACTCCAAATGCAGGTAATTTTAATCCTTCAAACTGGCTTTTTGGTGGTGTTGCCCTTTTAGATGGAGAAGGCCTTTGTAACGGAGGGGATGGATTCAATACTTTGGTACCCTTTGGTACGTTTAGCCCCACTGGAAGCGGAAATGCTAATATAGTAACCAGTGCAGATGTTGCTAGCTTATTTTATTTTGAAGGAAATTTTGATTCCATCAATGCTGAAGGATCATTTACTGTTCAAGGCTTAAATCTCACAGAGGACATCACCGTCTCCTCCCCTGCAAATTTTGAACTATCGCTAACGTCTCAAGGCACATTCTCAAACTCCCTAACCTTAACACAAACTAGCGGAGAAGTTCCCGCTACTGAAATTTTTGTAAGATTACAGACAGGTTTATCTGCGGGGTTTTATGAAGGAGATATAACTGCAGTAGCTGATGGAGTGACAGAAAATGTCAACGTGAGCGGAGAGGTGCTTGCTGCCACACCTCAACTCGATGTCCAAACTGGAGATATTTCGGGTTTAAATTACGACCTAGGCGAGGGTCCATCACAAGAAGAAAGCTTTGTAGTAGAAGGACAATTTTTAATTGATGATATTAATATATCTGCCTCTGGAGATTTTGAAGTCTCTCTATCATCGGGTACAGGATTTACAACTTCTGTAGATATTCTTCAGACTGGTGGTAATGCTAGTGCTTCAGTATATGTAAGATTAACAAGCGGACTTACCGAGGGCCCTTATTCTGGAAGTTTGGAGGTAAGTAGCGCTAATGCAACTTCAGAAACAATAACTCTTAGTGGTAATGTATTGGGAGAGTTGACCAGCGATATGGTGATTACTGGAGTTTTTGATGGGCCTTTAACAGGAGGAACGCCTAAGGTTATTGAGCTCTATGTGATTAGAGATATTACAGATTTGAGCATTTTTGGAGTTGGAAGTGCCAATAATGGTGGTGGTTCAGATGGGCAAGAATTTACTTTTCCAAATGTTGGCGCTTCTGTTGGAGACTATATCTACATCGCTTCAGAGCAACCTAATTTTAATGCATTTTTCGGGTTTAATCCAGATTACACGTCCAATGTAGCCAACAACAATGGCGATGATGCTGTAGAACTTTTTCAAAATGGAGAAGTCATAGATACTTTTGGAGATATAGATACTGATGGGACTGATGAAGCATGGGAATATACAGATGGTTGGGCCTATAGGCTTAACAATTCAGGGCCAGATGGGGCAACATTTGTACTCAACAATTGGGAGTTTAGCGGTCCTGGTGAAAATGAAGATGACACTTCACAAGGTGCTGCCACAAATCCATGGCCAATCGGAACCTTTACTACAACTTTAGGTCTAAATAATTTTGACTCAACCAGCATTAAAATTTATCCAAACCCAGTATCTAATGGAATGTTGACTGTTGAATCTTCAACAACTGCTGACTTGGAAGTTCAGCTTTTCAATATGCTTGGACAACGCGTGTTAACTTCAAAAGCTTTGGGATCTATAAATGTATCAGACCTCAATACTGGGGTTTATCTTGTAAGAGTAATTCAAGGAGCCTCTTTTATTACGAAAAAGATTGTTATAAACTAAACTGAAATACTTTTAAAACTAAAGCACCCTTTCTACAGGGTGTTTTTTTATTACTTTTGAAGTCAATTGATGTATATGACTTCTGCCTTTCCTTTTTCAATACAATCAGAAAAAGATTTTGAAACTATAGCTCTAAAGCTTTTTAAGGAACAAATTCAGTATAATTCTGTTTATAAGGAATTTTGTAGTTACTTAAACATCAATGAACAAAAGGTTCAAACCTTAAAGGAAATCCCTTTTTTACCCATTGAATTCTTTAAGACTCACCAGGTCAAAACGAAAGAGTTTACTCCTGAAATGACTTTTTTGAGCAGTGGAACCACAGGTCAACAACAAAGTCGCCATTACGTTAAGGACCTCAAGGTTTATGAGGATAGCTTTATCCATACTTTTGAAGAAGCTTATGGTCCTATAGAAGACTATGTCATTTTAGGCTTACTGCCTTCCTACCTAGAAAGAGAGGGGTCTTCGCTGATTTATATGGTAGATCATTTTATAAAAAAAAGCAAATTTAAAGAGAGTGGCTTTTATTTAGATGAAATAGAACAGCTTTCGGAAACACTTCAAAAACTAGACGATACTGGACATAACATACTACTCATAGGAGTTTCGTTTGCCCTATTAGATTTGGTTGAAAAGAAAAAATTTCAATTGAAGCATAGCATTGTGATGGAAACAGGGGGAATGAAAGGCAGACGTAAAGAAATGATTCGTAAAGAGCTTCATGCTATCCTTTCTAAAGGGTTTGGAATGAAGAATATTCACAGCGAATATGGAATGACAGAACTCCTGTCTCAGGCCTATTCTAAAGGGCAAAGCAAGTTCCAGTGTCCTGCACACATGAAAATCATGATAAGAGATACCGAAGATCCCTTTTGCTATCTCGGCCTTGGAAGCACAGGTGGAATAAATGTAATTGATCTGGCCAATTTCGACTCCTGCCCCTTTATCGCCACTCAAGATCTTGGCAAGCAAATCAATGCAACAGAATTTGAAATTTTAGGACGTTTTGATCAAAGTGATATTCGAGGTTGCAATTTGCTGGTTCTCTAATAAGATAAGATTTAGCTCTAAACTTTTCAACACGTTAATTTATCCCTAAGAAATCTTGTAAAATAGCTTATAAAATAAGCAAATAGATGATTAACTTGTATATTTGCATTTAGATTAAATCTTAATTAGAATTTTTATAAGTGTATGAAACTCAATAAAGACGACATTAAAAAGGCTCTTGAAACTATAAGCGTTGCAGGTGAAGGTCAAAACATAGTAGAAAGTGGAGCTTTACAAAATATTGTCACTTTTGGCGATGAGGTTGTTATAGATCTAAAACTATCTACTCCAGCCCTACATATTAAGAAACGTGCAGAGGTAGATGTAATGAAGGCTATCCATAAGCACGTTTACGCAAAAGCCAAAGTTGAAGTAAAAATTAGTGTGGAGGCTAAAGAGAAAAAAGCCACCAATGAAATAAAAGGCAAACCCATCCCTGGGATTCAAAATATCATAGCCGTCGCTTCTGGCAAAGGAGGCGTTGGAAAATCTACAGTCACTGCAAATCTTGCGGTAACTCTAACTAAGATGGGATTTAAAGTAGGGCTTTTGGATGCTGATATTTATGGCCCATCTGGTCCAATAATGTTTGACGTTGCTAATGAGAAGCCACTTTCGGTAACCAAGGACGGTAAATCTAAAATGAAGCCAGTTGAGAATTATGGTGTCAAAATATTGTCGATAGGATTTTTCACCAAACCCGATCAAGCTGTGATTTGGAGAGGACCTATGGCCGCAAAGGCTCTCAATCAAATGATTTTTGATGCAGATTGGGGAGAACTCGATTTCTTATTAGTTGATCTTCCTCCAGGAACAGGAGATATTCATTTATCGATTATGCAGTCCATGCCCATTACAGGAGCTTTAATTGTGAGCACACCTCAAAATGTGGCTTTGGCAGACGCCAAAAAAGCAGTGTCTATGTTTCAACAGGAAAGCATCAACGTTCCTGTTTTAGGTATCTGCGAAAATATGGCCTATTTCACTCCAGAGGAATTACCCGATAACAAATATTACATCTTTGGAGAAAAAGGAGCTAAATACCTTGCTGATGATATCGGGGTGCCTTTCTTAGGTGAGATTCCTTTGGTACAAAGCTTGAGAGAATCTGGCGATATCGGTCGACCTGCAGCTTTACAAGATGGAACACCGCTTAGTGAGTCTTTCAAGGAATTAACAAGAAACACTGTACAACAAGTGGTGAATAGAAATAACAACTTACCGCCTACAGAAGCCATTAAGATAACAACCATGGCAGGTTGTAGTGCCGTAAAAAATAAGAAAATATGATAACTGGTCAAGAATTAAGAAGAACAATAGAGGTTGCTTTAGATGAAATTCGTCCTTTTTTGAAAAGTGATGGTGGAGATATCGAGCTATTATCTATTGAAGACGACTCACTGGTTAAAGTTCAACTTTTAGGAACTTGCGTAGACTGCACAGTCAACCAAATGACCTTAAAGTCTGGAGTAGAGATGACGATAAAAAAACATGCCCCTCAAATAAAAGAGGTGATAAATGTGAAGGCAGGTCAATTTGCTAACAAATAAAAGTGAGATTTTTTAATTTTTATTCAAACGTTACTTTTAAGTATGATTAAAACTGATATTCTAATTATAGGCGCCGGTCCAACGGGACTTTTTGCAGTATTTGAAGCAGGTTTATTAAAGCTGAAGTGTCATATCATAGATGCCCTACCACAACCTGGAGGACAATTATCTGAGCTTTATCCGAAGAAACCTATCTATGATATCCCAGGATTTCCTGAGGTAAAAGCTGGACAACTGGTAGATAACTTGATGGAGCAAATCAAATCTTTCCAACCAGGATTTACTTTGGGCGAAAAAGCTCAAGATATTGAAAAGCAAGAAGATGGAAGCTTTATTGTCACTACAGACCAAGGAACAAAACACCATGCCCCTATCATTGCGATTGCTGGAGGTCTAGGGAGCTTTGTACCGAGAAAGCCACCTATTGCTAATCTTTCTTTGTTTGAAAATAAAGGAGTTCACTACATGGTAAAAGACCCTGAGCAGTTCAGAGATAAATCTGTGGTTATTGCAGGTGGTGGAGATTCTGCTTTGGACTGGAGTATTTACTTGGCAGATATTGCTTCTGAAGTAACTTTAGTCCATAGGCGAAATGAATTCAGAGGAGCTCTAGAATCCGTAGATCGTGTGAAAGAATTAAAAGATATCGGTAAAATAAAATTGATCACTCCAGCAGAGATTGTAGATGTTCACGGAGGCGAGCACTTGGAGTCCGTGTCTATAAGAATGAACAATAATCCTGAGGAGGATTTCGAATTAGATACAGATTATTTTATCCCATTATTTGGTTTGTCCCCTAAATTAGGACCTATTGCCGACTGGGGATTAGAAATTGAAAAGAATGCTATAAAAGTCGATAATACCTTAGATTATCAAACTAATATTCCTGGAATATACGCTATTGGAGATGTGAATACCTATCCTGGAAAATTGAAATTAATTTTATGTGGTTTCCATGAAGCTACGCTTATGTGTCAGAGCGCTTTTCGGAGAATCCATCCTGATAAACGCTATGTGATGAAGTATACAACAGTAGGTGGTGTGACTGGATTTGATGGCACTAGAAAAGAGGCTCCTAAGGCCGTAATAAGAAGTATTGATTGATAGTATATTACAAACGAACTCACCTTGCTAGGAAACATCTTAGCAAGGTGTTTTATTTAAAATCATCACGAAAGTACTAACCATGTAGCTACAGACCTAGTACTTTTGTTTACCAAATTAAACTTTGATAGGAGAATTCTTATGGATGTAAAAATTACAATAGTCGATCGGGAAGGAACGTCCCACCAAGTAGATGCTCCCACGGATATGGCTATGAATCTCATGGAGGTTATTCGTTCTTATGAACTTGCACCTGAAGGTACTATTGGCATCTGTGGAGGTATGGCCATGTGTGCGTCTTGCCAGTGCTATGTCCAATCCAACACTCCACTCCCAGAAAAGGGTGATGAAGAGGAAGCTATGCTTGCTGAAGCTTTCTATGTAGAAGATAATAGCAGATTAAGCTGTCAACTCCCTATTACTGAACGTATGGAGGGTCTTAAAATTGAGATAGCTCCTAGTGAGGAGTAAATTTGAACTAGATCTGCAAGTGTCTTAATTTAGTAATAATGAGGGTTTTAATACTTAAGCAATAGCCTTGTAGTAATTTATTTCTTTAGCGATCCCGTTCCATAAACCTAGCCTCTTTTCTAAAGCTTCTCGAGAGCAAATCTCTACTTCTTTCCACTTTTCTTTATCTGACCCACACAACTCGGTGATTAATTCTAAAGCCATAGGACCATGTTCGTCTGCATCCAATTCAATATGCCTATCGAAATAGTATTTAAACAAACTTAAATCCTCTTTTGGAAAGTTCTTTTGTATTTCACCTATGATAGAGGTAAACATATCTGGAATCAATTCTTCTCTACCAAAAGTAAAGCAAGCAGCAATCTCATGAGGTTTGTTTCTTTTGATAACATTAAATGTAAACAATAGAAATTCTTTGACAGAAATTGGTAAGTCACTGGTTGAAATCACCAAAAAGATATCAGTCCCGTGCTGTACTTGGCTAACAAACTCATGAATTGCATTGGTGGAGGATTCAGCCTTTTTCATGGCATCCAAATACATCTCAAAATGGCTTTGGCGCTCACCATAACAATTGAGATCTGTTTCTTCTGCCAAGACAATTTCATTTATGAGATATCTATGCTTCGGATTTCCTAGAGGAACCCATGGTGAAGTGGTACAGGTGAGTTGAGTTTGAAGCGACTTTAATAGTGACATAAAATCCCAAACTGCAAAAACATGGTGCTTCATAAAGATTTTTAAATCCTGTGGGCTTTCTACATCTTTATATAGCTTGTGAGCCATAAGTTGGTCTCTTAGCCCTTTTAAACTTTCTTTTACCTGCTCAACCTGCTTCATCTTTCTATTATTTTTCCAAAATTAAAAAAACCAGTCGAAACAAGTTCAACTGGCTGCAGTTTTTATATTTTATTTAAAAAGTATCCTACTTATTTGAAAGCAGATAGGCCTGTAATGTCTAGACCTGTAATCAATAAATGGATATCGTGAGTGCCTTCGTAAGTAATTACACTCTCGAGATTCATCATATGGCGCATGATGCTATATTCTCCTGTAATTCCCATTCCGCCGAGGATTTGCCGAGATTCTCTGGCAATATGTATAGCCATTTCTACATTATTTCGTTTAGCCATAGAAATTTGAGCTGTCGAAGCTTTACCTTCATTTTTCAACTGACCCAATCTCAATGCCAAAAGCTGTGCTTTTGTGATTTCAGTAATCATTTCAGCGAGTTTCTTTTGTTGTAATTGAAAACCAGCGATAGGTTTTCCAAATTGAATACGTTCTTTAGAATAACGCAAAGCAGTATCGTAACAATCCATTGCTGCTCCAATAGCACCCCAGGCTATACCATATCGAGCTGAATCTAAACATGACAATGGTGCACCTAAGCCGCTTTTACCTGGAAGCAAATTTTCTTTAGGAACTTTCACGTCTTGAAAAATCAATTCACCAGTTGCAGAAGCTCTAAGCGACCATTTGTTATGAGTTTCAGGAGTGGAAAACCCTTCCATACCTCGCTCTACAATAAGTCCATGTATTCTACCTTCTTCGTTCTTGGCCCAAACCACAGCAATATCACAAAATGGGGAGTTAGAAATCCACATTTTCGCTCCATTAAGTAAATAATGATCCCCTTTATCTACAAAATGAGTTGTCATACCACTTGGATTAGAACCATGATCAGGTTCGGTTAACCCAAACGATCCCATAAATTCACCCGAAGCTAATTTGGGTAAGAATCTCTTGCGTTGCTCTTCAGTTCCGAATTCATAAATAGGAAACATGACCAAAGAAGATTGAACAGAAGCTGTGGACCTTACGCCACTATCGCCTCGTTCTATTTCTTGCATAATTAAACCGTAAGAAATCTGGTCTAGTCCCGCACCGCCATATTCTTCTGGAATATAAGGACCAAAAGCACCAATATTTGATAAACCTTTGATGATTGATTTTGGAAATTCTGCTTTTTGCGCAGCCTCTTCTATAATTGGACTTACATCGCGCTTTACCCAATCACGAGCAGCTTGACGAATCATCCGATGTTCTTCGGTGAGCAAATCGTCGATTTCGTAGTAATCTGGAGCTTGGAAAGTATCTTGTCTCATAATTTTTTTTCAAATATTGTGTTACAAATTTAATGAATAGAATTCTGAACATCTGTGAAGCTTTGTTATTATTTTGATTAAATCGTAAATAATCACATCTTTAAATAGAAATCTTTTACTAAATCTATATAATCTTGGGTATAGCGATGCCTTTCCAATTCAATAATTAATTCGTTTTGAATAATATTCTCTTCTTTATTTCTTCTGAAGGTAATAAGCGATCGCTTAAGCGGGGAAGATGAATGGCCTCTTACATTTAGAATTTGATTTGGGTACAAATCAAATTTAGCTGCTATTTTTATAAAACCTTCACTAGCAACATAAGGCACTATCACAGAAAAGGTTCCCTCTTGGTGTAATAGCTGGTTAACGCCCAACACTAGATTTTCAAAATTTAAGTCAGTCTGACTTCTGGCTGTTGACCTTCCTTTCGTTGAAAGATTCTCAGAAACTTCAAAAAAAGGTGGATTACTGATAATGAGATCGTATGTTTCGTCCATTTCTTCAGCAAAACTATGGAAATCTGAATGGTAACAATATAATCTATCTCCCCAAGGACTATTCTCAAAGTTATCAACACATTCTTCGAAAGCACCTGGATCAATCTCAACAGCATCTATGGTTTCAGCAAAACTTCTTTGGGCCATCTGCAGGGCTAATATTCCTGTACCAGCTCCAACATCTAAAATCCTTTGGGCCGTTTCAGGTATTTTTGTCCATGCTCCTAAAAGCACAGCATCCGTGCCTATTTTCATAGAGGATTGAGATTGGCGAACTTCAAAATCTTTGAATTTAAATATATTTGACACTGTATGAGTTTTAAATAAAAAAGCACGCTTTTTTGCAAAAACGTGCTTTTGGTGTTAATAATGGATAAGCCTAATTAATGATCAGCTTTTTAGTAGCCTGGTAAGTATCCGAAGAAAGTTTGACTAAATAAACACCAGAAGACAAAGCTTTAGCATGAACATCGATCCGTCCCGAATCTGTTTTATAATTTTCTGAAAAAACATTTCTACCCAACATATCGTAGACTTCAACACTTACTTCTTGACTCATAAACTTGGGTAAAGAAATAGTAAAGCGATTATCTGTACTTGGGTTGGGGTACAATTTAAAACTTTCCAACTCTATGGGATTGTTAACCGAAAGCGTTGTTTTTCCAAAGACTAATTTAAATCTATTGAAATCATAACTATCTGGGGTAGCACTAGAAATTTCGAAACTATATTCAGTTGTTTCATCATTTTGCGCAAGCTCAATAATTTGCTCGGTGTAATTGTCCACAAGACTAACTATCTGGTTGAGTTGACTTGCTTGTATACTTAAAGTATAGCTTGTGGATCTTAAAGTGTTGGTT
>Ga0306912_1001496_pt1 | contig 10448 bp, 9 predicted proteins | sample AntRauFillE10628_FD_190443 | JGI IMG/M metagenome (GOLD analysis project Ga0306912, IMG submission 190443) | Saline lake microbial communities from Rauer Islands, Antarctica - Metagenome Filla E10 #628 (v2) (version 2) | ecosystem: Environmental > Aquatic > Non-marine Saline and Alkaline > Saline... | reverse complement strand
GACGTGAAAATATTGGAGGGAATCTTGAACGCGACCGCTTCCGGGGCAATGAAAACTACTATAACCACGGCTCCTACCGGACCGGCTGGGTATACAACAATTCAACCATCGGAAATCCCCTGTTTGTGCCAAGCAGTAATCCTAACATTGGTGTTTTCAACAACCGGATCGTAGCGCACCATCTTGGTATGGAGTTTTCCCTACTACAAAATATCAGGCTCACAACAAAAGCCACCTTCAGCCGGAACTACGGCAAGCGATGGGATAACCGTATTCCCGACGATGAAGAGAAGATGGACTTGTTTGATCCATACATTAATCAATTGAGCTTTTTTGCAGGCTTGGAAACACCGTTCATATTTCAAAACCAAGCCTTTACCTTACTGGCTGAGGCCGGGTTTGATAATGGAGGGTTGGTTGGGAATCAAGTGGGGCTATTGGTTGGTTTAAGTTGGATGCTTTAATTCAGTTTGATTCTTTCCCAAGTATTCGCTCTCTGAAAGCCTGGATAAAAACTAATGGAATAAACTGTGGGGCTTCAATTAAATATCTTTTATAAAGTCTTTTTGGTTCTTTTATAAGCCTGTATAGCCATTCTAAACCATTTTTCTGCATCCATTCAGGCGATCGCTTTATGTCTCCTACTACAACATCAAATGCAGCACCAACACCAATAGCTATATTAACATCCAGTTGATCAAAATGTTCATAAATCCAGTAATCCTGTTTTGGAGCTGTTAAGCTAACCCATAAAACATTGGGTTTAACTTCATTGATCATATCGATCATTTTTTGATTTTCTTCTTCAGAAAATGATTTCGCATAAGGTGGAGAATATGTGCCTACCACATTTAAACCCGGATTCTCTTTTTCCAGTTTTTCTTTTAGCCTTTCAGCTACACCTTCAGCGGCACCGAGAAAAAAGAAAGCGAAATCTTCCTGAGCAGCTACTTTTGAGAATTCAGGGAGAAGGTCTAACCCAGTGACTCTGCCCCGGATAGGATTTCCTAAAATTTTGGATGCCCAAATAAGCGGAACTCCGTCCGCGGTGCATATATCAGCTAAGTTATAGAGTTCATTTAGTTTTTCATTTTTGCGTGCCCATAAAACACAATTAACTGGGGTAACACAAACTCTTACTTTATCCCTCCTATTAATTATTTCTGAAAATAATTTTATTGTTTCATGTAAGTTTTTTTTATCTATACAAGTATTTAAGATTTTAGACTTACTCAGATCGTCCATTTAAAATATAAATTTGAATAAATTAATCCAGATGAGTAAAAGCTCTCCCCATGTTTTCATGAAATTTCTCTATACTATAATTCATTAAATAACTTTTTCTACCATTCTCTCCCATATTTTTTCTCATTGAAGGATACTTATAAAGATGTTCAATCTTTTCAGCTATTTTTTCCGGATTTCTAATTGGAACCAGATAGCCATTTCTTCCATCTTCAACAATTGATCCAACTGCTCTCCAATTTGTCGCCACAATAGGTATTTTAAACTGCATTGCTTCCAGTAATACGTTTCCGAAAGATTCATTTTCATAATAAGTAGGAAAGCATAAAACATCCGTTTTATTAAATATTTTCCATTTTTCACTGCCAGTCAGTTCACCAGTTATAACTACTTTATCTGTTAAATTCATCTCTTTGACAGTTTTATAGACCCTGTCTTTCGTTACTTTATCAGCAAATTGGCCTACTAAAAAAAGAGTAAAATCAAACTTTTCTTTCAATTTATCGCAGGCCTCTAATAAGTCAAATACTCCCTTTGTTTCTCTTATTGAACCTATATACAATAAGTTTAAACTATTATTGTCTTTATTGTATCCAGTACCAAATTCAGTGTAATGATCATGTATGCCATTTGGTACTGAGGTAATTTTTTTGGCTTTTATAAATTCACCGTCCGGTGGATTATACTCTGACAATTGAATAGCTAAATCTGGTTCAAAATACACCATTCTAAATAATATTCTCTCTATTCCGGTTAAATGCTTATATACATCTTCAATGCCTGCAGACCGAAAATGAAAAACAGTTGTTTTAAAGAGCCATCGTGTAGTAATTAAAATAACTACGTCCCTGTAAAAAGGTAATCGCCCCGAACAAGCAGGCATATAATATAAAATTGGTATAGAGAATTTATATTTATTAAATATTATAGATGTAATAAGCCTGAAAAGTTCTTTTATTTTTTGAATTTTGAATTTACCGATCTCGTCAATCGTTTCTGAAAAAGACATTCTTACATGAAAGAGATCAATGCTTTTATATGATCCATTCAAAAATCTTTCCGTTGAAAGTGCCTGTCCATGATAAGGTGGAGGTGTTTGGCCTACAACTAAAATTTTTTTCATTAATTTAGTGATTAAATCCCTATTTTTTGAATCTATTAGCTTGTAACTCTCCAAATAAAACAAAAATAAAAAGAACAGAGGTAAGATATAGATTATACATATTTTCAAAGAAAATAAGAGGAAATAAAGTAACCGAACCTAACATACCTAGTAATAAGTATCGTATGTGATATTTATCATAACGATTATTATAATTTATAGTAATCTTTAATTTTTTTAAGTATAACCAAGAATTAATGAATGATTTAAAAACAAAAATAAATAAAAATAAAGCTCCAAATATCCCAATATCAAAAAAAGCTTCCCCTAAAGCAGAATGAATTCTGCTAATTCCAAGGTTAGATAAATTTTCTATAGATACTCTTGCAACTCCAGTGCCTTGCCCAATAAAGAAAGTCATCACGTCAGTTATATAGGCATCAAACAAAAATAATATAGCTGTCAATCTACCAGAAGTGGCAATTACAGATGAAGATGAATAAAATAATCTAGTATAAAATAACTCATAGAAAATAGGAATAGTAAAAATTAAAACAATTGATAATAAAAGTATAATTGTAGTCTTACCTCTATTCAATACAGTAAATACGGATAAAATTACTAAAGCAAGCATTAATAAACCGATTCTAGAAATAGTACCAATAATCAATAATGAGAGTATTACTAAAATAAATATATAATGCTTTTTGGGTTTCTCAATACACTTAACAAGAATTAAATTAAATGGAACCATCAAGAAATATGCTAAGCTTGCCCATCCCATACTTCCCGTCAAACGTGGAGTTCCAGTATAATCGTACTGAATTAATGGACTTCCTATAATTACAAATATCATAAGAGTCACCAAGTTTACCACAATAGAAAAGTATATTAAATTTTCAAATTCTGAATATTCATAATTATTTGAATAAAAATGACATACAGCCAACAATGAAAAGAACATTGTTAGGGTTAACCCAACTCCTTCAGAAAAATAATCTGTTCTTAAAAGACCAATCAATAGAAGTAATACGTATAAAAAATAAAATTTAAAACTAGTATTTTTAATTAGTTTAATTGAATGATTAATTTTTCTATTGGTAGATAAGCCTATTAACAATAACATCATTATTATTAACCATGACCAACTTTCTAGTCTTAAGCCAAAATAATATAGTTCTAGGTTTAAATTATACATTAATGAACCTATTCCTAATCCCAAAAAAAGAAATATATAATATTGGGTGTACCTCTCTCTAATATATGAGAGAATTATAACAGTAATAAATATTAATATTAATATAGACAATATATAATTTTTAAATAAATTCTTAGGAGAATAGCTATCGGGGTGTCACTATAGTTTCAATTTGTAGTATTCATTTCAAAGAGTCGGGAAATTAATTCGAATTACAATTAAATCCTTAATTTATTTTTTATGATTTTATAAAAAGACGATATCAGAATTTTTCTATTTACTTTAGCATTATGCTTGCTTATTTTTTTTGCTAAAATATGAATATCATATTTATCATATACTAATCTATAAAGTAAATCAATTTCTGATATATTTTTATCCAATTCATTAAGATCATGATCTAATTTTGATTTTCTAACCATGTCTCGTCCAGTAAAATTTGTACTTGCATATTCATCAAAGTTATTTGTTTTGATAATTCCCTTATAACCATTATTTCCGCAAATTGAAGCTATTGTCCCTGATGAAATAGCTTCTAATATTACACGACCTTGCCCAACAACCAATTTATAATTTGAAAGTATTTTACCTGATATTTTTTTTTGTCCTATAAACTTAACAGGTACTTTAGATTTTTTACTATATTTTTTCCACTCATCAAAATTGTCGCCATCACCAATTAAATCAAATTTAAATTTTTTTAAATTAGATTTGGAAAGATTTTTTAACTCCTCAATAAAAGAGTAAAAACTTTCACTTTTCGTTTCATGAACTCGTGAAATAAAAGCTACACTATTTTCTCTTTTTTCTATTATTTCATTTGATGAAAATTTTTGAACATCTATTCTTGCTGGTACAACATCGATTAAACCTTCAGGCCAATCAAACATTTGCATTAAATTTTGTTTATTTTCTTCGGAAAAAACAATCGTTGGAATTTTGACAGGTTCAATAGGAAGCTGCTCTTTACCTCCTCCAGGAATGATAGGCACTAATGGAATATCTTTTAATACTGAGAAAATTGATGAGATGTATGCACTCTGACGATCAATTGTAATAATTTTATCAAATTTATGTTTTTTGATTGTTTTGTATAATAACCAACTCTTTTTAATTGGCCATAATTGGTCATGCTTAAAATCAATTAATTTTACTTTTTTACTCAATAATTTTTGTACTGTGAAGTTTTCTTTATCAGCAATCAAATATACATCATGACCAAATTTTTCTAATTTATTAGCAGAATCAATTGCACTTATTTTCGAGCCTCCTATAAATTTGTCTTTTACATGAATAATAAATAATAATTTCATTTAAATTTAACTTTAAATATTTATAGATGAATAACTATATTTGCTTGTAATCAACTGAGAAGAGAAACTTCTTGCTCTAAAATTATTCCAAAATCTTTTTCCACCTTAGCAATTACAATCTCTATTAATTTTTTTACGTGATCACATGAAGCATTATCAAAATTTTCAATCCAATTAGCATGTTTTTCGCTTATTTTTGCACCACCAACACTATAACCCTTTAATCCTGCCTGATCAATATACCAACCTGCAGATTTTCCACCATAAGGTTGTTTAAATGTGCTTCCCGCTGTAGGCTTGGAAAGTGGTTGTTTTCTTCTTCGTTCTTTTAAATGTTCCACTGTTTTTTCCCTGATATCTTCTGCTGATGCTTTATAAGTAGCTTTGAAACGTGCTGATAGTACGAATAAATTTCTATTTGGAATATTACTACTTCTATAACTTAATGCTAATTCATCCGCTTTTTCAGTAGAAATATTTCCCTGTTCATCCATCAGTTCTACATCAATAAGAACGTCCCCTATCTCCCGGCGACCATGAGCCGACAAGCCAGCATTGATTGCAATACCTGCTCCCACACTACCGGGTATTCCAATTAAATATTCATAACCACCATAGCCAAGTTTTGAAGCAAAATTAGATAATTTTGGCATAGGTACTCCGGAATGTGCTGTAATTATACCTTCATCATCAACTTCAATGTGCTGTAGAGTTCTTTTAGTACAAATCACTAAACCATCTAATCCTTTACTATCAATTAATACATTAGATCCTCTACCCAAAAAATAAACTTTAATATTATTATTTTGGCAGTATTTGAAAACTTTGGGCAAACGTTCCACATCCGGTTCCCAAAAATAGGTTGCAGGTCCTCCTATTTTCCAGGTTGTGTAGGGGGCTAATTCTACTCCTTTATTTATACCACTATATATTTCTGAGATTTCCTTCATAAATATTTAACTATTTAATGTTTTTTCTTATTTTTTTCATAATTATCAAAAAGTCATCTTTACGGTAGGTTAAAATTTCAGTAAAGGTTAGTCTTGTACCTTTTATATACACAAACAAAAATATAAAAGCTGCTACCGTGTAGCTAATAGTAGAAGCTACTGCTACTCCATCTGCACCATATTCCGGAATTAAATAGATATTAAGTGAAATGTTAACAAGTACTGCAGGCACCATAGCTATCAACGACAGCCAAGGCTTACCTCTACCTGCTAAATCCATATTCAACACTTTAAAGAATACCATAAATAGTACACCTGGTGCCAATAATTGAATAACTAATGCAGAGTCAAAAAATTCTTGGCCATAAAATAAAGTAACTAAAAATGGAGCGACTAGACCTATTCCTAATAAAATGAAAAAGCATGCCAGTATTGAAACCCGAAGCAGTTTAGCAACTTTTAATGAATATAATTTAGAATCTTTGGCATTTGCACTACCAGCAAAAATAATAGTTCCTAAAAGCATGGGTATCTGCCATACCTTTTCGACCATACCAACTCCTTTTTCATAAATCCCTAATTCATAAGATGTAGAAAGATACTCCAAAAGCATTTGGTCCACTTTATAATTTAAATTGATTACAAACAGAGCAATGGAATAGACAATTCCTAAACTGATCATACTTTTAATAGCTTTAAAATCGAAAGTGTAATTAAATGATATATATTTGTTTAAATAATATATCATTACTCCACTCATAACTATCATCGCAATCATTGGTGCTATCAAAGCCCCCGCAACTCCTAATCCCATTATCCAAACGAATAAGACCGCCCCTAAGAACCTAAAAAGACTGGGTAACCATGTAATAGTTGCAAAATCCTTCACCTTGTCCTTTCCCAATAATATACCAGAAGCATAATCTATAAAGATATTAAACGGAATGGCACCTACTGCTAAGGCTATCATTAAGGGTGTATATGAACTACCAGCTATGTATTTTAAAATATAAATACAGGCAATAACTGAAAATGTAGAAGTGACAAGCCATACAGTAATTACAGACGAAAAAATAGTTTCAGTGGATTTCACATCATTTCCTACGAAATAAACAGCAGCTTGTCTAAGTCCAAGTGTGGCGAAAGAGATGAAAATAGCTGGATAAATAAGAACTCCAGCTAACAAACCATTACCTTCTGGCCCTAGTACCCGAGCATAAATTATAGCTACTCCAAATGTAAGTAGTACATCAAAGCCTTTGCTCCTGAATACAGCAAAAAAATCATTAACAAACTTACTCACTTAATCACCTTAGCTGGTATTCCTGCAACTTTAGAATTTATCTCAACATCAGATAAAACAAGGGATAATCCACCAACAATACTATTTTTTTTTACATTTACGCCACCAATAATCATTGAACCTGCAAATACTTTTACCCCATCTTCGATAACAGGGTAGTTTAATTTTTCATCCTTCTTTCCATGTGAACCTAGTGTAACATTTTGCCATATTTTTACATTATCACCAATTACAACACCTTCACCAATTACAATACCAATCGGGTGAGGTAAACTTAATTTTGCTCCTATTTCAGCCTTATATGAAATTTGACAAGAAAATCTCTTAATCTGACGATGTTGCAAAAATTTACAGGTCAGTAAATTATCCCTTTGAAAGAAAAAACGTCCAATTCTATAATTTAAAAGTAGTTTAAAAGAGTTACTCAGTAGCATTTTTTTACAAAAACAAAGAAAATTGCTTCCATGTTTATTGTCTAAATCTGTTTTTATAATTGCTATTAATTCACATGTCTTCATAATTACAAATTAACCTTGGCTCCTAAGTCACTTAATTTTTCAAGAATTCTATTATAACCTCTTTCAATTTGCCAAGCATCTTGAATAATTGATTCACCTTTAGCTACAAAACCACCAATTAATAAGGCCGCCCCTGCTCTTAAGTCTGTAGCAATTACTTCAGCTCCATTCAATTTTTTACCGCCATGAATAATCAACATATTGCCATCAATTTCATACTCAACCCCCATTTTCCCCAACTCTTCTGCATAATTGTATCTCCCAGGAAAACGCAAATCAATAATTCTTGACTCTCCGTTTGCCATTGCTCCATATAAAGCCATAATGGGCTGCATATCAGAGTTAATACCCGGATAGGGACCGGTACTAATTTCGAGTGGAAAAGGTGTTCCACCTCTAACCAATACCGACCTTGTGTTTTCTCTTCTATAAAATACTGCCCCACTTTCTCTCATAAAAACAAGAGGCACTTCCAAATCCTTAAATGGAAAGTCATGAATTACCAAATCTCCTTCAGTTACGGTGGCCGCTATCAGCCATGTTAAGGCTTCCATATTATCGGCAAGCACTTTATGTTTTACTGAGCCCAATTCGTCTACACCTTCAATAATAATTCTTTCTTGCCCAAAAACTTCTATTTTTGCACCCATAGTGCGAAGCATATTTATCAGATCAATAATTTCCGGCCGTATGTGCGGATTCCAGACCGTTGTTATACCTTCCGCTAAAGAACCACATAGGATGGCATTTTCAGTTGCCCCTGTAGAACGAATTCTTAAATGGATGTCTTGTCCCTTTAGTCGACCATTACTTTTGGCATATAAATGCGTTTCATCCTCCCAAACTTCAGCACCCATCTCTTCAAAAATCAACACATGAAGATCATACTTTCTTTCTCCTAATTTACAACCTCCGGGCAGTGGCACAGAACCTTCTCCATACTTAGTAAGTAATGTTCCTAAAATTAGTAACGTATTTCTTATAGATCTCTCCTCCCATTCAAGTTTATTTTTTAAACTGCCAGCTTGCTTAATAATAATTTCATCTTTTTCCACATGACAATCTTTTCCAAGTTTCTTTAACATCTCAACATGAATCAGAGCATCTCTCAACTGATCCGGATAGTTCAGTAAATGAACGTTATCTTCTGTTAAAATGGATGCAGCCAATAACCGTAGTGCACTGTTTTTTGCGCCGCTTACAGTCACCTCTCCTTCTAACTTGGAGGGCTTCACTCTATAAATTAAATCTTTCTCTTTTTCTAATTCTTTAATTGTATCCATAAAAAACACTATAATTAATAATTATCTCTTTTATACTAGTTAGGAAGAGTGAATATCATAAAAGTGGCTGTAGACATGCCCTAAATATTCCCCGATCACCTTGGTACTTACATAGTGGCTAATTAGTTGTAACACTAAATTATCTTGCTCCCAGGGTATATTTGGGTTCTTACCATAAACCGAACGGGAGGAGGCAAAAATAAATTTCTTATTTTCATTTAGGCGGGCTACTTCCAGCATATTCTGCGAACCCGCTACATTTACTTTTTGGTAAGCAATAGAATCTTGAATAGAAAGACGAACTCCGGCTTTGGCTGCCAAGTGTTCGATTACATCCGTATTATTAGGACTAGGTTCATCCAATGCTTCTTTATCTTGGATATTTACTTCACATTGCATTTAGACTCGTGCTCAATATGCCCCTTTATATTTTCCCGCTTTATGCTTATATCATGAAATTGATCAAAGTTGTCGATAATTGTGACGTTATGTTCTTCGATTAAGAGAAGGTCTATGATGTGGCTTCCAATAAAGCCTGCTCCTCCCCTATCCAAAATTGTTTTATTTCACACTAATAGCTTTTTTTGTTCATGAGAACATATTTAGTAACTATTAAGGCTATACCAATCATCATAATCAAAAAAGTAAATAAAAATAAAACTTTAAACCCACTTGTCTCATCATCCACCGGCACATGCACCGGCTGCAGTACACTTACCACCGGTGTCTGTTCTTGAACTTTTAACTTGGCCTGTTCTACCTGTTGGGCTACGGTGTTGTATACATTAAAAGCTAGGTCATATTCGGACTGCAGGCGTTGCTCCTGGGTTTGAGCCCGGGCGGTGGACAGGTTAATATTACTGTCGCGAAATTCTGCAAGTCGATCCTGTACAGCTTCAAATTCTTCTCTGGCACTCTCCATTTGCCGCCTTGCAAAGATTAAGTCTTGCTCTGCTTTACGGGTACGATAGTCGGTTACATATTCCCGGATCAGACCAATACTGATTCTTGCAACCTGGGCGGACGCCTGAGGATCCGGCATAGTTGTCGTAAGATTAATCACTCCGGACTCTTCATTTAGTGAAACCGATACCCGATCACGAAGATTGTTTATAATCTCCATCTGATCTTTTGTAACGGATACTATAGAATCCGGTTCCAGTCCGAGTGGAAGTGGTTGAGGTTCAGTCTCCTCCCGGAATAACCCAATCATCTTTCCGGGAAGACCAACAGTGTACGCTTTTACTGTTGTCAGAATGGAAGGTGTATACACTTCATCAAAAAAGTTATAAACCGTTGTCCGGGTTTCAAATTTAGGAAAATCAACTTCAAAATTCAATAGTTCAAGCTGAAACGGCAGACTTTGAACAATCTGCGGGTAGAGCATCGGGGGGATCATTCCCTCCTGCCCCAGGTCGGCACTTCCGCCCATTCCCAGCAGGCCACCGTACTGCTGCAAAAGGCTACTTGCACCACTTTGTGAGGATGGCATTTCCGGCATCAAAGTGGCACCGCTCTGGTACTCTTTAGGGCTGA